>Ga0105246_10001299_pt1 | contig 14665 bp, 13 predicted proteins | sample KBSM64metaG_FD_99694 | JGI IMG/M metagenome (GOLD analysis project Ga0105246, IMG submission 99694) | Miscanthus rhizosphere microbial communities from Kellogg Biological Station, Michigan, USA - KBS M6-4 metaG | ecosystem: Host-associated > Plants > Roots > Rhizosphere > Soil | place...
CCGCCGGAGACGTCGAGGGCGAGGGCCTTTTCGCCCGACGTGAGGTAGCGCGAGGTAAGCGCGGCGCCTGCCTTCTCGAGCGCGGCGGAGCGATCGTCCGCGTCGGGCTTGCCGGCCCCGACCAGCACCTGCCGGACGACGCGCCCGTCCGCTTCCGCGAAACTTTCGAAGACTTGCCCGGTTTTGCCGGTGAACCGCGCCGCGGCGGCCCCTTCGGCGTCGCTCCGCGACAGGTCCGCGGGCAGGCCATCCTGGCCGACGATGCGCGCAAGGAGGCGAGGGGTGGACGAATCGGCGGCGTCGCGGAAGGTGATCTGCATTGTCTCTCCGGTCAGGCGATGGCCCTGCGCGGCCAGTCGGCGGCGGACCCTTACGGCTGGCGTTGCGCTTATAAGCCGCCGGTGCGATAGGCAAGCCATGCCCCCCGTCCGGCAGCCCGAGCTGCAAGCCCCCCGTCGTCGCTTGCTCGCCTTGCGCCGGGGCGCCGGAATTGCCGTTGCGGTGGCGATTGCCTGGCCGGCTGCCGCCGCGGCCCAAGCCGGCGCCGCGCCCGGCGTGGACACCCGCGAGCCGCAGCCGGACCAGCCGCGCTCCGATCAACCGTTGGCCAAACGGCCGGAGGAAGCCGCATCGGTACCCGCGCCAGGACCCGGGCCGACCGCACAGGGCGAGCGCCAGGTCGCCTTCGAAGCGACCCAGGTCGACTATGACAGCAATGCTGACACGGTCACCGCGAGCGGCGACGTGATCCTGCGTTCGGAGGATCAATCCGTCCGCGCAGACAGCATCAATTGGAACCGCATGAGTGGGCAGATCGTCGCTACGGGCAACGTGCGTCTGGTCGACGAGGACGGGAACCAGCTGTACACCGACCGGCTCGAGTTGACCGACGAGCTCAAGGCGGGGGCGATGACCAATCTCCTGCTTGTGCTGCGGGAAGGCGGTCGCCTCGCCGCCGTGCAAGGCACGCGTGATGAGGCCGGCAATGTCGTCCTGACCCGGGCGGCTTATTCGGGCTGCGAGGTGGAGACCTCGGCGGGCTGCCCCAAAACGCCGAGCTGGCGAATCACGGCCGAGCGCGTAGTCTATGACGAAGCGAGCAAGAAAATCCGCTTCCGCGGCGCCTACTTCGAGTTGTTCGGCGCGCGGGTGCTGCCGCTGCCGGCGCTCTCGCTGGCGGTCGGCGGACAAGCCAATTCCGGCGTCGAGATACCCGACATCGGATACAGCAGGTCTAACGGATTCGAGTTGTCGGACAGTTATTACTGGCGGATCGCCGATAACCGCGACCTGCTGCTGTCGGGCTATCTCTATTCCAAGACCGCGCCGATGGCTTCGGCGCAATACCGCGCGCTGACCGATATCGGTGCCTATCAGATCACCGGTTACCTGACTTACGGCAGACGCATTCCGCTAGGCTCGTCGGCGCCGGCGAGCGAGAAGGACTGGCGCGGCTACTTGGATGCCAACGGTCGTTTCCAGCTAGACCCGCACTGGAGCGTGACCGGCTCGATCAGGCTCGCCACCGATCGCACATTCCTGCGCCGTTACGACATCAGCCGCGACGATCGCCTGCGCTCGACGGTCGACGTCGAGCGGATTGACGACGATTCGTACTTCTCGATTGCCGGCTGGTACACCCAAGTCCTGCTCACCAATCAACGTCAGGGGCTGGAACCGATCGCCCTGCCGGAGATCGACTATCGCCGCCGCCTGACCGACCCCGTGCTCGGCGGCAAGCTAGAGCTGCAGGTCAACTCGCTCGCTCTGACGCGGACTGCGGGGCAGGACACCCAGCGCGCCTTTGCCCGCGCGCAATGGGACCTGCGGCGCGTGACGGCGTGGGGCCAGGAGGTGACGCTCACAGCGTTGGTGCGCGGCGACGTTTATCATTCGGACGAGAACGTCACGACGCTGACCCCGTCCTATCGCGGCGATCCCGGCTGGCAGGCGCGCGGCGTGGCCCTGGCGGCGATTGACGTCAAATGGCCGCTGGTCGGATCACTGCTCGGCGGCACGCAGGTCCTGACTCCCCGGGTGCAGGTCGTGGCCAGCCCGCCGATCCGCAATCTCGCGGTTCCGAACGAGGATGCCCGTTCGATTGACCTGGAGGATAGCAACCTGTTCGCGCTCAACCGCTTTCCCGGCTACGACCGGATCGAGGACGGGGTGCGAGTGACCTACGGCGTCGACTGGGAACTCGACCGTCCGGGCTGGCGCGTGCGCAGCACTATCGGCCAGTCCTACCGCTTGAGCGACAAGCCCGTGCTGTTTCCGGACGGTACCGGCCTCAATGAGCAGTTCTCCGACTGGGTCGGACGTACCGAAATCCGCTTCCGCGACTTCATCAAGTTTACTCACCGCTTCCGGCTCGACAAGGACAACTTCGCAGTCCGCCGCAACGAGATCGACGCTACGTTGGGGAGCGACCGGACCTATCTCGAGCTCGGTTACTTGCGCCTCAACCGCAACATCGACCTTTCGTTCGAGGACCTGCAGGATCGGGAGGAGGTGCGCGCTGCCGGGCGGGTGGCGTTCGCCAAATATTGGTCGGTTTTTGGCTCTGCGGTGGTTAACCTAACCGACAAGAAGGAAGACCCCACCAATACGTCGGATGGTTTCGATCCGCTACGCACCCGGCTGGGCGTCGCGTATTCGGACGATTGCCTCGAATTCGGCGCCACCTGGCGGCGTGATTATGTCCGCATCGCCGATGCTCGCCTGGGCAATACGTTCCAGGTGTTCTTCTCACTCAAGAACCTCGGATTCCGTTGAGGGCCGGGGACGGGCGAGCCGCGAGCATTTGGCAGGCGCGGGCAAACAGGCTATCGGCCCGGCGGGGATTCGACGGGCGCTCAGCTTTGGTTCAGCCGATTCCGGCCACCGGCTGCCCTAAGATGACCGGCGCGCCGTGCGCCGCTGGAGGGACTACTACGTGAGCCGATCCGCAAGGCGAATTTGGACTTTGGGACGTGCCGCCGCGCTGGCCGGCGCGTGCGCGCTCGCGGCCGGCCTGGCTGTCGCCCAAGATACAAGCCAAGGGCAGGACAACGCGGCCGACGGCGGCCTGAACATTCCCGCCGACGTCAAGTTGCTCGGCAAGATGGACCCCAACAGCCGCCACGCCACGGCGAAGGTGAATGGGCAGATCATCACCGGGACCGATGTCGACCAGCGGGTCGCCCTTGTCCTCGCAGCCAATCAGGATGCCAAGATTTCCGATCAGGAACTGCAGAACCTGCGGTTGCAGGTCCTGCGCAACTTGATCGACGAAACGCTGCAGATCCAGGAAGCCAAGGAACAGAAGGTCGAAGTGACTAAGGACGAGGTCGACCAGACCTTCCAGCGCCTCGCCACCGAACGCTTTAAGCAGTCGCCCGCCGATCTCGACAAGCACCTGCGCTCGATCGGCTCGTCGGCCGCGTCGCTCAAGCGCCAGATCGAGGGCGAACTGGCCTGGAACAACCTGGTCCAGCGCAACGTCGAACCGTTCGTCAACGTATCGGACGAAGAGGTCACCGAGCTGTTCGACCGGCTGAAGGCCTCGCGCGGTACTGCGGAGTACCGGATTGGCGAAATCTACCTGTCGGCGACGCCGGAGACGCGAGCGGCGGTTTTGGCTAACGCCAACAAGATCGTCGACCAGGTCAAGGCCGGTGGCAGCTTCGTCGCTTATGCGCGGCAGTTCTCCGAAGCCTCCACCGCGGCGGTCGGCGGCGAACTCGGCTGGATCCGCCTCGAGCAGTTGCAGAATCCGACGCTCGAAGCGGCGGTGCAGCAGCTCCAGCCCGGCCAGCTCGCGGGGCCCATCGAGATTCCCGGCGGCTTCGATATCCTGGCGCTGATCGACAAGCGGCAGATCGGCATGGCGGACCCGCGCGACGCGGTGTTGAGCCTCAAACAAGTCTCGCTCGATTTCCCCAAGGGGACCACCGAGGCGGACGCCCGCCCGAAGGCGGCTGCCTTTGTCGAGGCCATGAAGAACGTCCACGGCTGCGGCGAAGTCGACGCCGCCGCTGCCCGGCTCGGGGCGCAAGTAGTGAGCAACGACCAGGTCCAGGTGAGGGGACTGCCGGATCCGCTGCAACAGGCCCTTCTGCAGCTCAACGTCGGGCAGGCCACTCCGCCGTTCGGCTCGATGACCGAGGGCGTCAGGGTGCTGTTCCTCTGCGGGCGCGATGATCCCAAGGCCGATGCCGGCCCAGATCGCGCGCAGCTGCAGTCGCAGCTCGAGGAAGACCGTGTCGGCAAGCGCGCCCAGCGTTACCTGCGCGACCTGCGCCGGGACGCCGTGATCGATTACGAACAGTAAGGTGCCGCCGGAGCCGCTCGCGGTATCGCTCGGCGGTCCGGCGGGCGTCGGCCCGCAGCTAATCTGCGAGGCCCGGGCGCGGCGCGAAGATGAGCTGTTGCCGCCGTTCTTCGTGTGCGGCGGCGCGGAGTTGTTGCAACAGGCCGGCGACGCGCGTGGGCTGGAGGTGGCGATCGAACCGGTTGCCAACGTCGCCGAGGCAGCCGCAAATTTCGCAAGTTCGCTGCCGGTTCTCGGGGACTTCCACCGAGGCGTCAACGTCACCCTCGGCCTGCCGATCGTGCACACCTCACCCGATCATTGCAGCGCGCTCGGTGTCGCAGGCAAGGGTATCGCCGATCCTGACGCGATGATCGCGGCGATCCGCATGGCTGGGGAAATCGCCGCGCGCCGAGCGGCCGCGTGACTCTGCCTGCGCTGCGCGAGGTGATTGCGCGCCACGGCCTCAGCGCATCGAAGGCGCTCGGGCAGAATTTTCTGCTGGACGAACAACTGCTCGACCGGATCGCGGCGATCCCCGGCGACCTCACGGACAGGGCGGTGCTCGAGATCGGCCCAGGTCCCGGCGGGCTGACTCGTGCTCTCTTGCGCGCGGGGTCGCGGGTCACCGCGATCGAGATGGACCGGCGCTGCCTGCCGGCCCTGGCCGAGCTGGGGGAGGCATTTCCCGGGCGGCTGCGGGTGATCGAGGGCGATGCGCTGGCGACGGATCACGACGCGCTTATGGGCGAACCCTATGCTATCGTCTCCAACCTGCCGTACAATGTCGGCACCGCGCTGCTGGTCCGCTGGCTATCGGGGGAAGGTTGGCCTCCTGGCTGGACATCGCTCACGCTGATGTTCCAGCTCGAGGTCGCCCAGCGGATCGTCGCGCCCCCCGGCAGCGACGCCTACGGCCGGCTCGCGGTGCTCGCGCAATGGCGCTCACAGGCGAAGCTGGAAATGAAGGTTCACCGCAGTGCCTTCACGCCGCCGCCCAAAGTGATGAGCGCGGTAGTGCATCTGGCCCCGGCCGCGATGCCCGAAGGAGTGTCAGCCAAGATACTCGAGCGCGTTACCGAGGCGGCTTTTGGACAGCGCCGCAAGATGCTGCGGCAGAGCGTGAAGGGCCTGCCCGGCGCGCTCGATGCGTTGGAAGCGCTGGGGATCGATCCGACCCGCCGGGCCGAAACGCTCAGCGTCGCGGAATTCGTCGAGATAGGGCGGAAGCTCGGCAGCTAGTTCGTGGCCGTTTGACAGGCCGTGCGCAGCGGCTAAGCGTGGTTTCGAATGAAACCGCTGGACCATGACGAGAGGGCGCTGATCGAGCTCATCGACCAGACCGCGATGCTCGCGCAGACCGAGCGTTGGAGCGCGATAAACAGCGGCACGGGCAATCCTGGTGGACTAGCACGGCAGGCTGAAGAGCTTGCCAATGCGTTCGCGGCGCTGCCGGGCGACGTCGAGCTGCGCGAGCCGGCTCCCGTCACCGCCGTCGATGCAGCTGGCCGCGAGATCGAACGCGAGCACGGGCGCCATCTGGTGCTCAGGGTTCGCCCCGGGGCCGAGCGGCGCTTTCTGCTGACCGGCCACATGGACACAGTCTACCCCATCGATCACCCGTTCCAATCCGCGACCTGGCGCGACGACAACACATTCAATTCGCCCGGTGCCGCCGACATGAAGGGTGGACTCGCGGTCATGCTCCACGCGTTGCGGGCCTTCGAAACCAGTCCGGCGGCATCCATGGTGGGCTACGATGTGCTGATCAATTCGGACGAGGAGACCGGCTCGCTCTCCTCCGCCGGGCTGATCGCCGAGCTGGCGCGCGGCAAGGCGGCGGCGCTCACTTACGAACCCTCGGCGCTCCCTGATGGCACTCTGGCCCATGCACGCGGTGGGAGCGGCAATTACAGCGTCGTCGTCACCGGCCGCTCGGCCCATGCCGGGCGCAATCCGCAGGAGGGACGCAACGCCATCGTCGCCGCCGCTGCGCTGGTGCTGGAGTTGAAGGCGCTCGAACACGGTGACCTCTCGGTGAACCCGGCGAAGATCGACGGTGGTGCCGCCAACAACGTGGTGCCCGATCATGCGGTGCTGCGCTTCAATATCCGGCCCGGAACGGCCGAGGCGGCTACCGCCTTCGAGCACGACCTGCATGCCTTGCTGCGTAACATCGAGAATGACCAGGACGTCTCGATCCGCCTCCACGGCGGGGTGTCCCGCCCGCCCAAGCCGGTCGACGCCCGGGCACAAAAACTGTTCGACCTGGTTGCCGAAACTTCCGCCGCGCTGGACCGCCCGCTGGGCTGGCAAGCGAGCGGAGGCGTATGCGACGGCAACAACATCGCCGCCTGCGGGGTTCCCGTGGTCGACACGATGGGTGTGCGGGGCGGGGCAATCCATTCGCCAGACGAGTACCTGATCGTGTCCTCGTTGGTGGAGCGCGCCGGGCTCTCGGCAGTGGTCCTCCATCGCCTGGCCAGGGGAGCGGCGACATGACCTACCTCATCCGAGCCGCAGCGACGAAGGATCTCCAGGCGCTCTACGAAATGGCCAAGAGCACGGGCGGCGGCTTTACCAACCTTCCCCCGGACCGCGACGCGCTCGCGGCCAAGCTCGACCGCTCGGCCGCGGCGTTTGCCAGCCCCGACGACGAGCTCGGCGACGACCTGTTCGTGTTCATGCTCGAGAACGACAAGACCGGCGAGGCGCGCGGCACTTGCCAGATATTCTCGCAGGTGGGACAACAGCTGCCGTTCTACTCGTACCGCCTCAACGCGCAGACCCAGCACTCGAAAGAGCTGGATCGCACGGTTCGCGCGGAACTGCTCAGCCTGTGCACCGATCTCGAAGGATCGAGCGAGGTCGGCGGGTTGTTTCTCCATCCGGGTGAACGCTCGGGCGGCAAGGGCATGCTGCTTGCCCGCAGCCGCTATCTGTTCATCGCCATGCACCGCATGCGCTTCGCCGATCGCATCCTGGCGGAACTGCGCGGGATCATTGACGAACGTGGCGGATCGCCGTTCTGGGACGGGGTCGCGGGGCGGTTCTTCGGCATGACCTTCCAGGAGGCCGACTATTTCAACGCCATCAACGGGAACCAGTTCATCGCCGACCTGATGCCAAAGCACCCGGTCTATGTCGCCATGCTGGACGACGACGCGCGCGCAGTGATCGGCTTGCCGCACCCGAGCGGGCGGGCGGCGATGAAGATGCTCGAGGCGGAAGGCTTCGCCTACGAAGGTTACGTCGATATCTTCGACGGCGGACCGACGATGACCGCGCGGACGGGCAAGGTCAGGAGCATCGCCGAGGCGCGTCCTGCCCGGGTGGCCGAGACCGATCTCGACATTGGCGAGCGGGCGATCCTCGCCGCTGGCCATTTGACTGACTTCCGCGCCTGCGGCGGCATGCGCGAGATGGGCGAGGGCGGCGTCATAGCGATCGACGAAAACACCGCGCGCGCGCTCGGCGTGGGTGAAGGCGACGAGGTCTGGAGCATCGCGCGTTGAAGCTCGTCGAGATCAACTTCGACGGGATCATCGGGCCGACGCACAACTACGCGGGGCTCAGCGTCGGCAACCTGGCCGCCGCTGCTCATGCCGGAGAGGTTTCATTTCCACGGGCGGCGGCATTGCAAGGCCTGGAGAAAATGCGCGCCAACGTGACGCAGGGCCTGGCGCAGGGCTTCTTCGTGCCTTTGCCGCGCCCGAACCACGACTGGCTCGACGTGCTCGCGGCGGACGATACCACCGACGCCGCGCTGCTCGCCGGCGCGTGGTCCGCCAGCTCGATGTGGACCGCCAACGCCGCCACCGTCAGCCCGGCGCCGGATACTGCGGACGGGCGCTGTCATCTCACGGTAGCCAACCTCGTGACGATGCCTCACCGCGCACACGAATGGCCGGATACGTTGGCGCAGTTGCGCCTCGCCTTCGCCGAACCGGCGCATTTCGTGGTCCACGCGCCCGTGCCGCCGTGCTTCGGCGACGAAGGTGCGGCAAACCACATCCGCCTGACATCGGGGCACGGTGAGCCGGGGCTCGAGATATTCGTCTATGGCAAGCCGGGCGGCCCATTTCCCGCCCGCCAGAGCGAGCAGGCGAGCCGCATCGTCGCGCGCCGGCACGGTCTCGATCCCGAGCGAGTGTTGTTCATCGAGCAAAGTCCCGCAGCGATCGCCGCGGGCGCGTTCCACAACGACGTTGTCGCCGTCGGCAATGAAAGGGCGCTGTTAGCGCACGAACAGGCGTTCGCCGATCCTGCGGCGGCCTACGCCACGATCCGCGGAAAATTGCCGGAAGTGGAGATCGTCATCGTCCCGGCTGCGGAGATCAGCCTGGCGGAAGCGGTGCGCTCGTATTTGTTCAACGGCCAGCTGGTCACGCTGCCGACCGGGGAGATGGCGCTGATCGTCCCGACAGAGGCTTGGGGCAGTGCTCCGGTGCGACTCTGGCTCGACTCGATGCTCGCCGGCAGCGGGCTGATTCGCCAGGTGATTCCGGTCGATGTGCGCCAGTCGATGGCCAACGGCGGCGGTCCCGCGTGCCTGCGATTGCGGGTTGTCGCCGACCCCGAGACGGTCGACGATCGCTTCCTGCTCGACGACGAGAAGGCTGCGGTGATCGAGCGAGTCATCACTCGAGAGTGGCCCGAAACCGTTAACCCGGCCCAACTCCGCGACGCGGAGTTGGCCGACCGGGTGCGCGATGCACGGCTGGCCCTGCTTGAGGCCCTTAACCTTAACGCCCTTGCCTGACGTCCCCTGTCGGGGCACGTTACAAACTGCCATGCGTTAACCGCCGGAATGTGCATAAATGCGCCCTTGGCACGAACTTTGCTGCCAAAGGCGTTAAGGGACCTGAATGCTTAAGAAGATCGCTCGACTGTTTGTGATCAAGACTCGCTGGGAAGCGTTCCTCATCATCTATGCTCTCGCCCTGGGGGCGACGGAGCGCGGGTCGCATTACCTTCAGCAATATCCCGGCTACGGCGGTTATCTGCTGTTCCTCGCCTGCACCGGCGCCGTGTTCATGGCCGGAGCGAAGATACTCGACTGCCTGAAGTTCGAGCAGGCCCGGCGCGGCGTCAACGGACCCGCCGATTAGCTAGAGCGCTTCGAGCGCCGCTACCAGTTCGTCGAAATGTCCGATCAGCGCGTCGGCGCCGAGCTCATCGGGCGGGGCATCATGATAGCCCTCGCGCAGCACCACAACCGGCACCTGGGCTGCCCGTGCGGCGCGCACGTCGAAGCTGGAATCACCGACCATCGCGAAGCGGCGGCCGCCGCATAACCGCAGCGCCTCGTCGAGCATGTCGCGCTTGGGCTTGGAGCGGCCCGGGCCCAGTGTGTCTCCGCCGAGGATGCAGTCGAAGCGGTGGGTGAGGCCGAGCTCGTCGAGCAGCTTGCGGGCGAGGTATTCCTGCTTGTTGGTCACCACCGCCAGCCGGCACCCACGCGCCTCGAGCGCTTCGAGGGCGGCAAGGCAGCCGGGGTAGGGGATGCTGTGGTCAGAGGTGTGGCGGTCGTAATGGGCGATGAGAGCGTCGTAGAGCTGCTGGAAGGTGTCGTCCTCGACCTTGCCTCCTGTGCGTTCGAGCGCGCGGCTGAGCATCGCCCGGGTGCCGCCGCCGATCACCTCACGCGTCGCTTCCTCGTTCAGCGGTGAGCGGCCGACGGTGGAAAGGGCGTGATTGACTGCACGGCACAAGTCGGGCGCGGTGTCGATCAGCGTGCCATCCAGGTCAAAGCCGATGGTGTCGAAGGGGAATTCGGGCATCGCCGGGGCGAGTGCCAGAGCGATATGGAAACCGCAATCAAATGGTGGCATGCCCCCGCGCGATGACCGAGACCCCCGAGATATTGCCGCGTCCGATCGCTGCCATCGTGCTTGCCGCGGGCAAGGGCACCCGAATGAAGAGCAGTCGGCACAAGGTGCTGCACGAGATCGCCGGCCGGCCCATGATCGAGCACTTGCTCGCCTCGCTGGCAGAGCTGAGCCCGGAACGGACCGTGATGGTGGTCGGCGACGGGCGCGAGCAGCTCGAGGCGCGGCTGGCGGGGCGCGCGACGCCGGTGGTGCAGGAACCGCAGCTCGGCACCGCGCACGCGGTGCAGCAAGCCCAACAGGCGCTCGCCGGGTTCGCCGGCGACGTGCTGGTGCTCTACGCCGACGTACCGTTCGTGCGGCCGGGGACGATGCGCGCACTGATCGATCGGCTGCGTCTGGGCGGCGACACTGCCGATGTCGTCGTTCTCGGGTTCGAGCCGGAGGATCCGCTCGAATACGGCCGGGTTATCGCCGATGGCGGGCGGATCAATTGGATGGTCGAGCACAAGGACGCGAACGAGCAGGAGCGCGCCTGCCGGTTGTGCAACTCCGGCGTTATGGCAGTGCGTGGCGAACTGCTGTTCGACCTGCTCGCCCAGGTCGGTAACGACAACGCCCAGGGCGAATACTACCTGCCAGAAATCGTCAACGTCGCGATCAAGGCGGGCGGAGCCTGCGCCGTCGTCACCACCGACGACCCCGACGAGGTAGCCGGAATCAACAGCCGCGCCGAGCTCGCGGATGCCGAAGGCCGCTGGCAGCGCGAACGTCGACTCAGTGCGATGGCCGAAGGAGCGACGTTGATTGCGCCCGAGACGGCGTTCTTCGCCTGGGACACCGCGCTCGGCCGCGACGTGACGATCGAGCCGAACGTGGTGTTTGGCCCAGGCGTTACCGTCGGCGACGGGGCGACGATTCATGCATTCTGCCACATCCACGGCGCCGAGATCGGCGAGGGCGTCTCGGTCGGTCCGTTCGCGCGCCTGCGGCCGGGAACGAAGCTGGCCAAGAACAGCAAGGTCGGCAACTTCGTCGAAGTCAAGAACGCGGAACTGGGCGAAGGGGCAAAGGCCAATCACCTGACCTACCTCGGCGATGCCACGGTCGGTGCGGGCGCCAACGTCGGCGCCGGAACGATCACCTGCAACTACGACGGCTACTTCAAGCACAAGACCGTCATCGGCGAACGCGCTTTCATCGGCTCGAACAGCGCGTTGATCGCGCCCATCAGCATCGGCGCGGATGCGATCGTCGCGGCGGGAAGCGCGGTCAGCCGTGACGTCGCCGCGGGCGAATTGCGTATGGTGCGCGCCGAACAACTGGTGAAGCCCGGCTGGGCCGACCGCTTCCACGACGCGATGAAGAAGAAGAAAGCCGAGCAGAAGAAATAGCTTGCCATGATATCATGATATGATATCATCATATCAATGACCCGTATTCTCGCCGATCTTCCCGACGAAGACATCAAGTGGCTTGATGCCCGTGCCGCCGCCCAGGGGAAGTCGCGCGCTTCGGTGCTGCGCGAGGTCGTCGCGAGCTACAAGGCCCAGTTACAAGGCGACGATACGAATTGGATCGATCAAGGTTTCGGTTTGTGGGCGAGGCACGGCATCTCGATCGATCCAGTCGATTATGAAAGGCGACGGCGGGCCGAATGGACCCGGCCCTGGGATGACGACTACGAAGAGGTTCGGGCGGATTCGCCGGATTTGTTCGACCCGGAGGACGATCGCCAAAGGCAAATCTATCTCGCCATGCTGGACGGCAAATATCCCAAGCCCAAACGGCCGCCAACGGCGTGAGCGGCTTTGCTTTCGATGCCAATATCGTGATCGACGCGCTTGTCGGATATCCGCCGGCGCGTGCCGAGATACAGCGGGCGGTATCCGGTGGGTCGCGGGCGTGGATCAGTCGAATGGCCTGGATCGAGGTGCTGTCCAAGGGCGACGAGGCCGTCATAAGAGGCGCACTCGCGTTCTTGTCCCATTTCGCTCTGGACGAAATCGATGATGAGATCGCCCTTCGGGCAGCAGCCCTTCGCCGCGAGCGCCCTCGGCTGAAGTCGCCCGACGCCATAATTCTGGCATCCGCCCAAATTCGCGGGCGCGTGCTGGTGACCCGCAACATCAAGGATTTTCCGGCAGCCATGCCGGGTGTCCGCGTTCCCTACGTATTCTAGCGAAAGTCTGACCTCATGTGCGGAATTATCGGCATCGTCGGCAAGGAACCGGTCGCGCAGCGGCTGATCGACGGGCTCAGGCGAATGGAATACCGCGGCTATGACAGCGCCGGAATTTGCACTCTCGACGAGAACCGGCTGATCCGCAGGCGCGCAGAGGGCAAGCTGGTCAATCTGGTGTTCGAGGTCGAACGGCATCCGGCACCGGGGACGGTCGGAATCGCCCACACTCGCTGGGCGACGCACGGCGCTCCGACCACCAACAACGCCCACCCGCACGCCACGCAGGAAGTCGCGCTGGTCCACAACGGCATCATTGAGAACTTCCGGCCGCTGCGCCAGGAACTCGAAGCCCGCGGGCGCAAATTCGAAAGCGAGACCGACACCGAAGTCGTGGCGCATCTCGTGTCCGAGCAAGTCGAAGGCGGAAAATCTCCGCAGGAAGCGGTTAGCGCGGTTCTCCCACGGCTGCGCGGCGCTTTTGCCCTGGCGATCGCCTTTCGTGCTCACCCCGAGCTGCTGATCGGCGCCCGCCTCGGCTCGCCTCTGGTGGTCGGCTATGGCGAGGGCGAAACCTACCTCGGCTCCGACGCACTCGCATTGGCGCCGCTGACCCAGAAGATCGCCTATCTCGACGAAGGCGACTGGGTCGTCATCACCCGCGACAGTGCGACGATTTTCGATAAGGATAACAAACAGGTAACCCGGGACATCACTACCTCCGGCGCGTCGGCCGCGGAGATCGAGAAGGGCGCCTACCGCCACTTCATGCAGAAGGAGATTTTCGAGCAGCCGACGGTGGTTGCGCAAACCTTGCGCAGCTACCTGCGCCCGCTCGAGCAGGAAGTCGCGCTGCCGCAGATGGATTTCGACATCAGCGGCATCGACCGGATCACCATCGTCGCCTGCGGCACCTCGTATTATGCGGGAATGGTGGCGAAATATTGGTTCGAGCAGTTCGCGCGTGTCCCGGTCGACATCGATTACGCCAGCGAATTTCGCTACCGCGAGCCGGTCCTTCCATCCGGCGGCCTGGCGCTATTCATCTCGCAAAGCGGCGAAACGGCAGACACCCTCGCGGCGCTACGTCATTGTAAGGCCGAAGGGCAAACGATAGCCGTGGTAGTCAACGTGCCGACCAGTTCGATGGCGCGCGAAGCCGATTTGCTGCTGCCGACGCACGCCGGGCCGGAGATAGGCGTCGCGAGCACCAAGGCCTTCACTTGCCAACTGGCGGTCCTGGCCGCGCTCGCCGCGCATTTCGCGGTGCGCAAGGGGCGCCTGTCTCGCGAGGAGGAGGCGAGTATCGTCCGCCATCTGCTCGAGGCGCCGGCGTGCCTCAACGCAGCGCTCAATCACGACGGCGAGATTGCCGCGATGGCCCATCTCATCGCCCCCGCGCGCGACGTGCTCTATCTCGGCCGCGGGCCCGATTTCCCGTTGGCGCTGGAGGGTGCCCTGAAGCTAAAGGAGATCAGCTACATCCACGCTGAGGGCTATGCTTCAGGCGAGATGAAGCACGGGCCCATCGCACTGATCGACGAGGCTGTGCCGGTGATCGTTCTCGCCCCCTCGGGTCCGCTGTTCGAGAAGACTGTCTCGAACATGCAGGAGGTGCGCGCGCGCGGCGGCAAGGTCGTGCTCATCTCGGATAGTGCGGGTATCGCGGAGGCCGGCGAGGGCTGTCTCGCCACGATCGAGATGCCGCGCGTTCACCCGCTGATAGCGCCGCTGGTCTATGCCGTCCCGGTGCAGTTGCTTGCCTATCACGTCGCGGTGGCCAAGGGCACCGACGTCGATCAGCCGCGCAATCTCGCGAAGTCGGTAACCGTCGAATAGATCGTCCGAATTCGCTCGGGCGTCGTCAGGGCTTTACGCTGTCTCAACCATTCATGCGCTAGCGCTGTGTGCGTGACGGACGGCCCATCGGACCTGCCGCAACTGCCGCTCAAGCTGCCGTTGCTGGCACTCATCGGGCTCAGGCCGCCCGAACAGGGCGACTGGGCGGCGCTGCGCGCGCTCCAGTACGGGCAGATCCATCGCGTGTCGCGCAGTCGGGCGATCGCCCACGCGATGGCCGCGATCATCACCGTCGGCTTATTCGTCGGCAAGGTGCCGGCAGGAATACTGGCGGCGTGGGTTGCGACCCTTGCTGCCGCGGTCTGGAACGCGATCCGTATCGACCGGAGCTTGGCGGATATCGACCGACGATCGATGACTCGCCGCGAGTTCTGGCGTCAGGCGCTCGGAATGACCGGAGCCGCAGCGGTCTGGGGCGCCGCGCTGCTTGCGTTCCCACCATCCGGCTCGCCGGCCGATCATTTGGCGCTGTGGTCGCTCGCGGCGATGCTGATCGCGGGA
>Ga0105246_10001303_pt1 | contig 14654 bp, 14 predicted proteins | sample KBSM64metaG_FD_99694 | JGI IMG/M metagenome (GOLD analysis project Ga0105246, IMG submission 99694) | Miscanthus rhizosphere microbial communities from Kellogg Biological Station, Michigan, USA - KBS M6-4 metaG | ecosystem: Host-associated > Plants > Roots > Rhizosphere > Soil | place...
GTCACATCATCAACTCCGGTACGGCCTTCGAGCCCGAGGTCGCCGAGATCACCGGCGCCCGTTCGATGACCGAGGTCCAGTCCGAGTCCGCGGCCAACGCGGCGCAGCAGGCCGAGCGTGAGGTGTCCCACCTCACCAAGCAGCTGGAGCGGGCGCAGCGCCGCGCGACCGAGCTGCGCGAGGAGGCCGACCGCCTGGTCGCCCGGGTCGCCCGCGAGCGCGGCGAGGACCCGGAGGCCGCGGTGGCCGAGGCGCAGACGGCGGTCGCCGAGGCCGTCGAGGCGGCCGAGGTGTCGGTGCCCGAGCAGCCCGCCGCGCAGGACGTCGACCGGGCGCAGGCTCCGTCGTCGTACGAGCGTCGTGAGCGTCGTGACAACGACCGTGGCGGATTCCGTCGGGACGACCGTGGTGGCCGTTCCTTCGAGCGTCGGGACAACAACGACCGCGGTGGGTTCAACCGCGACCGTGGTGACCGTGGTTTCGAGCGTCGTGACAACGACCGTGGCGGGTTCCGCCGCGACGACCGTCGGGACGACCGCGGTGGTCGCTCCTTCGAGCGTCGTGACGACCGTGGTGGCCGTGGCTTCGAGCGCCGTGACAACGACCGTGGCGGGTTCCGCCGTGACGACCGTCCGGCCGGCCGTTCCTTCGAGCGCCGTGACGAGCGTGGCGGCCACCGTGGCAGCGACCGTCCCTTCAACCGCGACCGCCGCGACGACCGCCCGGGCTTCCGCTCCGCTGGCCACGACCGTCCCCAGGGCCGCCGTGACGACCACCGCGGCACCGGCACCGGCACCGGCTCCTTCGGGCGCCGGGACGACAAGCCGCGTTGGAAGCGCAACGGCTGACGCCGAGTGAACTGAGCAAGGGCCCGTACGACTTCGGTCGTACGGGCCCTTTGCCGTACGGCCATGAAAACGCTCTCACCGGTGCTGTCCCACGTCTATCTGCAGGCGCAGGTCTCCCCGCGGGCCATGTGGTCCTCTTCAACCCCGGTGAAGCCACCGTGCTGGTGCTGCCGCGGGGCGACCTGTCGGGCACGCCCGCCGAGGTCACCCTCTCCGGGAGTGGCAACGACGTCCTGGTGCGGATGAGCGACGGTTCGCTGCGGGGTTACAAGGTGCCGTGCGGGCAGGCGCCGACGCCTTCGACGCCGTACACGAAACTCGGCACCGGCTGGAACGCGTACAACGCACCTCGCCCGGCGACCTGACGGGTGACGGACGGGCGGATCTGCCGGCGCGGAAGGCGTCGACGGGGGACGTGTACCTCTTCGCGGCGAAGAGCGACGGCACCCTCGCCGCCGGGAAGCGGATCAGGTCGGCGTGGACCGGTTACACGAAGATCGTGGGCGCCGGTGATCTCAACGGCGACGGCATCGGAGACGTGCTGGCGCGGGACGGGGCGGGCACGCTGTGGTGCTACAACGGCCCGGGCAACGGGCAGTTGAAGGACCGCGTAAAGGTCTCCGCGGGCTGGGGAGTCACGTACGACGCGGTCGTCGGGGTCGGCGACCTCACCGGTGACGGGAAGAACGACCTGGTCGCGCGGGACACCTCGGGCAACCCTTACCGCTACGACGGCAAGGGCAATGGTTCCTTCGGTGCGCGGGTGAAGATCGCGACCGGCTGGCAGGGATACAAGGGCCTCTTTTAGCCATGTTGTGATGCATGTCACGCCCCCGGTGAGGGAATCGCTGGGGGCATGACAGATGACGCCATAGCGAGCGGGCAGTCGGGCCCATCCCCCTCGGGACTCTCCGACGAAGAACGGCTTGCCCAGCTCGGCTACACGCAGGTGCTCGCCCGCCGCATGTCGGCGTTCTCCAACTACGCGGTGTCCTTCACGATCATCTCGGTCCTGTCGGGCTGCCTGACCCTCTACCTGTTCGGCATGAACACGGGCGGCCCGTCGGTGATCATGTGGGGCTGGGTGGCGGTCGGCCTCATGACCCTCTTCGTCGGGTTGTCCATGGCCGAGATCTGCTCGGCCTACCCGACGTCGGCGGGCCTGTACTTCTGGGCCCACCGCCTGGCACCTCCGCGTTCGGCCGCCGCCTGGGCGTGGTTCACGGGCTGGTTCAACGTGCTCGGCCAGGTGGCGGTGACGGCGGGCATCGACTTCGGCGCCGCGTCCTTCCTCGGCGCCTATCTGAACCTCCAGTTCGACTTCGGGGTGACCCCGGGCCGCACGGTCCTGCTCTTCGCCGGGATCCTGGTGCTGCACGGCCTCCTGAACACCTTCGGCGTGAAGATCGTCGCTCTCCTCAACGACATCAGCGTGTGGTGGCACGTGGTGGGCGTCGGCGTCATCGTCGGCGCGCTGGCCTTCGTGCCGGACCACCACCAGTCCGCGTCCTTCGTCTTCACGAAGTTCGTGAACAACACGGGCTGGGGCAGCGGTGTGTACGTCGTGCTCCTGGGCCTGCTGATGGCGCAGTACACCTTCACCGGCTACGACGCCTCGGCCCATATGACGGAGGAGACGCACGACGCGTCGACGGCGGGCCCGAAGGGCATCGTCCAGTCCATCTGGACGTCGTGGATAGCGGGCTTCGTCCTGCTGCTGGGCTTCACGTTCGCCATCCAGTCCTACGACAAGGAGCTCGCCTCGCCCACGGGGGCGCCGCCGGCCCAGATCCTGCTGGACGCCCTGGGCGCCACGGCAGGCAAGCTGCTGCTCCTGGTCGTCATCGGCGCGCAGCTGTTCTGCGGGATGGCCTCGGTGACGGCCAACAGCCGCATGATCTACGCCTTTTCACGCGACGGCGCCCTTCCCTTCTCGCGCGTGTGGCACACGGTGAGCCCGCGGACCCGGACGCCCGTGGCGGCGGTGTGGCTGGCGGCGGCCGGGGCGCTGGTGCTGGGACTGCCGTATCTGATCAATGTGACGGCGTACGCGGCGGTGACCTCGATCGCCGTCATCGGCCTGTACATCGCGTACGTCATCCCGACGCTGCTGCGGGTGCGCAAGGGCGACGACTTCGTGCGGGGGCCGTGGCACCTGGGCCGCTGGTCCCGTCCGGTCGGCATCGTCTCGGTGCTGTGGGTGGGCGTGATCACGGTCCTCTTCATGCTGCCCCAGGTCTCACCGGTCACCTGGGAGAGCTTCAACTACGCCCCGGTCGCCGTTCTGGTCGTCCTCGGCTTCGCGGCGGCGTGGTGGGGCGCGTCGGCCCGGCACTGGTTCCTCAACCCGGGCCACGAACGCACGCTCGCCAGGGAGGCGTCACGCACGGCGGCCTCCGGAGGCGCCCCGGAAAAGGTCGATCCCTGACACTCCGGCTGGATCTTCGCCTCCGGCACGGCCGTGTCCCCGATACCCGATCGGAGACGCGGCCGTGTCCGGCTATGCTCGGGGAGGCAACATCGCCAGGGGCCCTTAGCTCAATTGGCAGAGCAGTGGACTTTTAATCCATTGGTTGTGGGTTCGAGTCCCACAGGGCCTACCGGTGGTGGTCGGGGCATATGGCCTCTGACCTGCTACGCAGCGCCTGAGTCGGCTTCGGTCGGCTCGGGCGCTGACTCGTTTTCGGGGCCGTGCGTGAGCGGATGACGCGGCGAGGTGCCGGTGCTGACTTTCGTCGGTGGGCGGAACGGTGTCCGGCTACCAAAGTCACGGGGCGGCAGACGAAGGGCCGACGCGGGGGCGCCGCGGCCGGTGGCACGTTGACTTCATGAGTGAAGACGAGACACTCGAGGCCCGGGGCGACTACGTGGGCGCCACCGCCGACGAGCTGCGCCGCAAGACCTCCGCGGACAAGATGGCCGGCGGAGTCACCCAGAAGGCGCTGTTCCCGCGCCGCGGCAAGGTCTCCCTGCACGAGGACCGGCTGGTGCTCGGCGAGTGGGGCGAGGCCGGGGATCTGGTGTTGCGCCGAGCGGACATCACCTCGGTGGAGGTCAGGTTCACCGACCTGTACGGCCGCTTCATCGGAGGTCTGCTGAACGCGGGCAAGCCGTTGATTCTGGGCACCGTACCGGCCGGGGAGGTCTACCTCCTGATCGACCGCAAGGAATTCATGGAGACGACCGACGACCGCGCCTGGGCCGCACGCATCGAGGCGTGGCTGAGCAGGTGAGTCGCAGGGCCGGCGAAGGCGATTCCTCACGATCGTAAGGAAGTTCCCCTCCGTCTTCGGTCGGCGCACGCAGCGACCGAAGTCGCCGTGGTTCAGCATTTCGGCCGCTGACCGGTCCGGTTCGACGCTGCGAGGTTGCTGTCATGGACAAAGCGAAGATCTCCCGGCGGGCCTTCGCCGGCATGGCGCTGGCCGCCTGTACGGGTCTCGTGACGCCGATGGCGAAGGCCCCCCGGGGACGGCGAGTCGATGCGCTGCTGGCCAGGATGTCCGTCGCCGACAAGATCGCGCAGCTGAACATCCCGGTCTGTCTGCCCCAGGAACTCCTCGGCGACTCCACGGATCCGACCGGCACGCGCGAGCACCGGGAGGCGTACGTGCGCGGTGACACGGTGGTCGGGGAGAGGGCGGACCGGATCACGCTGGGCCCGGGCGGGGGATTCTTCGGCCTGGTCAACCAGTCCCTGTCCGGCTCCGTCCCGGTCCCGCACCCACTGAGCCCGCGTCAACAGGCGCTGCAGCACAACCACTTGCAGCGCCTCGCCCGCGCCAACCCGCTCGGCATCCCCCTCCTGCAGATCAGCGAGGGCACCCACGGCTCGGTCGGACCCGGATCGACCATCTTTCCCGAGGGGCTGGCGCTGGGCGCCACCTTCGATCCCGGACTGATCGGCCGCGTGTACGGCGCGGTGGCCCGCGAGGCACGCGCGGTCGGTATCCACGCGATGAGCACCATCATGGCCGAGCTGAACCGCGACCCCCGGTACGGCCGTGGCACCTGGTCGTTCAGCGAGGACCCGTACCTCACCGCGCGCATGATCGAGGCGCTGGTCCCGGCGATGCAGGGCGACGACCTCGCCTCCCCCGAGTCGGTGGTCACCTCCCTGTGCACCTTCCCGATGGAGGCGCCCAACACCGGTGGTCTGGAGACCAGTTCCGTCGAGATCGGTGAACGTGGCTTCCGGCAAACCCACTTGGAGCCATGGCGGGCGGGGTTCGGTCCGGCGGGCGCGCTGATGACCGAGGCGAGCGAGCAGACCGTGGACGGGATCGTGGTGCACGGCTCGCGCAGATACCTCACCGAACTGCTCCGCGACGAGCTGGACTTCCGCGGGGTCGTCATCGGCAACGACGTACGCAGTCTCGTGCACGAGCAGGTGGCGGGCACCGCGCGCGAGGCGGCCGGGCTCGCCCTGCGGGCCGGGGTCGACATCAGCCTGTCGTGGGATGAGATCTACCTCGACCAACTGGCCGCCGCCGTACGGGAGGGCGGCGTCGAGGAAGCGCTGCTCGACCGTGCGGTACGCCGAGTGCTCACCCTGAAGGAGCGGCTCGGCCTCTTCGAGAACCCCTACGTCGATCCGGACCGGGCCGAGCGGGTCGTCAACTGCGCGGCGCACCGCGAACTGGCGCTCCAGTGCGCCCGGCAGTCGCTCGTCCTGCTCAAGAACGACCCCGGAAAGGGCGGCGAGGGACGAGAACTGCTGCCGCTGTCGCGCGACCGGGTGCGCACGCTCGCCCTGATCGGCCCGAACGCCGACGACCGGCTGAACCTGCTCGGCGAGTACAACGCCTACCCCGCCCTGCATCCCACCCCCTCGATCCGCGAGGCGCTCCGGGAACTCGTGGGCGACGACGTACGGATCGTGCACGCACGCGGCTGCGACGTGACGGGAACCGACGCCTCCGGCCTCGCGGCCGCCCGAGCGGCGGCGCTCCAGGCGGACGTGGCGGTCGTCGTGGTCGGCGAGCAGACCAAGGGCGGTTACTTCTCCCCCGACCGCACCGACGGCGAACTGAAGGACACCGCCTCGCTGGACCTGACCGGCCTACAGGAGCGGCTCCTGAAGGAGGTGCACGCGACCGGCACGCCGACCATCGCCGTGGTCGTCACCGGCAGGGCCCTGTCGCTGCGTTGGGCGGCCGCGCACCTGCCCGCCCTCCTGATCGCCTGGCTGCCCGGCGAGGCCGGGGGCCGGGCGGTCGCCGAGGCGCTGTTCGGCGACGTCGAGCCGACCGGCAGGCTGCCCGTCACCTTCCCCCGCGACGTGGGCCAGCTCCCTCTGTCGTACGACCAGAAGCGCGCCCGGGCCGAGGCCGACGACTACATCGACTTGCCCTCCACACCGCTCTACCCGTTCGGCGCGGGCCTCGGTTACACCACGTTCCGCTACGACCGGATCCGGCTGACCGACGACACCATCGGGGCCGACGCCACGACCCGGGTGCGCGTCGACATCACCAACACGGGACAGCGGGCCGGCACGGAGGTGGTGCAGCTGTACGTGACGGACAACCAGGCGTCGGTGTCGCTGCCGTACATCCGGCTGCGCGGTGTGCGGAAGGCCCATGTGGAGCCCGGGCAGCGGGCCACCGTCACCTTCGACATCACGCCGCGCCGGGACCTCACCCTGGTGGACGACGAACTGCGGACGGTCGTCGAGCCGGGCACGTTCGAGATCAAGGTCGGGCGCTCCTCGACGGACATCCGCCGACGGGCGACTCTCCGAGTCACCTGAGGCTGTCCGCCGCCGCGCCGCGGCGATTTCGCTGCGAGATCACGTGCCGGATCACGTGCCAGATCACGAAACCTGGCGCGCTGCCGTCCTTTTTGGGGTATTTCGCACTAATCTCCCGTTGCAGCAAGGAGTTGATCTGTCACAGGTCGCATCCACTTCGCTCCATCGGAGATGACATGCACAAGCTTCGCAAGGCCGCCGTCCTGGTCGCCGCCCTCGGGAGTGTCGGGCTTCTGGGTGGCGGGGTCGCCCACGCCGACGGTGGTGGTCTCGGAGTCCAGCAGAGCACCACCTGCAGGTCGCACGACCTGAACATCAGCGTCCTCGGCGAGGTCGGCCTCATCAACGGCCTGCTGGGCAACGCGCTCAACGGCGAGGGCAACCCGGGCGCGCAGAGCACCTCGGAGGGCTCGGACATGGGCTGCAGCAACAGCTTCGGCAAGTAAGTCGTCGAAAACTGTGGTCGGATGAAGCGGCCTGCTGGGCGATGTGCCCAGCAGGCCGCGGCCGTGACCGTGGCCTGCTGGGCGGGGCTTGGTTACTTGGCCGCCGGCGGAGTGACGTTCCCGAGGTTGAAGTCGCTTCCCGTCGTGAAGGCGGGGGCGGCGTCCGGGCTGCCGTGGCGCCCGCTGCGGCTGTCGTCGTCGTAGGCCACGGCGTTGGACTGCGAGTTGGCCACCGCGGTGACGCCCTCGTCGTCGTTGTGGCCGTGGTCGTGGGCGAAGCTGACGCCGGCACCGAAGGCGGACAGGCCCGCGATCGCTGCGGCTACGACGGCAACGCGCTGAAACTTGCGCATGGTTAGACCCTTTCTTAACCCGGGCGGGACGCCCTGGCGTGGCTACGTATTGTGACAATATATGCACTGATAGTAGTCATTTGGGATCTTGCGGTTGTCCGCGTGCCGTGTCGTTTTTTCGTACGACCCTCAGCCGCGGCGCGGTCGCCCCACGAACGGTGCGGACATGGACCGGCCCATGAGGTCGGTCCATACGGCGTCGCCGACACCGTCGAGGGTCTGTTTCGCGGCGCGTTCTGCGGCGGTGAGGATGCCGAGGCCGGCCCGGGTCTCGTAGGGCAGGTGGTCGAGGGCGAGGCGGCGGCCGACGTAGTCCATGACGGAGCCCGCCTGTTTGATGTCCGGGTCGTTGGTGAGACCGGAGGGTTCGAAGCGGGTCCCGACGTAGTCCGCCACGAGGATTTCGAGCGGAACGCCGTGCTGGAGGCCTCGCGTGACGGTCGAGGAGAAGGCGTCCATCATGCCCGCGAGCGTGGAGCCCTGCTTGGCCATGCGGACCATCACCTCGGCGACGCGGCCGTCGGGGGTCTGCGCGACGGTGAGGTATCCCTTGCCCTCGCCGACGCTGAATGACCGGGTCGTCGACCGCATACGCCTCGCGGGGTGCGGTACGGCGGGCCGGGCCGCCGCCCGCGTCTCGCCGGCCACCCGTGTCGTACCGTCCCCGAATCGCTCAGTCATGAACGCCCTCACTCGTCGTCGATCAGCGGCTGTCCCGGACATGCATGGCCCAATTCCGGCAGAGCGCACCCTTGTGCACAATCTGTGGGCGTCAACTGGCTGGCAGCCACAACATGTTGGGGTTGAAGATAAGGGTGGGACGGCGACGAACCGGCTGTGGCACGCCGGAAGGGAGGTTGGTCCGCAGTAGGTTGGGCGGATGTCCACATTGCCGGTGATCCTGTTGCTGTCCGGGAGTCTGCGGGTCGGCTCCACCAACGAGGCCGTGCTGCGTACCGCGCAGGCCGTGGCGCCGTCGGTGCCGGTGGAGGCTGTTCTGTACGGCGGTCTGGCGGGCCTTCCGCACTTCAACCCCGATGACGACGTGGACCCGTTGCCGGAGGCCGTGGCCGGGCTGCGGACGGCGATCGAGGGGGCGGCCGGGGTGCTGGTCTGCACTCCGGAGTATGCGGGGACCCTGTCGGGGGCGTTCAAGAACCTGCTCGACTGGACGGTCGGCGGCACCGAGATCTGTGACAAGCCGGTGGCCTGGGTCAATGCGGCCGCGCCGGGGCGCGGGCAGGGTGCGGAGGCCACGCTGCGGACGGTGCTCGGCTACACCGGCGCCGACATCGTGGAGCCGGCCTGCGTGCGGATCGCGGTGGGGCGGGAGACGGTCGGTGCGGACGGGGTTGTCGCCGATCCCGAGGTGCGTCGCCGACTCGGTGAGGTGCTGGGGCTGCTGGCGGCTCGGGCCGCCAGGCCTGTCTGAGGCACGGCTCGCGCTCACCGGGCGGCTCGGCCTGTGGTACCTGTGCGCCCTCGCGCGTCGGCAGGCGGGCGCGTGGTCACGCAACGGCTCGGACCGGCGCTCGCGGCACCGGACCCGGCATCGATGACGGCGACGCAGTCGCCTCCCGCGCATCTGACCGGCGCAGATGGTGTAGCCCGCTACACCGCGCCGCCGGGTGCGGGTCGCCTAGCGTGGCGGCATGGGGAAAACGGTGCGGCAGGCGTGGCGGGCCACGGTCCATCTCGTTCTGGCCGCGGCGATGGCGTTCTGCCTGTGGATCTTCATCACGGTGCTGATCATCACCGTGATCGCCACGCTGGCGGTGGTCGGCGCCTGGATGCTGCCCGAGACGGTGCTGATCATCCGGCGGATCGCGGGCGCCAAGCGGGGAATGACGGCCACGTGGACGGGGCAGCGGATCCCCGAGGCGTACCAGCCCCTCACCGGGACGCTCCGCGAGCGGATCCGTACGGCCGTACGCGACCCCGGCACCGTCACCGACCTGCGCTGGATGGCCGCCGACTACTTCTACGGTGCCCTGTTCGCCCTCGCGCTGCCGCTGTGGCCCGTCGGCCTGGTCGTCGACGGCGTGTGGTGCGGGCTGCTGCGCCGGACATCCCTCGTCCTGCCGCTGATCGTGCGGCTCGCGGACCTGGAGGCGGACTGGTCGACCGCCCTGCTCAAGCCGTCCCCGAAGGCCCGACTTGCCGCGCGCGTCGAGGAGTTGGCCGCCACCCGCGCCGACGCGATCGCCGCGCACGGCGCCGAACTGCGCCGTATCGAACGCGATCTGCACGACGGCGCACAGGCCAACCTGGTCGCCCTGTCCCTGCGGATCGGGCTCGCCAAGCGCGCCTACGAGCGGGACCCGGAGACCGCCCGCAAGCTGCTCGACGAGGCGCAGGACCAGGCCGAGAAGGCGTTGAACGAGCTGCGCCAGGTGGTGCGCGGCATCCACCCGCCGATCCTGACCGACCGCGGTCTGGTCGGCGCCGTACGGGCGCTGGCCGCGGGCTGGGGGTCCCCCCGCTCGAGCGAAGCCGGGAGTGGGGGAGGACTGCAGGTGAGTGTGGAGGTGGACCGGCTCGAGGACGACGGGTTGCGGGCGCCCGCCGCGGTGGAGGCGGCCGCGTACTTCGTGGTGGCGGAGGCGCTCACCAACGCCGCCAAGTACAGCGGTTCACCGCGGGCCTCGGTCCGGCTCGAGCGGCTCAGGCGCGGGCTGCGGGTGCGGGTGGCCGACGAGGGCCACGGCGGTGCCGACGAGACGAGCGGTTCGGGACTGCTCGGCATGCGCCGGCGGGTCGCCGCGCTGGACGGGACCATGGAGGTGTCCAGCCCGGCCGGCGGGCCGACGGTGATCGACGTGCTGCTGCCGTGCGTGTGGTGAGCGGCGGCTGCGGGGCACCCCGCGGTCATCGGCCCGAGCCTGCCCGGGTCAGCCCGCGTTCAGCTCCGCCAGCGGCAGCGTGTGCTGGGTCTGGAGGACCTTCGCGCGCAGGTAGCGGACGTTGTGGGCGGTGGTGAAGACGCCCGTGGGAACGCGGTCGTGGACGTCGATGCCCAGCTCACGGAGCTGGCCGGCCTTGTCGGGGTTGTTGGACAGGAGGTCCAGGCTCTCGATGCCCAGCGCCTGCAGCATCTGCGCGGCCGCCGTGTAGTCGCGGTCGTCCTCGGGCAGACCCAGGGCCGCGTTCGCCTCGTACGTGTCGAGGCCCTGGTCCTGGAGGGCGTACGCGTCCAGCTTGTTGTAGAGGCCGATGCCGCGGCCCTCCTGGCGCAGGTAGAGCAGTACGCCGCCGCGGTCCGCGATCCGCTCGACCGCCTCCCGCAGCTGCGGGCCGCAGTCGCAGCGGGCCGAGCCGAACACGTCGCCGGTCAGGCACTCGGAATGCAGGCGGACCAGGGGCGTTGTACCGGGGGCGGGGTCGCCCAGGACGACGGCCACGTGCTCCTGGCCGTCGGTCAGGCCGTGGAAGGTGACCAGTTCGGCGTCGACGCTGTAGCCGTCCTGGAAGCGCAGCGGCACCCGGACGCGGGAGCGCGGGGTGGCGGCGGGGAAGTCGGGCATGCGGGTCTCCGGGGTCGTCCATATCTGCTTCAGTTTTGAAGCAGGTTCATGGTCGGGAACCCTACCCCATGTTTTAAATTTGAAGCAACAGCTTTTCGGGATACGTCAGGTTTCCGGGCCGTCTCAGGAACACGGCCCGGAGGAGCGGCGGCGCCAGGGAACGTCCTCCGGGGTGGGGCGCTCCTCCTCCCGCTCCAGGGCCTGCACGACGCCCGAGAAGATCTCCTCCAGCTGCTCCACCTGCTGCGGGGTCAGCTGATCGAAGAGCAGCGAACGCACGGTCTCCACATGTCCGGGCGCCGTGCGTTCCAGCACGGCCATCCCCTCGTCGGTCAGCATGGCGAAGCTGCTGCGCTTGTCCCACTGGCAGTCCTCGCGCCGGATCAGGCCGTCCTTCTCCAGCCGGGTCACGGCATACGTCAGCCGGCTGCGCGTGATCTTCGCCCGCTCGGCGAGATCGGTCATGCGCAGCCTGCCCTCCGGTGCCTCGGAGAGGTTGGCCAGGATGGAGTAGTACAGATGCGGCATGCCGGCGTCCTGCTGGAGCTGCCGGTCGATCGCGTCCTCCAGGAGGTGTGTCGCCGCGATGTACGCGCGCCAGGCGCGCTGCTCCTTCTCCGTGAGCCAGCGAGTCGTCATGCACCCAGTGTAGGTTTGTTTCAAACTTTAACCAAGCCAGTCCGCCGCCGAGAGTGAGCGCGTCCGATGCCGTACCCGTACGTCCTGCTGTCCGCCGCCGTCTCCCTCGACGGCTACCTCGACGACACCGGCCCCGAGCGCCTCCTGCTCTCCAGCCCGGCGGACTTCGACCGGGTGGACGAGGTCCGTGCCTCCGTCGACGCGATCCTCGTCGGCGCCGGCACGATCCGCGCCGACAACCCGCGCCTGCTGGTGAACTCGCCCGAGCGCCGCGCCGCCCGCGTCGCGGCCGGACAGTCGGAGTACCCGCTCAAGGTCACGGTCAGCGGCTCCGGAGACCTTGACCCGGCCGCGAATTTCTGGCACACGGGCGGCGAGAAGATCGTCTTCACGACCGACAAGGGCGCCGAACGGGCCTGCGCCCTCGGCCTCGCGGCCGACGTCGTCCCGCTCGGCCCCGACCTCGGCTGGCGCCGCCTCCTGGAGCATCTGCACGACGCACGCGGCGTGCGGCGCCTGATGGTCGAGGGCGGTGGCACGATCCACACCCAGCTCCTTCAGCAGGGCCTCGCCGACGAGCTCCAGCTCGTCCTGGCCCCTCTCTTCGTGGGCGACCCCGATGCCCCCCGTCTCTTCGGCCCCGGCGCCTACCAGCCCGGCCGCCTGCGCCTGACGGAAACCCGCCGGATCGAGGACGTCGTCCTCATGCGCTACGAGCCCACGGCCCCCGGCACCGGCCTGCTCCCCGCCGCCGCCGACCACCACTGGCTGGCCCTCGCCTGCGACCTGGCGGCCGAGTGCCCGCCCTCGCGCACGGCCTTCAGCGTCGGCGCGGTGATCGTCGCCGCCGACGGCACGGAGCTCGCCCGCGGCCACTCGCGCGAGGCCGGCGACCCGGTCGTCCACGCCGAGGAGGCGGCCCTGGCCAAGCTGGACCCGGCCGACCCGAGGCTGGCGTCGGCGACGGTCTACAGCAGCCTGGAACCCTGCGCCCACCGCGCCTCCCGGCCCAAGCCGTGCGCGCGGCTGATCCTCGACGCGGGGGTACGACGGGTGGTCACGGCCTGGCGTGAGCCGGACACGTTCGTGGCGGGGGCGGACGGGAGCGGGCTGCTGGCGGGGCAGGGGGTCGAGGTGGTCGTACTGGAGGAGTACGCGGGGCGGGCGAAGGCGCCGAATCAGCACTTGGCGTAGGTCTTCCAGCCCGTCCGGCGTTTGAGGACGAGGCCCTTCAAGGGCCGAACGGGGGTCTGGGGGCGGAGCCCCCAGTGACGCCGCGGACCCCACCGCCCACCGGCCGATCGGCCCAACAGATCCTGCGGCCAACTCCCCGAAGGGACACGCTGACCGTACCGGCCGGAGGCGATCGCGGAGGTAGTGCCAGTGAGGTCAGTTCCCAGACGTGCGGCGGCAGTTCTCCTCGTCCTCCTGCTGACGGCGCTCGTCGCCTCCTGCGGCACCGACCCGGGCACCCGCACCATGGCGCGGGCGCTGCCCCCGGGCGCACCGTTCACCCACCCCGGTGTGCTCGTCAGCAAGGCCCAGCTGGACGCCGTACGCAAGAACGTCATCGCGGGCAGGCAGCCCTGGCTGAAGGCGTTCCTCGACATGCGGGACAGCAAGTACGGGTCGTACAAGTACGCGGCGCAGCCGTCCGCGGTCGTCAACTGTCCCTGGGGCGGCAAGGGCGCGCAGGGCTGTCTCGAGGAGCGGCAGGACGCCATCGCCGCCTACACGCAGGCCCTCCTGTACAGCGTCACCGGTCAGCACGAGCACGCCGTCAAGGCCCGGGGGATCATGGATGCCTGGTCGGCGAAGCTGAAGCGGCACACGGCGCAGGACGCCCAGCTGCAGTCCTCGTGGGCCGGTTCGACCTGGGCGCGGGCCGCGGAGATCATCCGCTACGCACCGGGCGCCGGCTGGCCCGCCGACCGGGTGCGGCGGTTCGCGGCCATGCTGCGCACCGCCTACCTCCCCGAGGTCACCAGGGACCTTCCCGACTACAACGGCAACTGGGACCTCGCGATGACCGACGCCGCCATCGGGATCGCCGTCTTCACCGACGACCACAAGACCTTCGACGCCGCCGTCAAACGCTTCCGCGGCCTGGTGCCCGACTACTTCTATCTGCGCAAGGACGGCAAGATCCCGCTCACCCCTGCCGGCTCCGACGCCAACACCGTGCAGAAGCTCGAGACGTACTGGTTCAAGGAGACGAAGTTCGAGGACGGGATCGCGCAGGAGACCTGCCGCAACTTCAAGCACGTCGGCTACTCCCTCGCCGCCACCGCGCACATCGCCGAGACCGCCTGGCACCAGGGCGTCGACCTGTACGGCGACGTCAAGGACCGGCTGAAGGCGGCCCTGGACTTCCACGCCCGCTACGAGATGGGGGAGAAGCCACCGCAGTGGCTGTGCGGCGGCAGGGTCGTCGGGAACATGGGCCCCGACCTGGAGGTCGCCCTCAACCACCTGGAGAACCGGCTCGGCACCCCCGTCCCGGCCGCCCACAAGCTGGTCGAGCAGACCCGCCCGGCCGGCACCGACGACCTCTTCGTCTCCTGGGAGACGCTCACCCACGCGGACAACCCTGCCGCCTGACGGAGGTCTTTCCGGCCCTGGGCTGCGTTTTCCCGGGGGCTGTGACATCAGCGGCTCCGCCGCGGGCCCCCGGACCCCCAGCAGCAGAGCAGGTCGGCTGGGATCACCGGCGCGGACACCCGAAAACGCAGGTGAACGGGAGCGGAAGTAAACCCTGGCGCAGACAGCCCCGCGGATGGCGTATGCTGGTTACACAACGACGCGGGGTGGAGCAGCTCGGTAGCTCGCTGGGCTCATAACCCAGAGGTCGCAGGTTCAAATCCTGTCCCCGCTACTCAAGGCTCAGGGCCGGAGTCCAGTTCACTGGACTCCGGCCCTGAGTGTTTCCCCCGGTCGGGCCATCCGGCTGGCCCTGCGCCCCCGTCCCGGGAAACCTGGAGGAGTGGAGCAGGAGGGGCCGATCTCATACGCGCGCACCTTCGTGCGGCTGCTCCCGGCGCTGCTGATCGTGGGCGGGACATGCTACGACTACCTCACACCGTCGCTGTTCA
>Ga0105246_10001304_pt1 | contig 14648 bp, 11 predicted proteins | sample KBSM64metaG_FD_99694 | JGI IMG/M metagenome (GOLD analysis project Ga0105246, IMG submission 99694) | Miscanthus rhizosphere microbial communities from Kellogg Biological Station, Michigan, USA - KBS M6-4 metaG | ecosystem: Host-associated > Plants > Roots > Rhizosphere > Soil | place...
GCAAGCCCGGCGAAGGGCAGGCCAACCAGAAGCGCCCCGCCGATGAGCTTGCCCAGCCGTGCAAGCCGGCGGGGATAGCCTCCGGTCTTGAGCAGCGCCCGGTGGGCCAGCAGGAACCAGCCGGCCTGGACCGCCATGGCACCCATGCTGATGCCTGTCGACACACCGAAATCGAGCTGCTTGAAGACCAGGAGGAAGGAACTGGCAGACCCTGCGGCACACGCTGTTACCACCAGCCACTTCCCGGCCTCGGAGCCCGGTGATGGGGGCAGCCGCCGGTGGACCTGGAGGATCACGGGGATGACCACCAGGCTGAAGACCCCGCCTGTTGCGTCGTTGATGGTGCCGAAGATGTACGGCCCGTTCCGCGGTACTTCAATGGCATACATGGCGCCCAGCGTCCCAACACCTACCACGCCAAGTCCGGCCGCTGCGTAGGCGAAGTTGGCGGCCGTGCGGTCACCGGGGATTTCGATGAGCGTGTCCATGGTGCGTCCTCACCTCGCGCCGGCTGCAGCGGAACCCTTTGCGGAACCTTCCAGGCCGGACAGCGGATACCCACAGGATATTCCTGCTCCGGTCTGTCATCCAGAGGCCGCCGGTGGGAGACTGTCGGCATGCGGACCCGGATTATCCAGGGCGACATCACCACCCGTGCCGTGGACGCGATCGTGAACGCCGCCAACTCCGGTTTGCTGGGCGGGGCCGGGGTGGACGGGGCCATCCATCGGGCGGCGGGACCGGAACTGCTGGCCGCGTGCAGGGAACTCCGCGCGCGGGACCTGCCCCACGGGCTCGCGGCCGGCGCCGCCGTCGCCACACCGGGCTTCCGGCTCCCGGCGCGCTGGGTCATCCACACCGTGGGGCCGAACCGCCACGCCGGGCAGACCAACAGAGCGCTCCTGGTCTCGTGTTTCAGCGAAAGCCTGCGCCTGGCGGATTCATTGGGGGCCCGTTCGCTTGCATTTCCAGCCGTAGGCGGCGGGGCTTATGGCTGGGCCGGGCGGCAGGTGGCGGAGGCCGCGCTCGACGCCGTCAACGGGTTTGCTGCCTCCCATCCCGGGAGCGAGTTGGAGCTGGTGGAATTTGTGCTGTTCAGTCCCGAAATGGAGGAAGCCTTCAACGCCGTGTGGGCGCAGCCTCGCTGAGTTGCAGGCGGCTCCGGTATTCCACGGGCTTACCCGAGACGGGGTCGACAAAGCGGATGCCCCTGGCCAGTAGCTGCAGCGGCCTGGTGTAGTCATCCGGAGCCTTGTCCAGCAGATCGGGATAGAACGCATCGTTCACGATTCCGAGCCCCAGCGAGGCCATGTGAACCCGCAGCTGATGGGTCTTCCCGGAGTGCGGCTCAAGACGGTACAGCGCACGGCGGCCGCCACCGGCGGAAGCACCGCCGTCGAACGTTTCCAGCAGTTCCACGCGGGTCTCCGCGTTCGGCTCGCCCTCGATGACTTCGGCCAGCAGGTAGCTGCGGGACTTGGTCATCCGGTTCCGGACCACTACAGGGAAGTCGACGGCGGGATACCCCGCCGCCGGCTCCGCGGCGGAAACGCACTCATATTCCTTCCGGACCTGGCGCTTCTCGAAGAGGACCTGGTACTTGCCGCGGGTTTCCGGGTTGGTGGAGAGCAGCAGGATTCCTGCTGTCATTCGGTCCAGGCGGTGCATGGGGATCAGGTCAGGCAGGCCCAGCTGGTTCCGCAACCGGACCAGGGCCGATTCCTGGATGTAGGTGCCGCCTGGGGTGGTGGGCAGGAAGTGGGGCTTGTCCACCACCAGGAGGTGCTCGTCCTGGTGCAGGATGCTCAGCTCAACGGGGATCCGGGTCTCGGGCGGCAGGCTGCGGTAGTACCAGATGAAGGTGTGGTCCTCGAGCTTTGTGGCCCGGTTGAGGGGGATTCCGCCCTCGCCCACGATCTCGCCGGCGTCGAACCTGTCCTCGATGCCCTGCGGGTCGATATGCCCCCAGCGGTGCATCATGTAGTCCATCGCAGTTGCCCAGGGGCCGTCCTCCGGCAGGCGCAGGCGGGTGGCGTTGACGCCGTCGCGCACGGGGAGGGGGGATTGCATCACCGGTCCATTCTACTTTGCGGTTCCCCAGGTCTTCGGCGGTCTCTTCCCGCGCGCGAGCTCCCGTCTCGGCGTCCCGACGTCCCGGCGTCGAGATCGCCGCAGCGGTGCGAGTTCGCTGGATCGTTCCGGCGAACTGGAACCCTTCCCGCGAACTCGCGCAACCGACAGTAAAAACATCCTTGACAAATAAAGTTGTCGGTGCCGATACTTGAAGCATGTTGGACATCGAAGTGATTGAGGACCCGGCCGCGGCGGAAGCGTCCCTGGATCCGATCCGCACCCGCATCCTCCAGGAGCTGGCCGAACCGGGCTCTGCCACCCAGCTGTCAGTGAAGGTGGGCCTGTCACGGCAAAAGGTCAACTACCACCTCAAAGCCCTGGAGCGCCACGGGCTGGTGCGGCTGGTGGAGGAACGGCGGAAAGGGAACGTCACTGAACGCGTCCTGCAGGCCACGGCTGCCTCCTACCTGATCTCGCCAGTGGCGCTCGCCTCGGTGGCGCCCGACCCGCACAGGTTCTCGGACCGCTTCTCGGCCTTCTGGCTGCTGGCGCTCGCAGGCAGGATGGTTCAGGAGATGGGCAAGCTGATCGCCGGGGCCGCCGCGGCCCGGCAGAAGCTGGCCACCTTTGCCATCGACGGCGAAATCACCTTCCGCACGGCAGCGGACCGAGCCGCCTTCGCGGAGGAACTCGCCGTCGCCGTCACGCACCTGGTGGACAAATATCACGACGGCGGCCCGGGCGCCGGGCGCAAGCACCGCCTCGTCGTCGCGCTTCATCCTGTCCTCAAAGCCCCGGCAGTACCCAAAGACACCCCACAAACCACTCTCACCTAAGGAGCAGGACAATGACTGACAACCGCGAATTCGAAATCGTCTATGACACCGAACTGCCCGGCACGCCCGAGCGCGTCTGGGAAGCCGTCACCCACGGGACGGCGGGCTGGATGTTCCCCACTGACCAGTGGCCGGACGTCAAGACCGTCAAGGAATACCCCACCCACCTTGTTTCCCGGATGGAGGGTCCGGACGGCTGGTTCAACCAGCTGGAGCACGTTCTCGAGCCGCTCGACGGGGGCCGGGCCCGCCTGCACTACGTCCACAGTGGCATCTTCGCCGATAACTGGGACGAGCAGTACGACGGCGCCAGCAAGCACACTGAGTTCTACCTGCACACCCTCGGCCAGTATCTGAAGTACTTCGACGGCAAGCCGGTGGTCTTCACGGACATCCAGGGCCCGGCGGTGTCACAGCGGCCGGACGGATTCGTGCAGCTGAAGAAGGCCCTCGGGGTTGAATCAGCGGCGCAGGGTTCGCGGGTGGAGTTGGAGCTCGACGGCGTGGGGCGGCTTTCCGGGGAAGTGGACTTCTCCAACGAGCACTTCCTGGGCCTGCGGACGTCCGATGCTATGTACAGGTTCTTCGGCCGGAACGCCTTCGGTGCGCCCGTGGGGATGACTGTGCACGATTTCAGCGGCAGCGGCGATCCGGAAGCCACGGCCAAGGCCTGGGGCGACTTCCTCGAGAACGTGTACGCGTAGGCCGCTGTGCGCGGTGGCCCGGTTCAGGCTCCCCATCCTCTGGCCACCGCGTCCAAGGCTGACTCATAGACAGCCTCCCAGTCGGTTCCGGAGGACCCGACCTGCGCCAGTTCCAGCCCGACAAGGCCGTGGACCTGGCCCCAGATGGCCGTGGCAACGGCCTCCACCGGAGCCACCAGGAAGACTCCGGCCGACTGGGCCGCGGCGACGGCTTCCATCAGTGGCTTCATGGCATCAGCAGCGGCATCGGGGCTCGGCCGGCAATCGACGTAAGTTGCCAGCGCGCCTCCGAACATCAGCCGGTACAGGGCCTGGTGTTCCAGGGCCCAGGTCCGGTAAGCCAAGCCCAGTGCACGCAGTCCGTCCGGGGCTGCCGCAGCCTGGGAATCGCGGAACGAGCGGAACCCGTCATCAACCACAGCCGTGAGCAGCTGCGATTTGCCGCCAAACAGTGAGTACACGGCTGTGGTGGACGTTCCTGCAGCGGTGGCGACGTCGCGAAGCGTGACGCGGGCAGGACCCTCCCGGTCCACGAGGTCTGCGGTTGCGGCGAGGAGTTCGGCCCTCAGTGAGGCGTCGTGTATTACAGGTCTTGCCATGGAGTCCATTGTTCCATAACGTTGTTTCATAACGTTGTTTTGTAACTGCGTTATCAAATAAAAGAAACAACACTTCCTAGGAGCTTCCATGGCGCAGCAGGTATTCCCCGGCCGATACACCGCTGATCTCGAAAGTGAGTCCGTGACCGTCTTCCTCATCGGAATGCGCGCGAACCGGTGGTGGAAGGTCAGAACCGTTGCAAAGGTCGCCGCCTCGATGCCCAGGATGCTCCAGCATCTCGCCGCCGATCCGGCGTCGGGCTTGCTGGGGTATGAGCAGTGGTTCGGGCGCACCACCGTACTCCTCAGTTACTGGCAGAGTCCGGAGCATCTTCGGAAATTCGCGGCGGACCGCGACTCACCGCACCTGGAGCCGTGGCGGCGCTTCATGAAAGAGCTTTCCGGAACCGGGGATGTAGGCGTCTGGCACGAGACCTATCAAGTACCCGCCGGAGGCATCGAGGTGGTGTACAACGGCATGCCACTTTTCGGGCTGGCCAAAGCCACTGCGCATGTCCCCGTCGGCGCCGGGAGCAACACGGCAAAGCAGCGCATGGGCCGCTCCGCAAGGCCCGTTGCGGGCAGCAGTTCCTAACGACCCGGTGCGGTGTTGCCCTTCACTCGGGGACAGCGACGGAGCCACCGTCCTTCATCAGCTCCGGAAAAGTCCCCGTCCCCGCTAACCGGAGGCCGGGGTTTTCTACGGGAAGTCAGGCGATGGCCACGGCAGGCGCTGTCTTGAGCGTCCGGCGGAGCTGCGGGGCGGCGTCTAACTTGTCCTGTGCCGACTTCAGGGCACGGACCGCCGTTTCCAGCTGCTCCGGCGGCAGCGTGAACGGCACGCGGAGATAGCGTTCGAACGCGCCGCCGATTCCGAAGCGCGGCCCTGCAGCCAGCCGGATGCCAAAGTCCGGGGCGATGACCGTCAGCGCAGTACTCATCGGTGCGGGCAGTTTGCACCAGACAGACAGGCCCCCGGAAGGCCAGGCAGCTTCCCAGTCCGGCAGGTGTCCGTGAAGCAGTTCCAGCAGTGCGGACCGGTTCCGCCGGAGCGCCTCAAGGCGGCCGGGCAGGGGCTCGTCCATGGCCCTTACCAGGTGCGCTGCTGCCAGCTGCTCCATGACCGGGCCGCCCAGATCCAGGGAGGTCCGTGCGGCAGCGAACCGCTGGATCAGGGGTTCGGAGGCACGGATCCAACCCGTGCGGAGTCCGCCCCAATGCGATTTGCTGAGCGAGCCGATGGTGACCACCCCGGAACCGAAAGCAGCCACCGGAGTGGTCACGGCGCCGTCGAGGTTCAGCTCACGGAGTGTCTCATCCACCACCAGCACTGTTCCCGCAGCCTCAGCGGCGCGGACCAGCTGGCGCCGCTGGGCATCCTTCATGGCCTGGCCCGTGGGGTTGTGGAAGTCCGGCACCACATACGCAATCCTGGGCCGCTGCTGCATCATTGCGGTCTGGAGGGCGTGCATGTCCCACGCATACACATGACGGCTGCTGCTTCCGGGATTGCCGCCAGCGTCATCTGCGGCTCCGTGGACGGCCTGGCTGAACGCGACAGGAACCGGCCGGCAGCCCGCAACACGGATGGCATCCAGGGCATTGGGGTAGCTCGGGTGCTCCACCAGGATCTTGTCCTGGCGTCCGGCGAGGGCACGGATCACGATGTTGAGAGCATGTTGGGCGCCTGACGTCACCAGGATCTGCGCGCTCGTGGTCCGGACCCCGACGGAACTGTAACGCTCCGCGATGGCCTCGCGCAGGGGCAGCAAGCCGATGGCGTCGTACCCGAATCCCGGCAATAGGGCAGGAAGCTCGGTGAGGGCGGCGGCGAACGCGCGGTGCACCACTTCGCCGCTGGCAGGCATTGAGGCGTAGGCGAGGTCTATGAGCCCTTCAGGCGCCGCCAGTCCCGGGGCTGCGAGCCCCGGTGCCGCTAGCCCTGGCGCTGAGGGGCCGGGGCCCGAGGGGCCGGGAGAACTCCGCCCGGAAGTCGTGAGCCCGTGGCCTGTCACCAGCGTCGTGCCCAGCGGCGTGATGCGGGGGATCCGCGTACGACCCCGGCTGCCCTGACCGCTGCTGAGGAAGCCCTGCTCCCGCAGGTGCGCATAGGCGGCCGTCACTGTGGTCCGGCTGATGCCGAGGGTTTCGGACAGAGCCCGCTCGCTCGGCAAAGCGGTGTCCAGCGGTACCCTGCCATCCAGGACCAGGAGGCGAACGACGTCGGCCAGCTCGCGGTAGGCGGGGGCGGCGCCGGCGTGCCAGTTGCCCAGCAGGCGGGCCAGGGCGGAGGGGTTCAAGGAGCCGGACATAAAGCCAGTATCTCAAACTGGCTATGTAAATCAATGCCAGTTCTCTGAGAGGGTAACTGCATGATGACTCGCAGACTACTCCAGCTCTTTGCCGGCCTTGCCATGTACGGAATCTCCCTTGCCGTTTTCATCCGTGCCGGGCTTGGCCTGGACCCCTGGGATGTGTTCCATCAGGGACTGGCGGGCAAGACCGGCCTGAGCATTGGCGTGGTCGTCATCGCCGTGAGCTTCCTGGTGCTGCTCCTCTGGATTCCGCTGCGCCAATGGCCCGGTTTCGGCACCTTGTGCAACGCCGTGCTGGTCGGTGTGTTCGCGGATATCGGCCTGGCAGTGATCCCGGCTATCTCCCACCTTGGCGGCCAGATCGGGATGCTCGCAGGCGCCGTACTGCTGAACGGTATCGCCTCGGCTTGCTACATCGGCGCAAGGTTCGGCCCGGGTGCGCGTGACGGCCTGATGACGGGCCTGGCCCGGCGCACAGGGTGGTCCGTCCGTGTGTCCCGCACCTTGATTGAGGTAGTGGTGCTCGCAATCGGATGGCTGCTGGGCGGTTCGATAGGCGTGGGCACGGTGGTGTACGCCTTGGCCATCGGACCCCTGGTCCAGCTGCTGCTGCCCCGCTTCATGGTCCCCGCTGCCATTGCCGGCGATAAGCAGGGCCCTAGGGCGGTGGACGGCGCCGAGAACCGTGCAGTGGACAGGGCCGTGGATAGTGCCGTGAACGGTGCCGGGGACTCTGACAGGCAGGACGCCACTCTGCGCGGTTGATGTCTGCGCGGTTGATGACGGACCGCCCGGTCGTTAGCAGGGCGTGCGCCATCCCTAGGACAGTAACGGCTGGCACTGCGGGCAGAAAAAGATGTCCCGTTCTTCCTCGCCGTTGGGCTTGCCCAGGACATCGCGGCGGATCGGGGTTCCGCATCTCAGGCATGGCCGGTGCTCCCGTCCGTAAACCCAGTAGCCGGCTGGGCCCGGCATCCGTCTCGCGGACATCCCCACGGGTATCCCGCCCGGGTTTCCACGGGGATTTCCACGCGGATTTCCGCGGGAGTCGAGGACGGTCGTCCGGCGGCCGGAGCCGAGGTTGGCTTCGAGGAGCTGTTTGGCGTCGGTGATAAGGGCCACGAGGTCCGGAACGGCCGAAACGGGCGACGCCGGGTGGAGACCCGAAAGGAAGCAGGACTCGCAGCGATAGACGTTCCCGATGCCGGCGAGGTTGCGCTGGTCCAGCAGCGCGACCCCGATGGGCACATTCGGAGCTGCCAGGATCCGCCGTTCCGCCTCTGCCGGGTCCCAGTCGGGACCGAGCAGGTCCGGTCCCAAGTACCCTACGATCGAATCCTCGTCCGCGGTGCGGACCACCTCCACAATTCCCAGGGAAAAGCCGACGGCGTCCGCCGTCGCCGTCCGGAGCACGCACCTGGCAGTAAATCCCGGTTTCCGCCAGCGTCCACCCGGCGGATAGACCTGCCACGCGCCTTCCATCTTCAGGTGTGAGTGGATGGTGAGTTTCTGATCGTCCGGCCCTTGCACCCGCATGAGCAGATGCTTTCCGCGGGGAACCACCTCTTCCACTGTCCAGCCGGCCAGATTAAGGGTGGCGAACCGGGGCACGCGGAAGTCGGAGGCGATGAGCTTCTGCCCGGACAGGGCCTGGTGCAGCTGGCTGGCGGCGCGCCAGACGGAATCGCCCTCAGGCACTGATCCCCACCTCCCGCATCCCCGGTTCAGGCACGGATCCTCAGCCCCTTGGGGGTGGAGTAGGCCCCGGCAGCAGCCAGTGCTGCAGCTATCGGAGTGTCCAGGATGCCGTGGCCGTTGACCTTCTCCATGATCAGCTTGTCCACTGCCCCGCGGGTCACGACCCCTACCAGGGCTGAGCCGGCGGCCGACAGTACGGCGTCGTCGTCGCTAAAGGCCAGCAGCGTCTTTCCGCCGCGTTCCACATACAGGACCAGGGCGCCGTCAACGAGCACCACCAGGGCGCCGGCCTTCCGCCCCGGACGATGCCCTGTACCGGCCTCTTCATTGAGAGCCGGCCACGGCAGCGCGGCGCCATAGGGGTTGGCCGGATCTGTGGCCGCCAGGGCCAGCGCCATAGGGTCCGCCTTGGCAAGCTGGCTGTCCTCCGAGTAGGAGCGAAGCCTGTCCACGGTTGCCGGAACCGCGAACTGCGCCGCCCCCAGGTGTTCAATGAAGTACCCTCGCCGGCAGCGGCCAGCCTCTTCCAGCCGTGCGAGGACCTTGTACATCAGACCGAATCCCCCCAGTATCTGCTCGGCCATAACGGAGCCCCTGGTCACCACTCCGTAGCGGTCCAGCAGCAGTTCTGCTGTGGCGCGCGCGTGGATGGTCGGATCCAGTTCGGGCAGCGGCAGTGCGGACCAGCGGCCCGCCGCCAGCGGGGGAGTGGCCGCGACTCCGGAAGCTGAACCGTACCGTCCGCCGCCAAGGCCTGGGCGGAGCCCCGCTGAGCCGAGCAGTCCGGTGCCGTGCGAGCGGCCGAGCCGGCTGAGGCGCGGTGAGCGTGCCCGGGGCGTGCGGGCGACCTGGCGGTGGGCCGTGTGGCCTCCGGCGATGAGGGCGCGCACAGGCGCGAACGTGTCCCCGGTGATCCTTCCGGCCCAGGCAAGGTCCCAAATGGCGGAGACCACATCCTGGTCCGCCAGCACAGAATCCATACCACCGGCAACGTCAGTCAGTTGCCGGAAAAAGTACCCACCGCCGTTGTTCCGGAGGTGGTCGAGCAGCCGCTGCTGCGCGTCGCCTGGTTCGTATTCGATGGCAGGGTTCAGCGTGAGCTCGGCGGAATCGGCCAGGTGGAGACTAATCCAGCCGTCGTTTCCAGGCAGCGCCCCAGCCCCGGACCAGAGGATCTCACCGGCGGCCATGAGTTCGTCCAACATGGCAGGCTGGTAATCCGTGACCCTGCTCGCCAGGACCAGGGGCTCCCAGGCCGACGCCGGTACAGGCACCCCGGACAGCTGGTCGATGGCAGTGACTATCCCATCCAGTCCACGCAGGGCAGGCTGGCTGCGTCCGGCCCCCGGCGTGCGGACATGCTGCCAGGCGGGAAGGAAACGACCGTATGCGGTAGCGTCTACTGGCTCTACTTCAGCGCGGAGGGCGGCCAACGAACGACGCCGGAGCCTCCGGAGGACCTCGGCATCGCACCACTCGCTGCTGGTCGGATGAGGAGGCACCATTTCGTGGAGGGCCTGTTCCTGCTGGCCCTCCTCACTGCCTGTTGTGGCGATATCCGGCGGAGGTCCGTGCGGCCGGAATTCACCTTCCACGACGCGGCCGTCAGCGGCGAGCCTTTTCAGGGCGGTGCCTACGACAGCCACCCCGAGTCCCAGCCGCGCCGCGGCTTCCGTGGCAGTGAAGGGCCCGTGCGTGCGGGCGTAGCGCGAGACGAGGTCGCCCAACGGGTCGGCCACGGGTTCGATGAAGGCGAGGGGAACGCCCATGGGCAGTGGAACGCCGATGGCGTCGCGCAGGCGGGCCGAGTCCTCCACGGCAGCAAAACGCTCCACCCCGCCGATGTTCACCCTGATGGCGCGATTGGCCCGCTGCAGCGAAACCAGGTGGGAGGTGGCCACCGCCGTGCTGGCCGGCGGAGGATCAGGTGCCGCGTCGTCTCCGTCGGGTTCGCCCATGGCGCTGGTAGCCATCTCCCCGACAAGACGGGCGGCCACTTCCTCTGGTTCCAGCGGACCCAAGAGGCGGAGCAGGTCCGCCACGCCCTCCAGGCCGCGCGCCCGCCGGTCGGGTGCGAGGCGCTGGAGCTCGCGCTCCGTGGCTTCAATGACCTTGGCGTCCAGCAGTTCCCGTAGTTCAACCCGGCCCAGGAGTTCGTTCAGGAGAGTTGAGTCCAGCGCAAGGGCGGCGGCACGGCGCTCGGCCAGCGGGGAGTCGCCCTCGTACAGGAACTGCGCCACGTACCCGAACAGCAGGGACTTGGCGAAGGGCGAGGGCTGCTGGGTGGTGGTCTGCACGATCCGCAGCTCGCGGCGTTCCACGGACGCGGCAATGTCCTTGAGGGCGGGAAGGTCGTAGACGTCCTGGAGGCACTCCCGGACAGTTTCCAGGACGATGGGGAACGCTGGGTATTTCCTGGCCACATCAAGCAACTGGGCCGACCGCTGGCGCTGCTGCCAGAGCGGCTGCCGTTTGCCCGGGGTCTGCCGGGGGAGCAGCAGCGCGCGGGCGGCGCACTCGCGGAAGCGGGAGGCGAAGAGCGCACTTCCGCCTACCTCAGCCGTGACGATCTGCTCCAGCTCGTCGGGGTCGAAGAGGAAAAGTTCGGCCCCCGGCGGCTCGTCCTCCATCATCGGGACGCGCAGTACGATGCCGTCGTCAGCGGCCATTGCGGAGCCGTCCAGCCCATACCGCTGCTGGAGGCGCTGCCCGACGGCGAGCGCCCAGGGCGCGTGCACCGGCATGCCGAACGGGCTGTGCAGGATGACCCGCCAGTCGCCCAGTTCGTCGTGGAACCGCTCAACCACCAGGGTGGTGTCGCTGGGGACCACCTCCGTGGCCAGCTTCTGTTCGGTCAGGTATTGGATGAGGTTGTTGGCGGCGAATTCGTCCAGGCCGCTGGCCTTGCAGCGTTCGGTGGCAGGCCCGACGTCGGCCGCGGAGAGTTCGCGGACGAAGGCACCCAGGGCGCGGCCCAGGTCGATGGGGCGCCCGAGGGAGTCGCCTTTCCAGAACGGAAGCTTTCCCGGCTGCCCGAACGCCGGGGATACCAGCACACGGTCGTGGGTGATGTCTTCGATCTTCCAGCTCGTGGCGCCAAGCGCGAAGATGTCGCCCACCCTGGATTCGTACACCATTTCCTCATCCAGTTCGCCCACCCGCCGGCCGCCTTTCGCGGGCGAAGCCGTAGCTGTTTTGCCGTCGCCGGAAGCCGACGCAGAGCCTTCAACTTCCGTGCCGATGATGTAGACGCCGAATAGGCCGCGGTCCGGGATGGTGCCGCCGGATGTCACCGCAAGCCTTTGTGCCCCGGGCCTGCCCTCAATGGTGCCGGCATTGCGGTCCCAAACGATCCTGGGGCGGAGCTCGGCGAACTCGTCTGACGGGTAGCGGCCGGCCAGCAGATCCAGCGTGGCTTCAAACGCGGAGCGGGGAAGGGATGCGAAGGGGGCGGACCGCCGGATGGTGGCGAACCACTCCTCGACGTCGATGCTCCCCAAGGCAGTGGCCGCGACGGTCTGCTGGGCGAGGATATCCAGGGGGTTGGCGGGGATGCTGAGCCGCTCGATCTTGCCTTCGAGCATCCTTTCCACGGTGATCGCGGTGTGGACCAGGTCTGCGCGGTGCTTGGGGAACAGCACGCCCTGCGATATCTCGCCCACCTGGTGCCCCGCGCGGCCCACGCGCTGCAGCCCGCTAGCCACGGACGGCGGGGACTCGACCTGCACCACCAGGTCCACGGCGCCCATGTCGATGCCAAGCTCCAGGGATGATGTGGCAACAACACAGCGCAGCCGCCCCGATTTGAGGTCATCCTCAATCAGGGCCCGCTGGTCCTTGGAGACAGAGCCATGGTGGGCGCGGGCCAGGACGGGATCAGCGCCTGATGTGCTGCCGGCTTGCGCCATCATGTGCGCGGGTGTGGCAGTCGACGCCGGTACGCCGGCAGCGGGAGACGCCTCCCGCCCTATTTCAGCGGCCGGTTCGTCCCAACCGCCGCCGACGGCCGCCAGCTGCCGTTCGGCGTAGATTTCGTTGAGCCGGGCCGTGAGCCGCTCGGCGAGGCGGCGGGAATTGGCGAAGACGATGGTGGACTGGTTGGCCAGCACCAGGTCAACTATCTTTTCCTCCACATGGGGCCAGATGGAGGCCTGCGGCTGCAGCCCGGAGGCGGGCCCCGAATCAAAGGCGCCTGCTGCCCCCTGGAGATCGGACATGTCCTCGACGGGCACCGAGACAGAAAGGTCCCAGTTCTTGCGCGAGGCGGGTGCCACGATTTCCACTGGAGCCGAGCCCGCGAGGAACTGGGCCACGAGCTCCCGCGGCTCCACGGTGGCTGAGAGCCCGATGCGCTGGGCAGGTTTGGGAAGAAGCGCATCCAGCCTCTCGAGGGACACTGCCAGGTGGGCGCCGCGCTTGCTCCCGGCCACCGCGTGGACCTCGTCCACGATGATGGTGTCCACCTCTGCGAGGGTCTCCCGCGCCCTGGATGTCAGCATCAGGAACAACGATTCGGGAGTGGTGATGAGGATGTCCGGCGGGTGGCTGAGCAACGCACGTCGGTCGGCCGCCGTCGTATCTCCTGATCTGACTCCCACGGTGATCAGCGGCGCCGGAAGCCCCAGGCGCTTGGCCGTCTGGGTGATGCCGATCAGGGGCGAACGGAGGTTCCGTTCCACGTCCACGCCAAGGGCTTTGAGGGGCGAGATATACAGCACCCGGGTTTTGCGCCGGGGCGTCTGCGGACGCCTGCCCTTCTTCCTGGCCGGGGCATCGGCCTCCGCGAAATCCTGATCCGGGGCGGGCGCCGAAACGAGGAGCCTGTCCAGTGCCCATAGGAAAGCAGCCAGCGTCTTTCCGGATCCGGTGGGGGCCACCACGAGGGCGTGAGAGCCGGAAGAAATGGCATCCCAGGCCCCGTCCTGGGCAGGCGTGGGTTCTGAGAAGGCTCCGAGGAACCATTCGCGGGTAGGCCGGCTGAAGCGGCCCAGGGGCGCTCCCCGGCGGGCTGTTAATCCCGTCCCCGATCCCGCCTCCGATCCCGCTTCCGCTGGCTGATCCTCCTGCATTCCTCCATCATGCCCTAACCCCCCGACAGGAATGCCGGCCCAAGCTCAACGGACCCAATCCGCCTGCGATCCCCGGCAGCGGACCGGATAGCGGCTGGAGCGGATTTGTAATGGGTCCGTTATATCTGGGACACATCTTTGCAGCCGATTTGGTAAGTATACTTACCATGTTGGTGGAAGTGGATGATTCTGGCTCCGCCGACAGGCATTATCTGCAACCTTCAATGTCGACTAGATCCAGGAGTGATCATGACAAGCGCAAGTTCCGGCGGTCGGACGTTAGGCCGCACCAATATCCAGAAAGCGGCACTCGTCGTGGGCGCGGTTTTTGCCCTGGTGGGAATCCTGGGATTCATTCCGGGCATCACCAGCAACTATGGGTCGCTGGGCATGGCAGGCCACGATTCCGATGCCATGCTGCTGGGAGTCTTCCAGGTCTCCATCCTGCATAACATCGTCCACCTGCTGTTTGGCGCAGCGGGTATCGCTATGGCACGCAGTGCAGCGCAGTCCCGGAATTTCCTGCTGGTGGGCGGGGCAATCTACCTTGTCCTCTGGCTCTACGGCTTGCTGGTGGGACAGGAGAGCCCGGCCAACTTCGTGCCCCTCAACACAGCTGACAACTGGCTGCACCTGATCCTGGGCCTCGGCATGATTGCCCTGGGCGTGGCGCTCTCGCGTGGCACTTCCCGGGCAGGACGCACCACAACGGCGCACTAAAGTACGACGCACCCTTCCAGCCGTATCACTGGGCCGGCTGGAAGGCCCCGATCGTCAGCAGTTCGATTTCCGCGTTGCTGCAGGCTTTTGTGGGTTGCGGCAGGAATATGGATGCGGTGTCCTCCGGCGGATAAATCCGGTAGCCGGCAGCATCTGCCAAAGCACAGCCAGCGTAGTTCTCGGCGTGGGTGTACCGAAGAACGGCTGACCCTGACTGGCCTGGCGCCAGCAGGACATCGGTGGCCGGAGTGGCTTCGTCGCGCTTCGCCGGGGCACCGATGGGTTCTCCCGCCGCGTCCGCCGCCAATGACACCCCGGGGAATCCCCTGAGCAGGCACGGCTCAGCGCCGGTGTTGGTGAGGAGCAGCTTCATATAGACGCTGCCCGCCGCCCCGCCGCCTGTTGCATCCGTGGCGGCGGCAAGGCTGCCCGCCTTGCACAGGGCCGGCCCTGTGGTGGCGGCAGGTACCGACGACGACGATGAGGGCCCGCCGGGGGACGCGGACGTCGTGGACGGGCTGGAGGAGCTGGTGGCCGGTTGCGTTGTCGTTTGGCCCTGCGGCTGGGAGGGCCCGCATGCGGTGAGCATCAGCGTCGCCGCAGCGACCGCCGTCGTGATAACAAACCCGTGTGA
>Ga0105246_10001308_pt1 | contig 14640 bp, 12 predicted proteins | sample KBSM64metaG_FD_99694 | JGI IMG/M metagenome (GOLD analysis project Ga0105246, IMG submission 99694) | Miscanthus rhizosphere microbial communities from Kellogg Biological Station, Michigan, USA - KBS M6-4 metaG | ecosystem: Host-associated > Plants > Roots > Rhizosphere > Soil | place...
GTCCTCCCGCCCGGCGACCTGCGGATGGCGCTCAGTGCACTTTGCGACGATACCGACTGGGGGCGGACATGGCGGGACGTCATGCAGCACCGCTTCACTGCAGGAACCGCCAAGGGCGGTTCCCTGGACCACCACGCGATGGGCAACCTGCTCATCGTCACCCTCTGGGAGCTGCTGGGGGATACCGTGGCCGGCCTCAAATGGGCCGGGGCGTTGCTGGGCGCGCGGGGCCAGGTGCTGCCGATGTCCAGTGTGCCTTTGACCATTGAGGGCCAGGCCAGGGTGGAACTGCCCGGCGGGGGACATGAACTGCAAACCGTCAGCGGCCAGGCGAAATGCGCGGTTGCGGGAAAACTGGAGGAAGTGCGGCTGCTGCCCGAGGACGCCCGCGCCTGCACTGAGGCACTCACCGCGATCGAACTCGCAGATTGGGTCATCCTCGGCCCAGGGTCCTGGTACACATCGGTATTGCCCCATTTGTTGCTCCCGGAGCTTCGGCAGGCCCTGGGCGATACCGCAGCCAAGCGGTGCCTCACCATGAACCTTGACGTCGAAACCAAGGAAACGTCCGGCATGACGGCGGCCGACCACTTGGATGTCCTGCGACGCTACGCGCCGGAGTTCAGCGTCGACGTCGTGCTCGCCGATCCCTCCGCGATCCAGGACCTGAACGCCTTTGAGAAAGCCGCGGGGATGATCGGTGCGGAAGTGGTGTTGGGTAGAGTAGGGGCTTCGAGGCGCCGCCCCGTCCATGATCCACTGCTCTTGGCAGCGGCGTACCACGATATTTTCGGGAACAGTTAGGAATACACACGCGATGGCACTTACCGCGTCGGTCAAGGACGAACTGTCCCGGCTGGACATCAAGAAATCTTCAGTCCGTAAAGCTGAGGTTTCGGCGATGCTCCGCTTTGCAGGGGGCTTGCATATTATTTCGGGACGAATTGTTATCGAGGCTGAGGTGGACCTGGCCTCCACTGCCCGGCGTCTGCGCGCCGCGATTGCCGAGGTTTACGGACACCAGAGCGAGATCATCGTGGTCTCAGGTGGCGGCCTGCGCCGGGGCAGCCGCTACGTGGTCCGTGTCGTCCGCGACGGCGAAGCCCTGGCGCGCCAAACAGGACTTCTGGACGGTCGCGGCCGCCCGGTACGCGGCCTGCCTTCCGTAGTCGTCAATGGGTCCGCGGCCGATGCGGAAGCCGTCTGGCGCGGAGCTTTCCTGGCCCATGGATCCCTCACCGAACCAGGACGTTCTTCGTCCCTGGAAGTAACCTGTCCCGGGCCGGAGTCCGCGCTGGCACTGGTGGGTGCCGCCCGCCGGCTGGGCATACAGGCCAAGGCCCGCGAAGTGCGAGGCGTCGACCGCGTGGTTATCCGCGACGGTGACACGATCGCCGCCCTCCTCACCCGGATGGGCGCACATGACGCCTTGATGGTCTGGGAGGAGCGACGCATGCGCAAGGAAGTCCGGGCCACCGCCAACAGGCTGGCCAACTTTGATGACGCCAATCTGCGCCGCTCGGCGCAGGCTGCCGTTGCGGCTGGCGCCAGGGTGGACCGCGCGCTTGAAATCCTGGGCGACGATGTTCCGGATCACCTGAAGTACGCAGGGGAACTCCGGGTCGCCCACAAGCAGGCAAGCCTGGACGAACTGGGCCGCCTTGCCGATCCCCCCATGACCAAGGACGCCATTGCCGGCCGGATCCGTCGTTTGCTCGCGATGGCCGACAAACGCGCCTTGGATCTCGGAATTCCGGGTACGGAAGCAAATGTGACTCCGGAAATGATGGACGAGTAGTTTCCGCCCATAGAATCGAGAACGTGTGGAGGAAATACTGCGAGGTCGCGGCGGGTTGTTCCCGTTGGTGGCAGGAGCAGCCTTCTTCCCCAAGGATTTCCGGCTGGCCTGCCGGCCGGATGAACACAACGAGAGTTACCAAACCGGACTTCGGTCCATTACATTGGAGGATTTCGTGACAGAGTACGTTCTGCCCGAGCTCGGCTACGACTACGCAGCTCTTGAGCCGCACATTTCGGCGAAGATCATGGAGCTGCATCACAGCAAGCACCACGCTGCCTACGTTGCAGGCGCCAACAACGCCCTCAAGCAGCTCGCTGAAGCCCGCGAATCGGGTGACTTCGCCAACATCAACCGCCTCTCCAAGGACCTCGCGTTCCACACCGGCGGACACATCAACCACTCCGAGTTCTGGAACAACATCTCCCCGGACGGCGGCGACAAGCCTGAAGGTGAACTCGCAGCCGCCATCGAGGACGCTTTCGGTTCGTTTGACGCTTTCCGTGCCCAGTTCACTGCTGCCGCACTGGGTCTGCAGGGTTCCGGTTGGGCCTTCCTGGCCTACGAGCCCATCGGTGGCAACCTGGTCATCGAGCAGCTTTACGATCAGCAGGGCAACGTCGCCGTTGGCACCACCCCGCTGCTCATGCTGGACATGTGGGAGCACGCGTTCTACCTGGACTACGTCAACGTCAAGGCAGACTACGTCAAGGCATTCTGGAACATCGCCAACTGGGCAGATGTCGCCAAGCGCTTCGAAGCAGCCCGCACCAACGCTACGGGCCTCATCGTTCTGTAGCTGGTGAGGCCCGGTTCACGTTGATGTAACAAAAGTCACATTAACCGTGAAATGGGACCAAATACTGGAAAGCCTGCCCCCGCAGTTGCGGGGGCAGGCTTAGTTAAACGTAAGATGGGTCACGGAAGGCGGTTAGCCTTCAGCAACGTGGCTGGTCGCCCTCCGATCTGATAATCACCTCTGCCCAACGACGTGCGGGGTCTGTTAGTTGGAAATATTTGATCCGACTCACTAGGCGTGCTTGCAAGAGCACCAAGGAGATTGACACATAGTGACCACCCGTATTGGTATCAACGGCTTCGGCCGCATCGGCCGTAACTACTTCCGCGCAGCACTGGCCCAGGGCGCAGACCTTGAGATCGTCGCAGTCAACGACCTCACCAGCCCCGAGACCCTCGCCCACCTCCTGAAGTACGACTCCGTCGGCGGCCGTCTGACCCAGTCCGTGGAAGTCAAAGAGGGCAACCTGATTGTTAATGGCCAGTCCATCACTGTCCTTGCTGAACGCGATCCCGCAAACCTTCCCTGGGGCGAGCTCGGCGTGGACATCGTCATCGAATCCACCGGGTTCTTCACCAAGGCTGCAGCTGCGCAGAAGCACATCGACGCCGGCGCCAAGAAGGTCCTCATCTCGGCACCTGCCAGCGACGAAGACATCACCATCGTCATGGGCGTGAACCACGAGCTCTACGATCCCGCGGCCCACCACATCATTTCCAACGCATCCTGCACCACCAACTGCCTTGGCCCGCTCGCCAAGGTAGTCAACGACGCCTTCGGCATCGAGCGTGGCCTGATGACCACGGTTCACGCCTACACGGCTGACCAGAACCTGCAGGACGGCCCCCACGGCGACCTCCGCCGCGCCCGCGCTGCTGCCATCAACATGGTTCCCACCTCCACTGGTGCCGCCAAGGCCATCGGCCTGGTCCTGCCGGAGCTCAAGGGCAAGCTCGATGGCTACGCCATCCGCGTTCCCGTCCCCACCGGTTCCGCCACGGACCTTACGGTCACTGTTTCCCGCGAAGTCACGGTCCAGGAAGTCAACGCCGCAGTCAAGGCTGCCGCGGAGTCCGATCAGTTCGCCGGCATCCTGAGCTACACGGATGCTCCCATCGTGTCCTCGGATATTGTTGGCGACCCCGCTTCCTCGATCTTCGACTCCGGCCTGACCAAGGTCATCGGCAACCAGGTCAAGGTTGTTTCCTGGTATGACAACGAGTGGGGCTACTCCAACCGCCTCGTCGACCTCACGGAGCTCGTCGCATCCAAGCTGGGCTAGGGTAGACACATGACATCTCACACCCTCAACGAACTCATCGCTGAAGGTGTCCGCGGGCGGTACATTCTGGTCAGAAGTGACCTTAATGTGCCGCTCGACGGCTCTACAGTGACCGACGACGGCCGCATCAAGGCCTCCCTCCCGGTCCTTAAGAAGCTCTCGGACGCCGGTGCCCGTGTGCTCGTAACCGCCCACCTCGGCCGCCCCAAGGGCGCCCCCGAGGAAAAGTACTCTTTGAAGCCCGCAGCGACCCGCCTTGCGGAACTTGCGGACTTCAACGTCCAATTGGCTGCTGATACCGTTGGCGACTCCGCCAAGGAGCTGGCAGCTGCATTGCAGGATGGCGAAGTACTCATCTTGGAAAACGTGCGTTTCGACGCCCGCGAGACCAGCAAGAACGACGCCGAGCGTGGCGCATTCGCTGACGAGCTGGTTGCCCTCACGGGTGACAACGGCGCGTTCGTGGACGATGCCTTCGGCGCGGTCCACCGCAAGCACGCCAGTGTCTACGACGTCGCAACGCGGCTACCGTCTTACCTCGGCGACCTCGTGCACACCGAGGTGGAAGTTCTCCGGAAGCTCACCGCAGACACCCAGCGGCCTTACGTCGTTGTCCTGGGCGGTTCCAAAGTCTCGGACAAGCTGGCAGTCATCGACAACCTTCTTGGCAAGGCAGATACCATCTTGGTTGGTGGCGGCATGCTGTTCACCTTCCTGGCCGCCGAAGGCCACAAGGTAGCCGGCAGCCTCTTGGAAGAAGACCAGATTCCTGTCGTACAGGACTACCTCAAGCGTGCGGCTGACGCCGGTACGTCGTTCGTGATTCCTACGGACGTCGTGGTTGCAAGCCGTTTCGCGGCGGACGCCGAGCACGAAGTTGTCCGCGCGGATGCCATCGAGGAAAGCTCCTTTGGTGCCTCCGGCATTGGACTGGACATTGGGCCCGAATCAGCGTCTGCTTTTGCGGCGCAGATCGAAGGAGCCAAGACCGTCTTCTGGAACGGCCCCATGGGCGTCTTCGAATTCGAGGCATTCTCCAGCGGCACGCGGGCCATCGCGCAGGCCCTGACTGACACTGTGGCCTTCACAGTGGTTGGTGGCGGCGACTCAGCCGCAGCAGTAAGGACCCTCGGCTTCGAGGATTCCCAGTTTGGCCACATCTCCACCGGTGGTGGGGCCAGCCTGGAATATCTTGAAGGCAAGGAACTTCCGGGCCTCAGCGTCCTGGACCGCTAAACAGCAATCCGGCCGGCAGGACGCCCACGCGTCCTGCCGGCTGTTCCATTTATCAACGCATTCTTGGAGTTCATGTGACTACCTCTGCCAACGGCAACTTTGTCCGAAAGCCCTTCATCGCAGGCAACTGGAAGATGAACATGGACCATGTCCAGGGCATCACCTTGCTACAGAAGCTCGCCTGGACCCTCTCGGACGCCAAGCATGATTACAACCGTGTAGAGGTTGCTGTCTTCCCTCCGTTCACTGATCTCCGCGGCGTTCAGACGCTCGTACAGGGCGATGAACTTGACGTTGTTTACGGCGGCCAGGACCTGTCCCAGTTCGATTCCGGAGCCTACACCGGTGACATCTCCGGCCAGTTCCTCAGCAAGCTGGGCTGCGCATACGTTTTGGTAGGGCACAGTGAACGCCGGACCATCCACAACGAGTCCGACGACGTCCTGAACGCCAAAGTCAAAGCGGCGTTCCGCCACGGTGTCACACCGGTCCTTTGTGTCGGTGAAGGCCTCGAAATCCGTCAGGCAGGAACACACGTGGAGCACACGCTAACCCAGCTGCGCGCCGGTGTCGAAGGCCTCACGCCGGAACAGGCCGCTGAGCTTGTGGTCGCCTATGAGCCCGTGTGGGCTATCGGAACCGGTGAAGTTGCAGGTCCGGACGATGCACAGGAAATGTGTGCTGCCATCCGCGCCGAACTTGCCAAGCTCTTCGACGAGGGCGTAGCTGAAAAGACGCGCCTTCTCTACGGAGGCTCCGTCAAGGCAAACAACGCTGCCGCAATCATGGCAGAAAACGATGTTGACGGCCTGCTTGTGGGTGGCGCCAGTCTGGACCCAGCTGAGTTTGCTAACATTGTCAGGTTCGAGAGCCACCTCGTCACGGACTAGTCCGGCTCCCGTTTTCCGCTTCTTCGAAAGGCCGTCGTGGACGTTCTTCATGTCATTCTGCAGATCCTGCTGGGCGTAACCAGCCTTCTGCTGACGCTGCTCATTCTTCTCCACAAAGGACGTGGAGGCGGTTTGTCCGACATGTTCGGTGGAGGCATGAGCTCCGGATTGAGCTCTTCCGGCGTCGCTGAGCGGAACCTGAACCGCTTCACCATCATTCTTGGTGTCACGTGGGGAGTCGTCATCATCGGCCTGGGCCTGATCATGCGCTTCACCTCGGGTGGCGATTCCTAATAGTTCGCGCGGGAAGGCTCCTCCAACGGAGCCTTCCCAGCACTTCTGAATCAATCGGCAGCAAACACCAGTGCCGCCGTCGTACCCCTCGCATTAGACTGGGCCTGTTGGCTGTAAGGCCTACGGGCCGTGACGGCCAACCACCGAGTCGCTAGGGGTTCGAAAATGGTTCATGGCACGCCTGGTTACCGGGGCACCCGCGTTGGTGTAGCACTCGGATCTGCTCCTCGGCATCAAAGCGACCACGGCGATGGAGAACAACTGCCGCGTATTCGTGTCCCGTATTGGTGCGCCAAGGGACACGAGACGCGGCTTGTTTTCCTTAAACTGCCGGACGAACAAATACCCAAGAACTGGGACTGTCCCAAGTGCGGCCTCCTTGCATCCAGAGACCCAGGCCAGGTTGCGGAAACCCGGCCGGAAGACGACCTCTTCAAGTCCCACTTGGATTACGTTAAAGAAAGACGCTCCAGCCAGGATGCCGAAATCGTCCTGGCTGGAGCGTTGGAGCGGTTACGCGCCCGCGGGGTCCTTCCGGACCAACTGCTGGGGGACACGTGACGCTGCGTTCTCGTCGATGAGCCAAAGGGTCCTCGAGCGCCCAACGGGGCCCGCTGCGGGGACCTGAACAGGGTTGGCGCCTGCCAGGGCAAGGCCTACTGCACCGGCCTTGTCCTCGCCCGCTACCACCATCCAGATTTCCTGAGCCGTGTTGATGGCCGGCAAAGTCAAGGAAATGCGCGACGGCGGCGGCTTGGGTGAGTTTTCGACGCCCACCACCGTACGGTTCTTCTCCCTGATGGCTGCCTGCTCCGGGAAGAGTGATGCCACGTGGGCGTCTGGACCTACACCGAGCAGCAGTACGTCAAAGCGCGGCAAGATACCGGGCTCCTCCGGACGGGTATCGGACATGTCAGCTGCATGCTCTGCCTCTGCTGCTGCCTTCAGCCTGTCGGCATAGTCAGCCGCAGCGTCGTCAGCCGATGCGAACTCGTCCGAAGAACCGGGCTCGTGGACCCGGGCAGGGTCAACCGGCAGGTGAGCCAGCAGAGCCTGGTGTGCCTGGCGGGTGTTGCGGTCATCGCTGTCTGCTGCAACAAAGCGCTCATCACCCCACCAGAAGTTCACCTTTGACCAGTCGACAGCCGGTGCCGCAGCGGAGTCCGCCACCGCTTTCAGGGTGCCGATCCCGACAGTTCCTCCTGTCAGGACCACCGTGGCCTCACCGTGCTTGTCCTGGACATCCACAAGCTTGGTGATAAGGCGGGCCGCAATGGCCGCCATGAGCACCTTGGAATCGGGGTGGATGCTTACTCTGGGCTCAGCGTGCACTGGTCTGGACTCTCCTCTGACTGGTTAATGGCAGTCCCATCGTAATCACTTCTCCGAAGACTTCGTCGGGGTCCAGCCGGCGGAGTTCTTCGGCGAGGCAATCCTTCAGGCTGCGCCGGGGGAGGGTGATGCGCTGGGCAGGCTGGCCGGGCTGTGTCAGCTCGGCCACAGACAATCCGGGGCGGAAAAGCTGGACGTCACCACTGGCACGTGTCATGCGGACGCGGCGGATGCCGGTGCCAGCCGGATCGGCAACGATCGTGACCGGCGCCTGCAGGGCAAGGCCCAACCAGGCTGCGAGGAGCAGGGTGCTGGGGGAGTCCGAAGCACCTTCAACGGCTACGGCGGAGACCGGGTCATTGTCCACTTGGTCGAACACGGCTGCGAGTTGCATGCGCCAGTTGGTCAGGCGGGTCCAGGCGAGGTCTGTGTCGCCTGCCTTATAAGTCCGGCGAATGTTCTCCAGCGCCTGGGTGGGGTCGGGCTCGTTCGCGGAGTCTGTGATGCGACGGTGTGCGATACGACCGATGGACGTCTCGCAGGCACTTTCCGGTGCGCCGTGCGGCCACCAGGCCACAATCGGTGCATCCGGAAGCAGGAGGCCTGCCACCAGGGATTCACTTTCGTGGGCCATGTGGCCGAACCCTCGGAGGACGATGACTTCGGAAGCACCGGCGTCGCCGCCAACGCGGATCTGCGCGTCAAGCCGGTCCGGGGCCTCAACCCCGGCATCGGCCAGCACGATGATGCGGCAGGGGTGTTCGCGGCTGGCCTCGTTGGCCGCCTCGATGGCGTCTTCTTCCTGCCCGGACTTCGTGACAACCACCAGGGTCAGCACCCGGCCCAGGGCAATCACGCCGCCCTGTTCCCGCAGCGACATGATCTTCTTGGAGATCTTGGAGGTGGTTGTGTCGGGAAGATCTACGATCATGGCCTTCTCCAGGTTCGTCCATCGCGGGCAAGGAGTTCATCGGCTGAAGCCGGTCCCCAGCTACCGGGTGCGTACGGTTGCGGTTGTTCTTCCAGAGCCGCCCAGTAGTCTTCGAACGGGTCCAGGATCTTCCAGGACAGCTCGACTTCCTGGTGGCGCGGGAAGAGCGGGGGCTCGCCCAGGAGTACATCCAGGATGAGTCGTTCGTAGGCTTCGGGGCTGGACTCGGTAAACGAGTGGCCGTAGCCGAAGTCCATCGTGACGTCGCGGACTTCCATTTGCGTGCCCGGGACTTTGGAACCGAACCGGATCGTGGCACCTTCGTCGGGCTGGACACGGATCACCACGGCGTTCTGGCCGAAGTCGTCATCGTTGTGGTCCCGGAACAGCAGGTTGGGTGCACGCTTGAACACAACCGCGATTTCAGTCACGCGGCGGCCCAGGCGCTTACCGGCACGCAGATAGAACGGCACACCGTTCCAGCGGCGGGTGTTGATGTCCACGCGGATCGCAGCATAGGTTTCGGTCTTGGAATCAGCCGGGATGCCGTCCTCATCCAAGTACCCGAGAACTTCTTCGCCGCCCTGCCAGCCACCGGTGAACTGACCACGGGCCGAATGGGTGGACAGGTCATCGGGCAGCTTAACGGCCGCGAGGACCTTTTCCTTCTCCGCACGCAGGTCATCGGCGTTGAAAGAAATAGGTTCTTCCATTGCCGTCAAGGCCAGGAGCTGCAGCAGATGGTTCTGGATCACGTCTCGCGCCGCGCCCACGCCGTCGTAGTAGCCGGCACGGCCGCCAGTACCGATGTCCTCGGCCATGGTGATCTGGACGTGGTCAACGTAGTTGGCATTCCAGAGAGGTTCGAACAACTGGTTTGCAAAGCGCAGGGCCAGGATGTTCTGCACCGTTTCCTTGCCCAGGTAATGGTCGATCCTGAACACCGCGTCCGGGGGGAACACTGACTCGACGATGTCGTTGAGCTGACGGGCGGACTCGAGGTCGTGACCGAACGGCTTTTCGATGACCACGCGGCGCCATTGCCCGGGCTTCGCCTGCGCCAGGCCATGCTTGGACAACTGGCGGCAGACCTGCTCGAATGCCTTGGGCGGGATGGAGAGGTAGAAACCGTGGTTGCCGCGCGTGCCGCGGGTCTCGTCCAGCTCCTCCAGCACGTCTCCGAGTCGCTCAAAGGCGTCGTCGTCGTCGAATTCGCCCTGAACAAAGCGGATGCCCGAAGCCAACTGTTCCCAGACGGCTTCATCAAACTTGGTCCGTGCGTGGGCCTTGACGTTCTCTTTCACCTCTGCCGCGAAGTCGGCGTTGTCCCACTCGCGGCGTCCGAATCCCACCAAGGCAAAGCTCGGCGGAAGCAGGCCGCGGTTGGCGAGGTCATAGACCGCAGGCATGAGTTTCTTACGGGCGAGGTCGCCGGTGACTCCGAAGAACACCAACGACGACGGCCCGGCGATGCGGTTCAGGCGCCGGTCCCGCGGATCCCGCAAGGGGTTCCGCAGGCCGGCGTTCTTCCTGCCGTTTTCAGTTTCTGGCATGTTTGGTTTTGTGCCTTAGCTTTCGAGTGCGCTGGCCTGGCCGGCCAGTGCAGCGACGACTTCCTGGAGCTGGGCTACGCCGGCAGCACGCTCGGTGAGGTGCAGGCGCAACACGGGACGGCCATGGCCTTCCAGGACCTGGGCATCGCCCGAGGCCTGTGCAGCAATGAGCTCCCCGAACGTGAAGGGGCGGTCAGGAATTTCCAGATCCAAAGACGATGCTGCGGTGATCTGAAGGAACACACCAATAGCCGGACCGCCCTTGTGGAACTGGCCTGTGGAATGCAGGAACCGCGGGCCCCAGCCGAACGTCACCGGACGGCCGGAGACAGCGGCGAGTTCGTCACGGATGCCTTCAAGGGGCGCATGGGAGATGCGGTCCAGGTAAGCCTGGACGCTCAGGTAACCGTCCGAGCCGAGCTGGGCCAGCAGTGCCTGCACGGCTTCGGCTGCGGTGGAAGCACTACCGAGCCAATCGCCGCCGCGAACTTCCACGACGCCGTCGGTGAACGTGGCCGGAGTGGGCTCAGGGCGGGCATCCAGCAGGCCGCGCGCGGCCACCTTGGCGGCCTCGACGTCGGGCTGGTCAAACGGGTTGATGCCCAGCAGACGTCCTGCAACTGCGGTCGCGAATTCCCAAAGGAACATCTGGGAAGCCAGGCCGCCTGCGATCGCAACTTCGTTTTCCCGAAGTTCGACGTCGGCGTCCGCACTAACCAGTCGGACCACCAGAACGTCCTCGGCGCCGCCAAGGGCCTCAGGGGAATCCGGGCCCGCGACAACAGGCAGCACACCCGTGCCGAGCTTGCCCGTGGACTCCGCGATGAGCTGCTCGGCCCAATCAGCGAAGCCCACAATGCCGGAACCGTCCTCGGCAATGACGATCTTGTTGCGCAGAGGATTGGTGCCGCCCAGGGCAATGCCCAAAGCAAGACCAATGTTGTCCTCTGAGTCCTCGTTGAGGATCTCGGCAGCCTCCTCAGCTTCGTCCAGGAAAGCCTGGATGTCCACGCCAGCCAGCCCGCAAGGGACAAGCCCGAACGCCGTAAGGGCAGAGAAACGGCCGCCGACGTTGGGATCGGCATTGAAGACGGCACGGTAACCGGCTTCGCGGGATGCCTTGTCCAGCGGAGAACCCGGATCCGTGACGATGATGATTCGACTCTTGGCATCAATACCGGCGTCGTTGAACGCTTTCCCGAACACCCTGCGCTGGGAGTCAGTCTCAACAGTTGAACCCGACTTGGAGGACACCACAATCGCAGTCTCCGCCAACCGGTCCGTCAAAGCAGCGCTGACCTGCTCAGGATCTGTGCTGTCCAGCACAGTCAGCTCGACGCCGGCGGTGCCGGCAATCACCTCGGGAGCCAAGGAGGAGCCACCCATGCCACAGAGGACAATACGGGAGACACCCTCGGCGCGGAGAGCATCGCGAAGCTCGAGAATGCCCTCCACCAAAGGTTGCGATACGGCGGCAGCCTCAACCCAGCCCAGACGGATGGCCGACTCGGTCTCCGCTTCAGGACCCCACAGCGTGTGGTCTTTGGCGAAAATCCTCGTGGCGACCTTGTCGTCTACCAGGCTGGTGATGTTCTGGGCGATGGCCTGCTGCGCGGCACCGCTGGCGTCGTAGCTGATTGTGCTCATGGTTGGTTAGGAAGCCTTCCGTGCGGTGGCGAGGGCGCCTTCAACGTCGGCCAGGAGTTCCTTCCAGCTGGCCACGAACTTCTCGAGGCCTTCGGACTCAAGCACGGCTACGACGTCGTTGTAGGAAACGCCAACGGCTTCGAGTGCGTCGAGGGTCTGGTTCGCTTCTGTGTAGGTGCCCGTGATGGTGTCTCCGGTGACTACGCCGTGATCGAACGTTGCGTCGAGGGTCTTTTCCGGCATGGTGTTGACCACGCCGGGGGCCACGAGTTCGGTGACGTACAGGGTGTCGGGGTAGGCCGGGTCCTTGACGCCGGTGGAGGCCCAGAGCGGACGCTGGGGGAGGGCGCCGGCCTCAGCGAGCAAGGCCCAGCGTTCGGTGGAGAACTGCTCTTCGTACACCTGGTAGGCGAGGCGTGCGTTGGCGACGCCTGCCTTGCCCTTGAGGGCCTTGGCTTCGTCGGTGCCGATGGCGTCCAGGCGCTTGTCGATCTCGGTGTCCACGCGGGAAACGAAGAAGGATGCCACGGAGTGGATTTTGGAGAGGTCGTGGCCGTTGTCCTTGGCCTGCTCCAGGCCGGACTGGAAGGCGTTGATGACGGCGCGGTAGCGCTCCAGGGAGAAGATCAGGGTCACGTTGACGCTGATGCCCTCGGCCAGGGTTGCCGTGATGGCTTCCAGGCCTTCCAGGGTTGCCGGGATCTTGATGTGGACGTTGTCCTTGTTGACCTTGCCATACAGGTGCTTGGCCTCGGCGATCGTGGCCTGGGTGTCCCACGCCAGGCGGGGATCCACCTCGATGGACACTCGGCCATCCACGCCGTTGGTGGCGGCAGCGATCGGTGCGAACAGATCGCAGGCGTCGGCGACGTCCGTGGTGGTGATCTCGAAGATGGTCTCTTCGACGCTGGCACCGGCCGCGGCCTGCGCGGCGATCGTGGCGTCATAGTCCGTGCCGGTGGTGATGGCAGCGTGGAAGATGGACGGGTTGGTGGTGACACCGACTACGTTCTTTTCGTCGATGAGCTTCTGCAACGTGCCCGTTTCGAGGCGGTTGCGGGAAAGGTCGTCGAGCCAGATGGAAACGCCGGCGTCGGAGAGTTGCTGCGTGGGGGTGCTGGTCATTGTTTTCTCCTTGATAGAGGTATCAGGCGCTCAGGCCTGCGAGGGAGTCTTTTGCGGCGGCGGCAACGGCTTCGGCAGTGATGCCGAATTCCTGGAACAACCGCTTGTAGTCTGCCGAGGCACCGAAGTGCTCAAGGGAGACCGAACGTCCGGCATCACCGACGAATTCGCGCCATCCAAGTGCAAGGCCGGCTTCGACGGAAACGCGTGCCTTCACATCGGCAGGGAGCACGGACTCACGGTAGGCCTCGTCCTGCTTGTTGAACCATTCCACGCACGGCATGGAAACAACGCGGGTGGCGATGCCTTCGGCCTGGAGTGCTTCGCGGGCCGCGACGGCGAGCTGGACCTCGGAGCCCGTGCCGATCAGGATGACCTGCGCGTCAACGGTTTCGCCGTCCTTGGAAGCCTCAGCCAGGACGTAACCACCCTTGGCCACACCAGCGGTGGAGCCGAAGGTGTCACCTTCTGCGGTGCCTTCGCCGCGGGCGTAGGTGGGGATGTTCTGGCGGGTCAGCACGATGCCGGCCGGGTTCTCGTGGTTCTCCAGCATCGCCTTCCATGCTGCCGAGACCTCGTTCGCGTCACCGGGGCGGACGACGTCCAGGCCCGGGATGGCACGCAGCGAAGCGAGCTGCTCCACGGGCTGGTGGGTGGGACCGTCTTCGCCCAGGCCGATGGAGTCGTGCGTCCATACGTACAAGGACGGCACACCCATCAACGCGCCGAGGCGGATGGCCGGGCGCTGGTAATCCGAGAAGATCAGGAACGTGCCCGAGAACGCACGCGTGCGTCCATGCAGGGAAATGCCGTTCACGATCGACGCAGCTGCGTGCTCACGTATACCGAAGTGCAGGACCCGTCCGTACGGGTTGCCCTTCCAAGCGTCCGTGGAGCGCGAGGTGGGAATGAACGACGGCGAACCCTCGATCGTGGTGTTGTTGGACTCGGCGAGATCGGCGGAACCGCCCCACAGCTCGGGAAGGACCGGGCCGATGGCGTTCAGGACCTTGCCCGATGCTGCGCGGGTGGAGACGTCCTTGCCGGCTTCGAACACGGGCAGCGCGGCGTCGATGCCCACGGGAAGCTTCTTGGCCTCAACGCGCTCCAGCAGGGCAGCAGCGTCCGGGTTGGCGGACTGCCAGGCCTCGAACGAGGACTGCCACGCAGCGCGGGATTCGGCGCCACGGTCCAGGACCTTGCGGGCGTGTGCCAGGACCTCTTCGTCAACATCGAAGGACTTGGCGGGATCGAAACCGAGCACGGTCTTCAGTGCTGCGACTTCCTCGGCCCCCAGGGCCGAGCCGTGGATCTTGCCCGTGTTCTGCTTCTTCGGGGCCGGGTAGCCAATGATGGTCCGCAGCGAAATGATGGACGGCTTGTTCGTCTCAGCCTTCGCAGCCAGCAGTGCGGAGTAGAGTTCCTGGACGTCCTCGACGTAATCCCCGGTCTTGGTCCAGTCCACACGCTGGGTGTGCCATCCGTAAGCTTCGTAGCGCTTCAGGACATCTTCCGTGAAAGCAACGTCGGTATCGTCTTCAATGGAAATGTGGTTCTCGTCGTAGATCACCACGAGATTGCCCAGTTCCTGGTGGCCGGCCAGCGAGGACGCCTCGGACGTCACGCCTTCCTGGAGGTCGCCGTCGGATGCGATAACCCAGATCGTGTGGTCAAACGGCGACTCGCCGGCGGGAGCATCGGCGTCGAACAGGCCGCGCTGGCGGCGCTGGGAGTAAGCGAAACCAACAGCCGA
>Ga0105246_10001309_pt1 | contig 14640 bp, 11 predicted proteins | sample KBSM64metaG_FD_99694 | JGI IMG/M metagenome (GOLD analysis project Ga0105246, IMG submission 99694) | Miscanthus rhizosphere microbial communities from Kellogg Biological Station, Michigan, USA - KBS M6-4 metaG | ecosystem: Host-associated > Plants > Roots > Rhizosphere > Soil | place...
CCATATGCTCGAGCGGCATCAGCACCGGGATCAGCATCATCCCGGCGCCATGCGCCGTGGCCATGACGAAAGACCACACGGCGAGGCCGACAAGCCCGGTCTTAAAGCCGATAAGCACGCGGTGCCGATGGCCGTAGAGGAGATGATAGAGGCCCCAGGCGATCAGCAGCACGCCGGAGAGGATGCGAAACGCGTCCTCATCGATTGCCATGCCGAGTACGATCACCACATAGACGACGACGGCGATGGCAAGCGCGTGGCCGATCGCGATGGGGATCAGCGAGACGAGCACTGTCGTGCGGCTCTGCCGGTAAAGGCCGAGCGCCACGGCAAACAGCCAGCCCATGGCCGGGTTGAGCCCGTGGAACGCGCCGAGCCCGATCAGCACCAGCCATGGCGAGATGTCGGACATTTGTCGCTCTTGTCATTGCCCGGCTTGACCGGGCAATCCAGTAATCACGCACGACCTTTTCGACTGAGACGGTGGTTACTGGATTCCCGCTTTCGCGGGAATGACAACGACACGGGTCCTACGGGTAGCAGTAAGAATCTGAGGAGCAGTCGCCGCCCTGCAGGCGCACCTGATGCGGGCGGTGGCTCTCTGGCCAGGTCACGAAGAACCGCGGATCGAACTCGATACCGCCATCGACGCCGGCGTCGAGCTTGACCATCCAGCCGTCGAGGCCCTCTGGATAGAATTGCGGATCGACGGCGCCGTAGAGCGAATTAGTGAAATAGACGCGCCGCCCGTCGCGGCTGATCTCGACCATTTGCGGTCCGCCGTTCAGAGTGCCGTTCGCGGCCGGGTGCGACGCGCGCGCCACGATCCCGCCAATCCGGACTTTGCCAGTGAGCTTCGGATTGAATGGATCGCTCACGTCGTATTGGCGAAGATCGCCGGTGCCCCAGCACGCAACGTAGAGAAAGCGGTCGTCCATCGACAGATCGATGTCGGTCACGAGAGGCGGCACGGCTTTGAAGCCCTTCAGCACCGGCGGCAGCAGGTCTGGGTCGGCGGACTCTGCCGGAATCTCGATAATCTTCTTGATCGCCCAGGTGTCGCCGGCGCGATACCAGGTCCAGATCGATGCCGACAGATCCTTGAGGCTGATCACGCAATTGACGAAGCCGTAGGCTTTGGTCGGATCGTGCGCAGGCCTCAGCTCGAATACGAGCTGATAGTCGGGGCCGAAGTCGATTTCCTGCAAATGCTTGCGCTTCTGCAGGTCCCAGAAATGCAGGCGCCGCCCATATTGGGCGCCGAGCAGGATCTCAGGGACGAGCCCGTTCTCGACCGTGTTCGGTGCGCCCCACTCGCTGGTCACCATGGTGTCGTAGCCGAGATGCCACCAGGCGTCATAGGCGAGGCGCTGCGGCCCGCGCTCGACCTCCCAGCGGCCGAGCACGTCGAAGGTCTCGGGGTCGATCAGGAACACGCCGCCCGGCGTCTCGCCATTCGCATCGCCGAGCGCCGAGACATAAATGCCATCGGGCCCGCAATGCACCGTGTGCGGCCGGCTGTAGCCGGTCGCCTCGATCACCTCCTCGGGCTCAATCACGCGAACGATCGAAGGATTTTTGGGATCGGGCTTGGTGTCGAGAATGTAGATGCGCGAGGAGCGCAGGCCCGGAGCGACGAGATAGCGCCGCTCGGTGTGCGGATGTGGGGCGTTGGGACAGAGGCACGATGAGCACGCGTTCCACCCGTAATGGTGCAACTCGTCGCCGATCTTCGGCATGTCGACGCCGCCCACGATCTTGGAATAGGTGGCCGAGGATGGATCGACGTCGATCACGGCGATGGCGTCAGGCACGTCGCGTTTCGGCGCAAAAGCAGCGACATACGCGAGCGTCTCGGCCGGCGCCTTGGCGGCGAGCCGCGGCGAGGGATAGAACGTGGGATCAGGCGTCCATCTGGTCATGAGGGAATTCTCCAGGAGCAGCTGTCATCTTCGCCCGAGCCTTTGACATCGGCAAGAGAGACATGGAGAAGTGGGACGACTTCAAACGAGCTAGAATTCCACGTTTTTTCTCGTTGCTGAAATCTCATTTCTTTGGGCGCCGGTCACGAGACCAAGACGAACTTAAAAGAAGGGCGCTCGTGGGCATGGAGGGAGATCGATCACATGGGCAAAACGAAAGCCGGCAGGCCGAGCAGGGCAAAGACACAGTCTGAACCCACAACGCTCCAAGGTTGGAGTGAGCTCTGGCAGAAAGAGGATTGGTGGGCAGTCTGGCTCGGGCTCGGAATCGTCATCGTGGCGATCATCGCGTTTCTCGCCGGAGGAACCATCAAGCCGATCGCGGTCAAGCCGGCAAGCTGGGATAGTTTTGCTGCGCTCGGCGATCATTTCGCCGCACAGTGGCAGTGGTACGTCGCTCAGCTCCTCCTTTTGCTGATCGTGTTCGGCATCAGCGCCTCGGCGATGGGTTGGAAGTTCGGCGAGTTCCTACCCTCGTTCCTATTCGTCTACGCGGCCTCGCTCATTATCTTCGTCATCGGCCAATGGAAGCAGGCGGGCGCCTACAATCTCGAGCCGCCGCTCGTCGCTCTCGTCGTCGGCCTGCTCATCTCCAATTTGCTACCGCTGCCTAGCTGGATGGATGCCGGCTTTCGCGTCGAGTACTACATCAAGACCGGCATCGTGCTGCTTGGCGCAACGCTGCCCTTCACGCTGATCATCTGGGCCGGTCCGCTCGCCATGCTGCAAGCGACCATCGTCTCGGTGGTCACCTTCGCCGTGATCTATTACGCGAGCCGGGCGCTCGGCCTCGACCGCAGACTTGGCGCGTGTCTTGGAGCTGGCGGCGCGATCTGCGGCGTGTCAGGCGCAATCGCCATGGCTGGCGCGGTCAAGGCTACCAAGGAGCAGGTCGCCATCGCCATCACGCTGGTGATCCTCTGGGCCATCGTGATGATCTTTGTCCTTCCCTTCGCGTCGAAGGCGCTTGGCCTGCACGCCGCCGTTGCCGGAGCCTGGATCGGCAATTCGGAATTCGCCGACGCTGCCGGGCTCGCCGCCGCTCAGACCTATGGCGGCATGGCAGAGGCATCGGAAGGAGCCATTCAGGGCACGGCAGAGCAGTCGCTCCAGGCCTTCACGCTGATGAAGGTCATCGGCCGCGACATCTGGATCGGCATCTGGGCCTTCATCTTCGCGCTGATCGCGACCACGCGCTGGGAGGTGGAGGAGACCGGTGCGCGACCCAGCGCCGGCGAGATCTGGTGGCGCTTCCCGAAATTCGTCATCGGATTTTTGATCGCTTCCGCCTTGGTGACTTTGATCGCCGCGGGCTACAGCTTCGATGAGTACAAGAAGGTGGTTGAGCCAAACCTCGTTGCGCCGATCAAGGATTTGCGCACCTGGGCCTTCATCTTCTGCTTCTTGTCGATCGGACTCACCACGCGATTTCGCGAGCTGGCAGGCGTCGGCGCGCGGCCCTTCTTCGGCTTCAGCGCGGGCGTCGTGGTCAATGTGATACTTGGGTTTCTGCTTTCGGCGGTCGTGTTTGCGAGCTACTGGACGAGCCTGTTGCCTGGCCAGTGACACGCGGGTCCTGTGAACTAGTCGACCCCGAGGGCTTTGCGCGCCTTCGCCGTGATCGATTGCCGGATGGAGGAAAACCCCTCCCACGGGTCGCGCTTCATCGCTTTCAGCCGCGCCGGTAGCGTTTTCACCGTGTATGGCGCCGCCGCCTTAAGCCCTTTGAGCTCGTCCCAACGAAGCGGGCAAGCGACTAGCGCGCCTTCCTTGGCACGCGTCGAATAATTCACGATGGCCGATCCTCCCCTCTGATTGCGCAGATAGTCGACGAAGATCTTGCCCTCACGGGTCTTCTTGAGCGGGTTCGCCGTGTAACGGTCGGGCCGCGCCGAAACGAGCGCGTCGGCGATCGCCTTCGCGAATCCCTTGACCATGTCCCAGCCGAGCTTCGGCGCGAGCGGCGCCACGAGATGCAGCCCCTTGCCGCCGGTCGATTTCAGGAAGCTCTTGAAACCAAGATCTTCGAGGAACTCGAGCACCTCGACCGCCGCCGCTTTGAGGGTTCCGAGATCGAGGTCCTCGTCGGGATCGAGATCGAACACGAGCCGGTCGGGCTCATTGACGTGGGCGAGCGACACGCCCCAATCGTGAATCTCCAAGGTGCTGATCTGAATGAGCCCGAACAGACCCTCCTCGTCGTCGATATAGAGATAGGGCTTGTTGGTCTCGCCGCCCGGGATAGGGATTTGCTTGATGGCCTTACTCATGCCCTTCATGGCGTGGCGCTGGAAGAAGCGCTCTCCTTCGATCCCCTCGGGGCAGCGCACCAGGCTGATTGGCCGTCTCGCCACGTAAGGCAACAGGAAGGGCGCGACCGTTTCGTAGTACTTGGCGATGTCGAGCTTGGTGAGACCGCTCTTGGGGTAATAGACCTTGTCCGGATTGGAGATCGTGATCCCGGCGAAGACAGGGTTCTTGCTCTTTTTCGCAGGGGCAGGTTTCGTCGTAGCCATCGCCGACTCCTCATCCTCCGACCGCTCGCGATGCACCTCGCGCGCGGGCTTATCCTCGCGCAGGCCCTGAAAGCTCGGATGCCTGAGCCGCCCGTCGCGCGTCTTTTCGGTAAACGCAATCTGCGCCACGAGTTTCGGCTCGAGCCACACCGCGCCCTTGCGCTCGGCCGCGGGTACTTCCTCGAATGGGGATTTGCTGCGCTCGAGCGGCCTGAACTTCCGCGCGAGCCGGTCGAGATCGGCGGAGTCGAAGCCGGTGCCGACCTTGCCCGAATAGTTGAGCTTGTCGCCGTCGAAGGTGCCGAGCAGGAGCGAGGAGAATGGCTTCCCCTTCACGTCGGAGCGGCTATACCCGCCGATCAGGAACTCCTCGCCGCGCTTGCATTTGATTTTGAGCCAGTCCCTGCCGCGACCCGAGCGGTAAGGCGCGTCGGCCCGCTTCGACACGATGCCCTCGAGCCCCGCGGCGCAGGCCTGCTCGAAGAACTCCGGACCCGAGCCCTCGACGTAGTCGGCGTAGACGAGATAGTTGGACGTGCCCTTCTTGCTCATTAGCTTGGCGAGAAGCGCGCGCCGCTCCTTGAGGGGCTTCTTGCGCAAGTCCTTGCCGCCAAGCGAGAGCAGATCGAACACGAAATAGCGGATCGCAGGGTGCGGACTGTCGATATGCTCTTGCAGCGACTTGAAGTCGGTGATCCCGTTCGGCAGGACGAAAGCGACCTCGCCGTCAATGAGCGCGCTTTCGGCGGGAAAGGTAAGCAGCGCATCGGCAATTGCCGGGAAGCGTACCGTCCAATCGAGCCCGCTCCGGCTGAACAGCGTGACCTCGTCGCCCGCTGTCCGCCCGATGATGCGGTAGCCATCATATTTCGCTTCATGCAGCCAGTTGCGCGCCTCCGGCACCTCGGTGTCGAGGGTGGCAAGCTCGGGAGAGACGAAATCGGGAACGTGGGCTACCGCGCGGCGGGCTTTCGCTTTGGCTTTGCCGTCACCCCGCGCTTTGATCGCGCCGAAGTTTTTTTTTGAGCCCGGTTCGAAGTCCACACGGCGGACTCGCCGTGCAGGATCTGATCCATGGTGCGCCCGCTCTTCACGCTGGTGTCGAACTCCTCGGTGGGCTCTTTGCCTTCGCCGGCATATTCATCACGTTTCTTGATGAGGAGCCAGTTCTGGCGCCCGCGGTCCTCTTTCCGAGGCTTCATGCGGACGAGCACGAAGTCGCCGTTGAGGCGCTCGCCGTTGAGCCTGAATTTGAGATCGCCTTTTGCCAGGCCTTCATCCGGGTCGCCGATCGGCTCCCAGGTGCCGCGGTCCCAGATCATCACCGGACCGCCGCCATATTCGCCTTTGGGGATGACGCCTTCGAAGCCGCCATATTCGAGTGGATGATCTTCGGTCATGACGGCAAGCCGCTTCTGGGTCGGATCGAGGCTCGGGCCTTTGGTCACCGCCCAGCTCTTCAAGACCCCATCATGCTCGAGCCGGAAATCGTAATGCGTGCGCGTTGCTGCGTGCTTCTGGATGACGAAGCTGTTGCCCTTGGCTTTTCCGCGCTTGGGACCCGGCTCCGGCGTCTTGGCGAAATCGCGCTTCGCCTTGTAGTCGGCGAGTAAGTCCCGGCTCGGCGCCCGCGCCATCGCTTAAGCCGACTTCCGTCTGGCTGTGCCTTTGGCAGCCTTCTTGGTGGATCGTGCCGATGCTGCGCTGCGCTTGGCGGCAGTCTTGCTGGGGGCTGCGCCCTTGCCCTGCTGCACGCTCTTCTTGAGGGCATCCATGATATTGATCACTTTGGCAGTGCCGGGCACCTCGGAGGCGATCTCAGGCTTTCTGTGCTCGAGCTGGGCGTTGATCAGCTCCCAAACCGCCTCGGTATATTCGTCCTTGAACTGCTCGGGGTCGAACTTTCCAGCCTTCCGCTGCATCAGCTCCTTGGCGAGGTCGAGCGCTTCTTTGTCGACCTTGACGTCCTGGATCTCCTTGAAGATGGGCTCAGCGGCGCGGATCTCGTTCGCATGCCGCAGCACTTCGAGGATCAGGCCTTTGCCGAAGGGCTTGATGGCGACGATGTTGCCGTGGCCGCGCAGAATGAATTGGCCGACCCCAATCTTCCCGGTGTCCTTCAGCGCCTTCTGGACGATGACGTAGCCCTCGTCGGCCATCTCGCCATCTGGGAGCAGGTAATAGGGAGTCTCGTAGTAACGCGCGTCGATGTCGTTCTCGTCGACGAAACGGACGAGCTCGATGGTCTGCTTCGACTCGAGCTTGAGGTCGTCGATCTCCTTGGGGTCAATCAGGACGTATTTGCCTTTCTCGTACTCGTAGCCCTTGATGATCTCGTCGTTCTCGACCGGGCCAACGCCATGAGCAACCTTCTGGTAGCGGATGCGCTTGCCGGTAGGTTCATGGATCTGGTGGAAGGCGATGCTCCGCTCAGCGGTGGTGGCCGGGTAGAGCTTGACCGGAATATTGACGAGCGAGAGCCGCAAATGGCCAGTCCAGAAAGCGCGGGGTGCCATACTCGAAACTCCTAGAAAGGCGGGAGACCGGCGGCGGGATCAAGCCGGGCTCACAACAACGGCGTCCAATCCTCAAGGGTTCCGGCCGGAATCCTTGAGGCTCGGGCTTATTTCTCTACCTTATAACCATTTTCCTTAAGCATGCGTTCGAGTGCCTCAGGATAGGTGAGCTTAACGGTCTTCCCCGGACACTCTCCGTTCTCGTCGAGGGGCTGATCGCAGCTCTCGAGCCCCCAATCGGAAGCCTTGTCGTAGTAGGCGAGCATCAAGTCCCATGCCTCTTTGCCCTCGCCGAGCAGGATCTTCTCGCCAACATAGCCTGCCAGGAAGCCATTGACCTCGCTGTCCGGCACCTCCTCGATGATGAATTTGAGGGTGCCCTCATGCGCCGGCTTGAACCGTGGATCTGTGGTTACGTTCTTGACCATGCCGTTCTCTACCGAGAGCACTTCGAGCGGGGCCGTCGAGCAGGCATAGCAGGCGAAGGCATAGAGGAAGGCATTGTCGCGCGGGGCAAACTCGTAGCGGCCGTCGCCGTCGAGATCGGTCGCAAGCAGCGGTCCGCCATCGAACTCCCCGACATCGACCGTCGTCCAAGTCGTGCCGTCGGCACTGCTTGTGACAACGCTAGTATCGGAGCAGCAATGCGCGCCGCCGGTGTAGAATGACACCACGACCTCGGGCCGCGAATTGCTTGGGTCGAGCTCGGCGATCTGCACACTGACTGGCGGATCGGTGAAGCCGGTGCTGTCTCCTTCAAGCTTCGCAATCACTCTGCCGTCGGCGGTGATGGTGACGACAGGGATGCGCATCACGTCACCTTCCTCGCCCTTCTCCTCGATATAGCTCAGCGCCGCCTGCACGCCGCCTTGCGAGATCTCCTGCGCGGCGGGTTTCGCATCGTCGGCGCCTCCGCCGGCCTCGATCTTCGGGGCGGCGTCCTTCGCCGCGAGGTCGGGGACGCTCAGGTATTTCGCGTCGAGCTTCTTGATTGCTTCGGCAAGGCTCGGCTCCGCGTTGGCGAAGTTTGGCGCAAGCACGAGGCTTGCGAGGAGCAAAAAAGAAGGACGCAACAGGCGCTTTGCGGACATGCCGGAGCTTTCTTGGGAAGCCAATCGATGCTCGCGCGCGAGGAGCGCGCATGTCTAGTCTAGCCTAGGCCTGGCGCGGCCGTCCCAGGCCTTTCCCATCGTGTATCGGCACTCCAGAGGCCAGCGAGAAGCTACATACGCGGATCGCAAGCCTGTGCTAGGAGTTCCCCTAATGAGAGCGACACGCGAAGAATGAACGAGATCGACAGAAAGCTCGAGATGCTAGCGCCCGCCACGGTGGTTACCGGCGCGACAGAAGGGATCGGACGGGCACTCGCCGAGGAATTCGCGCGCGACGGTCATGCGCTCCTTCTCGTCGCCCGCGACGAGGCGCGGCTCGCCGAGGCCGCGCGCGAGCTTAGCTCAACCTATCCGGTCGAGGTGAAGGTGTTCACCACTGATCTTGGCACGGCGCAAGGCTGCGCCGGCGTCGAGGAGGCGCTCAAGCGCTACGGCCTCTATGCTGACATTCTCGTCAACAACGCGGCGATCATGGCTGCCGGCTTCTTCCAGGACGAAGATCCGGCGACGCTTCGCAAGATCGTCGATCTCGATGTTAGGGCCGTGGTCGACCTCACGCGCCGTTTCCTACCGGGGATGATCGCGCGCCGCGGCGGAGGCGTACTCAACGTCGCTTCGGTCGAAGGTTTCATGCCGGTACCCTATCAAGCGACCTATGCTGCGGCCAAGGCCTTCGTTCTCTCGTTCACCCGAGCGCTCGCCTACGAGGCCATGTATACCGGCGTTCGCATCTCGGCGTTGGCCCCCGGCACCACCGCAACCGGGCTTCACGCCAAGGCCGGCGCCGAGAACTCTCGCTACGTCATGCTGCTGCCGGTGATGAGCGCGGAGGAACTCGCGCGCCTCGCATACCGCAAATTCAAGCGCGGCAACAAAGTCATCGTGCCAGGCTGGTTCTACCGCATCGCCCTGTTTGTGAGGTGCTTTGTGCCCGACATCCTGCTCGTCCCGTTTGTCGGCTTGCTGTTTCGCGTGCGCGACGAAGAAGGGAACTTGTCCGACGCCACGCCTGCGGCCTCGCGTTCCGCCTCCAAGACCAAAGAGAGGACGGACGCGGCGCGATAATGCAGCAGAACGCCTGGGCCGGCTGAGAGAAAGAAGAGACGCAGCAGGGGCGCGTAGCAGCGCCCTCGCGAAAACCAGGAAACGGACTTTAAGTCTTAGAAGTTGGGATTGACGATGCACATGATGATGAGTCCGATCGTGGCGATCGTATTAGTCGGACCTACGGCCGGCACACCAAGCGCCCACCAAGCTTGCCAAAAAAGTGCCCAGAAGGCTTGAGTGAAAAGGACTACGCCTGGATTTATGACAAGAACCGCAGTCTAAACGGTAAGGACGATGGCAACGATTGCCAACGCCATAACGATCGCGAACCACGGTGCAGGTGTGCCCACATGCAGTCAAGAAGTTGCGCCCCTTTTCCCTCGCCGACTGCACCCGGCGCCTGAATAGCCGATTTGAAATGCGCGGTTAATATCCTCCGCCTCAAATGCCTTTTCGGGGATGTTTGGATACCTGCCCCGCACGCCAGATCGAATTTCATCGAAGGTAGGGTATTGACCCACAGCTATTGGGTTTGCGTCGACTGGCGCGATCTGCGGCTTCATTCGTTCGGCCAAAGTCTCCCATGGGATTTTCTTCATCCCATCTCCGCGATCGCTGAGCTTGCGGCCAGGGAAGCGTTTGAGTTGGGCCAACACCGGCTCCTCTGAGCCGGGGGAAGTTTCTCTAAGGAGCGTGCGAAGACTTTTTTCGTCGACGTAGGACCTCCTGAGTGCGCTCGTCTAACCGACCGAGATCGTCGATTAGGTCAGCGATTTTGGAGAAGCGCTGCTTAGCTTCGGGAAGCTTCTCCTTCACTTTGGGATGGAAATACCCCGGTGGCGCTCTGTCGATGGATTCCTCGAGCTTCTGCTTCATAGTCATCTCCCTGCGGGCTGGTCGATAATCCGTGGACGGAATTAATGTACATCCATAAGTTGAATTGGAGAACCGAAATCTCGGTAAGGGAAGCGAGCTTCGCTTTTAATTTCGATTGAAAGCGGGCGGACGCGTCGCGGTAATGCAGCAGAAATTCTCAGGGACAGACGACCGCTGAGGTCTTGTACTCGAAGCCGCCGGACACCGGTTTGCAATCCGTGGAATTCTGCTTGACCTTGCCGCCGATGCGGGCCGCTTCTTGCGTGAGCTTGATTTGGGCTTGTGTGGTTGCCGCCGCCGGATCCGCGGCATGCCCCTTCACCGTTACCGGCGAACAGGTTCCAGCCTGAGCGGGCTGAGACAAGATGAAAGCGGCGGCGATAATGCCCGCTGCGGCGTGAATGCTGCTATGCGGGTCATCTCACCCCTCAGATGCAGGTCATGGACCATGTTTGCCAGTGGCAAAGGTTGGATTCGCAATAGAACTTGGTCTGATGCGCTGAACACGGCATGCGTCGTGGCGCTCTAAGGGCGTTCGCGCGGCCACAAGAGCATCGGTAGGATCGACCCCCTCTGAGTGCTGCCGTTGAGCCTCCCAACCATCCGCACCAGCAGGCCACGGTTTGAACAGGCGAAGCGAGGGGCCCGACTCCGGTCAAAGTGATCGCATTCACATCCCAAGTTAGTGACGCAGTGACCAGCAGAGCTAGGCCAGCAGCTCCTATCGTTGTCTTGTGCATTCGCGATTTCTCCGCCGTCCGGTCCGACAATGTAGCGCAGAAGCGGCCTGCAACGAACCTCCGCATTTCGCACAGCGCAGTCTTTCGGAGAGTTGTGCGCTGGCCAGATTTTCTTGGGAATTTGGTGGAGCCGAGGGGGCTAGAAGCCCTTTGATGAATAAGGGGTTTTTCTGGAAACCCACCCTAAAGGGCCTCATTGACCCCTAAAGAGCTTCTCGATCAGTGGAAACCCACAGCGGCTTCGATAGATCGCCGCACTGATGATCGGACGATGTCTCCTTCTTCACTCGCGAAGCCCCTTGCCTGCCGATAGCCTGCTGGGGAAGGGGATCAGAGAAGCTATGGCATCTTGGGGGCTGCAACATGGGTGCCTCGCTTTACGAGCCAATTAATGTCTACAAGCCAGTCGCGTCGGACATCGGCATCGTCGATGGCCCATTCGAATATTTGACTGTTGGCGGGATCAGGCTGCCGCTTCCGTTCACGACCCGAATGACAGTAGTTCGTCTTTCAAACGGCGACCTCTTCCTCCATTCTCCGGTCAAGTTCGACGGGAGACTAGCCAAGGAGCTGCACGGGCTGGGGATGGTTCGTCATCTCGTGTCGCCCAATCAATTCCACTATGCGCATATCGGGGAATGGGCGAGGGCGTTTTCCGAAACGATTTCGTGGGCATCACCACGTGTGCGCCAACGGGCACGGGCCCGGCACGTGGATATCGACTTTACAAGAGACCTCGACGCCAGTGCGCCCGAAGAGTGGCGCGGGGAGATCGACCAACTGCTTTTTCCCGGCGGCTATTTCAAGGAATTCATTTTCTTCCACAAGGCTTCAAGGACGCTGATACTCACTGATACGATCATCAACATCGAATTGGATAAGATTTCCGAGCCTTGGCGAACGGGCGCCAAGCTCTCCGGGATGTATCATCCCTATGGGCAAATATTCTTTGGCATACGGCTACCGCTACTCTTCCAGCGGCGGAAGGCGAAGGCGGCGATCAGAAAGATCCACTCATGGCAGCCGCAGCGAATTTTGCTCAGCCATGGCCGCTGCTTTGATGCAGATGCCGATGAAGTCATCCGAAGAATATTCGGAGGGCCGCCCCATTGAGGCAGTTTCGTCCTTTAACCAAATTTTAAGCAAAAACTTTTCGGTCTCCGATCCATCGATTAATAAACCGGTGTGTAGAGGTCACACAGGCGTAAGGGGATTAAGAATGCGCGTTATCGTCGTCTCCGCGATCTTGGCGGCTTTCCTGCCTCTTGGAGGCTGTTTCCACCACACGCAAGCAGTCTCCGTAGAGCCCCTCTCAACTCCCTCTATCAAGTAACCGGGAACGATGATGGGTCTCACATCAGCACAGCATTCTCAGATTGCGGCCGCCTACGAGCGAGCGGCACAAGATGAAACCTTACCGCCGCAACCACGTGCAGGTCTTGCCAAGAAGGCGCGGTGGTTCCGAATGCTTGCCCAAATAGGAGCAGCGAAAGAAGCGGCGCCTGGCGAAAGAGCCGACAAAGGAAGCTGTCCCAACGCCCATCCAGAGCCGCTACTTTGCGCAGGCTTCCTGGTTGAGGCATTGAACCGCCGAAGGCGGGTTTAAGCCATTGAACGCGAAGAAGAACAGAATGTGGATGGAGCGCTTGACCATGGCGCAGAAATGCCAGAAGCGGACATAAGTGTCCGGCCCGTTATTCCGTGTAGAAGCCGACACCACCAATCTGGTCACCTTCCTTTGTGTAGAAGGCGGTCTTTTCGAGCGGCTTGTCTGTGCCAGGACGCGGCCACCAGTAGGTGGTCTGTTTTATCGTTCCCTCGGTGGCATTCTGCATAATCGTTTCACCTAATGGAGCACCCACCGAGCGGCTAGTCCTGAAAAGCGCTATAGGTCGTTATGGTTGACTCAACACACTGCATGCACTGTAACGCGCCGCTGATCGAAATCGACTTTTACGGCGAGGGCATGGCGGGCTGTATCGAGTGCAATCGATGGACCCGAGATGGGTGGCTCTTTATCGACTTACCTGAGGAAGATATTGAAGCATTAAGAGCCGACAGAGAGCCAAAGACCATCGCTGAGTTTCTGGAGCTAAAGACCGCTTCGACGATGCTCCGCGATGATGGCTGGTATGCCTACTACAAAGACGAGAAGCCACTCGGTCCTTTTGCGACAGAAGCCGAAGCGGCGCGAGCCGGGCTAGAGGTTTGGGTTAAAAAGACCAAGTAAAGCTCACGCTCGCCGCCCCAAAAGAAGCCCGGCTGCCTTTTGGGCATCCGGGCTTCCGCGTCTTTGCGGTACGCTGGCGCGGGCCCTTGCTCTACCGCGCCGTTATCTCAACGCCTAGCTCGACGTGCTGTTTCAAATCTGGCTCTCACCAAATTTTGGAACTTGCACGACCAGTCACTTTTAACTGGTCGGCAATGTATAGGGCCTAGCCTTTCCGCAATCGTGGCCGCTTTTCACGGGCGCCAGTCGGCGCCTAGGGCGGGACCATGATTGGCGCGACCTTCACTATTTGGATGCATCGCAACGCTGCGAGTATCTTTGGGGCTGCTTCGCGACCGGTGAACCGAGACGGAATAATTCTCGCTTTTGATACTGAGAGCGCCGCTCACGCCGAGTGCTCCCGGCTTACCACCGGATCAGGAGATCCTCACACGCGATACAGTGTCGAAAGCAAGCTGACGGACTTCGCACGAACGTCGGTGCAGGCATACCCGGTAGCGGCTTCTCAAAGCGATTTTTCGGCGTTTGGAAGCGTCCCACAGTCGCTTTTGTTTTCGCGCTTACGACGGGCCCGTGAAAGCATAAACTCGCTCTACGCTTTTTAGGATTGCGCTACGTTGAAAGCACATGGAACGCTCGGCGAACCTATTCCATGCTGCTGACTTTTTGCTGACTCTCATCGGTAAGCAATGCGTTAGAGTAGCTGGCCTCCGACTGTTTCAATTGATCATATTGGGATTTTTGGTCGAGGGATCTGGCAGCCCACTGATAAATAAGGGGTTTCTAGGAAACCCACCCCAAAACGCTACATTGAACCCCAAAGGGTTTCTCGATCAGTGGAGACCCCACGGCGACTTTCTAAGCTGGCGTCGCGAGATGTCCGCTTTACCCCTGAAAGCGGACACGCTCAGCGTGGGCATCGATGTCCGCTAAGTGCCAAAAGCGGACCCGCGCCGTCGGCCTTGGTGCCGCATACAGTCGGCGGGACCATCGCAGTCGCCGCCGTCTGTAACGGCAGGATGGGATGCGAGCCGCACAGCCCGCGCGGGGATCCTACAGCAAACCGGCAACCTGCTTGCCGCGAAGCCAAACTGCTTCCGTCAAGTTTGCGCCGCAGATGAAGAAGAACAGAGCCATCGCCGCACCGGCGTGTGCCCCTCTGGGTATGGACGCATTCACTCGTGCGCAATATGAATGGGGATGTGGTCTGCCGCGGCGCTCACATTCGCCGCGTCGCTAAGGCAGGCGACGAAGACGTTCGTTCAATGACGCTGCGCCGGACGGGTTGGCCTTCCGATTCGATGCCGCCCTGCAAAAGTGTCGATATCGGGGAACCTGGTCATGACCGACAACAAGCCGGCCGCAGACGTTACCAAGGATTGGCAAGCAACGCAGGCCCAGAAGTCCGCTGCCACGCGCCTCCGCCTTTTCGCCGCGCTCTCGTGGATCGTTGCCATTGGCGGCCAGATCGCCGGGGTTGTCTTGCTCTACCAGCACAAGTTCGACCACGGAAACCTGCCGCTGCTGATCGGCATTCTGGTCGGGATCGCGATTTTCGCAATCGCCGGCAACTTGCTGTGGAAGGCGGCCAACAGGCACGATCCGGCCCGCGCATCCGACA
>Ga0105246_10001313_pt1 | contig 14635 bp, 11 predicted proteins | sample KBSM64metaG_FD_99694 | JGI IMG/M metagenome (GOLD analysis project Ga0105246, IMG submission 99694) | Miscanthus rhizosphere microbial communities from Kellogg Biological Station, Michigan, USA - KBS M6-4 metaG | ecosystem: Host-associated > Plants > Roots > Rhizosphere > Soil | place...
CGCAGTTTCAGCCTGCGCCCCCACTGTGGACGTCACAGCGGCAACCGACGCCGCCAATCCGGCCTGCGCACCCATGATGGTGGCGCTCCCGGACAAGATCGGCGATGCCGCACTCCGCAAGACCAACAGCCAGGCCACTGCTGCGTGGGGCGATCCTTCCCAGATCATCCTGCGTTGCGGTGTCAACGTCCCTGGACCCACCACTGACCGCTGCGTCAGCGTGAATGACATTGACTGGGTGATCAAAGAAGGCGACGGTGTCTACACCCTGACCACCTTCGGACGCGAGCCGGCCACGGAAATCCTCGTGGATCCGGTCAAATTGGAAGCCGCCAACATCAGCTCCGCCACAGTCCTCACCGAACTTGCGGCCGCTGCGGGCAAGATCAAAGCAACGCGCCACTGCGTTGGCCAGGAAGACCTGCAGAACCTGCCGACCACCAAGTAGCGGGTGCTCAATCGGATAAACAGCAGCTGGTGTCGGTTGATCCTTCCAACCGACACCAGCTGCTCTTGCTTGGGTTAGCGCAGGCCCGTTTTGCGGGTCAGGGCCAGGTGGATGAGTTCGTCGATCAGCTCGGGATACGCCAGGCCGGAAGCCGCCCACATCTGCGGGTACATGCTCTTGGGAGTGAAGCCCGGCATGGTGTTGATTTCGTTAATAATCAGCTCACCAGCGGGCGTGTAGAAGAAGTCCACACGGCTCAGGCCTTCCGCACCCACGGCGTCGAAGGCGGCAGCGGCCAATTCCCGGACGCGGGCAATGGCTTCATCCGGCATGTCAGCCGGGCAACTCAGCGCGGCAGCACCATCTTCAACGTACTTGGCAGCAAAGTCATAGAATTGGTGTTCGCCGATAGCCACAGTGATTTCGCCCGGCATGGAGGTGCGCGGCGCATCAGTGCCCCTGCCTTGCAGCACAGCGCACTCGATTTCGCGCCCGACAATGCCGGCTTCGATGACCAGCTTCAAGTCGTGGCGGCGGGCTTCCTCAATGGCCGCGTCCAGGCCCTCCAACGAATCCACCTTGGAAATTCCCATGGAGGAGCCGGCACGGGCAGGCTTGACGAACACCGGGAAACCGAGCTTGTCGACGCGCTTGCGGACAGCCTCGGCGTCCGTGAGCCATTCGCGGTCCGTGACGGCGATATAAGGCCCCACCGTCAGTCCAGCGGCTTCGAAAACCACCTTCATGAAGTGCTTGTCCATGCCCACTGCCGAGGCGAGCACGCCGGCACCAACATAGCGTGTGTCGGATAGCTCCAGGAGGCCCTGGACCGTTCCATCCTCGCCCCAAGGGCCATGGAGCAAAGGAAAGACGACGTCCACGGAACCGAGTTCCTCGGGGATGGCATTCGGTGCGGTCACGATGAGCTGGTGCTCGCCGCCCACCTCTGCCAAGGTGACAGTCCGGTCCGACGGCGATACCTCAGGAAGCGCCGACGAGCTCAAGGACCACTGGCTGGTGTCCCCCGATGCAAGGACCCATTGTCCGGACTTGGCAATACCAATGGGCACGACGTCGTACTTGCTCTTATCAATGGCACCCATGACGCCTGCCGCCGTCACGCAACTAACAGCGTGTTCGCTGGAACGTCCGCCGAAAAGGACCGCCACACGGGGTCGACGGCCGGTCACGGGGGTGGATTCTTCAGTCACAATCAGTAGTCGCCTTCGGACTTCAGGGCCCGGGCCAGCAATCGCGGCCCCAGGTCATCAACGGACATTTTGCCTTCAAGCACCGCCACAACGGCGGCCGTAATAGGCATTTCGACATTCAGTTTGCCCGCCAATTCATGCACGGCAGGGCCGGACTTAATGCCTTCAGCGGTTTGCGTCATCTGTTCAGCCACCTGCTCAAGGCTCAGCCCCTCGCCCAATAGCCTTCCGGCTGTGTGATTTCGGGAAAGGGCAGAGGAGCATGTCGCAACGAGGTCGCCGAGCCCGGCGAGCCCCGCCATCGTGTGGGCCTCTCCACCCAGGGCAAGGGCAAGCCGGGACGTCTCGGCGAGGCCTCGCGTGATGACTGACGCTTTGGTGTTGTCACCCATCTGGCGCCCCTCGCAAATACCCACAGCCAAGGCAATGACATTCTTGACGATCCCGCCGATCTCCACGCCCACAACATCGGTGCTGGTATAGGGACGGAAGTACGGTGCGGTGCAGCAGAGTGCAATTGCGGCGGCGGTATCGGCGTCACTGCAGGCAACTACAGACGCAGTGGGTTGTTCCCTGGCAATCTCCATGGCGAGGTTGGGTCCGGAGACCACCACCACACGTGATTCGGGGATGCCAAGCTCCTGGGCGATGACCTCGCTCATGCGTGCGTCCGTCCCCAGTTCAAGGCCCTTCATCAGCGACACGACAATTGCGTCCGGTGCGAGCAGTCGCTTCCATTCCCCCAACTGGGGCCGCAGCGATTGGGCCGGCACGGCCAGGACCACGAGGCCGGCATCCTGCAGGACCTCAGCAACATCCGTGGATGCGGTGACTGCGTGGGGAAGTTCGATGTCCTTCAAGTACTGCTCATTGCGGTGTTCCGCGTTGATCTGATCCACGACTCGGGCACGCCGCCCCCAAATCCGGATCCTCCGCTCCACTCCCGTAGTGGCGGCGGCATCGGCGAGGATCTTGGCGAACGTAGTTCCCCATGAACCTGCGCCGAGTACGGCCACGGTGTCCGGAGCAGGGACAGGGCTTTCAATAACCGTCATTTGCCGCCCTCCGATTCCGGATCCTCAAGAGATGCTTCCTTGCCATCGGGTTCTGCAGCCTTTTCAGGCGCCGCGCCCCGTGCAGCGTTTGAACCGCGCTCCACGAACCGGCCATGTTTGGCCTGCTTATGAACGGCCGGATCCCAACGTTCGGCGGGCGGCTCCTCACCGCGGAGGGTTGCCAGGAGCGCGGTGACCGCCTCCATGATGACGTCGGTAGCTTCGGACAGCGTGGCCCGGTCCATGGGCCGGTCCGCGAAAGCGCTCAGATCCACGGGCTCACCTACCAGAACCCTGACGGTCTTTCGAGGAAAGACGTGGAAGCGCTTGGCGTACCGGGGGAAAACCTCATGGGCACCCCAGTGGGCCATCGGAACAACCGGTGCACCAGTCTGCAGTGCCAGGCGGGCAGCGCCAGTGTGTCCCTTCATCGGCCACAGGTCCGGATCCCGGGTCAAGGTTCCCTCGGGGTAGATAATGATGGCGCCCCCGGCGTCCACCACCTCTTTGGCGATTTGCAGCGAGCGGTTCGCTCCCGCCGTCGAGCGTTCAACCGGAATCTGGTTCGTCGCCCGCAGCAAGGCTCCCAACACAGGTGCTTTGAAGAGTCCTGCCTTCGCGAGGAAGTGCGGAGGACGCTTCAGGTTGTAGAGCATGTGCCCAATCACGACGGGATCAATCTCAGTGCAGTGGTTCGGTGCTGCGATGAAGCCGCCCGCGGGGAGCTTCCCGGTGCCCTCCCACTTCTTGTCCATCAGGAGGTTCATCAACGGACGCGCCATGCCCGCCAGGAGCATGAACGTGGCCCGGCTCTTGGCCGATTCCTTCAAAGGGTCCCCCGCTACTTGGTGGTGATGATGTCGAAATCGGCGCCCAGTCCAGCGAGCTTCTCCGTAAAGCGCTCATATCCGCGGTTGATGATATCGATGCCAGTGACCCTGGAAGTGCCGGTCGCGGCCAAAGCTGCGATGAGGTGGCTGAAGCCCCCACGAAGATCCGGGATGTCAATCTCGGTCCCCCGCAGCGGCGTGGGACCGGAGATCACGGCAGAATGCAGGAAGTTCCGCTGGCCGAAGCGGCAGGGGACGCTGCCAAGGCACTCACGGTGGACCTGGATGTTTGCACCCATCCGGGCCAGGGCATCGGTGAACCCGAAACGGTTCTCATAGACCGTCTCATGCACAATCGACACGCCCTCCGCCTGGGTCAAAGCGACCACCAGGGGCTGCTGCCAGTCAGTCATGAAGCCGGGGTGCACATCCGTCTCCAGGACCAGCGGGGAAAGCTTGCCTCCGGGGTGGTAAAAACGGATGCCGTCATCACCAATGTCCATGCCGCCACCCACCTTGCGGTAGGTGTTCAGGAAAGTCATCATGTCCCGCTGTGAGGCACCTTCAACAAAAATGTCGCCACGCGTGACCAACGCGGCCGAGGCCCAGGACGCAGTCTCGTTCCGGTCCGGAAGCGCCCGGTGGTTGTAGCCGCCCAGGTCCTTGACACCCTCGATACGGATGGTGCGGTCAGTCTGGACGCTGATGATCGCGCCCATCTTCTGCAGCACGGCGATGAGGTCGATGATCTCAGGTTCCGTTGCAGCGCCACTGAGTTCCGTGATGCCTTCCGCGCGCGTGGCACTCAGCAACACTTGCTCGGTGGCGCCGACGGACGGATAGGGAAGGGAGATCTTGGCGCCGTGCAGGCCGTTCGGGGCGGAGATGTGGATGCCACCAGGGCGCTTTTCCACGACGGCGCCAAACTGGCGCAGGACGTTCAGGTGGTAGTCGATGGGACGATCGCCAATTTTGCAGCCGCCGAGGTCCGGAATGAAAGCCTCTCCGATCGCGTGGATCAGGGGGCCGCACAGCAGGATCGGGATGCGTGAATCGCCGGCATGCGCGTCAATGGCGGTGCTGGATGCCGTTTTGGCATCCTTCGGATTCAGGGTCAGATCGCCCGTGTCGGGGTCCTTGACCACAGTCACCCCGTGGAGCTTCAGCAGGCTGGTGACAACCTCCACGTCCTTGATTTCCGGCACGTTCCGAAGCACTGATGGTTCGCTGCCCAGCAACGCCGCCACCATGGCCTTGGGCACAAGGTTCTTGGCACCGCGAACGGTCACCCGCCCTGTCAACGGGACGCCACCGCGGATTGTCAGAACACTACTCATCTATACCGGTTTCCTCACGACTACTCGCCCCCCATACTTACAAAGGCTCCAGCTAAGCATAGAAGCTCGGGTTACCTAACCGAAATGGAGCTGCCCCGTGCCGGGCAGATCCTGTATCCATCAGTCCTTTCGAAAAAAGGACCGGTGAGCCCACCCTAAGGGGCCCACCGGTCCAGGTTCCGCAGCATCCAGCCGCGACGAATTCGTCAGCTTTTCGCCGGAAGCGTCTTCGGCTTAAAGGAAGGCCGTGTGGCCTCGTAGGCGGTGATGTCTTCCTCGTGCTGCAATGTCAGTCCGATGTCATCGAGGCCTTCCAGGAGGCGCCAGCGCGTGTAGTCGTCGATCTCGAACGGGGCCACGACATTGCCGCATTCCACGGTCTTGGAGACCAGGTCTACCTTGACCTCAGTGCCAGGGCTGTTTTCCAGGACCTTCCAGATGAGCTCGATGTCATCCTGTGCCACCTGGGCTGCCAGCAGTCCCTGTTTTCCGGAGTTACCGCGGAAAATATCGGCGAATCGCGAGGACAACACAGCTTTGAAGCCGTAGTCCTTCAACGCCCAGACAGCGTGCTCACGGGAGGAACCCGTGCCAAAGTCGGGCCCGGCCACGAGGACGGAGCCGGACTTAAAGGGGGCCTGGTTGAGGATGAAGGACTCGTCCTTGCGCCATGCAGCGAAGAGGGCGTCTTCGAAGCCTGTGCGCGTGATGCGCTTGAGGTAGACCGCGGGAATGATCTGGTCGGTATCCACATTGCTCTGGCGCAGCGGAACACCGATGCCGGTGTGGGTGGTGAATGCTTCCATGGGATCCTCCTAGACTGCGATTCCGGTCAATGTGCCTGCAGAAGCCGGCTCAAGGTCCGACGGCGAGCTCAACGTTCCGCGAACGGCTGTAGCGGCAGCCACCACGGGAGAGACAAGGTGCGTACGGCCACCTTTGCCCTGGCGGCCCTCAAAGTTGCGGTTGGACGTTGATGCGCAACGCTCCCCCGGCTCCAGCTGGTCCGGGTTCATGCCCAGGCACATCGAGCAACCGGCGAAGCGCCACTCGGCACCGAAATCCTTGAAGACTTTATCCAGGCCCTCGGCTTCGGCTTCGAGCCGGACACGGGCGGAGCCAGGCACCACGAGCATGCGGATATCCGGGTCCTTCTCGCGGCCGCGGATGATGTCAGCGGCAGCACGCAGGTCCTCGATGCGGGAGTTGGTGCAGGAGCCCAGGAAGACCGTATCCACGCGGATGTCTTTCATGGGTGTGCCTGCCTCAAGGCCCATGTACTGCAGCGCGCGCTCGGCGGCAGCCTTCGCGTTCTCGTCGCCGAAGTCCTCCGGGGAAGGAACCTTGGCTGAGAGGGAAACGCCCTGGCCGGGGTTGGTGCCCCAGGTGACGAACGGCTCGAGGGTGTTGGCATCGAGGTCGACTTCGACGTCGAACGTCGCGTCGGAGTCAGTGTGCAACGTGTTCCAGTACTCGACGGCGGCGTCCCAGTCAGCGCCCTCGGGCGCATGCGGACGGCCCTGCATGTAGTCGTAGGTGATCTGGTCCGGAGCCACCATTCCGGCACGCGCGCCGGCTTCAATGGACATGTTGCAGATGGTCATGCGGGCATCCATCGACAGGGCCCGGATGGCAGAGCCGCGGTATTCCAGGACGTAGCCCTGGCCTCCGCCGGTACCGATCTTGGCGATGACAGCCAGGATGATGTCCTTTGCGGTAACTCCTGGGCGCAGCGTCCCCTCAACGTTGATCGCCATGGTCTTGAACGGCTTCAGAGACAGCGTCTGGGTTGCCATGACGTGCTCGACTTCAGAGGTTCCGATGCCCATTGCCAGTGCACCGAAGGCGCCGTGCGTGGAGGTGTGCGAGTCGCCGCATACCACCGTCATGCCCGGCTGGGTCAGGCCCAACTGCGGACCCACGACGTGCACGATGCCCTGCTCCTTGTCGCCGAGCGAGTGCAGGCGGACGCCGAATTCCTTGCAGTTGGCCCGCAGCGTTTCAATCTGCGTGCGGCTGGTGAGGTCGGCGATGGGCTTGTCGATGTCCAGCGTGGGAGTGTTGTGGTCCTCCGTGGCAATGGTCAGGTCAGCGCGGCGTAGCTTGCGGCCAGCCAGGCGCAGCCCCTCGAAAGCCTGCGGTGACGTCACCTCGTGGACCAGGTGCAAGTCAATGAAAAGAAGGTCGGGCTGGGCATTGGCTCCTTCGCCTTCACCCTTGCGCACTACGTGCGCGTCCCAGACTTTCTCGGCCAGTGTCTTTCCCACGGCCTTGCTCCCTTCACTGAAGTTGGATGTTCTTCATCCACTGAACTGTTCCTCTAACCACTGAACTCTTCTAACCACTGAACCAGCAGGGTCGCAAAATAGGCCAGTGAAACAACTTGCATCTCAGATATTGAGACGGCAATATCATTACATGGACAATTCTAGTGGAGTCGGGGTCATTGATAAAGCGGCCCAAGTACTCGATGCCCTCGAGGCCGGGCCAACGACACTTGCACAACTTGTAGCGGCCACGGGCCTCGCCCGGCCCACAGTTCACCGGCTCGCGCTGGCCTTGGTCCACCACCGGCTGGTCAGCCGCGACATCCAGGGACGGTTCGTTCTGGGCAGCCGCTTGGTGGAACTCGCATCCGCCGCTGGTGAAGACCGGCTCATCGCATCTGCCGGGCCGGTACTCATCCAACTGCGGGACGCTACCGGCGAGAGCGCCCAGATCTTCCGCAGGCAGGGCGATTGGCGCGTGTGCGTTGCCTCAGCGGAACGGCCGATCGGGCTCCGGGATACCATTCCGGTGGGAACCCAGCTGTCCATGAAAGCCGGCTCGGCCGCGCAGGTCCTCCTCGCCTGGGAAGATCACGACCGCCTGCTGGAAGGACTCCAGAACGCCCGCTTTACGCCCACCGTCCTGGCAGGAGTACGACGCCGGGGCTGGGGTCAGAGCCTGGGCGAACGCGAGCCGGGGGTCGCCTCGGTTTCCGCTCCCGTCCGCGGACCCTCCGGAAGGGTCATAGCCGCAGTTTCCATTTCAGGTCCGATTGAGCGCCTCACGCGTCAGCCAGGACGATTGCACGCCGAGGTCGTCTGCAATGCCGCCCGGGTACTGACCGAAGCCTTGCGCAAGAACAACGACTAGACCTGCTCTTTGAAGGGGGACGTCCATGACCACCTACGCAGTATTCCTCAGGGGCATCAACGTCAGCGGGATCAACATCAAGATGGCCGACCTGAAATCAGCACTTAAGGGCTACCCATTCTCTGACGTCAAGACGCTGCTGGCGAGTGGAAACGTTGTCCTGAAGAGTGATTTGAGCATCAAGGATGTAAAGGCCCAGTTCGAAAAGTGCCTGCGTGAATCCTTCGGCTACGACGCCTGGGTTGTTGTCCTCACTTCTTCGCGGGTGGCCGAGCTCGTGGATGCCTGCCCGTACCCTGCCGATGACAAGGCCACGCACAGCTACATCACGCTCACCTCCGACCAAGCCATGCTGGACGAACTCTTTGAGGCCGGAGAGGCCCTTGATGGCGTGGAGCAAGTGAGGCTTGGACCGGAAGCTTCCGCTTGGCTGTCACCCGCTGGAGGCACCTTGGATAGTCCCTTCAGCAAACTCTCCGCCAAACCGCGTTACAAGGCCAGCACCACAACGCGGAACCTTCGGACCCTGATCAAAGTCAAGGACGCTGCGGCCGATCTCTAGGTGTATCCCCATCACCCGCGTGCGGTTTTTAATGCCGCGTTGAAGGCACCCAAACGGGCGATCTCCACGTCCACCGGTTCCACAATGCGCTGCTCAGCTACGCCTGCTATTGCGGCTTTCAGTCTTTTGGCCACGCCTTTGGCGCGCAGGCGCGCGGCCCAGCCGCCGATGATTCTGCCGAAGATGGCCAGAACAATCCCCAGAACCACTCCGCAGGCCACCATCAACGTAGGCCACGGCCAACCCTCAGTCCTGGGCACCTCCGGAACGGGCATTTGGAAATAGCCGAGCGCGGCCAGGACTCCAAGCCAACCAAGGCCACCGACTGCCAGGAGAAGTGCGATCCATTGAAGTGAGTTGAACAACAACCACCAGAACGGGCGTTTTGATGTTTTGAGATCGGTCCCGGCGATGGCTTGGTCCAGGGCATCCGGCAGTTGCTCGCGGCCTTCCCTGGCCACACTACGGATGGACGCCCGCCACGGGCCCGGAGCACCTTCCGAAGCCTCATCCACAAAATCACGCACGGCGGCATCTGTCCTCGCACGTTCGGGTGCGCCTGCTGCCGGCAAGGAAGTCCGGTTGAGCTCGGGCCTGGCGTCCTGCCTGCCCAGGTTCAGCCGCCGCAGGGGATCAGGCCGGAAGCGCAGCAACCAGCGCGTCACGGGCCATCCCGTCCTCCGTGCCGATTCCCGCTTGAAGGATCGCGCTACCGCATCAACCACCACAGGTACGTTGGCCGCCGTCGACAATTCATTGGCGAGTTTAGCCTTGGTGTTTGCCTTGATGCCGCGAGCCTCGCCTGCACCTGAAACCTGGGACAGTTCGGCGGCAGCCTTGGAGACATCGGCAGCCAGGCGTTTTGTGGTGGCCTCCCGCTGGATCACGACGTCCCGGATGGCACCACGGACGGCATCGATACCTTCGCCAGTCATTGCCGAGGCGCCCAGGACCAGAACGTCATCCAGGCCGTCGCGCCTCAGGATTCCTTTCAGGGAATGAAGCACATCAGCGGTGTCGGCGTCATTGAGCTTGTCTATTTGGTTCAAGACAACAAGCGTGACTGCTCCATGGGAAGCCATCGGGCGCAGGAAGTCGTTGTGCACGGCGGCATCCGCATACTTCTGCGGGTCCAGCACCCAGACCAGGACGTCCACCATCCCGACCATGCGCTGGACTACCTCCCGGTTTTCCACTTTCGTTGAGTCAAAGTCGGGAAGGTCCAGCAGGATCAGGCCGCTGTCCGCAGTGGCCAGGCCCGGGAGCCCAGGCAGGCTGTGCCGCTCTTGCACTCCGAGCCAGTCCAGCAGAGGTCCACTTCCTTCCTCGCCCCAAATTCCTGCCAACGGGGCGGACGTCGTGGGTCGACGGGCTGCCGCGGTTGCGAGATTGCTGCTGGAAACGGCATTGAACAAGGATGACTTGCCACTTCCGGTGGCCCCGAAAAAGCCCACCACCGTGTGTCCTGCCGACAACGAGCGTCTGGACGTGGCCCGCTCAAGGACCTCATATACGGATTGCAGTTCCTGCTCGGGCAGCACTCCCTCGGCCAGCTCCCGTGCCGTGTTGAGCGCTTCGAGCCGCCGCTGGAGTTGGGACGATTCCCGGATTTGGCTGTGCCTGCTCATGCCGCCCCTGCCAGGCGACGGAGTGCATTGGCGTGGCGGGCGAGGTCCATATCGCCATGAACGGTGCCAGCGTCCAGACCCGTGGCCTCCAACCGGCCGAGGAACCTGTCCCGCTCTTCCTCGAGAAGGCGTTGGCAGGACGTCTGGAGATCGCTCCTGGCCTGTTGGGCCAGCCGACGGACGGCATCCTCACCGAAGACAGCTTCAAGCAGCTTCTGCCCCACCACAGCCGTTCCACCGGCAATACCTATCTCCAATCCGGTCAAGCCGGCAGTCATGGAGAAAACCACCACCATCAGCGCTGCGCCGAGCCCGTTCACTCCGAAGGAGAGCCAACGGGCCTGCGTGCGTTTTTCCTGACCTTGGGTGCGGATCAGCTCCATGAGTCCTTCCTGCCAGGAGCGGATGGCGGCAGCGGCCTTCGCATCAAAGCCGGTACTGGTCCCGGAAAGATCTGCGGCACCCAGCAGTTGGCGGCCTGCCGTATCCGACCGCCAGCGCCTGTCGACGTTTTCTGCGGCATTGGCGGCCTCGTCAAGAATCACGGCTTGCAAACCTGTCTCGATCGCGGTCTCGACTTTCACAGCCGGGGCGGGTTCACCTCTGAAGAATGCTCCCATCCGGTCCCGCATACGCCCTATGTTCTGCTCCAGTGCACGGAAGAATTCACCCGTGCCCACAAAATCCTGCCATCGTGCCAGCACTTCCCCGCGGAGCAGCGCACCATCTTTGGTTGCATCCAGAATGCGCAGCAGGGCGTCGTCGTATTCGTGAACGCAGACCGAGCGCAGCTCGCGGGCAGCAGCATCCTGGGCCGCGGCCGCAGCGGCAATTTCTTCAAACCGGGCGCCCACAGCTTTGATGGCACCATTGAGCGTACGCCTTGCAACGTCCGCTCGTCCGGCCGCATCAGCGGCAAGGCTGGCAAGCCAAAGCCTCAATCCGCTGACAGCTTCGGGCGGAAGCATTCCCAAATCGTCCAAACCACTTTCCTGCACCACGAAGAGTTCTGCAGCAGCCAGGCCCTGACGATCCAACATCGCCTTGAGGTCCGTCTTGACTTCTTCCTCCGCTGCCGGTGGCACGCGGTCCAGCACCACGGCGACCGTGATGTCCCGCGAAGCCGCATCCAGGAGCAGGCGCCAAGGGACGGCGTCGGCGTATCTGTTTGCCGTGGTGACGAACACCCAAAGGTCCGCCGCGGCCAGCAGCTGACCTGCCAGCCTCCGGTTGTTATCGGAAATGGAGTCGACGTCCGGCGCATCCAGAATCGCCAGGCCTTGGGGTACATGATCGTGCCCTACGAGCACCAAGGACGTTATGGCCTGGGCTTCCGGTGCGAACCCGGCTTGATGTGCACGCAAAGGGTCCGCAGAGACACTGCCCCTGATCCGCTCCAGGTTGGGAAGTATGCGCTGGCCCTCAAACCACTCCGCATCCTGCGGATGGTGGAGGAGGATCGGCTGGCGCGTTGTGGGTCTAATAGCTCCGGCACGTGTAACGGGGTAGCCTACCAGCGCATTAACCAGCGTCGACTTACCGGCACCGGTGGAACCTCCGACGACGGCCAGCAGCGGAGCGTCCAGGCTGCGGTATCGCGGAATCACATAGTCGTCGAGCTGCGCAAGGGTCTCCCGGATCAAGCGGCGCCCGAGTTCGGCGTCGGGCAGGGCGAGAGGCAAGGCGATGCCGGCTAGTTCGCTGCGGGCCGTTTCAAGGGTGTTGACAGCATCAGCCTGGGCTTTATTGGTGACAGGACTGATCCCTGCTCTTGGCGGCTCTTCATGTGCGGTCACAGCATCATCATGCCAGCCCAAAGACTGTCGGCGGGTCATCAGGAGCGTGGTTGGAGAGAATGTCGGGCCGCTACCCCACGCTTTGTCCTATGACCGGGAATGTCGGGTGGTGATGGGAAATGCGCTTAAACCAAGAATTCCCCCGGAACCGAAGTTCCGGGGGAATTGTTTGTGACCCCAGCGGGATTCGAACCCGCGTTACCGCCGTGAGAGGGCGGCGTACTAGGCCGCTATACGATGGGGCCTTGCACTTTTTCGTCACCGTTTCCGGCGAACAAGCTGAATGAGTATTTCACACTTTCAGCTCTCTTCCAAATCGTCCAGGCGATGTGGAATTCCGATTTTCCGCTGCAATAGAGCGGAATTTCAGAGCTGGGATACCAGGACTCGAACCTAGAATGACGGTACCAGAAACCGTAGTGTTGCCAATTACACCATATCCCAAAGTGACTTTCGGACCGGAGTTCGTCGCCGTGGTTTCCCTTGGCTTTTCCCTCCGTGCCCCTCAGCACGAGTAATGACTCTACCGGAGTCTTGCCACCTGCACAAATCGCGAGCCCGTTACCTGCATCACATGGATGTCAGGCTGCGGAGGGCGCCTTAATCAGCAGTCTCGACAACGAATCCACCTGACGCCCGGCGAACTCTTCCACCTCTTCCCCGGTCCTGTTGAGCCACACGCCAATCAGGCCGGCCGCCGTGGCGCCGTCGGCGTCAAGAAGCCGGTTATCCCCGACATAGAGAGTCTCGCCGGGTTCTGTCCCCAGCAGCCGCACGCCCTCCAGGTAGATGGCAGGATCCGGCTTCGGCACGCCCACCGTATCCGTTCCTACGAGGATCTTGATCCTGGACAAGCCCGCCCCATCCAACTTGGCCCGTTGGTAGTCATGAACGTTATTGCTGACAGCGCCATACGGAATGTCGGCATCGTCGAGCGCATCGAGCACGCCAGCGACGTCGTCGAAAGCGCGCACGTAGGCAGTCTGCCGCTGATGGTACTCAGCAACCCACGACTGCGATTCCTCACCGTCTTCGAGCTCCACGCCAAAGTGGCCCAAGGCTGCCCGGCCCCTCAAAAGGCGCTGCTCATTGAAGGTCAGTTCGCCAGCAAGGTAACGGTCATAGAAATGCGTTGTTTCGTGGGTGAAAATACGTCCGAACTTCACCCACCCGGCCTGGTCAAGGCCGGGCAGGAGATGTTCGCTGACATCACGCAGAGCCGTTGTCATGGCGTACTCAAGGTCCACCAAGGTGTCGTCGATGTCGAACAGAACACCGCGGATAGTTCCAAAGGAGCTTGCAATAGCCATGACCGTTGCCGACTAGCCTCGGAATGCGCGAACGCGGGCCAAAGAGGAATCCTTACCCAGGATCACCATTGACTCGAACAGCGGCGGAGAAATACGTCGGCCTGAAATGGCGGTGCGCACCGGCCCAAAGGCAGCGCGGGGCTTGATGCCAAGGTCCTCGACCAATGCCTGCTTGAGTGCCGTCTGAATGTTCTCAGCGGTCCAATCCTCTATGGGCTCCAACGCAGCAAGTGCCGCGTCAAGCACTTCCTGCAGGTTCTCCGGGAGTCCCTTACGGGCGTCGTCAGCAACATCGATCGAGTCGTCGGCCTTGAAGAGGAAGGCCAGCATCTCAGGAGCTTCGCCCAACAGGGTAATACGTTCCTGAACCAGCGGAGCCGCCTCCGCGAGGATCTCCTCCTGCCGGGTGGTCAGGATCTCCCCCACGAAGCCTGCCGCACGGAGGTACGGGACGAGCCGCTGCTTGAAATCCTCCGCCTCCAGCAGGCGCACATGGGTCCCGTTGATGGCCTCGGCTTTCTTGAGGTCGAAGCGCGCGGGGTTACCCAGGACATCGTGGATGTCGAAGTTGGCCACAAGCTGCTCCACGGTGAAGATGTCCTCGTCCGCGCTCAGTGACCAGCCCAGCAGGGAAAGGTAGTTGAGCAGGCCTTCAGGGATGAAGCCACGCTCGCGGTGCAGGAAGAGGCTGGATTCCGGATCCCGCTTGGAAAGCTTCTTGTTTCCCTGGCCCATGACGTAGGGCAGGTGACCGAACTCCGGCATGTACTCCGCCACGCCGATGGCGTAGAGCGCCCGATACAGCGCAATCTGCCGGGGGGTGGAGCTCAGGAGGTCCTCCCCGCGAAGCACGTGCGTGATGCCCATGAGGGCATCGTCCACCGGGTTCACCAGCGTGTACAGCGGAGCACCATTGGCACGCACCACCGCGAAGTCAGGCACCGAACCGGCCTTGAACGTGATCTCGCCGCGGACGAGGTCCTTGAAGGTCAGGTCCTCATCCGGCATGCGAAGACGCAGCACGGCTTCGCGGCCTTCGGCCTTGAACTGGGCAAGCTGTTCCTCGGTCAGGTGGCGGTCGAAGCCGTCGTAGCCAAGTTTGGGGTCGCGGCCAGCTGCCCGGTGGCGGGCTTCGATCTCGTCCGGCGTGGAGTAGGACTCGTAGACGTGTCCCCCGGCCTTGAGCCTGGCGATGACGTCCTGGTAGATATCCCCGCGCTGTGACTGGCGGTACGGCTCGTGCGGTCCGCCTACCTCGACGCCCTCATCCCAGTCGATGCCGAGCCACTTGAGGGCATCCAGCAGCTGGTGGTAGCTCTC
>Ga0105246_10001315_pt1 | contig 14633 bp, 12 predicted proteins | sample KBSM64metaG_FD_99694 | JGI IMG/M metagenome (GOLD analysis project Ga0105246, IMG submission 99694) | Miscanthus rhizosphere microbial communities from Kellogg Biological Station, Michigan, USA - KBS M6-4 metaG | ecosystem: Host-associated > Plants > Roots > Rhizosphere > Soil | place...
AGGCTGGATCGTCACAGTGGGCACCTCGATCAAAGTAGGTTCGGTAGAGTCGAGAGCAGCGCGAAGGGCGGCCTCGAAACTATCGCGAGTGTCGGTATGCACCGCCTTGACTCCATACCCTTTTGCGATAGCGCAGAAATCCAGACCAGGGACGTCCAAACCAGGCGCGTCCTCAACATTCAGGACGCCCGCGAACCAGCGCAACGCACCATAGGTGCCATTTTTGAGAATGATGAACACGACTGGGATGTGATACTGCGCAGCCGTCCACAACGCCGTAATTCCGTAGTTCGCAGAGCCATCGCCAATCAAGGCGACCACACGCCTCTCGGGTTGGGCCAGTTGAACGCCCACCGCTGCTGGCATGCCGAAGCCCAATCCACCTGCAGCGGGGAAGTAGTAGCTGCCAGGGTGACGCATGTTCATTCGTTGCCAGAACGCGGTCGTGGTGGAGGTCGATTCCTTGACGTAGATAGCATCTGGCGGGGCGACTGCGTCAAGGACGTCGAACAGTGTTTCCGGGCGCAAGTGATGAGGTTCATCTTGTACAGCTGTCAACGCTGGTAGAGATGCTGGATAGGGCTTTGCCTTCACCTCTACGCCCTCTGCCAGTACGCGTAGAGTCTCTGCAATATCGCCGATCAAGGCATCCCCCATAGGGGCGCGAGCGGCTTCCTGAGGATCTGACGTGATGTGCAAGAGCCGAGCGCCTGCCGGTAGATACTCGCCGGGTGCGAACTGGTGATAGCGGAAAACCGGCGCACCGATGACGATGATCAGGTCGTGGCCAGCAAGCGTCTTACTGATCCCTGCGATGGCGGCCGGCAGAACGCCACGGAAGCCAGGATGGCGGGTCGGGAACGGGCAACGTGATGCCGATGGAGCAACCCAGACAGGCAGTTTCAGTTTATCGGCCAAGGCGACGGCATAGTCGTTGGAGCGGGTAGCATCCACATCAGGGCCGAGGACGAGAACAGGGTTGTTGGCCTCATTCAATTGCCTGGTCAAGGCTGCCAGTTGCCGCGCATCAGGAGCACCCGCAGTCTGGACTTCTCTCTCAAGAAGATGCTCCACACCGAGCGCAGATGGTTTCTCCCAGTCATCGTACGGAATCGACAGATACACCGGCGCCTTGGGAGAAGTATTGGCAATGTGGATCGCCTGGCTCAGAGCCCGAGGCACATCCTGAGCCGTTGCTGGTTCATAGCTCCACTTGACCAGTGGTTTGGGTAGCTGGGGTGCATCCACATTGGCCAGCATTGCTTCGACGCCAATCATCGAACGCACCTGTTGACCTGCCGTGATCACCAAAGGGCTGTGTGAATACCACGAGTTGGTGAGAGCCCCCATGCCATTGCCCGTACCTGCAGCTGCATGGAGGTTTACGAAAGCAGGCTTGCCGCTTGCGAGAGCATAGCCGTCCGCCATCCCCACCACAGCGCCCTCATGGAGACCAAGGACATACTGGAAATCTTCCGGAAAGTCCTTCAGAAAAGGAAGCTCGTTAGATCCAGGGTTACCAAAGATGGTGGTCATGCCATGGCGACGCAATAGCGCATAAGCGGCAGAGTGAATTGTTTTCATTGGGTCATATTCCAGGGTGTGTCTGATTGCTCCTACTGTAAAAATCCGATTAAAATCGATCAAATCAATATTTTATAGCTACTACATAGACACCACTTATTTTTATAAAGGTCTGCGGATGGCTCATTTCGATCTGAATTTGATCACCACCTTCGTCACGCTTTACGAAACACAGAGCCTGACGATTACCGCCGAGCGGCTGTTTGTCACCCAGCCGTCAATCAGCTACAGCCTGGGGAAACTACGTGATCAGTTCGACGACCCATTGTTCATACGCAACAGCCAAGGAATGCAGCCCACAAGGCTTGCGTCTCAGCTATACGTTGGTTTCAAGCAGGCTGCGCGCTGTATCGAGGAGTCAGTGGCTGAGGCAAGAAAGTTCGAGCCTGCCCACTCAAGCAGGCAGTTTCGGCTAGCGCTTTCTGACTTGGGGGAAATGGCGTTGCTGCCCAAGCTCATGGGCCAGCTGAATGTCCTGGCGCCCAGTATCGAGCTTGAGATCATTCCGCTAGAGATCGACCAGGTCGGGACATGGTTGAATGACGGTCACATCGACGCGGCCATCTGCAGCCGAGTCATCAGCGGATCCGGGCTTGCATTCAAGAAGCTCGTGAGCGAGCGATACGTTTGTTTGATGGACGCGGATCATCCTCGGATTGGTTCAGAGCTGACGATGGAAAAGTTCCTCGCAGAGCCGCATGTCCTGGTCACAAGGACATCGGGGCATGGCATGGCCGAAGACGTGCTTCAAAAACTCGACGTCAAGCGACGGATCAAGCTCAGGATTCCGCACTTTTCAGTCCTTCCAAAGGTAATACCGGGCACCGAACTGCTGGTAATTCTGCCGTCCCAGATCGCAGAAAGCTTTTGTGAAATGCCACTGACCAAGCCGCTGAAAATGCTTGAGCTGCCCTTCGATGTACCGTCCTTCGAAGTGACACTCCACTGGCACTCCCGGAGCACTCAATCAACGGCACTTAACTGGTTCTTCGAACAGATTCAGGCCACGCTGGGCGAGCCCGGCGTGGCCTGACGGATCACGCTGCTGTCTGATGCCCCACCCCGGGCGACTGAGATCCAGCCACCGCCCAAGGCAAAGAGTTAAAGGCCGATTTGAGCGCCCAAGTCATAAACTATCTGCAATCCGACGACGGCCCCATTGCTGCTGACCTCGGCCTGTGGATTGTAGAAGTTACTGGGGTTGAACACGTACTGTACGCTTGGCTGAAGTGCCAGATAAGGTGTCGCCTTCCACACCATATTGAGTTCGACTCGTGACTCCCCATGAGACGTTTGCTGGTCAACACCGGTGGCCAGCAGTCGCTGGTCATGCTGATATTTAACTTGCTTGTCTCCCAGACGCAGGTAGCTTGCTTTCAAGCTGACTGAATCCTGAGGGCGCCCGAATGGGCCAACGCGAGTTATACCTGCTTCCACGAAGTGTTCGAAAGGCTGAAGATCGTCAGCACTCCAGGTCCACGCGCCGAATACTTGCCACGCTTTGTCCGGATTTCCGGTAGAGGAACCGCCTTCGCGAGATAGCGTTTGCATAAAGCGGTAGATCAAGCCGCTGCTGCCACGACGGGTCGAGCCATCCAATACGTCGGTCTGTTCGGAGGTGTTGTAAAAACCATTAAGCTCGTAGTGATAGGCCAAAGGCGTCTGCGCGAAGCTTTTTTGAGCGCCAACACCTGCCAACCAAGTGATGCCACTCGCGTCACCAGGATCCCAGTCCCAACCCTTGGTGCGTTTGAAGTAATGGGCAGGATTGGACTCGAAAGCGCCAGCATGCAGGTACTGACCATTGTCGAATGAATAACGCGAGTAACCGCCCCAGCTTCCGTATGGGTAAGGCAATATCCCTGTGGTGTTTTCAATGATGGGATCGTTGCAAGTCACCCAGTTTTCGCAGTTCATCATGTAGAAATGCTGTTTGGCATTGCTGCGGCCAACGTCGAGCTCAAGATGGTTATCCAACAGCATTTGCCGATATTCAAACTTCGACAGATACCCCTTGTCGATGTCGTTATGCATAGGTGCGCCACCTAGTGCGCTACCTGTGGCGCCTTGCCAGGCGCCAGCGGTTGGCTGACCTTCATTGCGCATCCAGGGGAAGAATGTGTACTCAAACTGGAACGTGCCACCTGGCAATCCCAACAGTTTGGACATGTCAAAATCGGCGCCGGCGAAAATAGCGCCCGCGTTGGCGAATGTATGGGGACGAGGACCCGTGTTAAGGTTCTCCAGCATCAGATCGGTAACGATCAGGTGCGCCTTGACTGGGCTGCTGTCAGTAGGCGCCGAATCGGCCCATGCCGAACTTGTAATACTACCCAAAGCCGCAATCGCGGTTACACAAAATCGGCGCGCAGAAGTACCTGCGACGAGTGGGATCGCGTTCATTCATTTAATCCGAAAAAGGTTTTTATTCGCGCAGCCAGGGCAACTGCGCTCAGGGTAAGAACAACCGATCAGCGTGCTATGGGCGAAAGCGGGCCCGGCCCCCAGATCGACTCAAGCGTGCGACCGATTGCCAGGAGCTGGTCGTCCATTCCAGGCAATCCGTCAATCTCCATACCGACAGGAAGTCCGGACTCGTTCCCAACACCTACGGGAAGACTGAGCCCCGGCATCCTTACGTTGCTGCTCGGGTCGGTGTTTCGAATAATCCGACCAAATTTTTGAGGCGTTCCGGCGTCAGGGCCGGTCTTGATTGCCACCTCTGGAACCGTGGGGAACAGAAGAGCGTCGAGCTTGTTGTCCGCGAAGGTCTTCTGATAGAGAGCCAGCAAGGCCGGGACACCCGTCTTGATCGCTTGCGCATAAGCCGGGCCGCCAGGAATCATCTTTCCATCAGGCCCAGGGACATTACCCGGCACCACCATGGCCGAGAAAATACCTTGCACGTCGGGACTCGAAATTTTGGCGACCAGGGTTTCGAATGACACTCCGGTCGATTGTGATTTCAGGTAATCAGTCAGGGCCTTGCGCGCTTCCATGATGGCGACTGGCGTTGCCACAGCTGATGCCAATTGACCGATACCCGGCATACTGACTGAGACGATCTCAACACCTGAACTGCGCAGCTTCTCTACGGCGGCTTTGGCCTGGGTCGAGACTTCCGGTTCCAGATCTGCCCAGAAGAAATCTGGAATGCCCAGTCGAATTTGATGGGCCGGTATTGGCTTCAAAGGCAAGACACCGCTCAGAATCGAATCCAGCAGCACGACATCTCCAACCGTATTGGCCATTGGGCCTGCCGTATCGCGACTGGTCGAGATCGGTGTGATGCCTACACCGCTGTATCGACCCACCGTCGGGCGAAAACCAACACAGCCATTGAGCGCGCAAGGCTCACGGCTGGAGCCACCTGTATCTGTCCCCATAGCGATTGGAATCAAGCGAGCACCCAGTGCCGCAGCACTCCCTGATGACGAACCCCCGGCAATACGAGAGTTGTCAAAGGCATTGCGCACACCAACCAGCCGTGGAAGATGAAAGGCGGTGTTGTAGCCGGTAGCGCCAAACGCGAGTTCATGCATATTGGTCTTGCCGACCACAATGGCGCCTGCAGCCTTGAGCCTATCGATAATCGGCGCGTTGGCTTTCGGAAAGAAATTGGCGAGCGCTGGCGTGCCTGCTGTGTTCGTGAAACCAACGACCTGAATGTTGTCCTTGATTGCTATAGGGACGCCGCCCAATGGAAGACACTGCTCCCCCTTGGCGAGGCGTGCGTCTGCAGCACGCGCTTCGCCCAAGGCTCGCTTCGGGTCTAAAGAAATGAAGGCATTAAGCTCAGGATGCGCGTCGATACGGGCCAGCCAGTAGCTGACAACCGATTCACTGGAGACCTTCTTTTCGCAGATGGCTTGTGCCGTCTGTTCAGCACTCATCAGGTAGAAGTCTTTCGGTACGTTGGACGCCGATGCGCCAACGCTTGCTGCCAAAAGGCCAATCGCTAAACAGGAGAGTCTGGTCTTCACGGATATTCCTTGCGAATCAGTCGATCCCCACTGCAGGTCTCGATGATTCATTTACGCACAGGAAAATATCCGGCAAACATCCTCATAAATGAGGAGGTTTAGTGCATTCCCACTCGCATGGCGAGCTCGGTTCGATTGCTCGAATGGGTCTTGGCCATGGCGTTTTTGAGATGGGTACGTACCGTGGTGAAGCCAATGGACATGAGGCGCGCGATCTCCTTGTCACTACGCCCGGCCGCTACGTGCTCGACAACAGCACGCTCTCGCGGACTCAGGGCACCATTTAGAGGCAGCTCAACCGAAAGCGCTTGCTGGAAGTACGGTGTGAGGGCGTTCAGCAAAGTGAGCTCCCTGAGGCCAAACGCAGGTTGGTCAGCACTGCGCCATATGCGCAGATCCCCCACATCCCGTCCCTGGTTGAAGAAGAAAACGTTCACTCCATGATGCATCCCGCACGGTCTGAGGAAATCGACGTAATGCTCACTGTGCTCCAAGGTACGCCGACCAATGACATCATCCACACAAGCAGCTTGCCCTTGGGCTCGTAACACCGGTGTTACGGTATCGTGCGTGTGAATCTGCTCATCGTATTGGCGCAACATACGCGCATCAATATTGACTGCAGCGCAGCGCGTGGACCGCTTGCTTGAGCTATCCCAAAGGTAAGAGGCTCCGAAGTCAGACCGAAGCAACTGCGTAACATCGCCGAGCACCTGCTGACGAACTTCATCCCCCGCACCACCGGTGCGGAGTCGCCAGACGATCTGAGCAAAAAGGCCAAGCTCAGAATTCGTCATGTCCATTTGATTGATATGCATGGGCATGCTCCCGGTTTTCACACAAGTCAGCGAGCAATTTCCGGGCCTGAATTCGGTGGCTGGTTCTGCTAACCGCCTCAAAATACTGGTATTTATCGCTAACAGTTGTGTAGAAGCAGGTGCTAGAGCCCTTGAGAGAGCGAACGTGTTCCTGGAAAAAATCTGTTCGAGGCACTCTCCGCCGGATACCGGATTGTTGGTACCTCTACTAGATGGGTCGAATATTCACGTTGAGTATCGAAAAAACGTCAGGGGCACGACTGAATCTGTAGCCGGGGTCATCAGCGCCCCCAAGGCCAGGGCACGAAGGGACTTGTGAGCGAACGCCTGCCTCAACCGGTTGTATGAAAAAATTCAAGCCACTCCAGGCTTGTGGTGATGATGATTGGCAAAGGCGTGATTAACGGCATGCTCTACCCGACTGGCTTGAGCAACCACTCCCAGAGCATTCGCGATCTCTACCGTTTCTCGGATAACAGCTGCAGTCAAACGCCTGCCATACTCGGAATCTCCAACACCTCCCACGGTTTGACGTGTAATCGCGCAGACCGAGTTCAAGGCAGCATTGAAAGCTACCTTCTCCCAGATGGCAATTTGAACCTCTGGGTCGGCCCGACACGGCAACCCGGCCTGCTGGAAGGTCTCTGCGATATCCCGTGCTACCGACTTGTCCTCACCACTCCATGGCCAGAGATTTATATGGCCATCACCATGGCTGTGCACTACACCTGGTTCAACCAGATCAGCAGGCGGATTGGTCATACCCACAATTAGGCAAGTATCCGGCTCGCATAGCCTGTAAAGATGTCGTCGCAAGTGCCGATAACTCGAAAGAATACTGAATGACCGTGCGTCGATTTTGGCGATGAGCAAGGAACAGGAAATGATGTTTTCTCGTCAGAAGGCATTCAAAGCAACAGATGTGAGCCTTTGCGCTCTGGTGTTCCTGGCGGGTGTCGCCGTCACGGTCTTGGTACTGATTCTTTTCGTTGGGGCGGAGCAGCGCACCGTCAACGTTGCGTTCCAACTGGAGGTCGACGAACGATTCAGTCGCCTGCAACGACGCTTCAATACGCAGGTCTTGAAGCTGGACGTTGTGAAGCATTTCTTTATCAATGCCGACGATGTCACTGAAAAGGAGTTTCTGGGATTCGTCACGCCTCTAGTTGGAGAGGACGAAGCCTATAGCTGGGTACCGAGGATTCTCGAGAAGGATCTACAGTCGTTTCGCGCCAAGGCGCTCCTCAACGGTACAAGTGATTTTTCATATCATGAAATTGATCCAGTCACCGGCGAAAAAATTCCCCTCTCCAGCAGGCCGGAACACTGGATATTGCTCTACCTGTTGAAGCGCGATGACGTGAAGATCGTTCCTGGCATGGATGTCATAGCTCGTCCGGGTCGCCAGGCCTTGATGAGCAAGGCGCGAGAAACAAATCAAATAGTCGTGTCGGAACCATTGAAAATGACTAATGGGCAGTCCGGGATTTTCTTCGTCGCTCCCATATTCCAGAACTACCTTGAGGTTCCAGCCAAGGATGATGGTTTGCAGGGTTTCGTTGTCTCCACCGTACGCCTGGCGTCTTTGATGGAACAGGGCATTCCATTACCCAGTCTGCAACGGCTGAACGTGAGACTTTCACTGATCGACACGCAGCATCAAGGGGAAACCATTTATCAGAGCCAGGCCCCTGCTGCCCCTTCAGAGCTGTACACACAACGGCTGTTGAAAGTGGCTGATCAGAATTACCTGATCCAGTTTCGACCCAGCTCGACTTTTCTGGTCGCCAACAGCAACGCCCTGTCCGTCAGTTTGATTGCATTATTCGGAGTAGGATTGACGCTGCTGTTGACCTTGATGGTGTACTTGCTGATCACACAGCGCGCCCGCGCCCTCTCGCTGGTTGATGAGCGCACGCAAGACTTGCGTTTATTGAACATTACCGATCACCTGACCGGTGTCTATAACCGCCGGCATTTCGAAGATTTGATGGAGCGCCTGCTCATCGAGGCTGACAAGCACGACAAGCCTCTATCGCTGATCCTGTTCGACGTCGATCACTTCAAATGCATCAATGACCACTGGGGGCATCAGTGTGGGGATAACGTTCTCAAGTCGTTGTGCGCACGAATACGTTCGGCAACACGCAAAACCGACTTGCTGTGCAGAACGGGCGGAGAAGAGTTCGCATTGATCTGCCCGGACAGCGAATCGAACGATACGAGCCTGCTGGCAGAAAAGCTAAGAGTGCTGATAAGCACCCTCCCATTTGACGAGGCAGGAAAGGTCACTTGTAGCTTCGGCGTTGCAACGTGGGCGCCATCGGAATCGTTTGACGACTTCATTCGGCGTGCCGATAGCGCCATGTACAAAGCTAAATCAAGTGGTCGTGATCAGGTCCAACTGGCGAATCCGTAGCAAACTGGCTATTGAGTTGTCAGGACAAAAAGTTGTCATTCCCCGCCACAAAAAGACATTGACTGAGCGGCTCCAGGCGTTAGCTATCGGCTCTGAAAGTGTCTGGCCAAGTCATCTACCCAGCTGCACAAAAAGCCAAGACAGGGTGCGCACTTAAATCAAGTGCGCACCAGTTGTAGCCTTTTACCCGACCCAACTGACGGCGGTTTTGGGAATCACTTCTGACTCGTCGAGTTTGGAGGCGAACATGCTCACCGCCTCGACGGCGTCGCTGGTGCCGCTACGAATCTGCAAGATCACCGAGCCAGCCTGATCGGCCAGACCGACGCCGCGTTGTGCACTCTCTTGAGTTGCGTTCATGCTGGCGACGGCATCACGGGTTTCAGAAAGGATCTTGCCGATCATTTCGGCAATTTCCGCAGTCGACCGGCTGGTGCGTCCCGCCAGTTGCCGAACTTCGTCGGCCACTACCGCAAAGCCTCGGCCCTGATCGCCCGCTCGGGCCGCTTCAATGGCGGCGTTAAGGGCGAGCAGATTGGTTTGATCAGCGATACCGCGAATAGTATTGACGATGGCCGTGATCTGTTCGGAACGGTCGCCCAACTGGCCAACCAGCCTCGCCGACGCGCCAATGTTTTCGGCAATCTGGCGCATCTCTCGAGCTGTTTCCTGAATGACTTGGGCGCCCTGTTCGGCGACTTTCTCGGTCTCGGCGGAAATATGGTACGCCCGGGAAGCGCCGCGCGAATCCTCTTCAAAACGCTCGATGCGCTCGGTGATATCACTGGCGAACTTGACGATCTTCGACAATTTGCCAGCAGCGTCATACACCGGGTTATAGGTCGCTTCCAGCCAGACCACTCGTCCGTGTTTGCCGATACGTTTGAACTGACCACTGAAAAACTCACCTGCATTCAATCGACGCCAGAAGTCGCTGTAGTCGCTTCCATTTATCAGGCTTGCCTCGCAAAAGAGCCGGTGGTGCTTACCCTTGAGCTCGTTTAGGGTATAGCCCATGGTGTGTAGAAAATTGTCGTTGGCCGAGAGGATATTGCCACTGAGGTCAAACTCAATCACGGCCATGGCGCGATCCAGTGCGGCAAGCTTGCCCCGATTCAGCGCTTCTTGAACGACTTTTTCAGTCACGTCCAGGGCATACTTGACGATCGTAATAACTTGGCCTCGCTCGTCGATCACAGGGTTGTAACTGGCTTCAAGCCAGACATTCTGTCCCTTCGAGTTGATTCGCTGGAAAGTACCCGACACGAACTTGCCAGCACGCAGTTGCGACCAAAACTGGCTGTACTCCGCACTGTTAGTTAGCGCAGAGGAGCAGAATTCCCGATGCGATTTCATGAGCAATTGCTCAGCGCTATAGCCCATGGTGGCGAGAAAATTATCGTTGGCTCGCAACACCTTGCCGTCCAGGTCAAACTCGACTACCGCCATGGAGCGGCCCAGTGCTTCGATCAATCCCTTATAGCCCAAGACTTCGGCCTTCCTGGCCTGTAGTTCATCTTTAAGTGATTTATTGAACATGGACTTACCCTCGCAGTGACCGTCAACGGATTCGACTTAAGTAGTATCGGCGGGCAATCTGGCAAATGAATGGTGCTATACATAACTATGATTTGACGTCAATAAATTGCTTATTTTGTATAAGCGCTCATGCCGCACACCGATGAAACCGGTTGCCACTTATGCGGCAGCAACTGATCAATTTCACTCACCCGCTGCGTTGGCAGGCGCGTGCCGCCAGCCAGACGCCAATCCCATCGTGCACCAGCACTTTGACTCGGGTCGCGCGGCGATTGGCAAACAGATAGACGCAGTGCGACTTCGCCGCACCGAATACGCTGCATGGAAATACCCGCTTAAAAGGCTGGAACGGGTGCCCACTTAAATTGAAGTGCACACCATGTCCTGGCTTTGCGGGGTCGGGTAGATGACTTGGCCGGACGCATGCCTCTGAAAAGCCCGATCGCACAGAGACAACGTCAGCCCCTGAGATACAGCAGATTATCCCTTGCCGATTTCAAGAACGGCATATTTCGGCTGGGCACTTTTGCTAGCTTATTCAAACCACAGGGCACCGCCTGTACCGGTGCCCCGGCGTTGCTCTGACCTCCCTCCGTCCCTGCTGTTAACAGCCCCCATCAGTCTTCTAAGGAGCTAGTTGGATGACAACACAATCTTCGAATACCCACCCCGTGGATTCGCCTACGTCTCAACAGTTTTATATCAATGGTGGCTGGTGCTCGCCGGCAACGCCTGCCAGTTTGCCCGTGGTCAGTCCGGCGACTGAAAGCGTAGTTGCAGAGGTCGCCAGCGGATCGGCCGAAGACGTTGATCGGGCCGTCGCTGCGGCGCGTGCAGCGTTTCCTCGCTGGTCTGCGACCTCCGCCGAAGTGCGCGCGGATTTTCTTGGCAAAATTTACGACCTGATCCTTGAGCGAAAAGAGTCGCTTGCGCAGGCCCTTTCTCTGGAAATGGGCGCTGCCATCGGTTTCGCCCGAGCGATGCAAGTGCCCTTGGCGGCCGAACACGTTCGGATTGCCCGTGACCTGTTGTCCACCTATCGCTTCCAGACGGTTGAAGGCGGCACCGCGATCGAACGCGAACCCATCGGCGTCTGCGGTCTCATCACCCCCTGGAATTGGCCGCTTTATCAAATCACCGCCAAAGTGGCCCCGGCGATTGCAGCCGGTTGTACAGTGGTGCTCAAACCCAGCGAACTGTCACCGCTGAGCGCCCTTCTTTTCGCCCAATTGGTGCATGACGCCGGCCTGCCTCCGGGTGTCTTCAATCTGGTAAATGGCACGGGCGCCGAGGTTGGCGGCGCCATGGCTGCGCACCCGGATATCGATATGATTTCGATCACCGGTTCAAACCGTGCAGGTGCCCTGGTCGCACAGGCGGCCGCCCCTACGGTGAAACGCGTCACCCAGGAACTGGGCGGCAAATCACCCAACGTGCTGCTGCCCGATGCCGACTTCGCCAACGTCGTGCCATTGGGCGTGATGACGGCGTTTCGCAACGTCGGGCAATCTTGCAGCGCCCCGACCAGAATGATCGTACCAAGGGAACGGCTGGCGGAAGTCGAGGCACTGGCCGCCGCAACCGCCAACGCGATCATCGTGGGGGATCCGCAATCGGAAGAGACGGTACTCGGTCCGATAGCCAATGAGGCCCAGTTCAAGCGTGTGCAAGCCATGATCGAATCGGGCCTGAGTGAAGGGGCCAAACTCGTGTGCGGCGGTCCAGGACGCGTGCCTGGTCATGAAACCGGCTTCTATGCCCGACCGACTGTATTTTCCGAGGTCGATTCGAGCATGCGCATTGCCCAGGAGGAAATCTTCGGGCCAGTGCTGTGCATCATTGCCTATGAAACGCTCGATGAGGCTGTCGCGATCGCCAACGATACGGTGTACGGACTGAGCGCCCACGTTCAATCCCGCAACCTTGATCATGCACGTGCCGTTGCCTCACGCATCCGCGCTGGACAAGTGCTGCTCAACCACCCTGCCTGGAATCCCATGGCACCGTTCGGTGGCTACAAACGATCCGGCAATGGTCGTGAATTTGGTGTCTACGGCTTTGAGGAGTATCTGGAAACCAAAGCCATCGTTGGCTTTGGTGGCTAGCAAATAATGGGGGACAGTCAGCTGTCCCCCTGTTTGCGCCTGATGGATGTATGGAACTTCAGTGCCGCAACAACTTGCGCAACGGCACGCCGTCCTTGAGCACCGGGGATTTGATGACGATGTAGCTGAAGTACTTGGAAATGCCGATGTTTTTATCCAGCAGGCTTTCAATCACTTCCTGATAATGCTGAATACTGCGCGTCATGAAGCGCACCAGATAATCGTAGCCGCCACTGATCAAATGGCATTCGAGCACTTCATCCACCAGCCGGATATTCGACTCGAATTTGGCGAAGTCTTCGCGCTTGTGGTCACTCAGGGTGATTTCGGTGAAGACCGTTACCGATTCGGTGATCTTCGCCAGGTTCAAGTGTGCCTTGTAGCTGGAAATGTACCCGGCCGATTCCAGCCGTTTGACCCGTTGCAGGCAGGGGCTGGCCGACAATCCCACGGCATCGGCCAGACTCACATTGGTCATGCGCCCGTCCTTCTGCAACTCAACCAGGATACTGATGTCGATGCGGTCCAGTTTGACTAAACCTTCCATTGCGAACCTCTTGACTGCCATTTGTAGGACAATCTACTAGCAAAATCAGCGCCGTAAACACATCTGATGCTGTGCGACCAGGTCAGCCATGCTGTTGATGCAATAATCCGCAGCGCATGGGGTCGGTTGTTTCACCCGTTCGCGACCGATCAGACACACATCGGTCAGCGCCTGACCGCGGGCGGCGGGTCGGGTGACCCGCAGAATGTGTACCGGCTTCAGCTCGTTGGCATTCAACCAGTCCTCGTCCCGCAGCGGATCGCTGGCCAGCGAAATAAAGTCATCAGCCACAATCCCCAGGTGCTCGCACAACACGGCGCGATCCTCGGCATCCCGGTCGCCCACGACCAACAGGCGATAAAACTTGCGTAGGTACAGCATCGCTCCGGGCGCGTCTTCGAACAATGACCAGTTGGCAGCAGAACGCGCGAAACTCATGCCCTCCTCCCAACTGGCTTTCAAGCTCCAGCGCTCGGCCAGTTGGCGATGGGCAAAACACAGCAATCCGCTGAAGCCCAGTTCGTCAAAGCGGGGATAGAGCGCCTGCACCACCTCGCGAAATTCGCCCAGCACCTGTTCCTTGTCCGGGCGCCCGCCCCGGCTGTCGAGCAACGGCTGCAGCGCTGCCCAGACCCCCGAATCACGGTCAACCAGGACTTCGTCGCAATCGATGAGCAGTGCTCGATAATCAGTCAGCCCCATGGTGTACACAGCCTCCGATGATGCGTTTCATCAATCCATGCGCCAAAAAGGTTCAGCGACGCTGGCCAGCGACCGCGCCGCTGAACCCGGCGGACATCAGTTCAATACCCGTGCCAACGCAGCCTGCAGAATTTGCAAGGCTTCATCGATCTGCGCTTCGGTCGTCACCAGTGGCGCGAGGAAGCGCAGGACGTTGCGATAGACGCCGCACTTGATCACCAGCAAGCCACCTTTGCGCGCTTCATCGATCACACGCTGGTTCAGATCCGCGTCCGGTGAGCGCGCTTCATCGTTCTTGATCAGCTCGATGGCCAACATGAACCCGGTGCCGCGTACGTCACCGATCTGCGGGTAACGGCGCTGCAACTGCAGCAAACCTTCACGCAGACGCTTGCCCAGCGCATCGCCGCGTTCGAGCAGTTTTTCTTCTTCATAAGCGTCGATCACCGCCAGGGCCGCTGCGCAGGACAGTGCGTTGCCGCCGTAGGTGCCGCCGAGGCCCCCGGGCAGTGGCGAATCCATGATGTCGGCTTTGCCGACCACGCCCGATAACGGCAGCCCCCCGGCCAGACTCTTGGCGACGGTGACCAGGTCAGGCTGGATGCCGGCGTGCTGGAAACCGAACCACTTGCCGGTGCGGCCGAATCCGGTCTGGATTTCATCGAGGATCAGCACGATGCCGTGCTTGTGGGTCAACTCGCGCAATGCCTGGAGGAATGGCGCCGGTGCCGCAAGGAAACCACCGTCGCCCTGCACGGGTTCAATGATGATCGCCGCAACCCGCTCTGGCGCAACCTGAGTGGCGAGCAACTCGTCCAGCGCCTTGAGCGCCATTTCGCTGGTAACGCCGCGATAGGCATTGGGGTACGGGGTGTGAAATACCTCCGGTGCGAAGGGCCCGAAGTTCTGTTTGTAGGGCTGGCTCATGCCGGTCAG
>Ga0105246_10001318_pt1 | contig 14600 bp, 18 predicted proteins | sample KBSM64metaG_FD_99694 | JGI IMG/M metagenome (GOLD analysis project Ga0105246, IMG submission 99694) | Miscanthus rhizosphere microbial communities from Kellogg Biological Station, Michigan, USA - KBS M6-4 metaG | ecosystem: Host-associated > Plants > Roots > Rhizosphere > Soil | place...
CATATGGGCAATGGAGCAATCAGGCCGAGGTGACGCCATGAGTCTCCTTTCCGGCTTGCTCGATCACATGCCGCCAGCCATTGCCAGTACCAACACGCCAAAAATGGATAGCCGGCCTCGCCCACGCCTGGTGCTGGCCAACCCTGTGGAGCGCACTCACCGACTCATCACAAGCCCACACGCAAGCGCCGCCACTGCCACACCTGAATGGCGACACGCCCGTGACCGCTACCTCAACCACATCATGGTTTGTCGGAGCTGCTACGCACCCACCGGCCGCCATTGCACGGCCGGCGCCGACTTGCGCGCCAGCTACGACGCCACACCTATGGAGGCGCATCAATGACGCCCAGCCTGATCACCCGCTTGTGCAGCATCGGTATGAAACCCGGAATCAGCGCCGCCACGCAGCTCATCACCACCCGGCGAATCTGTCGCGCCATTGCTGATCAGCTCGACGTTATACGCAGTGAACGGCGAGCCCTACGCCGGCAAGCGGGAAAGCTGAAAGAGTTTCTCCCATTCACCCGACAGGCCATTGCGGAACTGGAGGAGCGCGCCCAGGAACACCAGGAGGCTACCCGCCTCGGAGCATGGAGCGCACTTGCTGGGTTTGGCCAATCACTAATGTTCGACCGCGAGGGGCTGGCGCAGGCTCTGGGGTTCGACCAGATGTGCGACCTGCTGCTCGTCAACCCAGTACATCGCCATCGGGCCAGCGCAGACGGTGACACCAGCCTTCGCGGAGTGGCCTACCTATCCCAACTGGAGGACAGCGCCGACCGCAAGAGCGACGAATGGGGCGCCGGTGGCCCGCTGTATCAAGCCTGCCACGCCGCCATGATCCGGTTCATCAGGGAATGCCCAGAAGATCAGTTGCCCGACCCATTCGCCCCTGGTGCGCCGTTCGGCCCAAAGCTGCCGCCCGCCCTGAGCACCGTCGGCAAATGATCATTTCCCGCGCCACGTTTTGCGAATCACGAAAACGTGGCGCGACACAGAGCAACAACACCGGGCACCAGCCCATGATCAGCGCCAGCGGCGCACAGAGGAAAACATGACAGATCAAGACACCAACACCGCGGAGCATAAACCCACGTACCAGGAGCGATTCGCCCTTGCGTGCGACACGCAGAAATTCAAACCCTACGAACTGATTCAAGGGCCAGACGCAGGCTACTTGGTATGGGAGGTCCAGCACGTACGCAATGGCCAGCAAGTGACCATCGACGGTCCCTACTTCACCGAGGAAGAAGCACGGGTTTCGGCGGACCTTATGCGGGGAACATTCCGCGGCGCCAAGGCAAGCGAAACGATCTACAACCGGGTGTGGAACTACGACCCGCGCCAGGAACAGCTGACCATCGACCAAGCGCATATGTCGCGCGCAGTGCTCGCCATTCGCCTCGGGCTACCTGCCCCTTCGATCACCGTATAGGAGGCCCCATGGCCGCTACAGCATTCGATAACTCGCCTATGACCACCATCAAACTCTACGGGCAGCTCCGTCAGTTCGGCAGGTCCTACGACCTTGCCGTGCGCACGCCAGCGGAAGCCTTGAAAGCGCTGTGTGTGCAGATTCCCGGCCTTGAGCGATTCATCTCAAACGCCAGGTCGCGCGGACTTGTTTTCGCCGTTTTTCGAGGAAAGAAAAACATCGGAGAGAGTGAGCTCAACTATCAAGGCGATGGCGACATCATTATCGCCCCCGTGATCGTCGGCAGTAAGCGAGCCGGTATCTTGCAAACGATCATAGGGGCTGTACTGATCGTTATGAGCCCTTTCACAAATGGTGCAACTCTTGCGCCGGGTATCGCCTTGGCCGCCGGCGGCGTAATTCAGATGTTGAGCCCGCAAGCCCAGGGTTTGAAGTCCAGCGCCGCGCCCGAGAACGCACCTGGCTATGCTTTTGGTAGTGCGAAAAACACCGTCGCGTCGGGCTTACCCGTGCCTCTTTGCATAGGCCGCCGCCGATGGGGTGGCGCAATCATCAGCGCCGCTATCTATGCAGAGGACCGGGTATGACTGCCATCGAATATTCACCGCGCACAACCATTCTGCTCAGTGGTTCACTGGCCCAAAAGTACGGCCGTAGACACACCTATGCCCTATCCGCTCATGGCGACACCAGGGAGGCGCTTAGGGCAATAGATGTGAATCACCCAGGGTTCCTGAGCGATATCGCGCGAGCACGCTCCATCGGTCTGGAGTTCGCAATTTTCCGCAACAGGAAGAATGCTGGCGAATCCGAGCTGTCACTCGGCGGAGCCAAGGAGATACGGGTCGTCCCCGTGATCACCGGTAGCAAGCGTGCTGGGATACTTCAGACCATCATTGGAATTGTATTGATCGTCGCCAGTCCGTTTACCAACGGGACTACGCTTGCCCCAGGGATTGCTCTCGCTGCTGGTGGTGTTATCCAAATGCTCAGCCCCCAGGCCGGCGGCCTCAAGACCAGCGCTGCGCCTGAGAACACGCCCGGCTACGCCTTCGGCAGCGCCAAGAACACCACGGCATCCGGTAACCCGGTACCGCTCTGCTACGGCAAGCGCCGGTTAGGAGGCGCGATCATCAGTGCCGCTATCTACGCCGAAGACCAGATGTAGGGGTGCTGGTGTAAAGTGATCCATCAATCCCGGAGGAAGAAATATGCACAGGATTTTGCTCGCCACCGTCATCTTCGCACTACTGGCTGGATGTTCAAGCACACCAGTAGCGCCTGGCTCTGCAAAGCGAGTGCCTGACGACAGGGTCTACGCCTATCAGTCAGACGTTCCTGGTGGTGCGACACTGGTAGTTAGTCGAGACAACGGTTTTTGGGCATCTGGCGGCTGCTTGGCCACTGTTCTTATCGACGGAAAAAAGGTCGCCCGCATCGACACCGGCGAAATGGTGAAATTCAAGGTCAAGCCAGGTCGGCATATCGTTGGCATCGCCGGCGATGACGAAGGCAACGGCCTCTGTGCAATGCAGATCGGTCAGCCCGTGAAGGAAACGGCAGCCGAGATCAGCTCAGGAGAAATCCAAAAATTCAGGATTTCGGGTACTCAGAATGGAACGGACATACGCCCAAGTTCCATTTAGCTGACTGGTCGAGACAGACGATATGGTCTCACTCAGACCAAATCGTCTGTTTCGCTGGTCGTTTTTACGAGGACCGCCGGTAATCATGGCGGTAACTACAAGTAGTTTCCGCCCAGCATAGTCAACATTCACCCTCGGCTATTGAGCGTGAGCTATCAGTGCGATTGGCGACATCGAATTTGTGTCGTCGCACAGGATCAACTGGCCATAATTAATCGCCTGATATCCAGTCTGCCGGGAAGCAGCCAATGACCAACGATAACTTGCAATTCACCGATGATCTACCGATCAAAATGCAGCAACACGACCTGCTCGATCGCGCAGGATTTTCTCAGCGCCTAGCACAAGCTATCAGTTCCTGGAAAAACCAGGAGAGCCTTGTGATTAGCCTGACAGGGGCTTGGGGTAGCGGAAAAACCTCTATCAAGAATATGGCATTGGATCACCTAGCGGCGACCAAGGGGGGACAGGTCATAGAGTTCAACCCTTGGCAATGGGCAGGCCAAGATAACTTGAGCAACGCCTTTTTTGCGGAAATCTCCAGAGCTATACAGCGCAAAGATCCCACCGAGAGTGATAAGCAACTGGCCAAGTTGCTGCGATCGTATAGCCGTCGCCTAAATACTGGAGCCAGCTGGGCTGACGGCACGGCGAAACTGTTGCCCGTACTCTTCGCTTCAACCCTGGCAACTAGCCTCCTTGGCACCCTGGCCCAGGGGACAGTTGCGCAAGTAACATGGCTGGCACTGACCGCCGTCAGCGCGTTAGGCAGCCTTGTACTGCTTCTGAAGCGGGGCGGATCATGGCTTTCTGGGTGGGCCCAAAAATTAGATGAGGACGCCAAAGATAGCGCTTTAACCCTCGGCCAACTCCGCGCGGAACTACAAAAGTTGCTTAGTAAACGCGACAAGCCGCTGCTGATCGTGTTGGACGATTTGGACCGACTTTCGGCCGAGCAGATGAAAAAAACATTTCAGTTGGTCAAGGCGCACATGGATTTCGCCAATGTGGTGTTTTTGCTGCTGTTCCAACGCGACACGGTTGAGAAGGGACTGAGCAAAGTCGGATTCGATGGGGCGGCCTACCTAGAAAAGATCATTCAAGTCCCCTTCAGTGTGCCAGCGATCGCAGCCAGTCAGTTAGAGGCGATACTGCTCAAAAGGTTGGACGCAATTCTGACTCGTGAGCAGCAGCTGCAGCAGCGCTTCGAAAAGGAATATTGGAGCCAGATGTTCCAGCGTGGAATGCGGCCATTTTTTAGCAACCTACGTCATATCTATCGATACGCATCGACCTTGGAGTTTCACTGTCGGTTGCTGCGCGGTACAGAGGTCGCTGAGGTTAACGCGGTGGATCTGTTCGCGCTGGAATGTCTGCGTGTTTTTGCTCCAGAGACCTATGCGGAGATGCCGCGACACAAAGCGCTCCTTACCGGCAGCGAGCCGTATGTGCGAAAGGACGAACCGCAGCGAAGCCGTGTTAATCAGGTGATTGATCAATTGGTTAGTTTGGCCCCGCCCCACCATCAACATGCCACGCGACAGTTGCTGCGAGAAATGTTCCCAACCTTAGACTGGGTGTTCGAAAACACCAGTTATGATTCATCAATACAGCTTCGCTGGCTAATCAACTCACGAGTGTGTTGCGACCAGGTGTTTGATCGCTACTTCGAGCTATCTTTGCCCGAGCAGGATGTGCCCAACTCACTTTTGCACGAACTGGGCCGGCGAATCAGCGACCCCGAGACCTTCACCGCGCTGCTAAGCGACCAAAAGGAAGAACGCCAGGCGGAAATTCTTCAGCGCTTGCAGGGGCTGGTGGAGGAATTTCCCCTCGAGCAGTCGCTGGCGGTGGTGCAGACCTTACTGTGCGCAGGTGAGCGGGTTGGTCGCCACGGGACTTTCATTAACTTTTCGCCACGGCAGCAGGTCGCCAGACTGCTGAGATTATTCCTAGAGCGTCATGAGCAGGAAGCCGCCCGTAGCAATCTGATCATCGAGGCATTCGCCTCAGGCACAGGTTTAGCCATCGTAGACCTGTTACTGGCTGGGGACTACGCACTCCGCCGTAAAGGCGATGTCGGCCATTTCGATGATGACGGATTAGAGCGGTTGAAAAACGTCTATTTGAAGAGTTTGCGTCAGGTAGCTGACCGAGACCCTGACGCGTTCCTAGGGAATAAGGATCACGCGTCCTACATCCTTGACATGAATAACTACAGTGAGGGTTGCGCAGAGGGACGCCGCTGGATTGAGACTCACGTCACCTCACCGACTCGATTCCTCCTGTTCGCGCAAGGACGGGTGAGCGTCAATACTTCGCAAACTGGCTCAACCACTACTCATACAAAGTATATTTCGCCGAGTTCGTTAGAATATCTGTTGGGCCTGGAGCGTTGTGCTGAGTGGGTGGAGCGGCTCGATTCAATCGAACTGAACGAAACCGAATCCCAAACTCTGGAAATGGTCAGGGATGCCCTGGCTCGACATGCGCAAGGTGGTGCTACAGATGAGAGGATTGATTAGCTCGGCCAGGCGCTTGGTCGCCGCCCCTCCCCGTGCCGTCCCGATATCAAGCTTTGACAGGTAGCCGGCGTGAACCTGATGGGGCGGCATCCACAATATGGCGCTGATCCAGAGGAACACCGTGGATAGTGACCACCCAAGCACAACACAACGTAGAACTTGTTATGAGGCTACTTGGGTGACACTTGTTCACCTGCTAAGGCCGGAATTTGTTTCGTCAATTAAACTCGAAAAGCATTCCTGCCTTTCTTAGGAAATCATCTCCAACGAGCATGGGCTTATATGAAAACCCTTTGAAGTCGTCAGCCGGACCAGCGAGTACCCCTCCATGTCCCTTCTTAAGGTTCTGAACCACGACGATCGTTGTCACAAGCGACACGTCGATAACTTCCATGCTCGGTAGCGTCAACCACGCGTGCAAGTTTGTCTGACCGCCTAAAGTCGCGCTCGGCTTTTGCAACTTGTCCTGAATGAATTCCTCATCGAAGCGGAACATGCCTCTCGCGGTCCCATCATCGACCCAGCCGATGGTAAAAAATACCGGGCACGCGAGCAGGTCTTCCATTACGGGGAGAAGTCGATAGTGAATCGACATGCATTGAGCCACCACATCTTCGTAGCCAAGGTTGCCAAATGCGTCCCTCACTACATCTGGAAAGCGATCGTGTATCTCTTTCGTCAGATACCGCTGCTGCGCCATTCCTGTCTGCTTTGGCACGGCCAAACCGTAGCGTTCGGACCGCTCAATAGCCGACTTCCACTCTTCGCTGTATCCCATGTGTTTTCCTAAACTCACAAATTCAGCAGCTATGCCGTGCATCCTCAGCCTTCAAAGAGGCAAGAGCCGCTCCTTGTTAGCAATGTAAACGCCACCGTCCCAAAAGTTAGAGTTAACCTGGTATAGCAGTGTTTTCCCTTCCTCAAAGTTTGAAGTATTTACGCGCTTCAGCCATCTGCTCTTGCACATGCACAGGCGTAGCCCCCTGCAGAATGCGTGTTATCTCTGCTTCGATTTCTGCCCACGTAACACCGTCACGCTTGATGATCTTGCGCGCTTCTTGAGCTTTCTTTTGATCCATCGGATGGCCTGCGAAGCGTTTATCAACAATGCCAAAAGCTTGTTTGAGATGAGTCTTCCACATATTGAACTCCTTTCATGACGGGCCATCAGAATGCCACCCTCTGCCCATTTGTAAAGCTAGCCCGCTAAATACCAGTCTTGGCAGCTACCGCCAGACCAGAGTGGATAACCCCCAGCAACCACCTTTCTATCCACCGTATAGAGTAGATTCAGCGCGGACACATGGGGTGTGTGAGTATTTGCGGGGATCGCCATTGGTAACCACTTCCCCCGTCACTGACGCATCAAATCCCACTTTGCAAAGAAGCCCATGGAAGGCCTTATCGGAGTGCTTCGCGCAGGGTTCTGCGCCCCTCCGTCGCGCGGATGGCAAGTGCGCGAAGCATTCCCCCAACCAAGGTTTCACGCAGAATTTTCACGCCTGGGCCGCGTGATGGCCAGGCGGCCTACTGATGCTGTCTAGCGCCAACGAAGGCTCGTCGATGATGCACGCGACAACTCGCTAGTGGTAATCAGATCGGGCGGTATCCACTCTGGTATCCACCAGGCAATACCCTCATCATCGGATACTAGGACCATCAACAGTAGGTGAAAGCATGCTTTACAGAGGCGTATCACTCGCGATTCACACTGAATCAGCAGGCATGATCAAAGTGAACGGCGACCAGGGAGAAGTCACCCCTTTATATGATGGCAAAGCATGCTATGACGGAACCTTCACGTATGGGAGTTCCGCCGACAACGCAGTGAATGCCCAACAGATCGAGACAGGGACATGGGGCTCCGCATTCATCTCGACCACACGAGATAAAGAAACTGCAGAGTATTTCGCTACCCATGACAGAGAGGGCAATAAAGTTCCAGGAGTGGTTTATTGGATCGACGACACGCTGTTTGAACGCTACGGCGTGGTAGCCATCGAGTCAAAACAGCCGAAGTACCCTGAAGAGCGCGAGATTTCAATCCGGCCAGGCTCAGGCCGAATGATTCCAAGCGAGGTCATCATTCGGATTGAGCACTTAGATTAGTCGCTTTCCCTATTCACGATACAACCCCATGAAAAGCTCGCGTCAAGTGGAGGTCGAAGTGTTTCGCGCAGTGCTTCGCGCACCGCCGTCGCGCATTAAGCCTTTGCGCGAACCCCTCCCCCACCATGGTTTCATGCACCCTTCACGCAGCATATTCACGCACTGGGCAGCGTGATACCCAGCCGGCATGTAACCGGTTCGGCCTCAGCGACCGCTCACCATCGGAATGCGCAGTAACTGCGCAAATTGCGCACAGGAAGTACGCAGTTCAGTACGCACGGTTGGTGCGCATTCGGGGCGTAGCGGCAGTAGGTTCGCACTGAGGTTCGCAACAGCCAATGCGAACCATGGTAGATCTGCTGGAGACAGAAAACATTAATAAAAATGAACATCAAAAATCAGGTTTAGCGCAAAAGCTTTATCATAGTGTCGGGATAATTTGTTACTGCTTCGTACTGGTGCTGTTGGATATTAGAGGCTTGAAATGACTCATCGTATGGAACACATACGGCAAGAACGCTGTCATCTCCGCCGAGATATATCGCAGACATAGACTCGTGGAGTTCAAATGACATATCGAAAAAAATATTTGCTACAAGGCCGTCAAAATAAAATCGATAACTTTGCAAAAATAGCTCTTCCTTTTCCACCTCCAACTTAAACGGGAGCTTCATTTTCAACGGCCCAAGGTTGTGTCTGGGGCCTAGAGAAGTAAGCTGCGTCAGCTGAACAGGCAGGAAGCTGAGTGGGTAGGGATTTTTGTGCAACACCATAAGTCGCAACTGCTCTAGCTCATTAGCCGGAAGTTTAACATGGGCGTTTTGAGGAAGATTTGAAGCTGCTGCCCGCCACAAGATACTCAGGAAAAAAACCCTCAGGTTCAGAACATCCAAGCCTGAAACGGTGCGAAGCCCAAATTTCTCACCTGAATTTGGAGCTACCTCTTCCTGAACATCGCTATCGCCAGACCAACCGCTCCAAACCAACTTCCCCTTTCGTAGTTCAATAGCAGCCGAGCTATCTAGCTCAGAAAGAACATCTTCACCCTTGCGAACTACAAGAGCTCGATCGTACCAACTAGTTGGTCTTCTGGTCGGACGACCTCCTGGTGTGCCATCAATGAAATACTGCCCCTCACTAGGGCCGGAAAAGCACAGCGGAATGAGGTGTGATTTGACGAATGTTCCAGTCTTTAATGTCAGCTTGCAGATACCTATCGCCACGATCCATCTCCTTGGGGTCTGACTAATCAAGGATGCCTTAAAAACACAGCCAAATAAATGTACGGATCGGCAATTCAGGTGCATCTATCGTTGATAGGCTGGGTATCAAAAGTGGGGTATCAATATCTGGTTTCCACTTTGGTTTCCACCAAAAGCAGGAGTTTTGACTGGCAAACTGCGCGCTCGCCGGAATATTGTCTGGCTGGCCGGTGTAAGGCGTTTACCCTCAGTGGGGAAAAACTCATGATTGAACATCGGAAACTTCAGAGAGAACAAAATGCCGAGTATCGTTTGGGGCCGACATCCTCAAGAGGCCTATGACAACCCGTATGAGCATGAAGCCCAACGGCAATTCCTTAGGGAATGCGATGCCCTGCTTCGAGAAATAATCAAACGCCTCAGGCCGCACACGCTGAAATACCATCGCGACGAGCAGTCACTGCAAAAGGCGACTTGGCTGATCACCATGGACTTGCTGGCATCACTCCTAGACTGCGTGGCCTTACTGAAGGAGACACGGCACCGCCCAGTTGCGCGAGTCTTCCGTGACGCAGTTGAAGCGATTGACGTGATGCGCTATTTGCACGCGGAATCCCCAAAGGCCGAATTGGCTTTGAAGAAGTGGTACGCGAACGACACGATTTCTCATGGCGAAATCCGGAAGCTGATCGAAGCATTAGACGGCGTGGAAGCGGCTACTGAACGCAGAGTCTTCTATCAGGAACTGTCCAAATTCACCCATCGCACTTATCGGGCGCTTCTCCACAGTGTTTCACTCGGCCGGGACGAACTCATGGTTCACGACAGCCATGGTTCCGGTTTTCTAGTTCTGCCACAAACCATCGCCGCCTACATGGCTGTGCTGGCGGACATAACGATCCAGGCGACTGGAAGCGTCAGCTCAACCGGACTGCTCTCCGCTGATGAGGTGGTGGAAGCATGGGGTGTGGCCTTGGAGATTCATACGGTCCCCCGGCGCTTCGCAATGCGTGTAAAACCTGGCTCTCCACTTTGACTACGCTTTGACGGAACGCGAGACAGGCATCAGACCAAAACCACGCCGGCTGGGCGTCTGAGGCTTATCGTGTGGACAGCCCCTCAAACAAGCGCACCGTTGCCACTGATACCCCTGACAGACCCCAGACGGATACGGCGCTTTCGGCCCTCCTACTTTTACCTGACCTTTACCGAATCGCTGGCGAATGTGAGACAGGCATGAGACGGATTCGGCGGGCGTGGCCGCCTGAGAACGCGCAGCGGCCAATGCGGGCGGGGCTCACGCATTAGATGCGGGGAAATCCCGTATCACATCGCCAGGCCACTTTGCCGCCGGCAGACGCAAACCACGTAAAGGTGATTCCGGGCACTTACGGCGCCGGTGCTACGCTCTCTCGAAACAAGGAGAGCCACCATGACGGATACCAAACTGATTGCCAGCCTGTTCGACCGCCTCAATCAAAACCAGCTCGCTCTGGGCGCCGCGGTGGAGGAGCTTTCCAACTGGGTCGAACGGCGCGGATCGGCAGACATTGCCAATAACGTGCGCGGCGCGCTGGAAACGCTGGATGAGAACCTGGTGTTCATTCGCCAGGGCATTGCTGAGCTGACCGTCGCCGGCAGTCTGGGGCAGTCGTGACGCAGACTAGGATTCTGGACAGGCTCTGGACGGCTGGAGACGCCGCAGCTCATCCAACTCGGCTCATGGGCCTAAGTCAGCAAAGGCTGGCGGCAGATTGGGCATGCGGCCGGATAGCAACCTCGTCCAGAAACAGGGACGTGCCGTGACAGTCAATTGCGGAATAAGTGACCCACGGTCGAACCAAACAAACGTGGCCAAAATCCTTGACCAGCCTTGACGGAACCTTGACGAAATTTTAGACAGGTCTTGACGGATTTATCTGGCGTCATCGGCAGTGGGAACGCTGAAAGCCACACAGAGCAAGGCTTTGCGGCCATTCGCGCAGCTTGGCCAGCGCCAGCCTCGTCAAGAATTCAAGAGGTGGCCGTCAAGGGAACTGCCCGATCAATATCCAGGCCCACGCCGGTGGGATGGGGTCGTGAAATACCGAGTTAGACAAATCCTTAGCGCCACACACAATTCTAGACAGGCCCTTGACGGTTTTTCACTAGTAAGTGACACCCGAATCGCCAAAAGCCCAAGGGCTGCGCGGCTTCCAGCGTGAATTCCTGTGGCGTGGTGCTTGATGCTCGTCAAAAAAGTTGTGATCCTTTAACAGAAAAAATAAGCCCAAGCTTGGTTTGCCCACGAATTTTCACTTGCCGTGGGGACTTAGGCTGACTGTACGGTCAATTTTTTATGAACCTGTGATTCAGCTCGCGGTCCGACAAAGAGAGACTGATGAATTGAGCACTCCACCACGAAGCATTGAGTGCCGCCGATGCAGGGTTAGGCTATATGAAAGACGGAAGGTGACCCCTATTGTCGTTTTTCATTGACTTAATGCGTTGACATATGAAGAATCGGCCACCACTTTAGGTGGACCATAATTTTTATTGTTATGGGTATAACGAAGTCCATTTCTAGGCCTATAGTCATGGCAAGCCTCAGCACAACGCTGGGACGAGGAGAGAACCGTGGGACACGCACTGAAAAAAACCGACCGCATCTACATTCCGCAACGCGACAAATCTCGTGTGGCGGCCGCACGTCCGGCTGAAGGTGAGTACCAGGTTCAAATCGAAAAGGCCTTCTGCATGGCGTTCGAGCGCTACGAAAAAGCCTTCGAGGAATTAGCCAAGGTCTAACCCATGCCGCCTAAGGATCTTTCGGCATTTGGCGAAATTCAGGAGGGGATACGATATCTCACTCCCGAAGCGCTAATCTGGATCAACAAACGGTTGATCTGTATCCAAACGCCTGGAGAAATGATCGGCGTCATTAAGCCGAATGAGCTAGGCTCGTCTCAGCAACGGCCAGCTCAGTTTCGGTACTACGAGCACAACAGTGACATGTATTGCTTAGCGTCAGTGTTGATGGAAAGCCTGGTAAAGAATCATCCATTTTCGAACGCGAACAAACGCACTGCAGCAGCTGCTGGTGTATTGTTTCTTTTGATGAACGGATATGAGTTAACCGCTCCTGGGCATGAGCTAGTAGACATCATGGTTGGCGTTGCTAACCATGAGTATTCTCGAGATGATCTGGAGAACTGGCTCGCACATTGGGGCCGGGAATTTGACACCAGGAACCTCAATGCTCCTGACGCTTGGCTTGAAATGTTTGCAGCGACTCTAACACTTACAGCAATTACTGCTACAACACCGTAATTATCAGCTACAGCATTCCTTCAGCACGCCCGAATTCAATATTGAAAATACCTATTGGCGATAGCATCTTTATAAGCTGCCAACAGTAAAGTTCTGCATTCTTAGAAATCGAAAAATAATCTTGACTCTCCGGCGCAAACCACCACCACCCTCATATGAAATAAAATTTATAATCGCACCTTTAAAGCAGCACTAGACTTATGCTTTATATGTCGCCTACAGCTTCACCCAACAGCATAATCGCAAACTGGATATCTTTGACTTAATACAAGGAGGCCCCTACAGCCTCCAAGACAAGCCAAGGAACTAACGCCTACAAATAACTAGATTTTTGCAAGCCTTTTCATAACATCGAGACGTAGCTGCATAAACTCGTTAAGCTCTTCAGCAATGCCCCTCTGACCATAAAAGCGAGCACTGTCAATACCTTCAGCTGGAGTCAACGACAAGCGCTTACGCAAACCAGAGATATACGGGGGATCATAATCATTAAACCCCTGTTGCCCCCTTTTAAGTATTGACTCGACTACAACTCCGTCCTTAACGACGTCAAAGGTATAACCTTTATCATGGAGTTCATAATCAAAGCGTTGCAACGCCTCCTTTAAGGCATTAAATTTCATATGCTTATCACCCTTTACGTTTTTTCGTGAGTTTCGCTCCAGCCAAACTGCTATAGCTTCAACCTCATCTGCACGATCATCCGTAAGTTCATGCGCCGCTAGCCGTCGAGTAAATTCATACATCTCGTTATCATCACATTTATCCACCCAGTATCCGTTTTCGCTGAGGTAGTAAAGTGTTGAAAGCAATGCAACACGCTTGTTTCCATTGTGAAACGAGTGATTACAGCAAATACTGTGAAAAAGAGCGGCACTTTTTAAAAAAACTGTCGGATATGCGTCTTCTCCACCAATAGTGGCGTTAGGCCTTTCGGCTGCCGACTCCACTGTATCTATATTCTTAACGCCTGGAGGGCTAATTGGGTCCTCCTTATCGGAGAAATAGTCGGTAAGGTGTTCATGGATAAAAACAATCGTACTAGCGTCCATTCTTTCTCTATTCCAGTAATTATTTGCGACACTCGGCCGCTGGGAAGCGCCTAATTTTTAGTCAACAGGGCGCAATCAGAACCTATCATTCTTCAGCGCCGATTTCATCCCTGCAGTCTTCCAGAAATGGCCACAACGACACAGCCGACAAGGTGATGCTCCTGACTGCCAGAAAGGCGGCGCAGTGGTGGTGGCATTCGAGGAACAGGCACTCGATCAGCTCACCAAAGACGCCCGGCGCCCCCTTTAGCGGGAGGGCTGAGCCAAGGCGCGTAATTAGGGAATTGCGCTTGTAGGCGGAAAATGGAACTGCAGGGGGCCTCGGTAGTTTTTCAAGTACCTGCCATACCGGAATGGGAGCCCAGGCTAATACGGAGAATCCCGGACAACACCCTTTCGCGAAACACCCCATGAACGACCACTACCCTGATTCGGGGTGGTGCTGACGTCGGGGAATGGCAAGTACGCCTCAGCGTGGTGGAAGTTCCACACGCCGTCAGCACCATCGCCGCAAAAGAGTGTCGATGGCTCCTCGAAAGCGAGGAAAGAGATAATCGGGCCACTTATGGACTGATCCGTCAAAGGAATGGTGGTTATGACCACACCTTTGCACCGGCGCCGGATTTATCAAGATGGCGTTACCGTTCGTCGGGGATAGCGCAAAGAACCTCGGCGGCTTTTTTAGCCGGTGTGAAGCGGGCCAAAAACAACCCAGCAGCAAGCGCCGTGTATCCCCTAGTGTATCCCTTTGGAACACGCAGAAGACAAAACCCTTTAAGAACGGGATCTCTACCTACAGGTTCAAACGGCGCCGGGGGCGCACCATATATAGAGATGAAGAAGCCCTAGGTCGAAAGATCTGGGGCTTTTTTGTGGGTGATTGGTTGATGGGTTTTTTGATGGGGGCAGCTCGCCGTGAGCATTGGGTTTGAACTGTCCGGAATTTCTGGATAGCTGTCTCTGGCAGAGCCAACCTCACAGATCATCTACCTGCCATCAGCTTAGGTTGAGCCTAACCACCCTCTCGTACCTCAGGCATGGGCACGAAAAAGAACGGATGGCGCCCACCCTCGGCATGGACCTGGCGATTCAAACCAGAGCCCAGCACAACGTTAATAACCACCCCGATCCCCGAACACTGGGCTTACCGTATCTGGTACAGCACAGCAGCCCCTGGTTTGGGTTCGAAAGCCGGAACAGTGCGCTGCTGCAGTGGCATACCCTTGGCATCCCAAACCAAGGTGTCCGATGGGTACTCGTCCTTGCGGGTCATGGCGTCGATTTGCTTGGCGATCACCTCCGAGCTTGCAGGCACTTCC
>Ga0105246_10001321_pt1 | contig 14589 bp, 12 predicted proteins | sample KBSM64metaG_FD_99694 | JGI IMG/M metagenome (GOLD analysis project Ga0105246, IMG submission 99694) | Miscanthus rhizosphere microbial communities from Kellogg Biological Station, Michigan, USA - KBS M6-4 metaG | ecosystem: Host-associated > Plants > Roots > Rhizosphere > Soil | place...
GCCAGCGTTCGTCCTGAGCCAGGATCAAACTCTCCAATAAAGTATTGAAAAGAGCGATAAGCTCATTTTGAATCTGACGAGATTAAAAATCTCAATTGTGTTCCAGTTTTCATACAACCAGATGGCATGTACCGAAACCTTCACGTTCATTCTGCAAGCAGAATGTTTCACTCACTCGTTGTTCAGTTTTCAAAGATCAAACTTATTCCCGTTACCGAAACCAGTTCGTTTCAGCAACTCTTATATAATATCATGTCCGAACCAACTTTGCAAGCTCTTTTTTTCAAGTTTCTTTCGAAGCTTATTTCATTCGCTTGCCGCACCGTTTCAACCGTGTTTTCTTGGCTGGACTAATAATATATCATGCCAGATCATCAATTGCAACACTTTATTAAAATAAACTTATTTAGTTGCACCCCCTTCTTGGCTTCTCACATTTGTCTTCATTATACAATATGTATAGGCACATATTCATGGAGTATAAGATTCGTTCCACTTTAAACGTAATATTAGCCCTCATTTATAATAGACTGTAAACAGCCATAACAAATGAGGGCTAATATACTCACTTTTGAACTATATCCTTTAATCCTTTCAAAAACCGACTGGAAGCATAGCAGATCTGTCCGTTCACCATCTGAATCTCCCTCGTGACAAAATCAATTTCTGAAATATTATCTTTATTCACTACATACGAGTTATGACAACGATAAAATCTGCTGTCCAGCTCAAGTAAGGTTTTCAATTTTCCATAGAACTCAACTTGACGATTTTTAGCATGTAGAATCACTTTATGTAATTGCGGAGAGGTTTCAAAAAATAAAATATCGTTGTACTCAATACTGATGACTTTATCGCCAGACTTTGTTTGAAAAATTTTACGACTGCTCTGTTTATTTTGAACATATCGCTGATTTGCCGTATTAATACATTCGATAACCCTTTTTTGTATATCAGTGAAATTATCTTTTATAATATAATCCATTGCTTCGACTTTATAAGTGAATGTTAGATAAGTCAGCTCTGAATGTGTCGTCACAAATACTATTGCTCCCTGAGTATCATATTGACGAATTTCCGCTCCGAGCGCAATTCCACTCTTTTCTTCCTGAATGTCCACATCCAAAAAATATAGACCTGTAGTATTATTTTGCTGGAGATATTCAATAATATCATTAGAATGTGCTGTAGAGATAACGACCTTCATATCTAAATTCTCTATCATAATATAGTCCGTTACATATTTGGTTAAACGTTTGCGTTGTTCTTCATCATCTTCACAAATAAAAATCTCCAACATGCCTTCCCCCCACTTAAACCGAGTTATTCTAATATCACACTACTGGCAGATCTATTGCCATCACTGTTGACCTAGGGCTCGAGCACTTCTAATATTTGAATGAATGTCTTTTCTTTGCGCTCAGTATCCAAAGCAACACCCTTGCACTGTGAAACTATCTCTTTTAAGTTGCTAAGACCAAGTCCACGATTGTTGCCTTTGGTTGAGAATCCCTTTTCAAAAAGTTTATATAATTCAGGTGTTTCCTCTCTGCAACTGTTCATGACCACAATTAATATGCCTCTTTCGTTACGAATCAGTGCTAAATTCACAATCGGTTCATCACAATGAATAGCTTCTTCAATAGCATTATCTAACAAAATCCCTACACATCGGCATAATTGCACGGAATCCAGATTGATTCGTTCAATAGGCTCAACAACCTCAATTACTGTATCAATGTCCAACTCTTGTGCTTTAATCATCTTTGCAGATATGACACCTTTTAATTCTTGCACTTTCAGATTATGTAACGGACCTAACTTGTATGTATTAGACTGCATCCCTTGGCTGATTGGCATAATCTTTTTTTCAAAGTAAATTTGTAACTGTTCCATATCTTTCTTTCGAATAAATTCAGACATACTCAGAAGAATATTAATATAATCGTGTCGAAATTTCTGCATATCTGTATATAATTGTTCCAGATTTTCCGTGTAATCTTTCAGCTGTTCATACTGTTCTTGACGATTCTGAAGTGCCGACTCTTTCATTACTGTTCGAGTTAGTGCAACAAAAACACCAATTAACAAAATAAAATAGAATATAAAAAGTATAGCATTGGCTTGAATATTCTCATCTGAGAAACCTTGTCGCTGCCCGATCCATATATTGATGTAAAAAATCACAACAGTAAAAATGGATAAAATCGATAGATATAAACCATATTTTTTCAAAAAGATATCAAGGCTATTTAACTTTGTAAAAAGTCCCCTAACTATTGCACTCATTAGAAATGTTAAAACCATAGTTCCCGTCACAGAAAGTAACATATGAAAACCATTATTTTGAATAGATGCATTAGAACCACCGATAATCCTGATATTTATTACACCACATATGTAATCGCTTATGACCATAAAAATAAGCGTAATCGTAGGAATTAGAATGCTAAGAATAAACTTTCTCAATTGGTAATACACGCTTAACATTAGAAACAATAAAACTATAAAACTAGCTGCTGATCCCATAACTAAAAAAAAGAAATATCCTAGAATGCTTGAAACAATGGCCAGAAAAGCAACATACTTCGGACTAAATTGATTCTTCAACATGATAGGAATAGACAAACTAAAGGTTACCATTTGAATCATACAAGCAACAAGCAGCAACATTATCAATAAGCCTTCTCTCTATGTGATAAAGACTCAGCGAGTCTTGCCTCTAATGAATTTCTAAGTAATCATTAACAAAAATTAACAAGAGGATGTAGTCATGATTATATGAAACAATGTAAAATATATCAACAAAATAGTCTATCTTACTGTTCCACCAGTACATAGCTGGGAACAAAGTAAGATAGACTATTAGGATAAATTAGGTAATATTTAACTACTTACTTATTAGTCAACAACAATTCGTTCGTATATGCGAGGTTCTGCTATATTTTATACGCTGGAAGAGCTTAAATATCTTCCGTTCTCACTCTTGTCAGTAGTACAAAAATAATCGCAGCACAGACGAACAAACTGATAATATGCACTGTAATCATGCTGCTGTTACCTGTAAACCCACTGAACATCTCATTGTTCAACTCTGTGATCCAATGGGTAGGCAGTACACTTGCAATCTTTTGCATACCTTCAGGCATAATCGAACTTGGCCAGAGTGTTCCGCCTAACATCGCTAGAGGAAGTGATACTACAGTAATAAGCAACCGCCCAGTAGACATTTTAGTTGTACGACTCACAAGCAGTAACCCAATACCTGCCGCAATCATGTTTAGAAGTCCATAAGCCAACACGAGCAATAGAATTTCTCCGAACGATAAAGACAGGTCAATTTGGAAAACTCCGGTCATAAGAGCAATCATAAGTATAAATTGCCCTACACCGATGACCGCAAACACACTTACGGTCTGCACGTAGTAGCTCAATTTACTGCTTGCTGCCAGTAATAAACGCTGGGTTGTGGTATGCACCTTATCACCAAGGAATAACAGTGTATTGGTCATTGTAAGGAACATAATGATAAACACAATCATATTAAATGAACTTGTTAAGACTACCGCATTAGGGTTTCCAAGAATCTTCTGCTCCACTTGTATTGGAGCTTTGGTTGCTGCAGCTTCTTTCATACCTGCGGTTAATGATTCTTCACTGGTGGCATTTTTGGCCAGTGTTTTCAAAACGGAAAATACACTATTCAGTTTAATCTCCAACGAGTTTGAATTGAAATTCTGTTCTTTCACGTAACTATTCACCTTGAGCAGATCCGGATCATCAAATATGTCCTGAATACTTGAAGTAAACACGATCCCCAGATTGGTACTATGATGAATAGCATCATCTGCTGATACTGCTTGAGTAATGGTGACATTCTGCTTCTTCAGCATATCAGTGACATAAGAATTCACAGCTGAATCTTCTACATATATCGTAAGAGTGACCTTGGTTGCTTCCTCATATTGCGCTACTACAGAATACGTAAATACAACTGGCAACAACAAGATTAGGATAAAGGTAAGCTTTCGCTTGAAAATACGTCTTAAATACAGTTCGAATACCCGCATCTTATCGTGCCTCCTTTCTTGTTAGGGAGTATACTGCAATTAGAACAAACCCCATTGCAGCAATAAGGGCGGTAAATACAGGCATCAAATCAATTACGCCTTGCCCAATATAATCGAACAATGGACGTTGGAACACTTCATTGATGCTTATGGAACTGAGCTCACCCATATCAAGTTTAACGAATCCGCCACCCACAAATGTCATAACCGGAATCAACAATGTCACTACACCATCCACTTGTTTGATTCGGCGTCCAATAACCCCCAAGAGCAAACCTAGAGCGTTAAAGAAAATTGAACCTGCGATAATGATGAAGAATACAAACATCATGTTGTCTCCATAGCTGACGTTAAAAAAGAGCTTTGCACAGAATACAATGACTGCGCCTTGAAGAATAGATATGGTACACCCTGTTAGAAACTGTCCCATAATTAATGCTGTTTTGGAAATTGGACTAACAAGGTAACGATCTCCCAGCGCTTCACTGTACTCTTCCTGTACAAAATTCATGGTATTAGCCAAACCATATACAAGAATCAGAACTAACATAGTCACGCCATAATAGCTCATCGCTGAAATATTGGAACCACTCTCCGTGGAAGCCTCTGTTGCAGTTCCCGGAGCAGCCAACATGTTACTATACTCATGTGAATAAACGATATTTGGATTGTTGGCACTCGCAACTTCCATCGCCAAATAGCCATCACCATAGGCTGATAGGGCTAAGTCTGTAATATTAACTTTCTCAATATTATTATCCTTACCATATACCGTGATGTTACCGTTCTTATTGTTCTCATACTCACTTGTTAGATCTTTAGGCAGATATATATACTGTTCTACCTCTCCAGACTCCAACATCTTAAGCGCTTGTGTGCTGCTAGAGCCTACCTTGACATTAAACATCTCTTTATTGTCTTCACTACTAAGGAATGAAACAATATTTTTCCCTACATCCCCACTATCTTCATTGACCACAACTGTTGAAATCTGAGATATGACGGAAGACTTCGTCTCCTTATCCCCTGTCTGAAATACACCAGACAATGCATTACCCAGAATAAGAATCAAAAGAAGCGGTAACAGGATGTAATTTACAAATACGACAGGGTTCTGAAGCTTACGCTTCATACTTGTTGCAAATATCGTCCACATCGTTCTAATCCCTCAGATTCTTTCTTGTTAATTTGAAGAACACTTGTTCCAAATTAGGGGTAATATATTGAAAGTTTTTCACATCTTCGCCAAAAGACTCTTTGATCTGACTTATCGCATTCACGTCATTTTTGGGAACTCCCAACTCAACATTGTTGCCTTCTGCCAGTAATACAACATAATCCTCAAGCTGTTTGCTGTAAGCAGTACTTTTACGCTGTAGCTCCAAACGGATGATAGCCTGGTCTGTATGTTCCTGAATTACATCATTGAGCTTACCTTGGCAGAGCAATTGTCCATCATCGATAATTCCGACATGAGAGCAAATTCGTTCAACTTCCTCCATGTAGTGAGAAATATAGATAACGGTTGTTCCAAGTTGATTCAACTCTATAATGGCATCCAAAATTCGATTACGGGATTGTGGATCAACCCCCACTGTTGGCTCATCCAGTATAATGACATCCGGGTTGTGGACAATACCACAAGCAATATTGAGTCTTCTTTTCATGCCACCCGAGAATTTTTTAGGTTTTTGTTTACGTTCTTCCCACAGTCCAACAAACTCGAGGGCAAAACGAACCTGCTTCTTCAGCCGTTCCCCCTTCAATCCGTACAGTTTACCGAAAAACAATACATTCTCATAAGCAGATAGATCATAGATCAATGCCAAATCCTGAGGTACATAACCCACTCGTTTGTTTGTGCTTGCATTCAGATGTTCGTTAAACCACTGAATTTTTCCGTTTTGAGGTTTATCCAACCCTAACATAACTCTGGTTAAAGTTGATTTACCTGCCCCATTGGGACCTAGTAATCCGTAAATCTGACGGTCTCCAACCGATAAAGATAATTGTTTTAGTACGGGTTTCTTTTTGTTATAACTGAATTGAATATTCTCTCCAGTAAATACCGTTTGCATATTAGTTACCTCCTAGATTTGTTGTGCCTTTTATGTAAACTTAGTGTAGCACTCAATCTCATCACTTAAACTTTCATGTCATAACAGGCACGTATGAAGTAATAACTGTACTTTTTGAAACGAATTTTGGCTTCGTAACCGTTAAAACACTACTTCTGATAATCAGGTTCAATAACAAAAACAACGGTCCTGAAGATACGATATATCGTATCTTCAGGACCGTTGCTGCACATCAGATCTTTTTTATTATGTTTAGGCTGTAACCGTTACAACTGTTGATTGGGCGGACTTGTTCTTTTGCATGACCCCTTAACCCGTTTGTGCTCTATATTATTATAGCACAAGAAGAGAGCCACCTGATAGTCAGGCAACTCTCTCCTCTGGCATCGTCAAGCTCCACTTACTCGGGCTTGCCACTTGAAGTTTCGGTATCGTCCTTCTTCTTCGTACCTTTACTTTTATAAGGTTTCGGGGCACTTTTCGCCCGGTTAGCAGCGGCTTGCCAGCGATTCCATCCCTTTTTACCCGTTCCGCGGCCTGTGCCACCCTTGCCTTTTGCTTTGCTCATCTTATCACTCCAATAATCCTGTCTATGCCTAAAATGATCTTCTTTGGTAACTATCCATTGTAACCTAGCCTAGGTGATTCACTTCCAGCAATTCTTATTATACCAAAATTGAAGTGTTCACGTTTAAATGTAGCAAAATTACACCTGAACCTTAGGCTCCTCTACTGACTTAACACTTCTCAGTACACGTAACGATAACAGGAAACAGATAGCCAGAACGGCTGCAGCTGAAACATAAGGATAGTTAATGTTCACGTCAAACAGTGCTCCCGCTACGATCGGCCCAGCGATGTTGCCCAGACTGGTGTATGCGGAGTTCAATCCAGCGACGAACCCCTGCTGCTCCTCAGCCAACTTGGACATCTGTGTACTGATCGCCGGGCGCAAAATATCCATACCCAAGAAGACGATAAATGTTACAACAACGATCAACCAGTACGTGTGAACGAACAAGGTTAGTAATACAAATACGGATACAAACAGCAAACATACCGTGATAACCTTCTTTTCCCCAAATGTGTTCAGCAACCAGCCAATCAGGGATACTTGCACAACTGCTCCAGCAATGGAACCAAATGTAATAATAAACGCGATATCTTTGGTCGTGAAACCAAACTTGTGATCCACAAACAGTGAGAATACCGTCTCGTAGTTAGCCAAACCAAAAGCCATGACAAATACGATGATTAGACTGAAAAAGTAAGGTTCCCGGTAAGAGTTGATAAGTTGGGCTACCATACCTGGTGCTTTTACTTTCGCCCCACTAGTTTCAGGTGAAGTCTGCTCACTCGCGCTCCGCTCGGATTCAGGCAAGATAATTAGCGTAAGGATTGCAGCCAGCAAACCCGCAACCCCTGCGGCATAAAAAGGAACCCGTATACCAAACTCGGCAATGTAACCGCCGATTCCTGGCCCGATGATAAAACCTGTTGTGATAGCTGCATTAATAAGCCCCATGCCTTTACCGCGCTCTTCTTCCGTTGTGATATCAGCCGTATAGGCCATAACTGCCGGAAAGATCAATGCTGCGCCAATACCACCGAGCATCCGGGCTGCGAAGAGCAGATAGGGCGCATTTACCGCACCAAACATAAATTCAGATACCGCAAAGATCAACATCCCGAATACGATAATCTTTTTGCGTCCCCACTGGTCTGACCACCTGCCCGCTACCGGAGAGAACAGAAACTGCGTGAATGAAAACGCCGCGAACAGAAGTCCCATTGTGAAGCCAGTTATATGAAGTAAGTTCATATAAGCAGGCATAATCGGCACAACCAAACCTATTCCCATAAATACGAGAAAAATATTCAACATTAACAGCAGCAATGCGCCCCTGTTACGTGTCAGTAAAGCCATGATTCCATCCTCCATCGTTGTCTAATTATGCTGTTTATCTTTGGCAATCCCGTGCAGAAATACACCGGCTGCTTGACGGTACAATGCGAGAGCCTCGTCAGGCTCAAGTTTTCGTGACATTTGGCTAAGCCCAATAATGGTACTTTCCAGAATGAGCGCAAGATGATCTACATTTTGCTCGTTGAATTCTCCGCTATCTATTCCTTCTTGAATCAGCTGTTTATTGAATTGGATGTGCCGTTCAAACAATACTGCGATTCGTTCTTCAATATCATTCTCTTTTTGCGTCCCAGTGAAGAACTCATCGGCTGCTTTCGTTAAAGGATGATTGATATCATCCATAATAAGCTGTTCCGCCAGGCCATGGATTTTCTCGGTGGAAGTGTGATACAGATGCACTTTGGACTTCCAGCTTGCTTCCCACTCCCGATCCCATTCATCAATAAGATAGAGAAAGAGCCCTTCTTTGCTTTTAAAATGATAATATATATTCCCCTTACTGCTTCCTGTCGCCGCGACGATATCCTCTATAGAAGTTGCTTTAAATCCTTTTTGTACAAAAAGGGCTTTGGATGCATCGGCAAGTTTTTTCTTGGTCTGCTCGGACTGGAGCTGCTTTTTATTCAAACTCACAACCTTCACTCCATTCTTATATACTGAACATTCGTTCTGTATTCTATCAAATATATAGCTATCCCGCAATATAAAAAGGAGGACCCGCTATTTGGCGAATCCTCCCTGATGATATAACATCAATCGCATAAGGTTAATTCATTGCTTTGAGCTGTTTAAATCAGACACCTATTGTATGCTATTGACCTTCAACGGATCATGCTATTTTATCTTCTTACCTTGCCCATGCAATATTTTCAGTTGACCATTTTCGTATCCGACTTGGTAGGTCACATTATACCGGGTTGTTACATATTCTCCATCCTTACGTTCTTCAGCAGCAATCACACCGCTTACTTCCATCTCTTCCTTACTCGTGCTCGTAGACGAAACTTTTTCCAGACTTACGTAACTGGTATTCGTGTAGCCTTCACGGAACTTGGCATAACTCGTGCCGCTCTGCCAATCACTTCCGAGCAAGGCATAAGCAGACACATAATCACTCATGCTCAGGTAGTCGTAAAACCCAGCCACTAACGCTTCAGCTTCAGATAAAGCAGTTGAAGAAGTCTGCGAGGATGAATCCCTAACCGTTTGCACCGCTTTGGCATCAGGGGAACGTTCCGACCATTGCTGTACCTGCTTTAATACACTCGTGATGGGGATGCTGAAACCGATTCCTCCTTCCTGTTTCACAACAGTTGAATTAATACCAAGAACCTCTCCTGTCTCGGCATCAATCAGCGGGCCCCCGCTGTTCCCGTTGGTAATCGGTGCGGAGATTTGATACAAGTTCGTGTATATATAAGGCGGTATTTCAAAGCTACGGTCAAGTCCGCTGATAATACCGGTAGTCACCGTATTTTCAAAACCGAGCGGACTGCCGAGTGCAAGTATTTCATCGCCAACCTCCGCTTTAGCAGATGCGATGGGCAGAGGTTCCATTTTCACAAGATCCGGGACTCTGACAACAGCCACATCCGTCTCTTCGCCAAAACCAATAACCGTACCCTGATATTCCTGATGATCCAAGGTGCGAATCGTCACCTCTTTGGAACCTTCCACGACATGCGCATTGGTAATGACATCACCCTTGTTATTATATAAGAAGCCGGAGCCCAGACCATCGCCACTTTCAATCGTAACGACTTTTTTCTGACTATCTTCAATAATCTGTTTACGTGTTTTCTTCTCCGTTGTGTTTGAAGTTGTCTTTGCACCGGGCTTATCATCCTGTTTAGTGGAAGCGACAGCCAGTTTGGGAGCTAGCGTCATTTCATCTGCTGTCTGCTGTTGAATCCAAAACACGCCTCCTACTCCAGCTCCAATGATAATAGCACTGGAAATGATCGTTCCCCACATCCGTTTGCTCATTTTATCGTCCCCCTACTCCACATACCATGATGCATTCGTAACCGTTACATTCGCTGCTTCATATACCCCATAATAGGAGGTTTCAAAATATCCCTCTGCACCTACGTCCAATATAGCTGGGTACACATAAACATCTGTCTCGCCGATGTAATCGCCATTGGAGGCATTTATACTAACGATAAGAGCCACGGATGAGATCGGACGTGTCCCCTGATTAAACACCGACCCGCTAATATGCAAGTCCCCATACTCGTCCAGCTCGGCAGACAAATCCGTTACATATACGGCCCCTGTACGATTGCGAAGCTCCTCCTCGGCTGCCTGCTGCTCTGCAAGTCGAATACGTTCTTCCTCTGCTTTCTCAAACGCCTTCTTCTCACGCAGGACCTCCTCTCGGTATTTGGCCAGCTTTTGGTCATCTGGTGCATAAGATAATCCATTGTCCACAGTTTGCAGCGCTGCTGTAAAATCACGTTTCTTCACTTGCTGCTCTGCCTGCTTGTAACTAATGCCTGCCAGCTTGTCGGTAATCTGCTTCTTTACAGCTTCGGCTTCCTTACCGCTGAGCTTGGATATCGTTTTGAGTTTATCTGCGAGTGCATCCACAGTTGTTAACTGATCAATTTCCTTTTTCACTTTCAAAACAGCCAGGGTCACCTTTCGATTGTTCAAGGCTGCTCTTGCCTTATCAAACACCGGCTCTTGCCGTTCGTTTAATGTTTTTGCTGCCGTTTGAATGACTTTATCCGCTTCGGACAGCTTGCCTGTTTTGAGCAAATTTGCGGCTTCGTCCATCTGTTTCCATAGATCGTTTGCTTTCGCTGTAATCTGCCTGTCTTGAACAAGCGCTTTTACATTCGGTCTTTGGGCAAGAGCTCTGTCCAGCAAATCCAAAGCTTCAGCATATTTCCCGTCCAGTGCAGCCTTCTCCGCCTCAAGATGCAGCGTCTTCACATGAGCATTAATGAGATTCTCCTTATTATAATAATACGTCAACAGCGCACCCATAATCGCTGCAAGCAGCAGTGGGATTACCCATAGGAATGGACTGTTCTTGCGCTTGCTCACCGTTCCGGTTGCAGATTCATTACGTGGTTCCAGCCCTGCTGGCTCGGACCAGATTTGCTCCTCTGTGGAGCTGAGTTGTTTCAACGGGGTTCCACACTTCTGACAGTGGTCTTCCCCGGAGTTGTTTTTTGTCCCGCATATGTGACAGTACACCCTGATCCCTCCAAACTAAACGTATGTAAATTCAGATTTGTCATCTGTTGCTTTATTCTGTTGTAGTCTTGCTGTTACTTCATATCACTCCAGAATATGTGTTGCCTAATCTCGTGGTGAATCGACATTTATCATATAGCAAAAAGGTAAAATGCACCATATACTCCTGACAAAAAAATAAAAAAGGCCCTCCTGTTCCCAGGAAGGCCTTGGCGTATATTCAGCGAGTCGTTTCGATCCGAGCCGTTTGATACGGAAATAGTTGATTGATTCTATCCAGTACAATCTACTCTGTCTGATTGGAAGGAAAAGCACTTAAATTGATATAAGAAACCTCCCATAGATGGTTGTCCAAGTCTTGAAAGCTCCGTCCATACATGAATCCGTGATCCTGAGGCTCATTATATGATTTCGCTCCTGCATCAAGTGCAGCTTGTACAATCGCATCTACTTGCTCCCGGGATTCAACAGATAAGGCTACGATCAATTCAGCTGTATCAGTCGCATTTGCTATTTTTTTCGTAATAAAGGATTGGAACCGTTCCTCCACCAGCAACATAACAAAGATATTGTCTCCGACAATCATACAGGTAGCCTTATCATCCGTAAACTGGGCGTTGAACTCAAATCCCACTTTTGTAAAGAAATCAACCGACTTCTTCAAATCCTGGACAGGCAAGTTGACAAAAATCTGATTTGCGCGAACAGCCACCATCGATCACCTCGTATTCCTAGAATAGATTCCACCCCAAAATATCATCTCGCGTATGCGCTGTCAATTCGGTATAATAAGGCTATTCCAACATGTGAGGTGAAAGGGATGTTGTTCCCAATCGTTCGAAGTAATTAGTCATCGGGCTGGATCAAAACGCGTACCAGCTACCAAGGGGTAGCTCTGTCCATTTGAGCCGGTTCGAGATGCAAAAGAACGATTGCACATGACAACAAGTCCTGATCATCACATCATATATTGGAGGATAAATTTAATATGACAAAACAATGGGATTACAAAACATTTTACGAACGTGTCGGGCAGCAAAATGGATGGGATTTCAGTACGATGAAGATCGTCTCTGATCCAACAGATTGGGACTTCTACAATGAAGTTACTCGCTGCACACAACCATCCGACCTACTGCTGGACATTGGTACGGGTGGAGGCGAAGCGGTGCTTTCCATTGCCAAATACGCGCATCTGCTTGTTGGTATCGATTTGGCTCAAGGCATGATCGAGACAGCACAGCGAAATCTGGAAAAGTCAGCAAGTTGCACCAATGTGCGTTTCATGCAGATGGATGCAGACAACCTCCAGTTTCCGAATAAGTTCTTCAATATCGTATCCTGCAGGCATTCCGCATTCTCGGCAGCGGAAGTGTACAACGTTCTCGCGGAGGACGGCGTATTCCTGACCCAGCAAGTGAGCGAGCATGATAAAGTAAATGTAGCGCAGGCTTTTGGACGTGGACAACATTTCGGCGTTGAACCTGGAACGCTGTTGGAGCAGTATAAACAGGAGCTCAAACAGGCAGGTTTCCAGCAAACCGAAGTCCGCGAATATAATGTAACCGAGTATTACGCTACACCGGAAGATCTCTTGTTTCTGCTGACACATACGCCTATCGTTCCTCATTTTGGAGAGTTCGCATCGGATCTGAACATTTTCGAGCAGTTTGTGCAGGATAACCGAGACGAGCAAGGTATCCGGACCAACTCGGCGCGGTTCATGATTACGGCCAGAAAATGATCTGATCTAAATGATATGAAATAAAATTAGAATAGATAAAATAAAAAACGCGCCTTGGTGAACCTGTTTGGTTCCAGCCAAGAGCGCGTTTTTGGGTTTGGTCTTTTCATTCCTTCTGATACGAAAGGCATCACTGGATTATGATTATTGCTCAAGCTGTAGCTTCTGCAAAAACGGCTTCAGACGATCCACCACATAGTGACTGCCACCGCGGCCATTCACCTCTTCGATCACGGCCGCCAACAAAAACGACGGTGATTCGGTATCAAACGTAACGAAAAATCCGTTCTCCTGACCTTGATCACCTTTCTTCGCTTTCAATTCTGCGGTTCCTGTTTTGCCTGCAAGACCGCCAGCAATAGAGCTGAGTGTATGTGCCGTCCCGCCTTGGCGCGATACGACCTGTTTGAGCGCGTCTTTGACGGTATTTGCTACATCCGGTGTGATAATCACCTCAGGATCAGGGGTCTCTTTTCCAACAATCAGTACAGGGTTCACTAGCTTGCCTTCATTCACAAATGGCGTAAAGGCAGCAGCCAGATGAATGGGTGACATCAACATCTCCCCCTGACCATATGACGTGTCGGCCAGCAGCACCTCGGAAGCCAGGTCCCTGTGCGCTTCGTTTGAATACTGGCTTGGCTTCAAATACATCTCATCCAGTCCGAAATTTTTTCCGAACCCGAACTTCTCAATTCCCTCGATAAACTTGACACTCCCCATCTCCGTTGCTTCCATCGCAAAATAAATATTGTCCGAGTACACCAGGGCATCAACCATATTTACAGGGCTCAAGCTCTTTACCCGTTTGACGTAGTATCCACCCCAACTCTCGTTCTTCCTCCATTGCAAACCAGAAATATCATGTGTTTTGTCTGCTGTGGTGATGTTCTCCATGAGACCGGCTGCTGCAGTAATCGCTTTGAAGGTTGATCCGGGAGCATATCGTGTCGTTACTCGGTTAATAAAAGGGAGCTTTTCGTTTGCCGAATAGGCATCCCACTCGGCCTGCGTCAGACCGGTAACCATTTTATTCGGATTGTAGGAAGGAGAACTCGCCAGAGCAAGCAGGTTCCCGTCCTTCGGATTCATCAGCACCATTGCCCCAGCGTCACCACCGCCAGCGAGCGTCTGATACAACCTTTGCTGCTGTGCGGAACTGATGGTTAGTTGCACATCCTTGCCATCCACTGCATCCTTGCGGATCAGCTCGGAGCGAGTGTTGCCCGCTTCATCGGTAATCTCAATCAGACCGCCACGCTCACCGCGCAGTTGCTTTTCCATGGACTGCTCCATTCCAGCTTTGCCGATCCAGTCTTCCGCACGGTAATACCCTTCGGTATCTTTATCCAAGTCTTCCTTGGTAGCCTTGCGTACATATCCAATCAGATGTGCTGCTGCCTCACCAAGCGGATAATATCGAATTTCCTTGCTTTGCAGGGCAACTCCGCGAAGAGAATCCGGTACATCAAACTCCTCCGTAGAACCGATCGGCACAAAAAATTCAGGTTTTACCCATGTCTGACTGATTGCTTTCTGAATCGCCTGGGCAGACACCTTGTA
>Ga0105246_10001332_pt1 | contig 14546 bp, 13 predicted proteins | sample KBSM64metaG_FD_99694 | JGI IMG/M metagenome (GOLD analysis project Ga0105246, IMG submission 99694) | Miscanthus rhizosphere microbial communities from Kellogg Biological Station, Michigan, USA - KBS M6-4 metaG | ecosystem: Host-associated > Plants > Roots > Rhizosphere > Soil | place...
GTTTCGTGATAGCCGGTCATGGGCTGTTCGCAGGCCAGCACGATGGAGGATTGCGGCGTGTCCTGGCCAACATGATTGGCGATCATCTGGTCGACGCTGATGCCGGAATGGATCAAGGCGCCCTTGGTGATGTGCTCGCCCGACAGCAGGCTGCCGGTCTGGGCGGGATGGATGCCCTGGTTGGTCAGGGCCTTCACATAAAGCCCGTCCACGACATTGATCTTCTGCTTGATGGATTCCAGCGGCTCCAGCGTCTTGCTGAGCTTCATGTCGGCGCCCTGGCCTTCGGCGCTCCAATGATTCTCATTGACGCCGCAGCCCAGGAACACCACCGCAAAGCGCTTGGGGAAGTCGCCGGCGGCGGGCGTGTCGGCCAAGGCATTGACCGATTCCAGCCAGGGCAGCGCCATGGAGCAGCCGGCGCCCTTGAGCAGGACACGGCGGGAAAATGCGCGCGAGAAAGGCGAGGTCGGACGAGGCATCTCAGTTCCCCTTTTTCAAATAGGCTTTGATTTCGTTCACATCGGCAGGCTGCAACGCGGCGTGCTTGATCTCGGCACTTTCGGGCATGCGCCGGTTGAGGAATTGCGGGCTGGCCACAATGGCCGCGACCAGGGACCGGAAGCGGTAACCGTCGGCGGTCAGCGCCGTCTTCATCTGGTCCACCAGCGCCTCGTCGGAAAGCTGCAGCGAGCGGTTCAGGGCATAGGCCAACAGCTTGCGGCAGAGATTCTCGACATAGCGGTCCTGGCGATGGTCGCGGATGTAGGACTGCAGGCCCGGAACGCCGGTGGCGTCCACCCCGCCCGGGAAGGTGGCCGAGGCATCGACCGGACGCCCCGCCATGTCGGTGGTGCGGGAATTGCCGACGGGACCATAACCTTCGAACACCAGCCCGAAGGAATCAAAACGCTGGTGGCAGCCGGCACAGAAGGGATTCTTGTGATGCTCCTCCAGCATGGCGCGGATGGGCAGGTCCGTCTTGGATTCATCGCTGGGAAGTTCGGGCACCACCGGCGGGGGCGGCGGCACCTTCATGCCCAGCACCTTCTGCACCACCCAATTGCCGCGCTTCACCGGACTGGTGCGCAGGCCGGGCGAATACAGCGTCATGAACACCGCCATCGGCAGGATGCCGCCGCGGCCGTATTTGTCGGTATTGTCGACCCGGACCCAGTTGTTGGCGTCGCCGTCCACGGCCGGCATGCCATAGAACTTGGCCAGCGCCGGATTCACAAAGGTGTAGTTGCCATAAAGCAGGTCGAGCATCGAACCGTCATGGGTGACGGTGTCCTGCACGAAGTGGATCGGCTCCTGGAACATCGCCTCGCGCAATTCGTCGTCGAAGGCGGGGAAACGCTGGCGGTCCACCGACGTGTTGGTCTCGAACTGGCGGAACACCAGCCAGTTGCCCGTGAATTCGGTGGCCAGGCCGTTGACCTTGGGATCCTTCAGCATGCGCAGGGCCTGGGCCTTGAGCACCGCAGGCTGGTGCAGGTCGCCCGCCGCCGCATGCCGCATCAGTTCCGCATCCGGCATGCTGGACCAGATGAAATAGCTCAGCCGGCTGGCCAGGCTGTAGTCCGACAGCGCTTCGCTGCTGAAGGGCTTGGCCTGGACATTGGCCGCCTTGCTCAGGCCAGGCTTGGCCGCCGAAGCGGTCCTGGCCAGGTCGAAGCGGTACAGGAAGTCCGGCGACATCAGGATCGCCACGATGGAATCGCGGACCGCTTCCTCGTGTGACACGCGGCTCTTGGTGCGCAGCGTCTTGTAATAGGCCAGCAGCCCGGCATGTTCGTTCGCCGTCAGAGGACGGCGATAGGCGCGCTCGGCGAAGCGCTGCAGCGCCGCCAGGTGCTTGGGCTCGGCCGCCGCGTGCTCCTTCTCCATATTGCGCAAGGTGGCGTTGATCAGGCCGTAGTGCCAGCGGAAGGCCTTGGGCGCGACCGGATCGTTGTGCTCCTTGTCCAGCGCCCAGCGCGCCAGATACTTGTCGCGCATCTGCAGGATCACGATCTGGTCGGTGACCTCGTGGCCGACCGGACGCTTGGAGCCTGATTCCGTGGACAGCGGACCGTTGATATTGCCGTCCACTTCGCCGCTCTGGTTGAAGTAATACTGGACCCAGGTGCGCTCGGTCTGGTGGGCGATGAAGTCGAACTCGTTCCACAGCCGGTTGAGCTGGTCCTGGCCCTTTTTGTCCAGGATCAGCTGCATCAGCGCGGTGTCGTCGCGATAATAGCCGCCGGTATTGTGATAGCCCGCACTCAGGAAGCGGCCATTGTCGGTGGAATCGTCAGGCCAATAGCGGCCGCGCTCGCTGACATAGAAGGTGTCGGGGAACACGAAGGCCAGGCGGTCGAAGGCCTTTTGATAAACCGCCTTCTGTCCGGCGGGATAGACCAGGTCCTGGTCGCCGAAGCGGGCATGCGCCGACAGCACCGACCAGCGCGGCGAAGCATCTTCATGCAGCGGCGGATATTTCGGAATGAGATCCGGCGATTCTTCCGCCACATTGTCCGCCCGCAAATCCTTGGGATCGCTCTTGCGGTGGTTCTGGGCATATTCCTCCAGCCGCCAATTGTGCAGCGGCTCGGACTGGCCCGGCAGGCCTTTCACGATGGGCGCGTAAAATTGCATGGCGGTGTGGGCGCGGATGCGCACCACAAAGTCGCGCATCGCCTGAGCCTGGGTCCTGGGCGCGTCACCGCCCTTGGCATTGCCGGGCGCCGGCATGGCATTCCACATGCCTTGCAGCCTGGCCACCGGCCCCACCGCATTCTTGTCGTGCAGAATCGACCACACCATCGGCAGGTATTTGGCGCTGACTTTGCTCTCGGCGGCGGTCGAGGCCAAGGTCGCGCCGGGCTTGCCCAGCGCCGCGCGATAGCGATAGCGCCAGGCGGCGTGGAAGTAATCGGCATAGTCGGTGGGCTGGGCCTTGTAAAAGGCGATGATGCGCTGGATGGCGTATTTGTCGTGGTCGCTTTCCACCTGCATCAGGTGCGGCGCGAAATCGATGGTGTCGGGCTTGAGCACTATGTGATCGGCCACCAGGCGGGCGGCCTGGAGGTATTTGTTCAGCAGCGCCGGCGACATGGTGAGGGACTCGCCGGAATTGTCGAAGCCCGCGGTGTTGGCCGGATCGACCGGAAATTGCCGGGTCAGATCCATGTCCTCGCCGGTCAAGTCGCGGATGGTGTAATTGTATTCCGCATTGCTGAGACGGCGCGCCAGCACGGTGCCGGGGTCTCCGCCCAGCCGCTTGATTTCTTCGGCGCGCACCGCATGCACCCAGTCGATGACCTTTTGCGCGGCCTCAGGCGCAGGCTGCGGCATCGGCTTGGGCGGCATCTCATGCGCCGTCAGCCGGTCAGCCAGCAAGGACCAGCGCGGGAATTCGTCTTTGACCTGGCCGACGGTGTTATAGGACTTGAGGTCGAACTGGGCGGTGGGCTGGGCGCCGCTATGGCACCCGACACAGTATTTGCCGACAAAGGGTTTGACCGTCTCGTCGAACTGTTTTTGCAGCGCGGGCGAATCCGCAAAGGCGGAGGTGCTGACACAGGCCAACAACACGACAAGCATACGCTTCATGATCAACTCTTTGTTCCGGCAGGCGCGTTTTTCGCGCGTGACTTGTCCTCGGGCCGCACGCCAAAAAAGGCGCAATCCTGGGCCAAATAAGCAGAATTGCACCCTGGTGTAAATTTACAGCTATGCGAGTGCTGTTGGCGACACAAGGAGGGGGAAGGCCTCCGGTCAAAAGCCGCGGTTTCAGCGCTTTTTGTGCATCGCAGCAAAGAAGCTGACAGGAACTTTTCTCACATCCCGGCCCGACTCAAAGCCCCAAAGAAAAACCCCCGCGTCCAGGACGCGGGGGCTGATCTTTTGTCAGAGGCGCAGCTTAGTCGCCCGTGACTTCGAAGTTGTGCAGGATCGGAGGCCGCGGGTTGAACGGCACGCGCGTCGACCAGGGGGCGGCCGGGTCATTGCCCGCACGGTGCCAACGGCCCTGGGCGGCGATCATCACGTCACCCGGATCGCAGTTGAAGTAGGGCAGGCCTTCGACCTTCATGCCGATCTTGCCTTCCATGATGAACCAGAACTCGGTCCAGCCGACATGGAAGTGGCCCTTGTTGGTATCCGGCGGCACCGGCGCGCCCTTGCCGCGCAGGATGTTGGACGTGAAGTGGTCGTCCCACACGAACTTGCCGCCATAAGGCTTATCCGTGCCGTTGAACTCCTTCATATAGTCCACGTAGATCGGGTTGGACTCTTTCTCCTTGGCCGGACCGGTCAGGTTGGTGACCTTGACATAGGTCATGCCCTTGACCGGATCGGGAGTTTCGCTGGCCGGATACAGCGGAACCGCGCCCGCCTGGCGCACTTCAAACCGCAGGGCCGGCGTCGAACCCACATTCTCCAGCGAATACATGTGGCGGAAGGGAACATTCACGAAAAAGCCCTTGGTCGCCGTGAAGGGTGCATAGCCGTCGATCGACACCCTGATGGAGCCGTCCCAGACGATGAAGACCACCCGGTCGTCGGAATACATTTTCGTCTTGGTCTTCTGGCCGGGCGCAAGCGAAATGTAATCGCCTTCCTGGTCCTTGTTGCGCACGATGGGCTGCACCCAGTCGCTCTGGCCCTTATGGGAGGCCAGGATTTCCGACAGCTTCCAGTGCGGCTTGTTCGGCGCCACATAGGGCGTCGGTGTGGTCGGCTTGGGCGACCAAAAGACCGCGCCCTTGGCGAAATTTGTGGTCGGCATGTCTTCCTTGCCGAGGAACTGGGCCGACGCGGTAAGCGGCGCCAACAGCGCCACCGCGGCTGCCGCGGCGAGAATATTCTTAGTCTTCATGGTGATTTTCCTTCCTGTGCGGCCTCCCCCTGAGGGGCCGGATGGGAGGTTTTAGTGGAAAACCCTTCCCCCAACCAGCGCCAAGAGGCCGCATTTCCATGCCGCGCTGCACAGGCGGCCCCGCTTTCGAGCACCCCTGCCGATGGTTCTTGCCATTGCACCAAAACGCGCAGATCGTCCCGCGCGGGTGGGGGCCCGGCCGACGCCATTTGCAGCCGGCTGGAGAGCCCGTCCCAACGAGCTGAAGGGGGCGCACATGTCTGCCAGAACTTTCGCTTATGCCAGCCGCTTTGCCATTCTGCCTGCTTTGTTTGCCGCCTTTGTCGCCATCCGCATCATGACACGCGGAAGCGCGGTAGACCGCTGGCTGCCGGAATGGTGGACGTTTTTGATTCTTGCCACCCTGATGGTTTTGGAACGCCTTTATGCATACCGATATTCGGTTTCCCAGCCGCCGCTGATCGCCAGGGACATAACCTCGACACTTGTGAATGTGTTCATCACGGGCGCCGTGACGGGCATGATCGTTTACCCGGTCCTGGTCTTCCTGCCTGAGCATTTTCTCGGCCGCAGGCTGGTCTTTGCATCGCCGGGACAGTTGGGACCGTTTTGGGTGCAGTTCGCCGCGATCCTGCTGGGCGTCAGTTTTTTCCGCTATTGGATGCACCGCTTCCAGCACAAGAACGAGTTCTTGTGGCGGCTTCATTCTTATCACCACGCCGTGACCGATTTGCAGGCCTCGAATACCTTTGTCTCCAACCCGGTCGATTTCGCGCTCCGCAATGTCCTCGTGTTTGTCGTGCTCGGCATTATCGGATTCGACCCATTGGCAATCCTCGTCGCCATTCCCGCGGTCCAGGTCTATGGATTGTTCTCGCATTGCGGCGGCGACGTGAAGGGCGGCTGGTTGAACTATCTCTTCGTCACGCCCGAGGTGCATCGCTGGCATCACAGCGCCGTGGTCCCGGAAGGACACAAATACTCGGTCAATTACGGCGTGGAATTCAGCATTTGGGATGTCCTGTTCGGAACCTATTACGCACCGCGTAACCAGGGGCAGTGGCAGCCACCCGCGCGGCTTGGCCACCCCAGCGGCATGGCCGATGAAGGAAATTACTTCAGGCTGTTGCTGGTCCCGTTGGGACTGTACGGGGTTTTCCCCTGGCTCAGGCGCAAGCTGGCGGGAAGCCCGCCCTAGCCATTCAACGCGGGCGCAGCCGGCCGGACTCCGGCTCACACGAAGCTGGCTTTGACCGTCGCCTTGTTGATGTCCGACAGCTTGGCGCATCCGGACGCGGCGGCGACCTGGACGAGTTCCTGCTGCAACATTTCGATTACGCGCTGTGCCCCGGCAGTGCCGAAGGCCGCCAGGCCCCAGCGTGTCGTGCGTCCCAGCATGACGGCGTTGGCCCCCAAAGCGAGCGCCTTGAAGATGTCGGTGCCGCGACGAATGCCGCTATCGAACAGGACGGGGATCTTGCCATTCACGGCCGCCACGATTTCCGGCAGGACTTCCAGCGACGACGGACCATAATCCATCGAGCGTCCGCCGTGATTGGAGACAATGATCGCATCCGCGCCGTGCTCGATCGCCAGCCTGGCGTCTTCCGGATCCAGGATTCCCTTGAGCACAAGCGGACCTTTGACCATCTTCCGCACATCGTCGATATATTGCCAGGTGTACCAAAGCCTAAAGCCATTGATCCGGTATCGCGCCGAACCGCTGGGCGTTGCCGCGCCGCCCGCACCACCGCCACCACCACCCGCGCCGCCGCCGCCACCACCACCCGCGCGCGCAATGCGCCCTCCGAAATTGCGGTCCTGCTGGGTCCGCTCGTAATAGGAGGATTGCTGGTCGATGGTGACGATGATGCCGTTGACCCCTGCATTCTGGTAAGTGTCCATCGATCGCTGGGTGGCTGTTCGATTCTCCAGCGGATAGAACTGGCCCCATAGCGTGCCGCCGGGCGCGGCCGGCGCGACCTGGGCCACCGGCGTGCCGGTGTTGATGCTCAGCATCATCAGCGTGTTCGAGGCCGCCGTCGACGCCTTGAACATCCCGATCTCGCCATCCGGATGCAGCGGCGGCATCGCGGCGGTCGGCGCCACGATGATGGGAAATTTCATCTTCACGCCCAGCAGTTCGGACGAGAGATCGACCTGCGATGCCGGGATGGCCCCCCGCGAGGGCATGATGTCGACCCAGTCGAAGGCCTGGCGATTGCGCCGAAGCGTGAACTCCGACCCATCGCCATGTGCCGTATAGTCATAGATCGGCAAGGTCACATTGCCGAAAAAGACAGGTTCGAAGTCGAAGGCGGTCTGCATCTCGGCCAGGCTCAAAACGCGGCGATGCTCGCCAAGCGGTTTGGGATCGATCTGCGCCACGGCAGCGCCAATCGGCGAGGCAGCTACAAGTCCCGCCACCCGGACCAATGCCGTTCGCCGGGAAGGGTTTGTCAGCCAGGATGGTTCGATTTCAGCCATGGCGGCTTTTCACCGTGGAAATTGGCGCGTGAACACGCACCAGGCTCGAATTGATCGTCGCGAGAGTCGGCCGTCCGCACATCCCCATATATCGCGCAAGTTCGGTCTGCAGCATTTCGACGACGCCCTGCACGCCATCGGCGCCATAAGCCGCAAGGCCCCACATCACCGGTCGGCCGATCAACACACCCTTCGCGCCAAAGCCCAGGGCCTTGAGAATGTCCGTGCCGCGGCGGAAGCTTCCATCGACGAGCACCGGAACAGAATCGCCAACCGCCTGGACCACCGGCGCGACCAGCAGCAGCGTGCCGGGAAGCGCCGCCGCACTGCCGCCACGATAGTTCGATACCACGACGCCCTTGGCGCCGTGGGCGACGGCTTCCTTGGCATCCTCGGGACGCGTGACGCCTTTCACAATCACGGGCAGAGACGTGCCCTTGACGACGGCATCGATAGCGGCCCAATCGATGCCTGCCGAAGCCGGCGTCCCACTTGCGGATGTGCCGGCATTGACCGTCACGATCACTGCCTTGGCCTTTGCCGCACCCGCCTCGGCGAGCACGTCCTTCACCTTGGGACTGTTCGCATAGACCTGCAGCCATAACGGAGTCGTGGCGGCCTGGGCGATCGCGGCCAAGGGCAGGCTGGCATCGCTGCTCACGACCATGGCGGCCTTCGCCGCGGAGGCCCCTCGCGCCATGGCGACCTCACCTTCGGGGTGGAAGCGCTTCTGCCCGGCTATCGGGCCGACGACGATCGGCGTGAAATGCTGGTCGCCAAACAAGGTGCATGTCAGGTCCATATCCCGCGTCGGGATGTTCATCCGGGGGCGCAAGGTGATGCGATCGGTGACGGTCCGGTCGCTGCCTGCGATAGGGGCCATTTTCGCCGGTCCCAACACCAGGCGCGCCTGCGTTTCGTACTCGAGCACATTCACCAGGTCGCCACGCGGCACCTGGACGGGCGGCGGAGTTGGCACGTGAAGCGGCGTAGCCGCCTGCGCCGCCGCGGGCGCAGCCAAGGCGGGCATCGTCGCAACCGCCATGCCGGCAGCCACCGTGGTGCCTACCGCCATGACGGTTTGGGCGGCCTGGCGCCGCGATGTAAATTCTGTGGGAGAGCCGGTGTCTTCGGCGGCAATCGTCTTATCATCTGGCGTCATCATCGAAACTCCCGTTGATCGCCTGGGGCAACGACTCCTGCAATTTACAGGCGGACAATTGGAGCGGGTGATGAGAATCGAACTCACGTATGCAGCTTGGGAAGCTCGATTGAACTCAGCCCGCTCAGTAACTTGCGCGCAAAACTCTCTCATTTCGGTGCCAATCCGGTCAAGCGGTTACGAATGGAGCGCAAAACTTGTCTTCTCATTGGCAATCCGCTGTCCCTGAACCCCTGTCATGTGCGGAACACATTTTCCGCTAGTGCGAGGCTCCGATGGCCGAGGCTTGCGGGAATGTCCACCACAGGCGGGCCTTGCTACCTGACATTCTCCTTCACGAGATCGCGCAAAGGGTACTGCCGATGGAAGCTCGCCGCCATGGTTTCGAAAGTCGGCGGGAGGTTAATACCATGGTCCTGGGCCACGTCGCGGAAAGCCGTTTCCGCCTGCAGATGGGGAAGACTGGGGTTGCTGGCTTCTCGTTTGATCTCTGCTCTAAGCATGTCCGAAAGATTTAGCGTATATTCCGCCATACCCTGGCTGATCTTGTTACCCGGCGTGATCTCTGTAAAGAGCTTGTGCAATCGCAGAGCTAGGTCCGGGCGACCTTGGTCGCGCAATAATTTTTCCGCAACATCGAGCAACATCTGGTCAAACCGCCCCTTATCATCGACGACCATTTTGAAGTGATCCTTGATGTCCGTAGCGTGTGCAGGCCCCGCAAGAGACATTGTCGCAGAAAGGATCGCGAGCGATTTGATAAGCCGGCTCATGTAAAGTCCTCCCCAGTCGTACTCCCAAGCCGCTGCCTGCCCCGTGCCCTTCACGCTGCACCAGAATGAGAGCTAATGACTGGCGCAGGCTCCGTGCCGATACGCGAAGCATTGAGAAAAAGGCCCAAATTTCGGTGGCGGCGATATGGAATCCTTGGCGTCGAAACTGTCGCCCACATGCATGAAGCTTTTCGGCAGGATAATGCCGTTGGCTTTGAGGGTTGCGATCATCGCAAGCTCCACCGCCAACGGTTTGGCATTCGGATCTTTGACAAGGTTTTCGGCATCGGCCCGGTTCACGGCAGCAATATTCATTTCCAACTGAACCATTCCGATTGTGTTGTCGTCCCGAGCCATTCTCGTCGTAAAAAGCTTTTTGATTTGCGCGACGAGGTCGGGACGGTCCGCGAGCAACTCTTCGGCTCCAACGATCATGATCCTGAGATATTCCCCTTGGTCGCTATCTGACATTCTTTCGTAAACCTGGATCGGCATCGCCGCCCGCGCGGCGTCGGGAACAGTCATTGCGGCCAATAGGACCGCGGCTAACGCGACAAACCGGTTCAAGGGAAGCTTCTTTGGCATTAATTCCCACTCTCCTTTGCAGGCGGACGCATCGTCGGGACAATGACCTGAGGCGGGATCACCAAGCCGTTCCGCGCGCCGTTCGCCTTTCCAGGTGCCGGCGACTTTTGCGCGGTCATGGTCCCGTCGGGATTGTGGATGATCAATGGCGGCTTGTCCTTGCTGCCGGTCTCGGCGCTCGCGGCAGGTTCGGCGGCGATCACGCCGAGCGGAATGGAGCAGGCCAGCAGGGAAACGAAAAACAACGCGGGTCGGGTCTGGAGGCTCATTTCTTTGGTGGCCGCTTGGGACGAAAATTCTTGTTCAAGTCATAGAAGCTGTCGGGCAGTGCGACGTGATTGTTTTCCAAGGTTATAATCATCACGTCCTCGACTTCACTCGGTTGATCTTGCGGGTGGTCCGCATTGTCCGCACGCGTGATCGCGAGATTGTTCTCGAATTCGACCATGCCAATCGTGTCCCGATCGTTGCCGAGTTTGGTAGTGAACAGGTGTTCGATCTGCGCCGCGAGCGCAGGTTTGCCTGCGTCGGTCAGGACCTTCTCCGCGCCGGTGATCAAGCCGTCGAGATAATCAACCTGGTCCTTGTCCGCCATCCTGTCGAACTGGCGTATCTCCATCGCTTGCGCGGCACCCGAGACAAGTAAAGCGGCTGAAGCGACAATCGCGGGAATCAGCGCACGCATATGCTTCGTCCTCATTTCTTCGGCGGCAGCACGGGCCGGAAACCACTCGCCACTGTATAAAAACTCGTCGGAAGCGCGATGCCGTTCTTCTTTAGGGTGACCGCCATTGCGTCCTCGACTTCGAGCCGTGCTGCTTGCGGATTCTTTTCGAGATTCCTGAGGTCCGCCAGCCGCGCCCGGGCAAGGTTTCTCTCGAATTCCACACTGCCAATTGGCGCGTCATCGCCCGGAATCGTGGTCGTGAAAAGCGTATGAATCTTGCCGGCGAGGTCTTTTCTGCCGCTTTGGACAAGAACTTTCTGCGCCCCCTGGATCAGGACGACGATGTAATCACCCTGATCCGGACCGGCCATATTGTCGAACTTCTCAATCTCCATCGCTTGCGCGGCGGCGACTGAAGCCATGAGGAATGTCAGGATGAATGAGGTGATCCGGATCATGGTCCCTCCGGGGCAGGTCCTTACGAGCTTACACTGCCAATGGGCCGGGCGCCATCAATGTCAGCGGCGGGTCTCACGCACGGGACCAGCCCAGATGCATCGCAAAACTTCCGGCAAAACCGTTCTGAAGAAATCGTGCCAAGTCGTTGGAGCGGATGGCGGGAATCGAACCCGCGTGAACAGCTTGGGAAGCTCGATTGAAACCAGTCCGCTCAATCACTTACGTGCAAAACTCTCTCATTACCGTACCAATCCGGTCAAGTGCTCACGAATGGAGCGCAAAACTTTCAAGGCCGGGAGACCGAGCAAGTCATAGAGAAAGTCGCTCCAATGTGACCCTGATCCCGGGTGTTTTCGGCGCCCCATGCGGTGTGCTTAGACTTTCAATCGTCGTCAAAGTATTTCCTTCTGGGATCGGGGCTGCGGTCGTGATATAATTCGCCTTCAACAAAAAGCTGACAGCGGATCGTCGCTCGCGGCATCCCGGGAACCTCCGACAATTCCACCACCACCACCATCGCTGCCACTGCGGCAGCAGCGCCTACGTGACCATTGGGCCGAGCACCTCAACCGAACGGTTAACCTTCCGATATTTTTAACCGTCCAGCCTAATACGGCTTCTGGCGCTCCATTATTTTTGCGGACGTCGCCAGGTGCAACCAGTCCAGAGGATTCTTTGTGGGCTCTTGTGGGCGCTCTCCTTTACCAAGTCGATAGAAGCCTTACGGGGTGTCCAAAGCCGGGCTACTTGGGACCCGATGATCGGTTGCAGGGCTATGCGATTTTAGAAGGCTTGACCGTCAATCCGCACGCTCACCTTCTCATTTCTTGCCCGAATCGATACCAGCGATTCTGGACTGCCCTGCGCTTGTTCGAGCTGCTGGATACAGTCCCGTGGCGCCGGAGAGACAACGCGTGGCAACTGGACTGCTGGGAGACGCTTGTCTCCAGACAATGGCTCACCCACGCGGGTCGTACCCGCACATTCTCACCCTTGCTTCATCGGCTTGCACCGGGTTGCACCGCGACTGTGCAGTTACCCCTTGACAGCAAGGACCAGCAACGTGTCTTCAGCTACGCGGTTAAGGAGCTCGGGCGAGCGACGTTGGAGCTTGCGCATGATGTGCCCTATTGGGGGGCGAAAGCGGATTTACATATTAGGGAACTTCGCGAATTTCATTCGACGCTCGGGTATGACACACCCGCATCCAACATTCGCCGCGATGCTAGCGGAGCAAGAATCCTAAATTTGGACGACCCATACCCTTGGAAACGGAAAGGGGAGCGCGTTCGCTAAACGGTAGGCTCTGACGTCAACCAGTCCGACAGCGAGGAAGGATGACGTGCCTACTGACTAAGACTGACCAAAAAGGGCGGCGAAGGCCGTCCTTATCGTTTGCCTGCCCGAAGGACAACAAGGCGAAGCGAGAGACTTCAAGGCAGATAACAACACAGAGAGGATGTACTTATGGGCGCGCGAGGCCAGGAAGCGAACATAGTGAGCGATGGCCTTGCCGCCCGGCGGAGCGAAGCGACGCCTTACAATGCCTACATTCACATGAAAAGGAACTAACGTTTCAACTACATCTCGATCGCAATGAACCCTTTAAAAAGGACATTCAACTAACCGGACCTAACGCTACCTAACTAAAAACGCCACGTCATGAGACCACAATAAGGTTTCCTGGCCCAGAAGCATAGCATTTCATGTATTCAATCCCCCGGAGCGGTGAATGCTTATCGACTCCATAAGGGAGCGATTGTCTTCGCAACAACAGGCTCACGTGGATATGCAAGGCAGTCTACAGTGGCCGTAACTGTTATGTAGGTCGGCCTCTAAGCATCCGAGCCTCGCTTCTGCGCCGGTTGAGAAGGAAGATGACGAGAGCGCCAAACCTCGCGCGTGTAGCGCCCCTTACCGCTGCAAACGGCCTCAAACTTCTCACAAGCAGCATTCGTTTCCCACGTGAAGCGCATCATCCGGATTGCTACAGCGTGTCCTCCATCATCAAATGAGGATCACATGTTCGAGTCCATCCTGTTCTCCACTTACCTCCAAAACCGCATGACGGAGGCCAAGGTCAGCCGTGACCATCTGATCCATGAACTGAACTACCGCGCCGCGATCCACGTCCAGTCCTGGATGGACGGTCGCTCCCGCCCTCCGATCTGGGTGCTCCTCAAGCTCGCGGAGGTCCTTCGGGCCGACCCGGTGGACGTCATTGTGGGCTGGGTCATCGACCAATGTCCGGAACTGGAGGACGTCTTGCGCGAGGAGGTTCTCAATCCCCGGAAGTCGAAATTTCCCCGGTCGAGCGACCTGGACCTCCGGGCACCTAAGCCCCTCAAGTGGGAGCCGTCTTGGTGAACGGCGTGTTCCAAGCAGCCCGGGACCAACCAGACCTAATATCCGCTTTGCCCCAATAGCGGACATTGCCCCCTGGCCCAGAAAATTGGGTTCTCAGTGCTTCAGGCAGCCCTGGCCCTGATGTAATCTTTCCAGTGAGCGCTCTGCGCACGCTGGAGGGACTATGTAGCGGTCTCCTCACGGAGTATGCCATGCGAGCACATAGTATCACTGGTGGCCGAGGTCTTAAGCTCCACGTGCGCGAATGGGGCAAGCCAGATGCTCCCGCCATTCTGTTCATTCATGGGTGGTCTCAACACCACTTGTGCTGGCGCGCACAAATCGAGAGCCCGTTAGCGGACGACTATCGCCTGGTCGCCTTAGACTTGCGCGGACATGGACAATCGGAAGCGCCATTGGCAGCGGAGAACTATACGACCGGTGAGTTGTGGGCGGACGATATCAAGAATGTCATGGAAACTTTAGAGTTGCAAAATCCACTGCTTGTGGGCTGGTCATACGCTGGCTTTATCATCGGGGATTTTCTCAGGAGGAATGGGGACGGTTTGATCGCTGGCGTCAACTTTGTGGCGGCGGCGACCGGAATCGGTCCGCGATGGTTCGGCAGCCACATTGGCCCAGGATTTCTCGACTATGCCCAGAACGCGTGCTCCGAAGACCAAGAAATTGCGCTAAAGGCTATCCAAGATTTTCTTCGAGAGGCTGTCAAAAAATCGATCGATCCCGACGCTGCGCAACTCGCAATGGGTTGGAACATGCTTGTTCGCCCCCAAGTTCGCGCTCATCTGATCAGCCGGGAAGAGGACTTTACTGCGGAACTGGCGGAGATGACAAAGCCAGCTTTGGTGACCTATGGGGCGTCCGACACGGTCATCCTGCCTTCGATGGCGACGGTGATCCAGCGCCACGTTCGCGATTGTGAAATGTCGGAATACCCTGGAGTTGGGCACGTACCGTTTCTGGAAGAGCCTGTCCGATTCAATCGAGAATTGAGTACATTCGCGCATCGAGTTTTCGGCGCGAAATAAAGAGATAAGCTCGAATGTCCGCTTTGGGTCAGCGACGGAACGCCGTAAGGGAACGTTCAATAGAGGACGGTAGGCATCCAAGCGCCCGCGGGTTCGTTGTAAAGGCCAATGGTCATCAACGTCATGGGATACGCGACGCGCAGGCCGTTCGCCA
>Ga0105246_10001333_pt1 | contig 14538 bp, 14 predicted proteins | sample KBSM64metaG_FD_99694 | JGI IMG/M metagenome (GOLD analysis project Ga0105246, IMG submission 99694) | Miscanthus rhizosphere microbial communities from Kellogg Biological Station, Michigan, USA - KBS M6-4 metaG | ecosystem: Host-associated > Plants > Roots > Rhizosphere > Soil | place...
ACCAACAAGACCCGTCTGAGCTGCCTGAGCCTGTTCTGGCACTTCCTGGACGTGGTGTGGATCTGCGTATTCACCGTTGTTTATCTGATGGGGACTATGTAAATGGCTAACGCGCACTCTCATGACGACGCCGGTCACGGCAGCGTCAAGTCTTACGCTATCGGTTTCATTCTGTCGGTGATCCTGACGGTCATTCCTTTCGGCCTGGTGATGTATCCATCGCTGCCGAAAGCCCTGACCCTGTGGATCGTACTGGCCTTCGCAGTCATCCAGGTGCTGGTGCACCTGGTGTACTTCCTCCACCTGGACCGCTCCGCTGCCCAGCGTAACAACGTGATCGCGTTTGTCTTCGCTGCACTGGTCATCGTCCTGTTGGTAGGCCTGTCGCTGTGGATCATGTTCAGCATCCACTCCAACATGATGGCGCACTGAGGAAAGTCCGGATGTCCTTTAAGCACTTTATCCAAATCACCAAACCGGGGATCATTTTCGGTAACGTGCTTTCTGTGGCAGGCGGATTTTTCCTGGCCTCGAAAGGGCATGTCGATCTGGCCATTTTCCTGGCCGCCATGATCGGCACGTCGCTGGTGGTGGCTTCCGGTTGCGTGTTCAACAACTGCATCGACCGCGACATCGACCTGAAGATGGAACGCACCAAAAACCGGGCGCTGGTCCAGGGCTTGATCTCCCTGAAACTGGCCCTGGCGTTTGCGACCGTCCTTGGTGTTTTCGGCGTTGCACTGTTGTACAAAGTGGCCAACCCGTTGGCCGCTTTGTTCGCGGTGATCGGTTTTGTCATCTACGTCGGCTTCTACAGCCTGTACCTCAAGCGCAAGTCGGTTCACGGCACGCTGGTGGGCAGTCTGTCGGGCGCCATGCCGCCGGTGATTGGCTACGTCGCTGTGACGAACAGCTTCGACATGGCCGCACTGACGTTGCTGGTGATGTTCAGCCTGTGGCAGATGCCGCATTCCTACGCCATCGCGATCTTTCGCTTCAACGATTACCTGGCTGCATCGATTCCGGTGTTGCCGGTGAAGCGCGGTATTGAAGTGGCGAAGAAGCACATCCTGCTCTACATCCTGGCGTTCCTCGTGGCGACCTTGATGCTGACCTTCAGCGGCTACGCCGGCATGAGCTACCTCGCCGTCGCCGCGGCCATGGGCATGTACTGGTTGTACATGGCCTGGACCGGTTACAAGGCAGTGGATGACACGGTCTGGGCACGCAAGCTGTTCGTGTTCTCGATCTTCACCATTACCGCGTTGAGCGTGATGATGTCGCTGGACTTTAAAGTGCCGAGTGAGCTGTTGCTGACGTACGCGCCTTAAGATCCGGATGCTGCACAAAAAGCCCCGCCTTCGAGAGAAGAGCGGGGCTTTTTATTGGGTGTGCTCTGGTGGACCGAGTTGCCCCATTCGCGAGCAAGCCCGCTCCCACAGGGACGGTGTCGGGTAGTTATTTACTTTGTGTGTCTAGCAACCGAAAGAACCGCTCCCGCACCTGGCTGTTATCGCTGTGCGCCACGTTGAAACGCAGGAAGTGGCTGGCGCTCGGCGCTTTGCTGAGCAGGGTGCCGGGCGCCAGTACAAGGTCGATTTCCAGGCCTTTCCTGGCCAGTGTTTCGGCATCCAGCCCTTCGGGCAGACGCGTCCAGATAAACAACCCTTCCCCCGGCAGCGAAGACACCGAGCAACCTGCCTCCTCCAGCCAACTCGTCACCCGACTGCTCGACTCGTAAAGCCGGTCCACCGTGCGCCGGGTATGTTTGGCATAGCTGCCATCACTGAGCATCGTGCAGATAATCTGCTCCGCCAGTTCCGAGGTCATGCCACCGGCGGCCATTTTGAGCGCAACCAGCCGCGCAGCCAGTTGCGGTGACAGTACCGCGTAGCTGACACGGCTGTTAGCCGTCAGGGTCTTGGAGAAACCGGACACGTAGCTGACATTGTCCAGCCCGCCCGCTGCCAGACGCGGCGTGCTTCGTTGCTGCAAGTCGCAATACAAGTCGTCTTCGACGATGTGAAAACCATAGCGGTGACTCAACTCCAGCAAGCGATAAACCTGCGCCGGGGTGAACGAATGCCCGGTCGGGTTGTGCAAGGTATTGTTGGTCATGTAGAGCACGGGACGATGGGCAATCAGCAGTCGCTCGAAAGCCTCAAGGTCCATGCCGTCACTCCCGCGAGGGATGGTGATGACCCTGACACCATGCAACGCCAGATTGGTGTGCATGGTGAAGTAACACGGATCGTCGAGCAGCACGGTGTCGCCGGGTTTGACCAGCAGGCGCATCAGCATGTCGATGGCCTGCACGGTGTTGGCCGTGGTGATGATCTGGGCCACCGGCACTTCGATGCCCAAGGCCGCCAGCTTGACTTGCAACGCCTCGCGCAGCGGCAGGTAACCGCTGGCGACGCCGTATTCGCCCATGCGCAGGGAGGTTGCGCGCAACGTGCCGCGCACGGCTTTCAGCAACTCTTCAGCCGGCAGCCACGAAGACGGCAGGAAACCGGCCCCAGGGCGCAGCGCGCCATTGTCCAGCAGCACTGCGCGGCGGACCACGCTGAGCGTGTCTTGAGGTTGCAGGTCCGGGCCGGCATCGGTCTTGATCGGGGTGCTGGAACGGTGCACGTAATGCCCCGAGCCCTGGCGTGAAACCACCAAACCCTTGGCCCGCAAGCGGTCCAGAGCATCCACCACCGTGGACTTGCCCACGTTCATCAACTCGGAGAGTTCGCGAATCGGCGGCAGCCGGGAGCCGTGAGGCAGGCCTCCGTGGCTGATGGCCTCCGATAACTGATCGACGATCTGCTGAACCAGCGGTACACCCTGCTGGAACTCGATGGCGGCGATCACTGCACGCTGAACCTGCATTTTACTGGTCTCTCCGGCAGTAAAGTTCGTTGGATTCTATACGAACTTGCTCTGATGAAAACAAACGTCTCTCTCTACCATCACCTTACAGACTTTCTTGATTGTCAGCGCCTGTGGCCTTGGCAATCGCTTGGTTCCAGAGGTGTTGCATGAGTGTAGAAACAACGGTCGCCATCGCCAAACCGGTGATTAACATTCGCCTGTTCACAATCCGAATCATCACGGCCGTGTCGCTGTTTGCCGTGCTGGGCAAGGCCAACGTCTGGCTCGACACCGCCACCAACAGCATCCTCGCCCTCGGTTATCGGGCCTTGCTGTTGCTGTTGCCGTTGACCTTGTTGGTGTTGGGCCGGCGTTCGCTGAGTGTCACGTTGCTGTGCGCCGCCCTCGGATTGGTCCTGCTCGCGGTCACCAGCAACCAGGGCATGGTGATGTTCGCCGCCGCGTTGTTTGCCTACGGCATCGCCATTGCGGGTTACCTGATTAAGAGCGAAGCCGCCCAGACCAAAGAGGGCGCGGCCTACAACCGCGTCGCCATGAACATGGGCAGCCTGCTGGCGGGGTTGATCCTGCTCTCGCCCCTGTTGACCCCAAGCATGTTTTTCCTCGGCGCCGCCGCTTTCGTACTGCTCTGTTTGCCCATCGCCATGGGCGCAACGTTCACCACGCAACCGGTCGTTGCCCACCCGGTGACCCAGGACGGCAGCGGCTGGCGCAACAAACTGCCGTGGGTGATCGCCGGCATCATCATGGGGATCAAACTGTTCGGCGTGTTCTCGATCCTGCCGCAAGCCATCCTGCTCGAAACCGGTGAATTACCGGCCTGGTATGGCCTGATGCTGATCCTCAACAGCGCGGTGGTGGTGTTCGCTCAGGTGCCGATGATGAAACTGATCGAACGCACCGGGCGCTTCAAGGTGGTCGCGGTGATCGGGATCATCGTCGGCGGTTTTGCGGTGCTTTCGTCTCCGGCCGCTTTTCACGTCGAAACCCTCGCCGGCGCGTTGATCTGGGTGGCGCTGCTGTCCCTCGCCGAATGTGCGTTCAGCTACCTCGATTACTTCTCCGTCAAACAAAACAACATGTTCGTCAAGGAAGTCTCCCTCGGCGTTGGCGCCGGGCTGACGGTACTGATCATGCGGGTCGTGCCGCCGCCGTACAACGCACTGGTGCTGGCCGCCATTGGCGCGGGCGGGATCCTGGCCTGGTACTACCTCAACCGTAAATCCAATGCGTCGTTGCACGACTGACTCAGCGCGGTTGCGCTATTCACTTCACAGGTCGGAGGCTTCATGAATACGACATCATGCGTAGTCGTGGTCGGGTACAACGGCAATCGGGTTCACGACATCCAGAAACTGCGCGAGCTCTGCAAAACGCTCTATAACGCCCGGCTCATCCTGCTGGTCGACAAGATTCAGCCCGATGACGAGCAGGTGGCCGATCACGTCTGCAGCACTTCACTGGCGCCTGAAGCGGTAGCGGCCTCCCTCGAACTGGTGGTGGGCTGTCTGAACGCCGATCGCTGGAAGCTGATCGGGGTTTTGCCTTTCTCCGACCGTGGCGTGTTGCTCGGCGCCGCGCTGGCTTCCCATTTCGGTCTGCCCGGCATCACCCCGGGCGAGGCGCGGGCGGGGCTGGACAAGCAGATCTTTCGCAAGCTGGAAGCGGCTGCCAGCACTGCACCGGAGCATTACCGGCCGGTGTTTTCCGCACGCATCGAGAGCCTGCCGGAACTGCGCCAGCGGGTCATCGAACTGGGCGGCAAGGCATTTATCAAACCGGCGTGTGAAGGGGCGAGCAGAGGGTGTCGGGTCATCCATCATCCGTCCGAATGCGACGAGGCCTGGCACGCACTCAAGCCGTATCGCGAAGGCGGCATCGTGCTCGAAGAACTGATCCAGAACGCCCGGGAATACAGCTGGGATTACGTGGCCGGCAGCACCTGGGTTACCGAAAAAACCACCACCGAAGGCGCCTATCGCGCGGAAATCCAGCAGGTGGTGCCCGCGCCGTTGACGGCCGACGTGCAGGCTCGATTGGCGGCTGCGGGGCATCACATGTCCGGGCTGGTCTCGCTGGATAACGGCGCCTACCACAACGAAGTGTTCCTGCGCGCCGACGGCCTGACCTCGGCAGTGGAAACCAACATGCGCCCCGGTGGCATGCACATCTGGGACCTGGCCCGTCTGGCGTTCGTGGATTTCGATCCGTGGGAACGCTGGGTCAGGTGGGCGGTGGAAGGCAAGACCGAACACCACGATCCCGTCGCCCGAGGTTATTGCGGCATCCGTCTGCTCAGGGCACCGGCCGGCGGTCTTTTACGCGCCACGCCAGACATCGAATCGCTGGCCCGGAAACTGAACATCGAACTGGTGGAAGCGGTGTATGCCAAGCGCGTCGGTGATTCGGTCACGGCATTGGTGAAAGACAACACCTCATTCATCGGCCACATCGTGTTGTTCAGCAAGGACTACGGACAACTCAGCGACAACCTGTTGCGGCTGGCAGAGGCGATCGAGTCTCGCGTTGAAGTCACGTGCCTGGCACCGGCGACGAGGGCTTCTTGTGGTTGAGCCGGTGGGGCCTGCGTTTTTTTGCATTATTGATTCAGAGGGTTTGGTAAATGATTGAGCAAAAGAGCTGTGATGAGCGTTTCATCGACCTGGCAAAAGAGCTCGGCTATGACATCTACGGCGAGAACACCGCCGGCGGGCATTATGCCCCGCTGGTTCGGCATCACGATGAGCTGTACATCAGTGGCCTGGTGCCGCGCATGAACGGCAAAATCCAGTACCCCGGCAGAGTCGGCCTCGAATTGAACATGGCGGATGCTCAAACGGCAGCCAGCATCAGCGCGATGCGCGGGCTGGCGCTGATCGTTGATGCCATTGGTTCGCTGGATAAAATAAAGTCGCTGATACGGGTAACGGTCTATGTGAAATCCACAGCAGACTTTGTTGATCTCAGCGAAGTGGCCAACGGCGCGTCGGATGTATTCAGTCATGTGTTGGGGGACGCCGGTAAACATACTCGAACGACCGTGGGTGTTTATCAATTGCCGAAAAATGCCGCGATAGAAGTGGACATGATTGCAGCGCTGAAACCGTCAGCGTTATAAGTGTTAGTTGTTCGGCTTTACAGTACTGAATGGTTGGCCTAAGGTTCGGTCATTAAAGTCGACAACATAAGTTGGAACTCGCGATGAATAACGTTCAAGGTGCGTTTTTTTCATATAAGGACTTTCGCCAGAGTTTGCACCAGCCGCCGGCCAGTGCACAGGTGTGGAAGAGGGGTGAACTGACAGACATGCGTCAGAGCCTCGAGGCCAGCGAAGTCGATATTGTCGCGCTGGCTCACGACAACAGCATCGAAGGTTGCAAGTTGACGCCAGGGATGGCGGTGTCCATGCAATGCTTGAAACCGGGCGCGGTGTTGAACGGGCATGCTCATTCGTGGTGGCACCTTTTTATCATTCAGTCCGGGCGCGGCGCGTTGACCTTGGGCGATGCCGACGAAGTGAACGTCAGCATGGGCGATGTGCTGCTGGTGCCGGCATGGACCCGGCACGGCTTCGTCAACACCAGCGACGACGAGCCGCTGGCGATGCTCAACATGAGTAACATGCCGCAAATGGCGTCGCTCTCCAGTCTGGGCGATCGCCAGGCCTGATCACTGTCCAACCGTCATTTTCCCTTCGTTGCACACCAGGGAGTCAGCGTTCGCTGACTCCCTTTTTCTTTTCTGCGACCCTGAAAAATCCTCCGGGTGACCTGCGTTTTTGAACTTTCTGTATCGATAGAAACAGATAATTTCTGTATCTGTTCAGCGCTTTAGCAACTAACTACGATCACTTCCAAGGCAACGGATTAATGTGGTTAATGCAAGGGAGCGTTCTATGGAAAGTGCAAAGCTTAAACTGTATGTTGGTGCGGATTTTGTCAGTGCCTTTGCGATGTCGGCGTTTGTTGCATTGAAGGAAAAGAAACTTCCGTTTGAACTGGTCACACTGGATTTGAAGTCGCGAGAAAACTACCAGGCGGATTACCGTGATCTTTCGCTGACCTGCAAGATTCCCACGCTAACTCACCAGGATTTCGCATTGTCGGAATCTTCGGCCATTACCGAATACCTGGAAGAAATAGCGCCGGGGCATACAAAACTATTACCGCAGGACATCAAACAGCGTGCCCGCGCCCGTCAACTCCAGGCCTGGTTGCGCAGTGATTTGTTGGTCATTCGCAAAGAACGCCCGGCAGACCTTATTTATTTCGGCAAAAAAGATACCCCGCTGTCCGACGATGCCCTGGCCGCCGTCGACCGCTTGTTCTTTGTCGCCGATCGATTGCTGGAGGGAGGCGCCGAGCATCTGTTCGGTGACTGGAGCATTGCCGACACCGACCTGGCAATCATGCTCAACCGACTGGTCGCCAATGGTGATCAGGTTCCTTCCCGACTCGCCGCGTATGTCCGCCGCCAGTGGGATCGCGACAGTGTTCGGGCATGGATGGACATAGAGCGCGCCGCGCCGGCCATCCAGTAAGAACTGCCAGCTAATCACCAGGAGCGCTGCCATGCAGGGAATGTCGGAGCAGGAACGCTACAAGCCCTATAACTCACGCACCATTCGAGACACGCCGTACTGGCAGAAACTGACGCCAGCGTTGCAGGAAGCCATGACCGTCGTGGCCCGGGTCATGCCGTTTCGCACCAATGAATATGTACTGGGCACGCTGATCGACTGGAACAACATCCCGGACGATCCGATTTTCCGCATGACCTTTCCCCACAAGGACATGCTGCTGCCGGACGAGTACGCGTCGCTCAAGCAACTGATCGAAGGGGATGACGCCGTCGCCATCAAGCGGCGGATCGAGGCGATCTGGTTGCGCATGAACCCGCATCCGGCCGGGCAACTGACCCACAACGGCGCGACCCTCGACGGAAAAGTCCTACCGGGTATTCAGCACAAGTACCGCGAAACCGTGCTGTTTTTCCCCGGCGCCGGTCAGACCTGCCACGCCTACTGCACGTTCTGTTTCCGCTGGGCGCAGTTCATCGGCGAAGAAGAACTCAAGTTCAATGCGCGCGAATCCCAGGAGCTGGTGAGTTACCTGCGGGTGCACACCGAAGTCACCGATGTGCTGATCACCGGAGGCGATCCGATGATCATGAACACCCGTTCGCTGGCCGGGTACATCGAGCCGTTACTGGATTTGCCCCACCTGAAAAACATCCGCATCGGCACCAAATCCGTGGCGTATTGGCCGCAGCGGTTTGTCAGCGACAAGGACGCGCCCGAACTGCTGGAGCTGTTTAAGCGGATCGTCGCGGCGGGGAAAAATCTCTCGATCATGGGGCACTACAACCACCCGGTGGAGATCCGTCAGGACATCGCCCGCCAGGCCATCGAACGCATTCGTTCCAGCGGCGCGACGTTGCGCATGCAGGCGCCGGTGATTCGGCACATCAACGAGAACCCCGCTGATTGGGCCGCGCTCTGGACCGAAGGCGTGCGGCTCGGCGCCGTGCCTTATTACATGTTTGTCGAGCGCGATACCGGCCCCAGCCATTACTTCGCGATGCCGCTGGCCCGGGCATTCGAGATCTTTCAGGCGGCGTATCGCACGGTGTCCGGATTGGCGCGCACGGTTCGCGGCCCGTCCATGAGCACCTTCTACGGCAAGGTGTTGATCAACGGCATCGAAACCGTGGCCGGGGAAAAAGTCTTCGTGCTGCAGTTCCTCCAGGCGCGCGATCCGCAATGGGTGTTGCGCACGTTCTATGCGCGCTTCGATCCGCAAGCGACCTGGTTCGATGAGTTGCGGCCGGCGTTCGGCGAGCGCTTGTTCTTCTTTCAGCCCGAGCCTGATCTTGTGGTTGCGCCGGCGCCCGAATTAATACCGGTTCTGCTCGAAACGGCGTAGGACGATTCATCAGGAGATATGGATATGAGCGGTATTCCGTTTGATCAGCGAGAAGGTTTCATCTGGCTCGACGGCGAGTTTGTCGAGTGGTCCCAGGCCCGTCTGCATGTGCTGACCCACGGCCTGCATTACGCGAGCACGGTGTATGAAGGGGAGCGTGTCTACAACGGCAAGATCTTCAAACTGCGCGAACACAGCGAGCGTTTGTATCGCTCGGCTCAGTTGATGGATTTCGTCATTCCCTATGAGCTGGCCGAGCTGGAAGCGGCCAGCCATGAGCTGCTGCAACGCAACAACGTGGTCGACGGCTATCTGCGGCCGGTGGCATGGCGCGGCAGTGAAATGATTTCCACCTCGGCCCGCTTCAACAGCGTCCATGTGGCGATCGCCTGCTGGCAATGGCCGAGCTATTTCGACCCGGCCGGGCACATGGCCGGCATTCGCTTGAAAACCGCCGAGTGGCGCCGTCCGCCACCGAGCTGCAGCCCGTTTGAAGCCAAGGCATCCGGGCATTATCAGATCGCCACGCTGAGCAAGCACGATGCTGAAAACAGCGGTTACCACGACGCCTTGATGCTCGATTGGCGCGGCAACGTTGCCGAAGCCACCAGCGCCAACGTGTTCTTCGTCAAAGGTCGGACGTTGCACACCCCGGTGCCGGATTGTTTCCTCAACGGCATTACCCGTCAGACCGTCATCGAACTGGCCAAGGCACTGGATTACCAAGTGGTGGAGCGAACCATTGTTCCTACGGAGCTTGGCCACTTCGACGAGTGTTTTCTTACCGGTACCGCTGCCGAAATCACACCCGTGCAGCGCATCGATGAACATCACTATCGACCGGGCAACGCCTGCCGTGAATTCATTGCCGCCTACACCTCAACCGTCAACGCCTGATAAACCGCCAGGAATCTCACCATGTCAGATCAAGGGATTGTTGCGTCTAAACCTTACGTTTCACTGGGCCACCGCCACGAAGAGTTGTCGGCGCGAGGCTGGACAGTGCTGACGCCGGACGAGTTCGCCGACGATGTGCTCGGCACGCTGCATGAGTTCGGCCCGGTCATTCCGCAATTCAACGGGCAGACCGCGTTCGCCATCACCCGCAAGCCGGGGTACGAAGACTTGCCGTATTCCCAGAGCATGAACGGCATCGGCCCACACACCGAAGCGCCGGTATATGGACCGCCGCCGCGCTACCTGGCGTTGCATTGTCATCAACAGGCTACGTGTGGTGGCGGGCATACAGGGCTGGTGGATGGTTATGAATTGCTGGCGTTTCTCGAACGCACCGACCCCGAGCTGCGTGAATGGATCGACGACACGCCTGTGGAATTCGTCGCTACCGCCAAACCCGGTGAAGCCGCGCAACGCCGGGTCAAGGAATACATCCTGACGCCTACAGAGGACGGGGATATTTTCCGCTTCAGCTACAACCAGTTTCACTACGGCGATGTGAATCCTTCCAAGGAAGCTCTGCTGCACTCGCAAGTCACCAACAGCGCCTCGCCACTGGCCAGGTTTGCAGTCCTGGGCGAAGCGTATTTCGTCGAGCACAACACCCCGGTGCTGATTCCCGACGGATGCATGCTGATTTGGGACAACTGGCGAATGATCCACGCCCGTAGCCGATACACTGACTCGGCGCGAAACCTGACCCGCTATTGGCTGGCCTGATTCATCCGTCGCCCTTAATTCTATTGGCGTACCCGTTATCGGGTACGCGTCCTACAGGTATCGCGTCATGCAAACAGCAATCGAGATCGCCAAGGTCGATCATCAACTGGTCGTGCGACTGAATCAGGCGTGGACCAAAAGAGCCACCGTGTGTGCACCGGACAAGGCCGAGGCCAGCGAAGCATTCGACCCGACGCGCCCGGATTACCCGGAGTGCATGGTGCCGTTTTTCCATCATCCGAAATTCCAGACCCTGAGCGAAGAACTCAAAAGCACCGTGGTGACCTGGGGCTGGATCGGCTACAACCTGCGCACGGTGACCGCCGAAGAACACGTGGTGAACCCGGCGCTGAGCGTCATCGCCAATCAATACCTGGGCAAGGATGACTGGCATTTTCGCGAGGCCATGCAACAGACGTTGATCGACGAGCACTACCACACGCTCATGCACCTGCGGGCCATCGAACGGACCAAGCTGGAGCGGGCGCTCGATCAGGATCTGGATCTGCCGCCGTCGGTCACCTACCTGCGGCTGATCGCCCTGCGCGAAGAACTGCCGGAGCAGTGGCAGCGCGACCTCGCGGCGATCACCTTTGCGGTGGTGGCCGAGATCAGCGTCAACGCCTATCTGGATTTGCTGGCCGACGATCAAAGCATTCAACCGCAAAACCGCCGCGTGGCCGAACTGCATAACCGCGACGAATATGCCCACAGCAAGATTCTCGCTGAAGTGGCGAAGGTCATGTACGCGAACATGCAGCCGACCCAACGGGCGTTTTTCGCTCGCACGTTGTCGGTGGCGCTGAGTGCCTTTGTCGCCCAGGACTACTCGATGTGGGAGGCGATTCTCACGCAGCTAGGGGTCGAGGATGCCGCGCTGATCATCGCCGACACCCGGGAGAGCAACAAGAACGCCACGATCATGCGGGACTACAGTGGCCTGCACCGTCTGGCCCAGGATCTGGGGATAAGCGACGAGATCGATTTCGACTTCCGTCCGACCCTCAAAACCACCGCAGCGGCCTGAACCAGGAGGTGAATATGTCCGTTCCTGTGTACGAAGTATTCGCGATCCGTGTCGGCGCCAATGCCCAACGCACCGCCCGGGAGAACTTTCTCTACGATGCCTGCTGCGGCGATCCGAATGCGTCGATGCCGTTGGATTATTACTTCTGGGTCATTCGTAACGAGCAGCAGGTGATCGTGGTCGACACCTGTTTTCAACCGGCCACGGCAGACCGGCGCAACCGTCAGATGTATCGCCTGCCGGAAGAATCCCTACGCCAACTGGATATTGATCCGGCGCAGGTCGACAACCTGATCCTCACCCATTTGCACTGGGATCACGCTGGCAACCTGGGGCTTTTCCCCAAGGCCACGGTGCATTTGCAAGAAGCGGAACTGCGCTTCTGCACCGGGCCGAAAATGGCCCATCACACGGTGAACAAAACCTACGAGGTCGACGACGTGATGTCGGCGCTTCCACCGCTGTTTGAAGGCCGGATGCGCTTGCACACCGGCACGGTGGAGGTGGTTCCCGGTGTGACGTTGCACCCGGTGGGCGGGCATACACCGGGTAGCCAGGTGGTGCGGGTGAACACCGCGCGCGGGTGGATTGTTCTGGCCTCGGATGCCGCGCACTTGTGGGCCAACATCCGTCAGCGCAGTCCGTTTCCGATTCTGGATGATCTGGCGCAGACGCTTGAGGCGTTCAGCTTGATCGACAGCCTGGCCGACGGCGAGGATCACGTCATCCCCGGTCATGACCCACTGATTGCCGAGCGCTTCCCGCATTGGAATGACGATCCGCACATCATTTGCCTGCACCAAAACCCAATCTGAACCCAACGCTGAACCCTGTAGGAGCGAGGCTTGCCCGCGAAGAACGATTACGCGGTCGGTCAGACTGACCGCATTATCGTTCTTCGCGGGCAAGCCTCGCTCCTACAGTGGGTGTGTTCATCGCTGGTTTTTGAGGAGTTGGCCGAGAGTCGCCAGGGCTTCATCTATCCGCGGTGAATACGGTGCGCCGCAACCAATGCGCACAAAGTGATTGAAACGCTGGGCGTTGGAAAAGATATCCCCAGGTGAAATCTGGATGCCGGCCTTCAATGCCTCATGGAAAAACGCCATTGATGAATGGTGGCGCGGCAGTTCCACCCATAACAACGTACCGCCCCGAGGGGTGGTCACGCAGGTGCCGGCGGGAAAGTAGCGAATAATCGCCGCGCTCATTTGCTGGCGTTGTTGAGTCAGGATTTTCCTCAAACGGCGCAGGTAACGTTCGTAGGACGGTGTCTTCATGAACGCACTGACCGCCAGTTGCGACAACGCCTCACATCCCCGGGACTGAGTGTGTTTGAGCATTTCCACGCGGTCGTGCCATTTCCCCGCGCTGATCCAGCCCAGGCGAATGCCCGGCGCCAGGGTTTTGTTCAGGGATGCGCAATAGATCACGTTGTCGGTGCGGTCCCAGTGCTTGAGCGTGGACAGCGGCTGCTCGGTATCCACCAGATCGCCATAGGTGTCGTCTTCGATCAACACCGTGGCGTGCTCGGCGCACAGTTGTACCAGCCGCGCCTTGTTGGCGTCGGGCATGATGCTGCCCAGCGGATTTTGCAGGTTGGGAATGACGATCAGCGCCTGAATCCGTTCGGGGCCTTGGAGCAATTGCTCAAGGGCGAACAGATTGATTCCTGCGTGCGAAGTCGCCGGGACCTCCAGCACCCGCAGGTTCAGACTTTCGAGAATTTGCAGCAAGCCGTAAAAGGTCGGTGACTCCACAGCCACGGTGTCACCCGGTTGGGTGACCGCGCGCAAGGCCAGGTTGATCGCTTCGGTCGCGCCGTTGGTGATCACGATCTTTTCCGCTGGCAGGTTGGACTTTGCGGTCAGCGCCCGTCGCGCAAGAATGCTGCGCAATGTGCTGTTGCCGCAGGTGGAGCCCGCCGCGCCGAGCAAGTGCGGATCGTGACGCAGCGCCTTGATCATATGATCTTGCAGGATCTTCAACGGATAGAGTTCCGACGCGCAGAAGGCACTGGCGAAATTGACCTTGATCGTCGCGCGCTGACTGGCTTTGAGGACCGATGACACCTGCTCGTGAATGCCGACGTAGACACCGGTGTCCAGCGGCGGGGGAGACGTGATCGGGATGGGTTTTCGCAACGTATCGGGCTGGCGAATGTAGTTGCCGGAGCGCGGCCGGGCTTCCAGCACGCCACAGTCCTCGAGTTCACGACAAACCTGCACGGCGGTCGACAGGCTGACGGCGTGTTTTTCCATCATCAGCCGAATGGAGGGAAATCGTTCACCGGTTTTCAAGGTGCCGCTGCGGATCGCGTCGAGGTAGTGGTTGGCCAACTGACGGTAAAGGGGAGTTGTGTTCATGATGACCTCAGCAATCGCACCACTGAAGTCTTGGGCTGGAAAGTGAGTTGACGCTCCCTGCAGGCGGACCCGTGGTGCTGAAGGGTTAAGGAAAAGTGTTTTTCTGGCGCCGAATCACCGTGGCATGAGTGCCTTTGGGCATTGATTGCCGAACGGGGTGGCACTTTGCAACTGTCTTGGTGTGGGCGATAACGACAGGAAGGGGAATTGTCGATTTTATAAAATCACGGGCAATAAAAAGCCCCGCTCTAGGGCGGGGCTCTTGGGTCAGTGGCGCTGAAAGCGCTACTGATGGAACGTGTTACTGCGCGGCGATGCTGTAGCCATCGAACGCGGTTTGCTGCTGAAGCGCGGTGATGATGTTCTTGCGGTTAACCGCTTGTTCGGCCCCGGCGTTGTCCAGGAAGGTCTCGCTTTCCAGCTCCGCTTCTTCGCCTTCGCCGACGAAGGCAAAGCCCAAGAACTCCAGCGCCTCACGGTCAACGTTCAGTCGCGAACGCGGGGTGCGCAGCGGCAGCGTCACGCTGACGCCGTCTTTGCTGATGGTGAACACTTCGACATCTTTCTTGGCGCGAGCAGCCTTGCTTTTGCTACTGCTCGGGTTGCTGATGGCCTGGTGGGTCTGGTTCAGCACTTTCAGTGCGAGGCCATAGACCAATTCCTGAAA
>Ga0105246_10001336_pt1 | contig 14533 bp, 10 predicted proteins | sample KBSM64metaG_FD_99694 | JGI IMG/M metagenome (GOLD analysis project Ga0105246, IMG submission 99694) | Miscanthus rhizosphere microbial communities from Kellogg Biological Station, Michigan, USA - KBS M6-4 metaG | ecosystem: Host-associated > Plants > Roots > Rhizosphere > Soil | place...
ATCTGGGCTCCACCCAAGCCGGAAAGAGTCGTGAAAATGTCGACCGCATGCACGATCTCATTGCTGACACCAACCGGCACCCTTCCCGGCCATCGGATCATGAAGGGTGCGCGTAGAGAGCCTTCAAGGGCAGTATGATATGTGCCCCGCCAAAAGCCGGCGGTACCCCGCCAGGGCCGGCGATACTCAGGGCCGTTGTCGCTGGCGAAAATGACGACCGTATTATTTGAGATTCCAGCAGCGTCAATTGCGTCAAGCACTTCACCAACGTGCGAATCCATTTCCACAACAGAATCTGCAAAGTCACCGTTGCCTGTCCGGCCCTGAAACTCGGCGCTCGGCAGGGTCGGATAATGAACCTGTGTCAATGGAAGATATAAAAAGAATGGATTCCCTGTCTTTGCCCGCGCCTTTATGTAGTTGCTCGTGAAGCTGACCAGGTCAGTGTCAATTTTCCGCCGTTCGTCAATCGTGTACTCTCTTACAATGACGGTCTTTTCGCCTTTTTTCCCTCGGAGAATATATTCCGGAGGAACGACGGACGGATCATATCCAGGCGAAAGACGATCAAGGACCTCACCGGTAGTTCGAGGAATGCCGTACCACTCGTCAAATCCCCGATCGTTCGGATAGCGGCCTTCATCGTTGCCAAGATGCCACTTTCCGAACATGGCGGTTGAGTAGCCCTGCTCAGACAACAATTCCGCAAGGGTCTTTTCCCATCGCACCAGTCCATAGCTGCGTTCGCCTGGCGCAACAGATCCAATCGCTCCCGTGCGAATGGAATAGCGGCCAGTAAGGAGCGCAGATCGAGTTGGGGTGCAAGAAACCTCAACGTTGAAATTCAGCAGGCGCAGTCCCTCGCCGGCAAAACGGTCCAGCCGAGGCGTTGGGGCCCCTCTCAGCAAGCCGCCACCGTAGACTCCGAGCTCGCCCCAGCCCAAATTATCCGCCAAAATCAAAATGACGTTGGGTTTTTCGCGATTTTTTGTTTCGACGGTTGCATGCGCACGCGCTGCAGGGTAAGCGGTTCCGAGTGCCAAAGCGGAAGCACCCCCGCACAGAACTGACCTTCTGTTTAGACTGTCATTGTAGGGAAGATCCGAAACCACTTCGCAATCCCACCTGTGCTGCACGAATTCCCGAACTCGTCTGCAAACAACGATCTGTGCTTTCGTGAGGAATATTTACAGTTTCCACGATCGACGCACCTAGCTTGCCCGTCTTTTGCCCGTATTCCAATCCCATTATTTCCTACATCACGACAACTGGCACCGGAACGTGCAATGCCAACTTATTGCGAGGTGGGCATGAATGTCCCGGCCGCAATTCTACCAGGTGATATTGACGCGGCCAAAGTAGAAGCCCCCATTGAAGCCATAAGGCGTTTGGTTTTGGGGCGAGAAGTAGGTCGATCCGCCGTCGAGCGGTTGTCCGTTCGTCTGCAGCCCCAGAACCGGCGGATTCGTGTCAAACAAGTTGTTTGCGCCGACCGTCAGGCTCAGATGTTCGTTGATGGCGTAGCTGACGTCGACATCGGTGATGCCAGTTGTCGGCGTCTTGAACTGGTAGTAGTTGGCACCGTTGACCGTATAAAAGACGGGTTGGGGCGCGGTGGCGCCCGTGCCAGGCGTCACGAAGGCTCTGGTAGGACCATATACGACCTCGCGCACATTGATCGTCCAGGCATCCAGGTTCCACAGCGCGCCCACCACGAACTTGAATTTGGGCGCCAGGCTCGTGAGGTTGGCGATCGAGCTGGGTGTCTGCAGGGGGACGCCGGCCAAAGCTGGCGGGTTAGGCGCCAACCTGGATATCCTGGTCTCGCCCCAATTGGCGGCGCCAGTCCAGTTCACCGTGCCCAAATCTCCAAAGTCGGTATGGTAATTGGCAGTGATGTCCACGCCCTGGGTAATGGTGCTGACACTGTTGGTGAACACCGTCGTGCCAGTCGTGACCACGGTCGGATCCAGCATATTTCCGTTGGCAATCAGCGCGTTGCAAACCAGCTGGCTGATGAGCACGTTGTTGGATTTGCAGGGCGCGGTGCCTGTACCGACGATGCGGTTCCCGATGGCAATGCTGTAATAGTCCACCGTGGCACTGAGGTTGTCCCACAGGTGGGCCACAAAGCCGACGCTGTAGTTCACGGAATTTTCTGCGCCCAACTTGGGGATACCCTCGGCTGCGGCACCTACCGAGTTCGGACCCAGGGTAACGATGGCCGAGGTCGTCGTCACATTGGTCTGGGTATAATATTCCTCAGCCAACGTCGGCGCACGGAAGCCGGAAGCCGCGGTCCCGCGAATTGCAAATTCCGGGCTGAAGTCGTACCGGGCAGTAATCTTGCCCACCGTGGTATCCCCGAAGTCCGTGTAGTGTTCGTGGCGGCCGGCGATATCGATCTGCAGAGCAGTTACCGGCGACACCGCGAAGTCGATGTATTCCGAATAGTTTTTGCGGCTGCGCGACAGGACGCTGGTCGGGCCAAATCCCGGGAAGTTTGCCGCACCAATCCCATAATAGGAGTTCGCCTCGCCTTGCGTGATGCCATAGGTATTTTCGCGGGCTTCAAAACCGAATGCGACGTTGAGAGGTGTGGCCAGACCAACATTGAAGTTCTTGGTGACGTCCAAATTGCCCGTCAGTTCCGACGTCCTGAAGCTGCCAAGATAGAAGCTCGACGGCGACATGTGGGTATTCACAAACAGTGAGCCGTTGCCCGTTTGAAGACCGCTTAGCTTGTCTATGTCCTTGCCATAAGTGCCGGCGAGGTCCCAGGTCCAGCCATCAAGATCACCCTTGGCACCAAAGGTGTATGAGAAATCGTCTTCGTTCAGGCCAATCTGCGGACGGAAGCCGGCCGTTGAGAAGATCAGCTCCCCCAGTGTTGTGTAAGAGCCGCTGGGGATTGTCTGATAGCATGAATTGATGCCCGAGACAGGAACGATGCCATTGCCGCAACCCGGATTGGAACTTCCTGGCGGCAGAAATTGCTGGTTTGAGAACTGCAGGGCGATGAAGCCGGCCTGGTTTGGAGCGCGGTAACTACCGAACGACTTTGCGTTGCGATGACCATAGCTGCCGAACGAATAGAGAGTTAGAGCAGGCAGCACTTCATATTCGGCATTGTAGAACACTGTCGAGAGTTGAGATTCCGGATCGCCGATATTGTTGTTGGCGTAAGGGAAATCGGGTGTCTTCGTGACGTCGAACGGCACGTTGAGGGGTGCACCGGTAGAGGTGGCGACGCGAGTGCTGGGCCCGCTGCGCTGGGTGAAGCCGCGATAGCGCTTTTCACCAGTAATGCTCAGGAAGCCCTTGCCGCCCAAATCGAAGCCGATATTGCCTGCAAAGTCGTAAGTGTCACCATCGCCCCTGTAATATTGTCCGCCAGTGGCCGAGAAGGTGCCACCGTTTTCATTGCGTTTCAAAATGATATTGACCACGCCGGCGACAGCGTCGGAACCGTACTGAGCCGCGGCGCCATCTTGCAGCACTTCGATTCGGGAGATCGCGGGCAGCGCGATCATGTCCAGGTCGGTTGCGGCGGCACCCTGGAACGCGCCGGGCAGAACGTGCAGATTGGCGGTACCGTGACGGCGCTTACCGTCCACAAGAACCAGCGTGTGGTTGGGATTGAGGCCCCGGAGACGAGCGGTCATCATCAGGGTCCCGGTGTCACCGCCATGCGCCTCCGCGTCGAAGGACGGCAGAGTTGGCAAGAGGGCGCCCATCAGGTTGGGTGCGCCGACATGGCTCAATGCATCCGCCCCGACCACAGTGACCGGGGCAGGGCTGTCGGCGGCAGAAACGCCCGTAAAGCGCGTACCAGTGGAAATCACGGTTTCCGTTTCGGTCGGTGCGGCCTGCTGCGCCACTGCAGGACCAGCCAAAACGAAAAAGGTAACGCCAAGAAGGAACGACGCCTGGAAATGCGAACGGTGCGACATTCAGTAACCCCCGGATTTTTCGCTTAGTGAGCTGGCTTCGATTTTCCTGTTAGGTTCGGACAGCCTTCTCCAATACATTTTATTTCTATCCGATACTTCGTATTCCGTCAAGCAAGGCGACCCCCAAGAGGTTAGGATCGGCAGGCACTTTCTAACCCCCGTCACGTCCCGTTCAAGTAGTTGATTCTTCTTGCGTTTTCCTCCCGGAGGCCCAATCAGCCGGAAGCATAGGCATGGACGTCCGCTCACAGCGATCTGACAGCAGTCCGTTAGAAAGCTCGACTCGCCAGCGCGTCACGTACGCCTCAGCGCATCGCCTTCACTTCGGCCGCCGTTATCTTGTCGGTATACCGGTTGCCGAAGTGCGTCCGGATATAGTTCAGAACCTCTGCAATTTGGCGGTCGTCGAAGTATTCTCCCAGGGGCGGCATCGCCTTCTGTCCATTGATGACGATGGCTGCCGGGTATCCAGCCACTTCCAGCTTTGGGTTGTTTGCCAGCGCAGGATACATCCCCGCCCCCACGGCCCCCTTCCCGCCAGCCATGTGGCATCCCTGGCACACATTTTCATAAATCGATTTGCCATCCTGCATGGGGACCTTTTTGACCGCCTCGGCGCGTGATTGCGTTGAAGGCGCGGCCGCGCCCATAGCGGGTGAAATTGCCAAGCAAGCCATCGCTGCTGCGGTCAGGCAGACCTTCATCACTTGGCGTGCGTTCGGATCGACTATTGGCATCACGTGCCTTTGGATTGCAAAATGATCGTCGAAAAACGAGCTCATCGGCTGCTCATGACGCGTTTGTGCAACCTCTGCACAGTATCCAGAGCCGAAAGCACTGCACCTTCCTGCCAAGCAGGAAGGCGAGAACAATGCTCTCCCGCGAGCACTATTCGCCCGTCAATCGCGCACAAGGCATTGTAGTTCTTTTTCCGATTTTCATCGGTCCAGGCGGCCGCACAACCCAGCGACCACGGCACGCGGTGCCATGAAACAGCAACGCCACTTTTGAACTCCCTGCGATATTGCGGATGTATTTTCTCGCCTTGTGCAAGCGCCTTTTTCACTTGGTCCTGCGCAGACAATGCCGCAAATTGAAAGCTTTCCGCGTTATTGCCGTAGATATACCCACCAAGAAGGACCCCTCCCCCACTGCTCTGATAATTGGATGAGGGGTAGCCGATGTTTGAAATGAGCTGGTCGGTATAAGTGATACCGCCGTAAATACGATCATCCTCTTCCCAGAAACGACGTTTGAACTCCAATCCGACTTTGATGGATGCCTCGTACGAGAGAGAATTGATTGCATTCCGCATGGGAGCGCCGACGGCGATGGGTATCTGACCGAGAATGGAGGCAGGAATCGTGCAAACGCACCAATCAGCTTTCGCCACCTGCTCTCTGGTATCGCCCGACCGGGACGTGTAGGCCACCGTGACGCCATTCGGCTCCTGAGTGATCTTGGTCACCTTGCAGCCATAGCGTATCAGGCCGTTCAGGGACGCACCGAACGCCTTCCCAATCATTCCCATCCCTCCGACGGGTTGGAATATTTGCGATTGGTGACCGACCTCCTGCCCAGAATGCATCGATGACCAGAGCCCTGAGGTCACCAGTTGCTTGAACGGAATCGGATCCGAGTCCTCCGGGACAGAGGCGATCCCTCCGCCCGGCGGAGTATTGTAGCCTCGAACGTTGCTGACTGGATCGGACTTTCGATATTGATAGTCCTTGTCGAGAGTGCCCCACTCCTTGAGCGCCTTCAGCAAAGCGTCCTTCTCATCTGCCGTAACACTGTCATCGAGCTTGTTTTGGCTTGTAGCCTTCGCCAGAAGTTCGGCCACATGCCCATTGAAGTCCGCGCTCACTTCGCGGTACCGCTTCGCCTTGCCACCGAACGCCTTTGATGAGTGCAGATAGGCGTTGTAGTTGACCTGACAAAAGGTTTCGAGCGGTACATTGAGGATTTTGCAGTAGTGCAACAGCCCTTGATGTCCGTGCGGAATTCTCCATGGGCCGGGGTTGAAATAAAGGCCTTTCGCAAACTGGATCTTCTGTGTATTTCCACCGAGCTCGGTGTATTCATCGCCGCCATAAAGGGACCAATTCCTTCCCCCCGGCCGATCATTGTATTCCAGTATCTGCACCTTATAGCCGGCCTTGCGCAGCTCATAAGCCGCAGTCATGCCTGCAAGACCGGCGCCAAGCACGAGCACCGAGGATCCTTTGACATCACCGGAGAGTTTGATGGGGCGGGAAAAATCGGACTGCGCGGCATACCCCAGGGCCAGCATTGCATCATACATGACCGCACTGCCCGCAGACGTGCCGATCAAATTGAACAATGCGCGACGACTTATCCCCATGGTGCGCACTTCCTTCGTGTGCTTACGAAAATCTGTCCGGATTGAATGGAGAGGGGTCAATTGAAGTCTTGCGGCCCAGCACGATTTCGGAAAGGACCTTGCCCATCATCGGCCCGGCGCTCATTCCATGCTGGCCGTTTCCGAAGGCAAAATAGATGTTTTCGAACCGTTTCGGCTTTCCAAGGACCGCCAAGCCATCGGAGATGCTGGGGCGATCCCCCTTCCAACGCGAGAACTCCCCGGCATTCACGGACGGGAAGAGCTCCTTTGCCCGCAGGAGCAGCCGATCGGCCCGTTTCCAATCCGGTTTGGCCTTCAATCCGGAGAACTCGACCGTTCCTGCAACCCTGAGATCGCCATCAATGGGGCCGGCACCCATCCCCCAATCCTTGACGATGATTTGTCGGTTGGGAAGGACGCCCGGGTTCTTGATGGTCACGTGGTAACCGCGTTCGGCCTCAAGCGGAATCTTCATGCCCAATTGCATCGTTAGCGCCTTTGAGCCAATACCCGCCGCCACGACGAGCCGCTGGACAGGTGTGTCAACGCCGTCCAGGGCAATCGATTCACACCGTCCCTCTCGCAGATTGATCTGCGTGACGTCCGCCTTGACAAAGCGGGCGCCCAGCCGGACCGCCTCATCCGCCAGTATCTGGACAAGGCGATAGGGGTTCTTGCAGCGACCATTGCCCGGCATCAGCACCCCACTCTTGTAGATTGGGGCGAGCGCGGGCTCCATCGACCTGATTTCGTCGAATGACAGGTGCTCCATTTCGACGCCCGCAGCCTCCTGCATGAGCCTGCTCAATTGGGGGCTGCGTCTTTTGGTGCCCTCGAGTGAGAGATGCAGGTGACCGCACTTCTCGAAAAAACCCTCGGCGGCTGTTCCACGGCTGAGCTCCCCATACAGGTCGAAGGCTCTCTGATGGAGTGATCGCATCGCGCGCGAGACCACGATCGCATTTTCGACCCGTCCCGCCCGAATCAAGGTCCACAACCAGGGGGCTATGATGGGCAGGTAGGTTGTTTTGAGCTTTAGGGGATTTCTCTTGCTGAACAGCCAGTGTGGAACGTCTCTTATCAATCCCGGGATTGAATATGGCACGACCTGCCCGGGAGTGATCATGGCCGTATTGCCGAACGACGTGCCGCCGCCCGGCTCGCCGCGGTCAATTATGGTGACGCTACAGCCCTGCCGCTGCAACCAAAGCGCGCAGCATACGCCCACAATGCCGGCGCCGATTACTGTTACTTCGTCCCCGACTCCGTTGAGATTATCCATTTTGGTCTGCCCCAACACTTCCGCCTCTCAAGCGGTGACAATCTCATCCTGCAGCCGAGCTGTAAGTTCGGCTCGAAGTTTCCGGCTCAATTCTTCGTTCGCCGGAACCAACGGCGTCAACACTTTTGGCGCGTTAATTCCAATCAAGTCCCAAGTGGCCTTCAGAGGACCGGGATTTGTCTCGGCAAAAGACAAGTCGATCATCCGGAGAAGCTTGCGATGCATGGCGATCGCCTCCGAGTGGCGGCCTGCCGCAGAGGCCTCGTACATCGCCTTCCAGGTCCTTGGCAGCACAGTGGCCGTGACGATGATGCCCCCCTTGGCACCGGCAACCATGTGCAGCGGGAACAAGGTGTCTTCACCGCTGAAGACGCTGAATGAGTTGGAGACCCCCGCCATCATCTTCAGGAAATGATACATGTCGGTATTGCAGGCCTTGATGCCGATGATGTTCTCGTGCCGGGACAGTTCGTGGATCAACTCTGGCTCGATCGAGATCCGGGTCCTGTAGGGGATCTCGTAGATCATGATGGGCACCGGCGATACATCTGCGTACCTGAGGAAATAGTCGCGAATGCCGCGCTGGGAGGGAGTCGTGTAATAGGGCGTCAGCAGCATCAGCGCATCGGCCCCAGCGGCAGCGAAGGCCTTGCCCGAAGCGAGTGCATCATGGAACCCCGGCTCAAGAATGCCGGCAATCGTTGGTACCCGTCCGCGAGTGGCTTGGGCGCAGGCGGCCACCATCCGCACCCGCTGCTCGTGTGACAACGAACAGTATTCTCCCGTACCGCCAAGCGGCACGACGCCGTTGACGCCACCCTTTAGCAGATACTCGATGAGTGTGCCGACAGCCCTTTCATCAACGACATCTTCGCCAATTGTGGGAGTTGGAATGGCGGGGAAGATACCGCGCAGGTCGGCAGCAGTAAGGCGCTTATTCATGTTCAGCCCAGTGGTTTGATTTGTGGAAACGATGTCACGGTGTTTTTTGCAAGTTGGATTGGTTAAAGCGGAAGTGTTGTGCCGATGCCCGTGGCGACCGCACGCTCATAGATCAGTATTGCTATGGCCAAGTCGGCGACCGCCGAGCCACTGCTGAAAAGCATAATTCGTTCTTGATCACTCGATCGCCCCGGATGCCGGCCGCTGACGAGGTCGGCCAGCGTGCCATGCGCGTAATCAAGAGGCGGGATGAAGTTGCCGGGCTTCGCGTATTGTTTCATCGCCTCTTCGTCGACAATCGTGACATCGATGTCCGATAGGCCCGCGTGCTTCCATGAACGGCCCAGGTCCACGGCGGCCACGAACATGCCGGGGCGGACCCAGCCCACTTCGATGAACGGCTCGAAATTGGGCACGAGTGGTACCGTTGTTATTACTACGTCACTCTGGCGAAAGACCTCTTCAATTGAGCCCGCTTGCGCCTCAAATCCGAGGTCGCGGGCCTTATCCGAGAACCGTTGCGCCGTGTGTGGCGGAACGCTATTCACAAGAACCGTCCGCAAGCCTGGCAATAAGTCCGCGAATGCAAGGAGGTGACCTTCAGCCTGGACACCTGCACCAATAAAGCCAATGGAGGCGCTCTCCTTTCGCGCAAGGTGTTCCGCTGCCACCGCTGTCATGCCGGCAGTCCGCAAAGCTGTCGCCTGCCTGGCATCCATCAGGCAACGCAACTGGCCTGTCTGAATGTCCGAAAGAAGAAGGCTGGCGTTTATATTTAACTTTGCCGCCCCGCCAGGAGGTATCATTCCGACCCATTTGACACCGGCATAGTTTTGCCGCGTATCGACGGCGGTCAGGCTCTGGAAAGCGTGGCCGGGCTTGATCGCTATTGAAGCCTTGGGTTCGCAACGCACAATTCCTTCGCCATAGCGCCGAAAGGCCTCCTGGACCGCAACGCGCACACTGCGGACGTCAAGTTTCAGCGCAGCAACATCTGCGTCGGTCAAATAGAGAAGTGGACTCTCTGACGTCATCGATCTTACCTGGCAATAACGGCCCTAATCGACAAACCCAATTGTTCGCAGCGGCTGCCGAATTTGAATTTTATTCTGTTAGCTTGTGATTTTCGCCGAGGCCCTGAAGGCTGCTTTCAAGGTCTCTGCAGTGCAATTTGCCGATCGGGCCGCGTCGAGAATCACCTTCTCTTTGCGGTTCATCAAATCGAGCGCTTTCGGGATTTCGCCTACCACTTGGTGGGGGATCACTACTGCGCCATGCCTGTCGGCGTGAACCAAATCATCATCATTCACGGTCATGCCATGAACGTTGACCTCGCACCCAAAATCGCAAAGGTGAACATAGGTGCGGGCGGGCGACACAAGGCCTGCCAGGATCTGAAAATCTTCGGCAATCATGTCGAGGTCTCTCGCGCACCCGTTTGTTACGACCCCGTTTACGCCCAGTGCCTTGTGGACGTTGGTGAACACTTCGCCCCACAATGCGCCATAGCCAGGACTTTCGTCCAGATCCTGCACAATGCTGATCTTCGGCTCCGTGCCACGGGCAATGTAGTCGATGTACCGGTCGCGAAAGTCCATGCTTTGCTCCGGCGTGCGCGTTCCTGGAACGCGGGCGCGCATCGTCGCCGTCTTTGCGTACCCGACAATCGGTCGCAGCGCTGGAAAGACGCAATGAAGATGCTGATATGTAAACCCATAGCCGCGACGGTTTGGCGCCACCGTTTCGAGAAGATTGCAGATCGTTGGTGTATCGATCCCGCGAAGCATCTCGATGTCTTGTTCAATTAAACGCGACATGCATAATTCCTTCCTGCCAGTTGCATCCCGAGGTTCGATCCGATCCAGGGCCGGCCGAAGTCAGTCACTGGCGGTTTGCAACACGATATCGACGAAGCCGTCTCCGATTGACGCACAAGGGTTCCTATTTCCAATAGTGTACGGATTGCCAGAAGCCGCATTGATGGGTAGCGGAGAATTGGGCGCTTGTTTGGGTGCGGCTCCACTCATTATCCTGTAAGAAAACGGCAGGCCCGTTCTTCTTCCAGCGCGGCCAGGGCGCGTCGCCCGCTCCGTTGGGATTGCCGGTGCGTGCGAAATTTGCCCAGGCAGCGGTCAAGTGTTCAGACAGCTTTTCCTGTTGCGCCGTCAATTTGGTCGGCAATCCCTCGGGTCCACCATGATAGCCCAAGAAAAGATAGGGAAGGTCGCCGGCGTGATAGGCCAGCGGCCGGAAGCCTGGCATTTTGGGAAAAAAGCTGGGCGCGGTGCGATCGGCGAACTCATAGCTGAAGACCGGAACATGCGCCGATAGCGATTCCGCCACTACTTGCGCTCGGCAGGGCCTTATATCGGTGGCAGCAGCATCCCAACTGTCCAAAGCCGCATCTTTCACCGGATAATGCGCCAGGACTCGGGCCACGGTATCTTTGGGATAGGCCTGCTCGACGCCCCCTTCGGCACTCCCGCCATAGGTCCTGGTCACATAATTGCGAAAGTCCGCTTCGGTTGTCTGTGTGTTGGGGTGCTTGAGATATTGCTCGACACCAATCGCCAAGTTGCCCTCGTCCTTGGTCGTTCCGATCATGATGGGCATGCGGTTAAATTTGCCGCTGGTGAAGGCTTCGAGCGCCTGGATGGGGATCACCGTGCCATCCAAGATTTGTCCGTTGTGATAGGGACCGTTACCCAGGCGCGTGCCGGATAGGGCGAGAACCTTGCTGGCGGGCAAAGCACGCAGGCATTTGGCCACATCACCTTTTGTACATCCGGCGGCGACCGCAAAATTTCGGCCGCGCTCTTCGGTTTTGGCGAGTGCGGTAAAGGGTATGCTGTTGCCGCTTGTGAAAATCGCCCGATGGAAAAGTCCAACCGCCCCCGGAGAGATGACATTGGCCATTACAGCGCTAGCGCCAGCCGAATGACCGGCAAGGGTGACGTTGTTGGGATCCCCACCAAAACTGGCGATATTACGCTTCACCCAGCGCAGTGCCGCCTGCATGTCCATGATGCCGTAATTGCCGAAAGGGTGACCTTCGGAATCCAGCGTCGGATGGGCAAGAAAGCCGAACAGGGTCAGGCGATAATTGATCGTGACAACGACCAACTTGCCCTTTGCCGCCAGCCTGCTGCCATCATAATGATTACCCTCCCCGGTAACGGAGCCGCCGCCGTGGACCCATACCAGCACCGGCAGCTTCGCCTTGGCATCTGGGGTGTAGACATTCAGATAGAGGCAATCTTCGTTCGCATTGGCCGGACCCGCGAACGGTGCCATAGTTGCGATCTGGGCGCACGCAGGGCCGAATTCCTTTGCCTGGCGTGCGCCGGTCCATTTTTCAGCCGGCTGCGGTGGCATCCAGCGTAAGTCGCCGACCGGGGGCTTGGCGTAAGGAATACCCAGGAATTCTTGAACGCTATTTTTGGCAATGCCTTCGACGACACCGTCAGCCGTCATGACAGGCGTGGCTTCCGCTCGCGCCATCAACGCGATCAGCAATACCAGTGCCAGTCTTGTTCTGCTCATTGGTATGCCTGCTCTGGTGCCACCAGCCGCCACCTCAATCACAAGCGGCTTGCAACATTACCTCGACGAGGATGCCATCTCCCATGACCGCCTCCATGGCGGCGCGTGCAGGCAAGTCGGCTGCCGGCAACCAATCCCGCCAGATCTTGGTCATTGTCGGCCGGTCCGCTATACTAGCCAGCCAGATGGTTGCAGTCAGAATCCTGCTTTTGTCAGACCCGGCCTCGCGCAAAAGATCGTCAATCCTCTTGAACACCTGGCGCGTCTGATCTTCCAAGCCGGCAGTCTTGTCTGGGGCGGTGACGCCACACAAATACGCGATGTTGTTGTGCACCACGGCCTGGCTGAGAACTTCCCCGGTGTTTATGCGTCTGATCACCTTGTGCTCCCCAATCTTTTAGCCAGCATAAGCTGCCCGGCCGCGCCGCACCCGGCGCTATTTTTTTTGCAAGTCGCCTGAGGCGCATTGCAATATATTGTATTTCTATCCGATACTTTGCTCTTCGTCAAGGGAAGGAAACGCCGGGAACCGTGGAAGTTGGGCCTGTACGAGGCTAGCGACTGCTGCGAACCCAGCAGTCGTCAAGGGCGCGGGAGAGCCTGTGTTTCATGATGCGCATGCTGGGCGTCCGCTCGAATTCGTCAATAATGGCGACATAGCGGGGAAGTTGATAGGGCGCCAACCTGTTGGATAGCCAGTTGATTAATTCCGCAGGATCGATATTCAGCCCGGGCCACGGTTTGACAAACAATTTGATGTCCTGTTCGCCGATTTCTGCCGCGACCCCAACCATCGCACATTCCTCGACCGCCGGATGCTCGGCCGCCACGTGCTCGACCTCCCAGGCAGAGACGTTTTCACCGCGGCAGCGGACGCTTTCTGTAATTCGTCCATGGAAGAAGAGATTTCCCTGCGCATCAAGAGAACCGAGGTCACCCGTATACAGGGCACCTTGTCGTAATGCTTTGGACGTGGCCTCCGGATCATCAAAATAGCCCGGAAAAATTGCGCCAGGCACGTTGGCGCGCACAACGATTTCTCCACGCTCTCCTTGCCGAACCGGCGCGCCATCCTGGCCGACTACTTCCGTCGTAAACCACGGCACCGGTCTGCCTACGGAACCTAGGACGCCGTCCTCATTGTACGTCGTGATGCTCGACGCCTCGGTCATGCCGTAACATTCCCGTATTGCGACGCCGAACCGAAATTGGCATTCGGCCCATATCTCCGCCGGGCAGCCACCACCCCAGGCGACGCGAACGTGATGGTCCCGATCACGAGCGGAAGCAGGTTGCTTGAGCAGTATCTCCAGGATGCCCCCCAAATAGTGGATATGCGTGGCTCCGGCGTTTCGGGCCTGCTCCCAGAATCGGCCTGCACTGAAACGGTCCAATAGCGCCAGAGTAACGCCGCGCGACATGGGCAGACCGAGCAACTGGGCGCCCCCTATATGGTACAAAGGCTCCCAAACGAGCATCACGTCGCCTTGTCGTGTGTTAGACACGAGCCCCGCCCCCTCACCGGCCAGGCACATCATGCGGTTCGAAACAATGACCCCCTTTGGCCTGCCGGTGGTTCCCGACGTGTACATGACGGCGAACGGGTCTTCCAAAGCCGGCCCGCGCCCTTCAAACTGCCTACCACCCTTCAGCAACTCGGAAAGACGCGCATTTGGAACCCTCTCTCCGTGTACTATGACTTGCTCAGCTGAAACCGGCGCTCCCGACTCAACGATGATTTCGACAGCTTCATTGTCCGCGATTACAAGCGATGGCTTGGCATGCTCCAAAATGTAGCGAAGTCCATTGCCCTTTTGCTTCGTATTCAGCGGCACCCAGACAATTCCGGCTTTGGCGAGACCAAACACCACTGCCAGGACTTCCGGACTGTTGCGCATCATTACCGCAACTCGGTCGCCCCCACGAAGCCCCCGTGAAACGAGCTCAGCCGCCAGGGAGCTGGCCTGCTCTTCAAGCGATGCAAAAGTAATTGGCGTTCCGTTGAAGACGGCAAAGACCCCGCGCGGGTCACGCACTGCGCTCAATCTGAGAAGTTCGGAAATGGAGCGCTCAGCAGATGACATAAAACGCAGTTCCCGAGTATGCGTTACCTTTTTCTTCCGGCACGATGCGCAAGGAATTCCTTCATCATCCGTGTTGGTTCCCCAGACACGTATGACTCCCGGTGGATGCGAACGGCTGCCGCCAGGCATTCACGAAAGCTTTCTTCTGTCATTTCGCGGATCCATCGCCTGTCGAGTCCCATTGCAACCTGCGGCTTGTTCGCTAGCTGCTCGGCCAGTGCAAGCGCCTCGGGCATGACCTGTTCCTGGGGAACAAGGCGATTGAGGAGGCCGATGCGGTGGCATTCCTCCGCGTCCATCATCCGTCCCGTCAGGGTCAGATCAATGGTGCGCGCAAGACCGATGAGTTCGCGCATGATCCAGG
>Ga0105246_10001339_pt1 | contig 14526 bp, 10 predicted proteins | sample KBSM64metaG_FD_99694 | JGI IMG/M metagenome (GOLD analysis project Ga0105246, IMG submission 99694) | Miscanthus rhizosphere microbial communities from Kellogg Biological Station, Michigan, USA - KBS M6-4 metaG | ecosystem: Host-associated > Plants > Roots > Rhizosphere > Soil | place...
ACCGCGCCAAACCGCAGATCGCGCAGGGCGCTCTGGATCTCACGCAAAATGGCTGCTTCGTCCTGGCCGTCGACGCTACGTAGAGATGCGCTCATGGTCTCGCTCCTGAAATGAATAGTGCCTGGCAGTGGCGGCACTGCTTGCGGCGTGAGAGCGATAGTAGATAAGCGGGGATATTCTTAAAAATACTATTTAAGAATGTTTATATAACCAGAAAGAATTTTCTGGCGGGACGTGGGGTTGCGCGTGGGTTTTGAACCACAGCACTGAAAATAAAGCCTTGTGCAGTTCCAATGTGGGAGGGGGCTTGCCCCCGATAGCGGTGTGTCAGGTTAGTCACTCTTGGCTGACACACTGCCATCGGGGGCAAGCCCCCTCCCACATTTGGACTGCATTTCAAGCCCGGATGGCGGGTGCTCGTGCCCAATTGATCTCATCGGCCGGCACTGGCTTGCCAAACCAGTACCCCTGCCCCATGTCGCATTCCTGGTCCAGCAGGAACCGGGCCTGCTCCACCTGCTCGATCCCTTCGGCATGCACCTGCATGCCCATGCTTTTCGCCAGGGCGATGACCACGCGCACGATGGCGGCGTCGTCTTCATCCCACGGCAGGCCTGCGACAAAGCCCTGATCGATCTTGAGCTTCTGCACCGGCAGGCGCTTGAGGCGCAGCAGCGAGGAATAGCCGGTGCCGAAGTCGTCGATGGCCAGGCGCAACCCCAGCTCGCGCAGGCGGTGCAGCTGTTCAAGAGCCACTTCCGGGTCGTCCATCACCGCGCTTTCGGTGACTTCCAGCTCAAGGAAGGCCGGGTCCAGGCCTGTATCGTGAAGCACCTGGCCCACGTGTTCGTAGAGTTCGCGCCGGGCAAACAGCCGGCTGGACACGTTGATCGCGATAAACCCCAACGGCGCGCCGTCCGCCAGCCACTGGCACATCTGGCGGCAGGCCTGGTTCATCACCCAGGCATCGATGTCGGCGATCAACCCGGTGCGCTCGGCGATGGGGATGAATTCCCCCGGCGGCACCAGGCCGCGGTCCGGGTGCTGCCAGCGCACCAGTGCTTCGACGCCAATCAGGCGGCCGTCCTGCAGGCCGTGCACCGGCTGGTAGTAGACGCGCAGCTCCTGCTGGTCGAGGGCGCGACGCAGTTCGCTGGCGATTTCCACCCGGTTCTGTGCGTGAGCCGTCAGTTCCTCGGTGTACAGGGCATAGCCTTCACGGCCCGCATGCTTGGCCTTGAACAGCGCCGAATCAGCGTTGCGCAGCAATTGCTCGGCGCTCAGCGCATCGCTGGGGAACAGGCTGATGCCGATGCTGGCGCTGATAAACAGCTGGTTGCCGTCGAACACAAACGGCTCCTTCATGGCATCGAGCATGCGCTGCGCCAGGGCCGCCGCCTGCATCACCTGCGGGCAACTCTCCGCCAGCACGGCGAACTCGTCGCCGCCCAGACGCGCCAGGGTCACCCCAGGCCTGAACAGCCCCTTCAGACGCTCGGCCACCAGCTTGAGCAGTTGATCGCCCACATTGTGGCCCAGGCTGTCATTAATGATCTTGAAGTGGTCCAGGTCCAGCAGCAGCAATGCACAGCCGCGTTTGTGCACTTGCGCCGAGGCCAGGGCCTGCTCGGCGCGGTCGGTGAACAGCAGGCGGTTGGGCAGGTCGGTGAGCGGGTCGTGATGGGCCAGGTGCGCCAGTTCGTGTTCGGAGTCCTTGATGGCGCTGATGTCCGAGAACACCGCGACATAGTGGCTGATGCGGCCTTGCTCATCGCGGATGACGCGGATGGTTTGCCACTGTGGGTAAATTTCTCCGCTCTGGCGTCGGTTCCAGATTTCGCCGCTCCATTCACCGTTGCGCTCGAGGGTCTGGAACATCTGCCGATAAAAATTCGACGAATGGCGCCCGGACTTGAACAGACTGGGGGGCTTGCCCATGACGTCTTCGCGCCGGTAGCCGGTGATCTCCATGAACGCCCGATTGACGTGCACGATCAGGCCCCGGGCATCGGTGACCAGCACCCCTTCACGGGTGCAATCAAACACCGCAGCGGCCTGTTGCAGGCGCTCATGGTTTTCTTTCAGGGGTTGTTGCAGCTGGTGGACACGGGCGAAACGCACGCCCATCAGGTAGATAGCCAGCGCGCTCAGGCCCACCCAGACATAGCCGCGCAGTTGCAGCCAATGCGCCAACGCCTGGGGTTCATCGATAAAGTTGATCAATAAGTGGTGGCTGAGCCTGAGCCATACAATGGAAATCAGCAGGTATACCAGCCCCGCACGTAGGGCTCCTCGGTATGTAAACAGCATATGGTCAGTAATCCTTACCAAAAAACAGAATCGCCCTACGAAGGCTGAGGATTATAGAATAAGAAACATCCAGTCACTCCTATCTGAAAGAGCGGCTGGTTTTCTCTGTAGGCTTAGTGATAATGCGTGAGCTGTTCTTTACTTTATCTGAGGGCCATACAGCCTATGTGGTACAACGGTTTTCTTGACCTGTCAGCCTGGCAACTGGTGGCAGTCACGCTGTTGATGACCCACGTGACCATTATTGGGGTCACGGTCTATCTGCACCGTTATTCAGCCCATCGCTCGCTCGAGCTCAATGCCGGCCTGAAACACTTCTTCCGCTTCTGGCTGTGGCTGACCACGGCGCAGAACACCCGCGAGTGGACCGCTATCCACCGCAAGCACCACGCCAAATGCGAAACCGTCGATGACCCCCACAGCCCGGTGATCAAGGGCCTGTCCACAGTGCTGCGCAAAGGCGCCGAGCTGTACCGCGCCGAGGCGGAAAACCCCGAGACCCTGCGCATCTACGGCAAGAACTGCCCGGACGACTGGATCGAACGCAACCTCTACACGCGCTTCCCGTTGCTGGGCGTGGCGCTCATGGGCGTAATCGACCTGCTGCTGTTCGGTACCATCGGCATCACCATCTGGGCGATCCAGATGATGTGGATCCCGTTCTGGGCCGCCGGAGTGATCAACGGCCTGGGCCATGCCGTGGGCTATCGCAACTTCGAATGCCGCGATGCGGCCACCAATCTGGTGCCGTGGGGCATCATCGTGGGCGGTGAAGAGCTGCACAACAACCATCACACCTACCCCAACTCGGCCAAGCTGTCGGTCAAGAAATGGGAGTTCGACCTGGGCTGGGCCTGGATCAAGGTGTTCAGCTTCCTGCGCCTGGCCAAGGTGCAGCGCGTCGCACCGATCGCCCACCGCGTCGAAGGCAAGGGCCATCTGGACATGGACACCGCCATGGCGATCCTCAACAACCGCTTCCAGATCATGGCCCAATACCGCAAATTGGTCATCGGCCCGCTGGTCAAGCAGGAGCTGGAGAAAGTGGATCACTCGGTCCGCCACCAGTTCCACCGCGCCAAGCGCCTGCTGTCGCGGGAAACCAGCCTGCTGAGCGATCGCCACCATGTGCGCATTCAAAGCATGCTGGAGCACAGCCAGGCACTGAGCGTGATCTACGAGAAGCGTCTGGCGCTGCAGCAGATCTGGCTCAAGACCAGCACCAACGGCCACGACATGCTCGCGGCGATCAAGGAATGGGTACATGAAGCCGAAGCCAGCGGTATCCAATCCCTGCGCGATTTTGCCCACCAATTGAAGACCTATTCACTGCGCCCTGCAGGGGTCTGACGCGACGGCGGGAGGGCTCGCCCTCCCGCACATTGGCTTTCTGACGCCATTTTCCGGGCACCGCCAATCGAGCCCGATCACGGAACTTCACCGCAATTCCCCTCTCTCAAAGAACACTTCGCCATCATGGTGACCGCTTGTAGTGACCGCTGTTCCATCCTGCGGCGCGCCCAGAGAGAGTTGTTCCGATGGTTCACGAAAAGCCCTGCACGCCTGATGTGTCCTCTGCCCAGCCACCGCGCCCGGCGGCGGCGTCGACGCTGTTGGCGCTGATGCATGCCCAGGGTGAGGTCGAGCGCCTGAGTGCGCGTGAGCAGCTGCTCAGCTCGCTGCTGGTGAGCGTGAACGCCGTACTGTGGGCCATCGATTGGGAAACCCGTCGCGTGCTGTACGTCAGCCCCGCCTACGAACGGATATTCGGCCGCAGCGCCGGTTTGCTCCTGGCCGACCATCGGGAATGGCGCAACAGCATCCACCCCGAAGACCTCGACTATGCCGAACACAGCCTGGCCCGCGTATTGGAGCAGGGCGCCGTGGAAGACCGCGAATACCGCATCGTCACGCTCGACGGGCAGATCCGCTGGCTCAGTGACAAGTGCTACATCAACCAGCAGGCCGAGCCGGGCAAGCCGATGATCGTCGTGGGCATCGCCGAGGACATCACCGAAAAAAAGCACCTGGAGCTGGAACTGCATCGCCTGGCCACCACCGATGTGCTGACCCAGAGCAGCAACCGCCGGCACTTCTTCGAGCTCGCCAACCAGGCCTTTGACAGCGCCTGTGCGCAGGGCACGCCGCTGGCATTCCTGCTGCTGGACATCGATGACTTCAAAGACATCAACGACACCTACGGTCATCTGGAAGGCGACCAGGTGCTGCGGCGCATCGCCGAAAGCGGGCGTGGTGTGTTGCGCCGTGGCGATCTGTTCGGGCGCATCGGTGGCGAAGAATTCGCCGCCATACTGCCCGGCTGCGCCCCGGAGATGGCTTTGCAGGTGGCCGAGCGACTGGGCAAGGAAATCCAGGCGCTGAGTTTCAGTGTCGAAGGCCACGCGTTTACCGTCACGGTCAGCCAGGGATTGACCAGCCTGCGCGAAGATGACTCAACCCTGGACAAACTGTTCGGCCGCGCCGATGCGGCGATGTATGAGGCCAAGCGTCAGGGCAAGAACCGCGTGATTGCGGGTTAGGTCGGGGCCAATACGGGGCTTGCCTGCAGCTTTTTTCAAGGTCTCTATTCCACACTGCGCAGCTTGCGTCAAAACGCATTTTGCGCTTGGGCTACAACAATCACTCATAGCATTTTCTCTATAGGACGACCGTCGAAAGATGGCAGCCCCGCGCTCCAGCCGACTCCCAACCCTCACCACAAAGATCTACCCCCCCGCCACCTCCTCGCGGTACTAAATTCATTCGCCATTGCCGCCGGTCATTCCTCCCGACCGGGCAGACTCTGGAGCATGAACCATGACCATCGGATCCACCTACGACTACCCCGCCCTGGTCGCCAAGCACTTAACAGCCCACGCCCCATCGTCATGGCGAGGCCGGTTCCCAAGTCCTCCGGACTTGTGCTTCAACTATCGCAAATTGGTCGAACAAGATTTTGGCATCGCCCAGGCAACCCAACCCGATTACAAAATCTGCATCGTTGGCGCTGGCATCACCGGATTGACCGCTGCGCGCGAATTACTCCGGTGCGGATTCAACAACGTCACATTGTTGGAACAGTCTCACCGGGTTGGCGGGCGTCACCTATCGATGCTCAATCGCGGCCAATCTCCACTGCTGGGCCAGACCCCCTTCGAGATGGGCGCCATGCGCATGCCCATGTTCAATCAGGCAGGTGAATCGCCTTTAGATGGGCAATCGCTGCTGGCCTACTACTGCAAACTCTTTGAACTGCAGCTGTCCGACTTTCCCAACCCAGGCACATCGCATGTACGCAACACCGGCATTTACCTGCGCGAAGGGTTACTTGAGGGAACGCCACAGCCACAGATGCTTATCTGGAAAAACCCGCAAGGCCACACGCCACCTCCAACAGAAAAATTGCAGGAGGTGTATGCCAAGTGGCGCCGTTTTGCCGATCAGATGACGCACGAAGTCGCCCAGATGTATGGCACGCCACTATGGGAATCCTTATGGGCCGCTATCGTCGCGCGTTACCAAAGCCTGTCCTTTCGTGACTTGGTGGCGTTGGCGAGCGTTACGTGGAGCACCCGTACTCCTGAGGACTTTGGCGGTCTCGGCATGACCCAAGAAGAGTCCACCCTTTTCTATTCCATCGGTATCGGCGATGGCAGTTGGGGGGCGTTTTATGACGTGTGCTGCCTCTACCCTCTACGTACTGCGATCTTCGGTTTCAGCAGTCAACTCCAACTGGTGCATGGGCGCGTCGGCATTAACGGCAATCCCGCTCCGTCCCCGTATCTCGGGGAAACCACCCTCAAAGACTGCAATGACTTGCCGTTCGATGCGCCGCGTTACCTGGGGCTAACGGCACTGGACGAGTGCCTGCTTTTTATGGAGGCCAAGTTAGACGGCAAGTCCTTCTATGATCACAGTCGGCAACGCGGGAAGGGCTTTCTTACCGACACCTCAGTGACTCGCTTGACCAAGCTTGAAAACGGCCAAATCCGCTTGACCTATGACTGGCAGGTCAGCAGTCCCACAGCCACCTCAGAACGCCATGAAGATTTCGATGCCGTGATCATGACACTGCCATCCTGGATTATCGAAACACACATTCAGCTGGAAAACTTCAGCCAGGCGATGCTGCCGTATTCCGTCACCAATGCTTACAAAACCGCCCACTGGGAAACCAGTTGCAAGGTCTATGCGCCGCTCAAGAAAAGCTTTCTGTCAAAAAACAAAAAAATCCCCCAGATCATGGTCACCGACAGTTTTATCCACGATGTGTACACCTACCGCTACCACAACGCCTATCCCTATGACTGCATCTTGCTCAGTTACACCTGGGAGGATGACGCGACCAAACTGGCTTCTTTCGACGACCAAACCTTGGTCGATAAGTGCGTCACGGAACTGGACCGCATCCTCTTACGCAGCGCCAATATCAAAACGGCGATATCGCCCTACATCGACAAACAAAACGCCATCGTCCAACGCTGGGTGACCGACAAGAACGCACTAGGGTGCGCCAAGCTCTATCGCGCGGGGACCTACTACGACGCAGTCAGCTTGATGCAGTACAACCGGGACTATGCCCATGTCAGCGGCCTTTATCTGGCCGGGGAATCGTTTTCCGTGGATGCGGGCTGGACCGAGCCGTGCCTACGTGGCGCCGTCGACGCAGTGATCAACCTCTGCAGTACCACCCTCGCCAAGTTCAATGGGGGCTTTACCCTGGATGAATATCCCCGGTACCAAGGGCCGCCAAATCGATAGAGCAGCTGCCTACGACCCTAAAGGAAACAGCCTACTGACGCACAAGCAAAAAAGACTTTCTATTAAACGCCCACCTGATCCGGTGGGCTCATAACAATAAAAAGAGGTCTACACGATGAACGATTCCACGAGCCCGGTACGCGTCGCCGTTGTGCAATTTGATCCGCAAGTCGGTACCCACAATCGCGCCTCCAACCTGGAAACCAGCCTCAGCCTTGCCCTGCAAGCGGTGAACAATGGCGCCAATCTGATTGTGCTTCCGGAGTTGGCCAATACCGGTTATCTATTCAACAATCGCCATGATGCCTATCTACATGCCGAACCCGTTCCAGGCGGTCCCAGCCTGCGGGCGTGGATGGACTTCGCCCAGGCTCACCAAATACATCTTGTGGCGGGCCTGGCCGAGCGCGAAGGCATGCAGCTGTTCGACACGGCAGTGCTGCTGGGCCCCGATGGCCTGATTGGCAAATACCGCAAGGCCCACCTCTGGAACAAGGAAAAACTCTGGTTCACCCCTGGCAACCTTGGATTCCCCGTATTTGAAACATCCATAGGCCGCATAGGCTTACTGATCTGCTGGGACATCTGGTTCCCCGAAGTCCCACGCATACTGACTCAGCAAGGCGCCGACATCATTTGCAGCCTGAACAACTGGGTGTGGACCCCGCCGCCCCTGTTCGACGAAGCGGGCAAATGCATGGCCTCTTACCTGACCATGACCGCCGCCCACGCCAACAACGTGTTCATTGCTGCCGCCAACCGCATCGGGGAAGAACAGGATGCGCGTTACCTGGGGTGCTCGCTGATTGCCGGCACCAACGGTTGGCCCATCGGCAAAATCGCCTCATCCGACGAGCAAGCGATCATTTACGCCGACATCGACTTGTCCAGCGCCCGCAGCGCGCCGATCTGGAACAGCCTTAACGACCTGCAACGGGATCGCCGAAGCGACCTGTATGACACGATGCTCGGCTACCACCTTCACCCGTGCCTGCCACGCTGACGGAGGGTCGATCATGGATTACATACCCACAAAAGTGTCATCGGACTCATCTGTTCGCCACCTTGTCATGCTGATCTCGGCCACGCTCATCCTGGTCGCGTCACTCACTGCGTTGTCGGTGTCTTACTCCACCTCGGCACCGGTACTCTGGCCAGGTTACAACGACATGATGGACAGCCTGCCCTCGCCAACAGCGTGGTTACGTTGGGTGGTCGGCGATATCAGCGAAGTGGCCTTCTACAAACACGAGTTCGCATCACTCGGTCTGCTGCTCGGTGGTGCTTTCGGTTACTGGGCCAGTCGGTACGCGCAAGCCTGGCAAGGCTTCAGCATCGCCTACGGCACGGGGCTCTGGCCTTGGTTGGTGACCAGTTCATTGCTGGGACTGCTGCTGAGCAACGCGATCTGGGGCTGGACCCTGACAGCGGATTCCTGGCAACCAACGTTCGCTGCATTTGTGTCACTTCCGGCGGCCATGGTGTTGCTGTTTGGCGGGGGATGGAAGGTCACGCTCAACGGCGCCTTGCTCGGCGCGATTCTGGTGACGCCGAGCTGCCTGTTGATGGTCAACTACCTCTGTATTCCCCTGGGTTTGCCAGTGGTGATTGGCAATGTTCTGGGCATGGCGTTAGGTAGCGTGGTTGCATTTTTACTCTGCCGCGCACTTCCGGCGCTGGTCAGCCGTGCAACTGAAACCAAGGCCGGCATCCCTCCCCCCGCCCCGCTGAAAACACCCGACTACGGCATACGCTGGACGTTACGTCGCGTTCTGGCGGACTTCTCCGAAGCCCCATTCTTTGGCAATGAGTGGGCCAGCCTGGGTTTGCTCGCCGGGGTATTGCTGGCCTATGCATTAAATCCCCTGAGCCCCGCTTATGGATCTGGATGGTTGCCCCACCTGATTGCAGGTCAAGCGCTGACTTCTCTGATCGGCATCATCCTGTGGCGCCGGCAATGGCGCGAGCGTGGTTGGTACCCAACCTATGTACCTCTCGTGTCTGTGGTGCCCGCTGCCGTCTTGACCTATGGCGGAAACGCGACAGTGATTGTAACCAGCGCATTGTTGGGAGCCCTGATCGCCCCGCCGCTGGCCTGCGCAATTGCCGGGCGCCTGCCTGACTACATGCATCCGTATATCGGCAACGTATTGTCCATGGCAATCAGTACGGTGTTGATCGTACCTTTGATCGGTATGGTGATTGCGGATTAACGCATCAGAATGGGCTGGTTTCCTGGTGCGTCACCTGCATCAGCGCCAAGGCAATGGCGTGGATCTGGCCCCGCATCCACAGTGCGCTTGACCAAACCTGCAGAATGCCCTGCGCACCGTAATACACACCTGCAACCTGGCCTACGATGGCGGCAGTGATGCCTGCATCGTCGCCCAGGTTCGCAGCCGCCAACCCCGGAGCGCGCAGACTAAACCTGCAGCGCCGCCAGCCACGCCAACAACTTTTCATCCTGGTTCGGGCCAGCAATGATTTGCAACCCGCAGGGCAGACCATCCACGGTGCCGGCGGGGACATTGATGGCGGGTAAACCAAGCAGGTTCCAGACGCTCGTCAAGCCATTGATGGCCTCTCGAATGGGATGTTCAACGCCGTTGACAGTGACGCTCTTGAGACCAAACCGTGGTGGCGCAATCGCGGTGGATGGCATTACCAGCAAATCGGTTGTTTTGAATAGTTCAGCCACTTGGCTCTGCAGCAACTTACGGCTTCCCAGCGCATTCAGATACTGCCAGGCGCTAATCGCTTTGCCGGATGCGAGGCGAGTTCTCAGCTCACTGCTGAAATGGCTGCCCTCATCCTCCAGGTAAGCACTGTGCACGGCGTAAGCCTCGGCGAGCAGAATGGTTTTAAAAGCACTTTGAACCGCTGGAATCAGCGCTTCGAAATCGACGGCCCGTTGTTCGGTACCAAATATCGCGTGGAATCGTGCACGGCAGCATGCAAGCACGCGCTCGTCCACATCATGGATCGCCTTGGGGTCCACCCATACCGCCCGAGGTTTGTCGGCAGGTTTCACGCAACTTATTGGCGAGACGCTGAGTACCTCCAGCAGTATGGCAATGTCTTCTACACATTGAGCCAGTGGACCGACATGGTCCAGGGTGGCGCTGACAGGGTAAACCCCCTCAAGAGAAATGCGCCCGTAACTAGGCTTGAACCCAACCACGCCACAAAAAGACGCTGGAATACGAATGGACCCTGCGGTATCAGTGCCGATCGCGATGGGGACCATGCCCCCGGCAACCGCTGCAGCACTCCCTGCGCTGGACCCACCCGTGACCCTGTTCAGGTCGTGAGGATTGTGAGACGGCCCCTGAAATGAAAATTCGCCCGTTGGGCCGAGCGCAAACTCACTGGTCAGCGTTTTACCAACCACCACCGCCCCGGCTGCCCTGAGCAGGGCGACACAACGCGCATCAGTCGTAGGCCAGTGGTTTTGAAACAGGTGAGAACCATACGTCGTAGGCATACCCCGAGTATCGATGTTGTCCTTGATTGCGATGGGGATACCGTGCAGCGGCCCGCGATACTGACCCTCGTCGATCTCCCTATCGAGCAATTGTGCGGTGTGGAGTGCCTCAGCCACGTTAAGCGAGACGAAGGCATTGATCGCAGGGTTGTGTTGATGGATAGCGTCCAACGCCGCCTGAGTGAGTTGAACGCAACGTACCTCTTGGTTGCGCACCTGTCGGGAAAGCTCTGCGACAGTTTTGCCCTGGAAGAAGCCATGAGGTTGAGCCATGAGTGAAAAACCTCCTGCACATACGGGTGGATAGCAGGAACTCTGCCTGATCTCCAGGCAGATGTATGTCATCCGCTTCGCATAATGAGTTGGGATGAGCCCGTCAGATAAAGACACCGGCAGGAAAGCCTCGTGCGAGGTCCCATCGTCTTGCCGGCGCCAGGTCGGCCCTGCCCCGTCCTGGATGTGGTAAGAGGTGCAGCAGGCCAGCGGCAATGCCTGCACATCACGCAAGAAGCCGCCCCGTGAACAAAAAACCGCGTATGCGTTTTTTGCTCAGGGGGCGGCTTCTTTGCGCAGCAAGGTTGGAGCGACTAGCTGCAAGCGTTTATTACTTGCAGCTTGTGGCTTGCCGCTTAAAGCTCGGCAAAGCACTCTTCAATGATTGCCAGGCCCTTGTCCAATTGCTCGTCCGGCGAGGTCAACGGCACCAGTACACGCAACACGTTGCCGTAGGTACCGCAGGACAGCAGGATCAGGCCCTTGTCACGCGCCTTGGCCACCACCGCAGCAACGGCTGCGGCGTTCGGTTTGTGGCTGTCGCCATCTTCGAACAGTTCCACCGCGATCATCGCGCCCAAGGCACGCACTTCGCCGATCACCGGGTATTTGGCCTGGATGGCCTTGAGGCCGGTCACCAGGCGCTCGCCGACAGCCTTGCAGCGGTCCAGCAGGTGCTCTTCTTCGAACACTTCCATCACCGCCAGTGCGGCGGCGCAGGCAATCGGGCTGCCGGCATAGGTGCCGCCCAGGCCGCCTGGGGCGATGGCGTCCATGTACTCGGCCTTGCCGCACACACCGGCCAGCGGGAAGCCGCCGGCGATGGATTTGGCAAAGGTGGTCAGGTCGGCGGCAACGCCCATCTGTTCCATGGCGAAGAAGGTACCGGTACGACCGGCACCGGTTTGCACTTCGTCGGCGATCAGCAGGATGCCGTGCTTGTCGCACAGCTCGCGCAGGCGCTTCATGAACGATTTAGGCGCGACGTAGAACCCGCCCTCACCCTGCACCGGCTCGATGATGATCGCAGCGATATCACGCGGCTCGGCGTCGTTCTTGAAGATGCGCTCGATGCTGGCGATGGCGTCGTCGTCGCTCACACCGTGCAGTTCGTTCGGATACAGCGCACGGAACACACCGCCTGGCATCAGGCCCATGCCGGCCGAGTAAGGCACGACTTTGCCGGTGAGGCCCAGGGTCATCATGGTGCGGCCGTGGTAAGCGCCGGTGAAGGCGATCACCCCAGCACGGCCAGTGGCGGCGCGGGCGATTTTCACGGCGTTTTCCACCGCTTCGGAACCGGTGGTGACCAGCAGGGTTTTCTTGGCGAAATCACCTGGCACCTTGGCCGCGACTTTCTCGCAGACTTCCACGTAGGGCTCGTAGGCCAGTACCTGGAAGCAGGTGTGGGTCAGCTTGTTCAGCTGCGCGGTCACCGCCGCGATGATTTTCGGGTGCACGTGGCCGGTGTTGAGCACGGCGATACCGCCGGCGAAGTCGATGAACTCGCGACCTTCAACGTCGGTCACGGTGGCGTTCTTCGCCGATTCGGCGAAGATCGGGTGAATCTGGCCAACACCGCGCGGTACAGCGGCTTCGCGGCGTTTCATCAGGGATGCGTTGGTCTTGCTCATAAAGTCCTCATTCGCCGCTCATCGGGCGGCGTGGTTCAAGGATAGGTGACGGGGAGGCAACTACGGCAGCATGCGATGATCGACTGCCACAGCTTTCCCGGCCACTGCGAATAACGACGTGAAACACGCAAAGGGACAGCGCTCTCGTGCCCTTTGCGTCTGTTGCAATCTCTTACAGGGCTTAGATGCCCAGGCAGAGGTATTTGATTTCCAGGTAATCCTCGATCCCGTACTTGGAGCCTTCACGGCCCAGGCCCGAAGCCTTGATGCCGCCGAACGGCGCCACTTCGTTGGAGATCAACCCGGTGTTGACGCCGACCATGCCGTATTCCAGGGCTTCAGCCACACGGAACACACGGCCCAGGTCGCGGGCGTAGAAGTACGAGGCCAGGCCGAATTCGGTGTCGTTGGACATGGCGATCACTTCGGCTTCGTCTTTGAAACGGAACAGCGGCGCCAGTGGACCGAAGGTTTCTTCCTTGGCCACGGCGGCGTTTTTCGGCACGTCGGTGAGGATGGTCGGCTCGAAGAAATTGCCTTCCATCGCCTTGCCGCCGGCCAGCAGCTTGGCGCCTTTGCTCAGGGCATCGGCAATGTGCTCTTTGACCTTGGCCACGGCTTTTTCGTCGATCAGCGGGCCGGTGGTTGTGCCTTCTTCCAGACCGTTGCCGATCTTGAGCTTGGCCACGGCCACTTTGAGTTTTTCGGCAAACGCGTCGTACACCGAATCCTGGATATACAGGCGGTTGGCGCACACGCAGGTCTGACCGTTGTTGCGGTACTTGGAAATGATCGCACCTTCGACGGCCTTATCCAGGTCAGCGTCGTCGAACACGATGAACGGCGCGTTGCCGCCCAATTCCAGGGAGACCTTCTTGATGTCCTTGGCGCATTCAGCCATCAACTGGCGACCGATCTCGGTGGAGCCGGTGAAGGACAATTTACGCACGATCGGGTTGCTGGTCAGCTCGCCGCCGATGTCGCCGGCGCTGCCGGTGACCACGCTGAGCACGCCTTTGGGAATACCGGCACGGTGCGCCAGCTCAACCAGGGCCAGGGCCGAAAACGGCGTTTGCGAGGCCGGCTTGATCACCATGGTGCAACCAGCGGCCAGCGCCGGGCCGGCTTTGCGGGTGATCATGGCGGCGGGGAAGTTCCACGGGGTGATGGCTGCGGTCACGCCGATCGGCTGCTTGATCACGATCAGGCGCTTGTCGGGCTGGTGGCCGGGAATCACGTCACCGTAGATGCGCTTGGCTTCTTCGGCGAACCACTCGATAAAGGAGGCGGCGTAGACGATTTCACCCTTGGCTTCGGCCAGCGGCTTGCCTTGTTCAAGGGTCATCAGGCGGCCGAGGTCGTCCTGGTTTTCGATCAGCAGTTCGAACCAACGACGCAGCTTGTTGGCGCGCTCCTTGGCGGTGAGTGCACGCCAGGCCGGCAGAGCCTTGTCGGCCGCTTCGATGGCACGGCGGGTTTCCGCGGCGCCCATCTTTGGCACAGTACCGAGAATCTCACCCGTGGCCGGGTTGTTGACCTTGATGGTCTGACCATTGTCCGCATCGACCCAAGCGCCATCGATGAAGGCTTGCTGGCGGAACAACTGGGTATCTTTGAGCTGCATGTAGGCTTTCCTTAACAGCACCGCGCGCACGCGGAGCGAATTAGAGTTATTGAAAGGCGCCTTGTGGGGGCTGCCGTCAGGGAAATCAGCCTCGGTGCGTAACGTCAATATATAGCGCACGTGAGACAGAGCGTTTGAAATCTCAAACGAATCCTAGGATCAATGGGGGGAAGGGGCAATAGGCTGTTCGAAAAAAAGAACGTAAACGGCGCTTTTGCCGGATTTTTCTGATCAGCGTAACTGGCCCAGATTTCATTGCATCGTTCAGTGGCGCACAGCGCAGGGCCTCTATACGGCAGATTCCTACACTCAAACGCCCAAAGACCAGCATGGACGCCCAAGGTCGACATGGGTATGATGTCGCCCGCACAAGCATCCGTAGCTCAGCTGGATAGAGTACTGCCCTCCGAAGGCAGGGGTCGTGGGTTCGAATCCCGCCG
>Ga0105246_10001343_pt1 | contig 14506 bp, 14 predicted proteins | sample KBSM64metaG_FD_99694 | JGI IMG/M metagenome (GOLD analysis project Ga0105246, IMG submission 99694) | Miscanthus rhizosphere microbial communities from Kellogg Biological Station, Michigan, USA - KBS M6-4 metaG | ecosystem: Host-associated > Plants > Roots > Rhizosphere > Soil | place...
CAGGCATCCTGTATAATGTTACACAGTTGGGAGATGCTTTAATTATTTTATCGGTTTTAAGTATTTTCATTGTGTATGCCCCTGAAATGTGGGAGGCTTTAATATCAGCGTCGCTGGTTTCTACTGTATTTTCCAATTCTTTAAAAAATATATTTGGAGTGCCAAGACCAGCTGTGGTGTTTGATAATAATAGTTTTATAATCGTTGGAAATACTGCCGTAGGGCATGCCAGTTTACCCTCCGGGCATTCCATTACCGTTTTTACAACACTTACGGTTTTGTTGTTTGCATTGATGCCCGGAAAACTGAACCATAAAATGGTATGGGTTTTTTCGGTAATCATTATTGGATTAATGATTGCCTTTACAAGAGTAGGTGTAGGTGCCCATTATCCGCTGGATGTTACAATTGGCAGTATTACCGGATATATCTCGGGACTTCTGGGTATTTTTATCAGCCGGAAATTCAGGATCTGGGCCTGGATTGGCAATAATAAATACTATCCAATTATTATTTTGTTGTTGCTGGTTTGTTGTATTTTATTAATCAGCAAAATAATGGATGAAAACCTGGTCATCTATTACCTGGCATTAATTAGTTTATTTGTTGCACTTTATAAAATCATTTATGCAATTGTTAAAAAATAATATAAGAATCATTCCTTTTGTTTTATTGATAAGTGCCCTTAATTTTTTATTCTTTCATTTACCGTTTTTCAAATTTGTTGTTAAAAACGTTGATTATAAAAGCCTGAACGGCATTAACATTATTGTCACTTTTGTAATCCTGATGCTGGTGGCCAATGCATTTGTTTTTTTTCTGTTTTTTTTCCTGTCGCGCTATGTGGGGAAATTTTTATTGGTAGTATTTTTTATTGGCAACGCCATTGCCATCTACTTTGTTAATACCTACCATGTTATAATAGACGAAACCATGATTGGTAATGTGCTCAATACCGATTATAAAGAGGCCAGCAGTTTTTTTTCCATCAAATTAATACTCTACATCATTCTGCTGGGTGTTCTACCCGCCATTTATATCATTAAGGCTAAAATTATAAATGTAACAGTAAAGAGGTTTTTGGTTATTACTTCTCTTACTTTATTATTTATGCTGGTGGTGGTATTTGTCAATGCCAGCAATTGGTTGTGGATTGATAAAAATTCAAAAACATTGGGCGGACTTGCCATGCCCTGGTGCTACACCGTAAATATTTCTCTTTTTTATGTGCATAAACACCAGGAAAATAAAAAGGAAATTTTATTACCCAATGCCACCATAAAAGATAACCAGAAATCGGTGGTGGTGCTGGTGATAGGAGAATCTGCCAGGAGCCAGAATTTTTCTTTGTACGGATACGAAAAAAATACCAACCCGCTGCTTTCCAAAACACCCGGTGTGTTTCATTTTAATGCTACCTCCTGTGCCACCTATACTACTGCAGGTGTAAAATGTATTTTAGAGCACGCCAATACCGGTGACTTATATGAAATTTTACCCAATTATTTAGAAAGAAATGGTGTGGAGGTTATTTGGAGAACATCCAACTGGGGAGAGCCACCAATTCATATAAAAAATTACCAGAATGAAGAAGCGCTGAGGAAAAATTGCAAAGGCGAAGGATGTAATTACGATGAAGTTCTTTTGACTGATTTAAAAGAGCAGATAGCAGCCAGTACAAAAAATAAGGTATTGATAGTATTGCACACCAGTACCAGTCATGGGCCTACCTACAGTAAGAAATACCCGCCCCGGTTTGAAACTTTTAAGCCCGTTTGCAATACGGTAGAATTGGGAAAATGCTCTCATGAAGAGCTGGTCAATGCTTATGACAATACGATTGGGTATACCGATTATATTTTGCATACTATCATTGAAGATTTACAACAATTAAAGGAATATAAAAGCGCCATGATTTTTGTGTCGGACCATGGTGAATCATTAGGCGAAAAAAATCTGTATATGCATGGTTTGCCTTTAAGTCTTGCCCCTAAAGAACAATATGAGATCCCGTTTATAGTTTGGATGTCTGATAACAGTTCAAAACAATTGAAGCCTAATAATACCTTGTCTCAAAACCATGTATTCCATAGTGTATTGAATTTTTTGGGTATACAGAGTCCGGTTTATAATGAGGAGTTGAATATTTTTAAATAAGCGATGCTTGCCAAGAGGGTGTAAAGTTTCACCGGTCCCAAAAGTTGGCCAGGACTACCAGAAATGAGTCATGTTTAAGTTTAGAGCTCGCAGAGTTTTCCTATAAACTTCAAGGCCTGAAAAAATTAGCATTTATTTGCTATTATTTTTAGTATATTTGTTTGGTTATTTAGCTAATGTTTAATGATCTCGTGAGATTGCGCACTAAATAGTGGTAGACTTTTTGCTATGTGAAACAATAAGGTTAAATTTATTCTCATATCCCGATTACGTAATTAGCTATTAACCCCCTAAACCTTATCAATGGCAAAGGCTAGTACCGAAGAAGATTTTTTTGTTGAGCAAAGCGAAGCATCAAAAATCAAAGCTAGAATAGTCTTCAATTACTTTGTCACTTGGGCAAGTATTATCGGGAGCACTGCATCCAAGATTGGCTACCTTGATTTTTTTTGCGGACCTGGGAAATACGAAGATGGTAATGAATCTACACCCCTATTAATTTTGAAAAAAGCAGTAGAAGTTCCAAAAATTGGGAAGTCTCTTGTTACAATTTTCCAAGACTCAAATGTAGATTACATTGACAGATTGAGAAAATGCGTTGCGGAAATCGACGGAATCAAAACATTAAAATATGCCCCGTATATCGAAGCGCAAACCATGGATGAAGAAGTGGTAAAACAACTCAAGAAAATCGAATTAATTCCTTCGTTAATTTTTATTGATCCATTTGGCTATAAGGGTTTATCCAAGGACTTATTGGGGACTGCGATAAAGGATTGGGGATGTGATTGTATTTTCTTTTTTAACTATAATCGGATTAATGCAGCGATTACTAACCCTGCTTTTACTGATAACGTTAACCTTATTTTTGGCGAGGATATTGCTAACGAACTCAGGGCTAAGGTTGAATCGCTTAACCCTGAACTAAGGCAAAAATTAGTTCTTGAAAAGTTGGCGCTGGCTTTAAGCAAAGTAAAAGGTAAATTTAAAATAGAATTTAAGTTTTACAAAGAGGACAGTGAAAAAACCAGCCATTTTTTGATTCTGATTACAAAGCACGCGAGGGGTTATGAGGTGATGAAGGAAGTTATGGCTAAGTTATGTGACACCGATGAAGGTATCCCAACTTATGAATATAGACCTTTAAAGGAAAGAAAAGCCACCGGCGACATGTTTGCCAAGACTACAGGTAAACTCTTCGATTTAGGGGAAACATTAAAAACTACTTACAAAGGGAAAAAAAAGACTGTAATTACAATTTATCGGGAACATAATGTTGGTACTCCATTTATTTTGAGTAATTATAAGAAGGCGTTAATGATGTTAGAAGGCAAAGGAGAAATTACCGTTGATGTTCCTGCTGCTTCGAGAAGAAAAATAAAGGGCGAACTAACTTTAGGTGATGATAGATTAATCACATTTAAATAGACAAATATGGCAACCTCAAGCATTGAATGGACAGAAATGACATGGAACCCTACAACGGGCTGTAATAAAATTAGCGCCGGGTGTAAATACTGTTACGCTGAGGTAATGACAAAGCGGTTAAAAGCCATGGGACAGGAAAAATATAAAGACGGTTTTAAACTAAAGATTCACCCCGAAAGCCTTGATCTACCATATTCGTGGAAAAAATCTAAAACAGTTTTTGTAAACTCAATGAGTGATTTGTTTCATGTAAACGTTCCTTTACATTTTATTCAATCAGTGTTTAAGGTAATGAATGAGAACCCTATTCATACTTTTCAAATCTTGACAAAGCGAGCTGATCGGTTGGCAGAGATCCATGAACATTTGAATTGGACTGGCAATATTTGGATGGGCGTTTCAGTTGAAGACAATAGGGTAGTTGAGCGTATCGATTTTTTGAGGAATACTAATGCAATGATTAAATTTTTATCATGTGAGCCGCTTATAGGACCACTTGATAATCTAAATTTAATAAATATTGATTGGGTCATTGTTGGAGGGGAAAGCGGAGCGAAAGCAAGACCCATGAACATTGATTGGGTCAACAATATTCACGGTCAATGCGAGAAAGCCAATGTCGCATTTTTCTTTAAACAGTGGGGAGGCAAGAATAAAAAGGCCGCGGGACGGACGCTTCATGGGAGAACCTATGACGCAATGCCGCCGAAACGGGTAGCATACCAACCGGCATAGAACTTTTTCAAATTGAGAGGTAAATAGCGGATTGACAATTGTAATGGCTAGGTTATGCCACAGTTTGCTATGAAGCTAGTAATTTCTTGTATTTTCTTTTGACAGTAGCGGAATTGACGAAACAATGCAGTATACTTTGCAATTCAATATCGGTCAATTCACCAATAATAGTATAGTCAACACCCTCTTTAGGATAGTTTGATTGCAGAATCGACAGAGGAATATCATCCAGCCAGTTGCCGTAGAGCATGGTGTCCAGTTCGAAGCTCCAGCCGCATTTTGTAATTGGACGTAACGCCTCAAATACATAACAATTAATACAGGCGACAGGGATTTCCAGGCATCCATGGATAATTGGTTGGCCATTTGGCAGATGATTTTTGCTAGATGGCAACGACGCTAGGACAACATCGTCTGCTGTAACCTTTAACACCAGAAAATACTTTGGCTTGCTTTGGCTGCCATTTGTAAAATAAAATGGATCAAAGTATAATAATTTGCCGGGAGTGTACAAGCGATCAGGATTTTAAACTTTTTGACTGGCTCAAAAATTCTTTATGGCTGTTATACAACCCGAGTTTCCTTTCATCATCTTGTATAATTTCCTGCAGTTTAATTTGGATATCGGTCGTTGTCATCTGACCGTTTTCAAGAGCATCGAGTACACCGTTTTCAACTGCTGTGTTGTACCACGGCGAACCTTTCTTATGCGTGAAGTTGATAAGTTCTTTAGCGGTGCAATCTAAAAATCGGGTAGATATTTCCTGCAACAGCGCTATTTCATTGTCGTTGAACTCATCATCGGAAAATTTCTTTTTGGCGGTAAATGTATTGCCATTGGCATTTCGTTCGATGTATTCGGCAAGCAAAACAGGTTCTTCTGAAAGCTCTACGAATAAATCCTTCGAAACAGGACCCAGTTTCCAGATATCAAAACGCAAATCAAAAAAAGGAATGCCGAATTTCCGAACGGCGCTTTCTTCTATGATAAAGATTAGTTTAAGTAAATGCGTTTTAGAAACAGGCGCTTTCACGGCCTGCATTTTTTCACATAAAAAAATCAGCGTGTTTCCCAATTTGTCAATTTGACTTTTGTTATATATTTCGCCTGATTTCATATTTTAAGTTAAAATGGAAGGTGGCAACAGTGTAATTGCAACTGCAAGGTACTACTTATTTTAACGGCCATGCGTTAAAAGCATTTCACCCGCGATGCATCGCTGATGCACTTAGCCGACTGTGACAAAGATACTAAATAAGTTAGTATTTCAAACTTTGCTCTGTTAATTTTTTGCTGCATCGTCCAGGGGCATAAAAACTCATTGTCATAAAACGTTCAAAAAGCGTTTGAATCGAATCGTTGTTCCCATCAATTATAAGACCCGGCATCTTCATTGTCAGATTTCATTTATTAATAATGTTCTTTAATGATGGCAAGTGCAGCATCCCTTGCACTGGCTACATCTGTAAAATACCTTTTGTAAAAGTAAAACATGGCTATTTTCTTGTGAGCTAATTCTACAAATATGTAGTCGTTGTTTTTATGGAAGAAATGAGGGCCTGGATTATGGCTCTTAAAAATAACCAGTGAATCAATACTCCAGATTTTTGATTTAACGGAGATTCTTTTTAGTGACTGCCGCAGGTTAGTCATCACTTTATGAGGGGAATAATCAACATTCGGATCAAGGACGGAAATGGAGTAGTCTGAAAGAAATGGAATGGTACCTGTCTTTTTGTGCGCTCTAAATGTTGTTGTCAGACTGAAAACTTGGAATTTGTAGTCTAGTATTTCAAGCCAGCGGATGATATCCTCCAATTCATCATCCTCAAAAAATTCTGTTGGCAAACGATGATGCTGGAAAAGATGGATGATTCGTTTTTCGAAATTGCTGAGTATTTCGTTGTTACACGTAGCACATGCAGGTATTGTAGTTTTTATATAGTTATGTGAAAGTCCATTAATTTTTGTAACAAAATTGTCTTCCGGCCGGTTTTCGAACGCCCATTTCGGAAATACATGCTCTTTCGTGATAAGGGTTTCTGAATAGCAAAATAAACAAACAGGCTTGATACCGGTAATCATCCGGCTTGCTGGTTTTCTTAGCAAGAAATGAGCCTGTAAATGATCAATGATTTGTTTACTATTTTTTCTTACAGCGAGTCTTAACGAAGTTAACATGAATTCAAAATTAATAGAAACTTTCTCGTGTTGCATGCCGTCACCGATGCGTTGACGAAGAGATTAAAAATTAATACCGAAATAATTGAAAATGAATAGTACGCAAATAGACTGAACGCCATCTCCTACCAAAATATCACTCCTCCAATGATATTAGTTTGTCCAGTTTAATATCTAATGTACGGGATATCGCCAGTAAAGTAGTTAGGGTTGGATCTACCAGGCCGCTTTCTATTTTCCAGACCTGGCTATAAGCAATATCTGCCGTGTTCGCAAACTCGCGGGTCGTGAACCCTTTTGCCTCGCGCAGCTTTTTAACGGTTTCGCCCAGTTTTTTTAGAAGTTTATCGTCTCTACTGTTTGACATTGGCCAGTAAGATCGGAGTAAATAAAAATTAAATTGACTTCAAATAAGAAGTCTAATGAAAAATTTATTTATCTTTGGATGGAACAAGTACTTGGGCTATCATAAAGCTAAAAAACAGATTATATGAAAATACAGGTCGATTTTGATACTTCATAGGAAGATATATTTTTGCGGGCACATAAGATATTTAGCGTGTTTGCTTTAATTCCCGTCTTGAAACTGCGACATTTCAACAATCCCGGGAAATAAGGTAAATCGCTCACGTTAAGGCGTGGGCGTTCTTATTGGGATAGGGGTGTCGCAGCCCTCAAGACAGTAAGGACTAACCCACGTCTTTTTTATTATTCTAAACACACAGCTTCCCCGGAATTTTTCAGACCCAAAACCTTTCACTATTAAACCTTACAATCATTTACTATGAAAAAAACAAAAACGCTTTTTCCCAAAAAGATTGCTGCAAAAAAGCCGAAACCAGCGATGGAATGGCAAACCGGTGCGTATGAACGTCATGCCGATTTCAGGTTCATACTGCCTTTCCAGTTTCTTTTATTGTGCAAGCTGATGGATACCACACCCCAGGAGGTATTGGCCGATTTTATGGACAATCTATCCTGCTGTAGCTGGAACCGCGAAGGCCGGGACAATGCCAGAGCAAAATTGATTGACTATTTTATAGCGCATGGTTATGGTCAGCAGCATTATACGGTAGAAGACATTCATTCTATTTTTAAGGAAATGGATGCCATGGGGCTGCTATGGCCGGCTAATGCCGAAATGAAATTACTTGATCTGTCTGTTCAGTGGCGCGAAGCATACCATGCCTGGTGGTTTGAAAAATGGTGTAAGAAACCGGTGCGAAAATTAACTTAGCCCAAAAGGAGCCGGATTATTGCAGTTTGCCCTGGGATATTAACAGGCTGACAGGGAAGGCGTTTGACAAAAATTTAAGAGTTTTCCCAAAGCAGGTTTGATATTTTAGGCTTTACGCATTAACTTTCCTGGCAGCGACTCATAGGAATATTCAGGTTGCCTGGAGGAATGTCAATTTTTAAATTTTGCTGTCTTATTACCCATGACGGAAACCATAACTTATCAATACAATACGCCCTCCAACTTAGTGAAATCCGAATCCGGGGATTCGCTTTTCTTATCCAAATACAACGAGGTTGAAAAAAAGGAAGCACCATGTTTTTTTTGGGGCAGGTTGACGGACCCTTACACCACGGCCCGCTGTCTTATTACGCTTTCTAATGTAGTGCAATCCAGTTTTAACCTTTCCCCATTTGAAATTGCCAAGTTAAAAGACCCTATTGTTACAGCGGGAAATGACAAAATAAGGTTTGAAGGCTTTTCTCATTGCGCGGGCGTTTATGCAAGGGTGGATATATTACCGGGTGGCCACGATGGTGAATTTTTAGAAAACGGAACTACCAATGTAGATTTTAATCAGCCGATGATATCTGCACTCAGCCGTATCAATCGCAATGAAAAAGTGCTTTTGTCTGTTGGCACAAAGAATGTGGCTTTACAAAGTGGTACGGATAAGATTGTAGAACGAAAAGTTCCTCTGCCGGTAAAATGGATTAAAGGGCTGGCAAGTGTTCAAATATTCTTATCGCAGGCAGAAAAAACCTTTTCCTTTAATCGCATACAGGCACTGCAATTATTCCAGTCTTTGCCGGCAGGAAAACAGAAGACTGATTACTACCTCACCATGCGTGGTGCCAAACCAATTTTTTCTGCAGTTAAAACGGCGAATGCAGTTTGTATCGGTGGTATACACCGGCTTAAACTATTAGAACCTTTGTTGCCACTTGCTGATGAATTAAAAGTGTTTCCGCATCCGGATATGCAATCTACTACCTGGCAACTTTATTTCGGCAGTGTGCGTTTTAGCCTCACACTTTCCAGGGACGCCTGGCGCGGATTTTCTGGTGAGGGAGCAGCGCTGGAATCATTGGTAGCAGATGTTCCTGATGAATGGATTGACGCATTTGATAAATACAGCTATGCCAACCAGGCCTTTAGCCCGGCATTACTATCAATTGAAGAGGGAGTTGATTTACACAAAATAGATAATATTACCGGCCGGCTTTCAGCTATGGGTTTGCTGGGTTTTGATGTAGATGAAAATCATTTTTTTTACCGGCGCCTGCCTTATAAACTGAGTCGTATATTGAGTTTAAACCCCCGGATGAAGGCTGCAGAAAAATTACTGGAAGAGAATAAAGTTGACATTATCTCAAATACATCCAGTCGCATAGAAGCCAGGGTGGCAGGAACCGGTGTTAACCACACGGTAGTTTTGGAAGGAGAAAATGGAAGGTGCACCTGCACATGGTTTAGCAGTCACCAGGGAGAACGTGGCCCGTGCAAGCATGTACTGGCAGTAAGAAAAAAAATACTTAATTAATTAGTTAACTATCGTGACTGAACAATTCTTGGCTCTGCTTAAACAGCAAAAGGAATCGGAATTTCTTTCTTTTTTGAAGTCACTTACAGGTGACCAGAAAAAGAAACTCACTCCTGAAATTAAGAAACTGACGAAAGAATACAGTCAATTCGGTCAGCTGAAAGGCAATAGTTACGGGTATGTTAACGGCACCGACGCTCAACGGGAGTTATTACAGTTAAGCGCGTTTGTTTGTTTTAACCGGTCTGATTATGATAAAACACCCTATTCAATATGGATGCTGGATAAAGAAAGGGCTGCTAAAATTATTGATTGGTATTGTCCGTCCTGGTTTAGTGACTTTGTCAATAAACAGGCGGAAAAGGATTTCGTGCCTTATTATTTGCACTATGATTGGGTGATGGAGTTGAGAGCAAAAGGTATTTTGCAACCAAGTAAAGAGTTATTGGTGAAAGTTATCCCGCAGATGGTATTTGAGCAGGATAATAAACGCAATTGGCTGTTTAAACCGGAAAAGTTACTAATTGAGAAACTAACACTGGAGGAGCATATTTGGTATTTGTTTGAAGTGGAATCTAATATTCATTACAGCGACCGCTACCTTCGTTTTGAAGAGGGGGTTGAGAAAGAAAAAATCGGGTGGGTCGTCTTGTTCAGGAAATATATGACCGATGGCCTTTTGGATCGTTTTCGGTTGCTTAGCGAATCGCTGTTAGCAAGCAATCGTAATTTCAATAAGGTTCTTTCAGGGTGGTTTGCTCAGTTGTTCATTGAACTGGCCCCAACAACAAAAGAAACCCTGTGTTTGCAAAAAGAATTATTCAGTGTTCTAAGTTCGCCACATAGTAAAATCGTCAACACGTCCTTGCAATCGATAAAAAATATAGTTGGCGAAAAGGAATTTGATTCACAGACTTTTTTAGATACTGTCCCTGTACTGCTTTCAACAGATACAAAAGCTACCATCCTTTCTGCATTGATGATCTTAGATAAACTTGCACAAAAGAATCTTGCTTACCGCGAAAGGATCGTATTAATGATTTTCCAGTGCTTTATTCATTCAGACGAAGCTGTACAGACAAAGGCGGCAAAGGTAATTAGTAAATACGGTGATTCGAAAAACCAAAATTTACGAAATGAAATCAGTGGGTATTATTCAACTATGCTTACAACATCCCGCAAATTATTGGCTAACTTCTTTGACCATGTTACTCAAAACGAGAATATTCCCGACAATGCCAGTCAAACCAAATATGGCCAAATACAATTCCATCAACCTGCTGAAATTGCTTTTCCATCAACCATCGATGACCTTTTTTTCCTTGCCAGCCAGGCTTTTGACAACAATGAATCATGGCATATTGATCTTTTGCCAGCCGCATTAATTTATTTTCAACCGCAGTTAAAAGAAAGTGATATCCAGCGTTTCGAACCGGCTTTCCAACGCGCATTCGGCTTAATAAATAGACAATATCGCACAGCTCATGGGTACCTTGATAATTTGTTGGCCTTTTTTTTTATTGATTATGGAAACTGGTTAATTCTCACCCTTCCAACGGCTAGTAAAAGTATTGAGAAGATCTATAGAACGCACGATAAAAAAGAAGGTGATAAACAAGCCAGCTTTGCCGTGTCGCCTGCCATTGGTTCTTATACTGCCAGATGGGAACCAGGCAATAAAACAGGCCTTTATCAACCCTACAAAAAATTGTTATTGGCAGCATTGCAAAAAATTAAACAGAGGACTAATTTGCCGCTATTGAGTACGCCAACGCATGCGCCAGGCTGGATAAATCCTGGCATTTTGATTGATCGTCTGCGTATGTATCAGCAATCCGGGGAGAAAGCTGATGATATGGATCTGCAAGTAGCAATTTCGCGTTGTTTTTTTCATGGCAATACAAACACGTTGCAAAAAGCCAGCGAGCAGTTAGTGGGGGAGTTTCGGGAATTGATGATCTTCTTATTGGATGATAACGCTACCCCTCAGGCACCATTTTATAACAAAGGGGCCTGGATGGTAGCCTCCCTAACCAAAAAAGAAAAAAAGAGCTGGCCGGCGTTTGAATCATTTTCTTATAGTAAAAGTCCGCTCAATAATTATACCGGTCAAATGCGTTGGCAATCTACTATGGAAACTTACATGAGCAACCGATACGATTACCAGTCCAGAAAGAATGTAAAGGAGCCCGCATACAGAAAAGTATTGTCTGTTCACAGAGAATATGATCAGACCCAAAAAAATGCTTTGAAAAAAGTATTCTCTATGCTGTTACCCGGCGCGAAAGATGATCCACCAATGCTTTATGAATTCCTTAATTATAGATTGCAATATTTGTCGATTGAGTACAATGACATTAGACGTATTTTGTTGATGACTCCCAATAATCCTGAGCCAATTGTAGCGGATACCTTAAATCAATGTTTAAAGAATTCCGAATTTTTTGGAGAGGGGGATAAGAAAATGGTTACAGCTGTATTGCAGACATTGTATGAAATATGGAAAGAGCCGGGCGATATGACTGAACTTTTCCTTGGAACATGCATGCTCTCCTCTGATAAAACAATTGTAAACATTGCAGGGGAAATGTGGCTTCAGGCCGTGTCAATGCGCAGCATTAATAATGCGCATTTGGGTAAAATCATTGGCTTGCATGAAAGCATTGAATTCGCCCCAATGAAGCGATTTACCGATTTAGCCATTAAAAACCTGTTTCGTATTTCCCCGCTACATAACACTGAACTGCAGATACTAATAGAAAATATTTTGCCTGAATTACCGGATGAGCCAATCAAAAATCTTAAAAAGTTATTGGAAATTTATCAGGAAGTAACAGCTATTAATCATTCTTCTGTTATCTCACCAGGTGTGATAAATCGATTGAAAGCCTGGGAAAAAAATGCGGGTCTGCGAAAAATTGCCGGCACATTAATAAATGTATAGTTTTAAAGAACTTTTTGAAAGTTCTTCTGTTTCACTTAGATAGGGGCACGACTTGTCCGGATTTTTGAATCTTAATATACTGAACGGTCTTATCAATAACTTTTTTTATCTGTGCAGCAGTTCTCTTCTTCTGGGCACCTACAAACCCAATTTCATCCAACCCGTAATATTGCTTTTTACCTGCCATCTAAGTAATTTTTATAGTACGAATTTACTGAGTTTTTAGCAGAATTTCCGGAAATGCTCATCCTGTCTTTGAAGATTAACTCAGCTCCTAATGTATCGATATAATGATGGATTAACTGGGTTTTGGCTGTAAACCCGACAAATCCTTCAAACCCTGAATCATAGCTCAATTTACAGGCAAAAGCCACCAGGTTACCAGGCACCCCTATATACTTTTTTTTATAACCATAATTATGTGGAGCCGTTTCTATCAAGTGCATTTCGATATAATTTTCAACTGGCTGAAGGCTAAGTAGACCCTGGATTTTGTTATCTCCTTCAATAATCAATTTGTATAGCCGACGTTCGTTCTGCTTAAATTCCGTTTTCCAATTAAACCGCCAACCATTTTTTTTGAGAACCGGTTTTAAATCTACCAACGCTAAAGGCCGCACTTCTGTATCAAGGTTTTTGCCTGTTATCGCATCCTCAATACTGTTCGTTATTTTATCAATATAAAAGGACTGTTTTCCCATTTTGATAAAATTAGTAAATTTCTGATGTTTTTTTTATATTCAAGTTTTTTAAATTTATGGAGACAATCCCTAACCGTGTATTGACCGACTTAATGGACAACCTATCATGCAGTAGTTGGAACCGCGAAGGCCGGGATAATGCGAAAGCAAAATTGATTGACTATTTTATAGCGCATGGTTTGGCCAGCAGCATTATACGGCAGAAGACGTTCAATCCATTTTTAAGGAAATGGATGCCCTTTATTCTTGAACGCATCCCCGTTCTTTGTCATCCCGACGAAGGAGGGATCTCAGCGACTTGCAGTTGAGCAATAACTAATGAAAAGAAAGATTGCCAGTAATAAAGTGGTTCAAATAATTTTTTTTGCGGACGCTTTGCGCTACGCGGGCAGATCCCTCCTTCGTCGGGATGACAAAAGCGCCGGGATGGCAAAAACGCCGCGATGACAAGTATTAATTCGCAAACACGCTATCATTTTTCAACCCGGAAAAAAGCCTGACTCTCACGCAGATTTTATAAATACTACGAAAAGGGTATTTGTTCAAATATCCGTGCAGGGTAACTTCGGTTATGCGTTGAAAAATCCAATGGACATTCCGGGCAATCAAAAAAAAACCGGACCTGCAATAAGCAGGGCATCCATATTGATGCCTTCGATACCAATTTCCAGTAGCCGGCTGGTCGTTCGTCAATTTAAAACGTCGTTCACCAATTGTTACGCAATAAGACGCTGAAAGGGCCTTAGATTCGAAACCAGGATAACCGCAACACCTTAAAACAAAAGACATGCACCCATTTTTACCTGCCAGCAGACAGGCTGCTACTGCATTGCTATTGCTGCTGTATGTACAGCTCATATTAGGCGGTTCTGCAGCCCGCGCACAAAATACCAAACTAGTATTGCAACCGGGTTCCAATTTTATAGCTGCGGGTGGCAACCTGGTAATGAACAATACAGATCTAAAAACAGACGGCACTTTTAACGCCGATGGCGCGGTACTGCTGATAACCGGTAGCAACAATACTTCCTTCTCTGGCTCAGCCCCTTTGCAGGCTGGCACGCTGCAATTAAACACCAGCGCCGCCAGTACACTAACGCTAAACAATACACTAAAAATATCCAATGCCTTTGTTTTTCAGAATGGCCTGATTGATCTTAATAATAACCAGTTACAGCTAACCGGCAGCGCTGTATTACAGGGCGAAAATGAGGTGAACCGTGTAGTAGCTGTTAGCGGCGGTTCTGTAATTGCCGCTGCTACCGGTGTAAACAATCCTTTACAGTTCAATGCGGGCAACCTTGGTGCAGTAATAACTTCTGCCGCTAACCTGGGAAATCTTTCAATAACAAGGTTCGGTAAACCTGCCACCAACCCAATCAATCCGGGTATGCATGGCATCCAGCGCAGTTTTCTGATTCAGCCGCAAAACAATGTGGCGCTCAACGCCACCCTGCGGTTTTACTACCTGGATGCAGAACTGAACGGCGATAATGCCAATACACTCGCCCTGTGGAAGAGCAACAATGGTATTGCATGGAGCCTGGTCGGGGCGGATAGCAGGAACACTACCAGTAAA
>Ga0105246_10001345_pt1 | contig 14500 bp, 11 predicted proteins | sample KBSM64metaG_FD_99694 | JGI IMG/M metagenome (GOLD analysis project Ga0105246, IMG submission 99694) | Miscanthus rhizosphere microbial communities from Kellogg Biological Station, Michigan, USA - KBS M6-4 metaG | ecosystem: Host-associated > Plants > Roots > Rhizosphere > Soil | place...
ACCGAGCAATGTGAGGCCTACTAAAAACGTGAACACCAACAAGACCCAACGGAATGACCGCCACCACTCGACAGCGCTCGGTATTTGCACGCACGTCAGCGTCATTTTTCTCAGAGACAACCTCCGCCAAGAATGAGCCGAGCGATCCCAACGAATATGGCCATTACCACAAATCCGAGACCCAGGAATGCCGAGGTTCTCTCCGCATCTGCTTTCGCACTGGCGATCGCGACAATAGCGATAATGATCGTGACGAAACTTAGACCAATGTTGAGATAATTCAGCCAACCCAAACATGGAATGAAGCCGACCAGCATTAATGACAATGCGACGATGCCCATAGTCCTCACCGTCACACCGAGACCACTCTCACGGCCCCGAGCCGTTGGTCCATGAACTTCATAAGTTACGTATTGGATCTGCGGGGCGGCGGGCTGAGACAACACAGCGCTAACCGCAGGTTGCGTCAACGGCGCGATGGGCGTCGGCGGCGCTGTCGGCTGCGGATCTTTCATCCATACGTGCGGGTCCCTCGCATTCGAAGAAGCATATTGAGACTTCGCCTTGGCAGAACCACAACTTGGACAAAAGTCACAGTCCGGCTCGAGAAGAAACCCGCAATGTGAGCAATAGGGGTTCACAGTAATCGAGATTCCTGGTGAAATCGGTTTCTAGCCCGGAAGGCTCAGTTCTTGCGAGACGCTTTTTTCCGACTTCTAGGCAGTATGGAAATGGAGGGTGAAACATTACCGCCGCCGAAAAATGTTGGCTAGCTTAAGGATCGGCGGCGAGTATGATTAGGATTTCGCTCCTATTCGGAGACGAAAAAGCTGTAGATTTCGGATGAACTCTTACTACCGTTAGCAGCAACGCCTGTCAATTCAATCTGGTTATTCCCACGAGTCAGAAGGCGGGCTGGGACTCGTATTCGAATCATCTTTCCGCCGTCCTTTTCGATCGTTAAGTTATCAAGCGTGTATGGCTGACCATCGCCGGCTCGGCGCACCACTGCCTGATAGCTCGGATAATCTTTCTCTTGCATCCAAAGTAAACGCAACTCAACAATATGAATATTTGGGCGGCTTAGTAACTCAGGTTGGGATTCCACACTTCTGACCACCGTGGGTTTGAGTGTCAAATGAACTTCGGCGGGAACGTCGCGCAGGCTCGAGGGTGTATTAAGCTGAGCGAGCTCTTGCTGAACGGCTAAAAACTCTCTGTTTCGTTCAGTCCCCCGATTATTTACCCACACCAAAGCAAACACAATCGCAACTGCAGCCGTCGCGGCGATGGGTAATATCAGGATCGATTTCTTCGGGAGGCGTAAACGGTCCCACAGCGACAACGGGGGCGTAGCAGGAATCGGGGTTTTGCCCGTCCGGTTCACGGCCCATTCCTGAATTGATCTCGCGATCTCGAGCTTGCGCCGTTGAGCGGCGGTATCACCGTGGAATAAAAGAAACGCCTCCTTATCTGCCTTCGTAAGGCAGTCGTCCAAATAGTCGTCAATCAATTTCTGTTCGGCCGCGAGAACTTTGTCCTTCATTTGAGAGTCAGTAATGAACAGACTCTCAATTCGCTGCCGCTCTTCGTCTTCAACTCTTCCAAGAAGAAACTGCCGCAACAATGCGTCAGTCGCACCTTCTTCCTTCATGGGTCGTCCCCCCAAGTCCCCATCTAACAACAATGAATTTTGCTTCAATCCGTTTCATCTTTTTTGGCCCATACGATCGAGACAACGTTCAATGCACGTTTCGATCGTTCCGCGAAGACGGTGGATTCTGACTCTGAGTGTCTCCACGGTGATACCGAGTTCCCGAGCCATTTCCGACCGGTAATCAATCTTGGCCTGCTTATCTTTTGCGTAATAAGAAAGGATTAGTTCTTTCTTTTCCGGGTCGAGATCCTGTAAGCACCGATTCAGACACTCCTCTCGCATGTGCGCGACTTCATCTTGCGTTGAGGCCTCCGGCGCACGCAGGTCAGTGTCTTCCAGAGAAACTTGTCTCTTGGCTCTTTTTGGACTCTCCTTAACTAAATTTCGAGCGACGCCATAAAAGTAGAGTTTGGGATCGCCTTCGAAGGTCAGCCGCACGCCGTGCACCTTGCGGGATACGCGATCAAATACCTCATCCGTAAGCCCATCGGGATCGGCACATCGATTCCACGTGAATATCTTAGTGAGGTCGTGGCGCAATTGAACATAGATCTCCCCAGCGTGATCACGATCGGGATGGAGCCAGTCGAGAATCTCGTCAAGGCTCTTCGGTGGGATTACCAGGTCTCGGGGCATTGCGGCGTAGTTATTCCTCGCATTCGAGAACTAAGTCGTTTAGTCTACGCCTTGATTCAACTCTTACGCACGAGCAGACGGACGCCTTCGCAGGCGGAAGGTTATGATTCCGGACGAAGCCAGAATGATAGATGCGAGTAGGATCCACCGCGGGTCAGGCCACCACTTGTCCTCGAGGGTGATGTGGTTACTGTACTCGCCTTGTAATACGAACCCGGCCCAGAAATATGGCGCGCGCCACTGCTTCTCTCTCATCGTCTTTAACTGCGCCGCTCTGAGCGCTGCGCCGACTGACATTTTTTGCTGTAGAAGCGACTCATAAAAACCACGCATTAGACTTGCAGTGGCCCGGTCGTCAACTTTCCACAAACTCGCGACAACGCTCTTCGAGCCCGCCGAGAGGAAGCCGTGAGTCAGACCCAGAAACCCTTCACCGCTGATATCCTTGCCCAAAGCAGTTTGACATGCGCTCAAAACGGTCAACTCGGTCGAAAGCTGCAAACTATAAACATCATGAAGCGGTAACATGCCATTCTGCCGCATGCCCTTCGGATCGACCATAGTAAGAACAATGCCTGACAGTTCAGGATGCTCGCTGTCAAGGAACGCGTGAGTCGCGAAGTGAAGGATCTGATATTCACCGAGACGTGTACTCATTAACGTTTCGCGATTGGCGTCGAAGCCTTTCACAATCATACTCGTGCCACTTGGGGCAGCCGCGGAAATCGCGTCCGCTTCTGTGGATGAATAGTTCAGACGTGAGAGGGTCCCGCTACGTAATGTACCTCGGAGGCCAGTGCCATCCTGATCGGACGACGCGTCAGCAACCACTGGAGTCATGGGTGCAGATCGGACGCGGTCGTCATTCCGGCTAAAGACTGGATCGGCAATCACCGCAACAGTTCTGTAAGGGGAGCCAGCGTTTTTCTTTTCGCTGCGGATCGCTCTCAATGTCGAAATTGAAGGCGAAGCAGAGATCTCGTTTGTATTAATCAACAACGAATCGATGAACATGTCCCAATTGATTGGACCAGCCAATGCTGCATTGGGCCGCGGCAACGCTTCAAACGGAATCGATTGCAAAGCTCCTTCCGTCAATATTAATAGCTTCCTGTTTCCGAGTTGTTGGGCCACTGGACCGAGCAGTATTCGACTCAACTTCCCTGCTTTCTCGGGAAGAGCCTTGTCCGCTGCTTCCACAAAGGCCTGATAGTTACCACCTTCGATCTTCTCAGGCGGCGTCTGACGCGCGATAAGTAACGGATATACTTCTCCTGCAGCATCCTCAACAGTCTTGCGCGGCGGTAATCTATAACTCTGGAACGAGCTGGCTGTTACAGCCCATAGGTAGCTTTCTTCGTCGCCTAAGGCATATTGGAGCAACATCGTGTCAGAGTCTCGCAGCTCATTTTGAATCTGCGCCAGGCTGGTTGGCGCAAACGAATGCAGCGAAACCAGCTTGGGGATTTGTTTTGAGATCTGGGCCTCGATGTCCTGATATTCTGCTCGGAGCTGGGCAACTTCGTTTGCAACCTCCGCAACTTCAACTGAGTTCTTCGGGTTCAGCGAGAGTTCCATTTGATACTGAGCCTGTACACTGATTAAGCCCCTTAATTCGCGCTCGCGTTCCAGAAGATCAGCCGACAGACCCTGAGTCGAATCTGCTGGCGGGTCCCTTAGAAGATCGATCAGTGAACGAGCTCGACTACGATCACTTACCAATAATGCTTCAACGTCATAACCCTGTCCGGGGCGCTCACGGTCAAATTGCATTAGGATTTTGATCCACAAGTCGTAGTGCTTTCTAACCACAGCAAAATACAACGCGCGAAGCTCAGGGCTTGCTACGTTGTCGCGAAGCTCCTCGATGATATTGATGGAGTCCTTGACACGCGCAAGAGCAGGTTCGAGTGAGTCCTGCGCAAGATGCGCACGTGACTGGTTGTACAGAGTAGTAAGTATGACGCCTGTATCGCCGACTTTCTGACTCAAAGGAAGTGCACGCTCGAACATAGCCAGGGCCTCAGGTTTCTGGCCCAGTTTGAGTAAGAAATTTCCGTAATTGTTGAGGGCTACAGCCTGCCCGCGCAAATCGCCTGTACTTTCATAGAACTTCCGGACCGCGCGGTATTGTTTCACCGCCTTTTCGCTATCTCCCTGCGCGCTGTAAACGAGCGCGATGCCTCCAAGCGCAAGGGATTCGAGCCGGATCTTTTTGGCACTGCGGCTCAGCGTCAATGCACGTTGGTAATAGGTAAGAGCCTGTTCCAGATTATTCTTCAGGCGATTTATCGTGGCGATCTTGTACAGTGCGCCTATCATGAACTCAACTGTGCCGACGTTTTCAAAAAGGGAGAAGGCGTTCTCGTAATTCTGGAGAGCAGTCAAATGATCGCCGCGATTCTCAGAAGCCTGCCCCATAACCATAAACGCGAGCCCCTCGCTGTGGCGATCTCCTATGGCTCGAAAGATCGAAACTGCCTCGCGTTGAAATTTGTTCGCCTTGTCTTCGTCACCTTTTGAAGTGTAGGACAATCCCAAAGCTATAAGTGCGAGCCCTTCTCCCGCCCGGTCGCCTGTCGCCTTATATAGGCCCAGGGCTTCGGAAATCTCATCTCTTGCCTTTTCCGGTTGGCCGGTGCTTGTAGCTATGTAGCCGCCGAACAGATGTGTTCTGGCTTTGCCATTTCGATCATCTGCCAATGCCTTGCAGGCCCGTTCAAAATAGTTACGCGCCTTCAACAAATTGCCATTACCATAAATGACCTCTGCCATGTTGCTGACCGCTTTGGCATACGCATGCGAGACCATCGATGTCGAGCTGGATTGACGCGGCTCAAGAAGTGTCAGTGCTTTAGAGAGATTCGCGTAGGCCCGATCGTTGTCACCCTTATACGAATATAAATGACCGATCCGGCTCAGCGCTTGGCCTTCCGAGAAGCGATCGCCTGTTTGCCTACTCAATTTTGCCGCGTACTCAAAATGCTTTAGCGCCTCGGGATATCGCGTCAATCGAAAGCAGACATCGCCAGCTTTGATTGCCGCCAATGAAGCATTTGAGAAATCTGAAACAGACGTCCAGATCGCAGCGGCCTTATCATAAATATCGATTGCCTGCAGGAGAGATTCCCTGGTCCAACTGGCGCGCAACACTTCCGCGCTGCCCATCGCCTGTCGAGCTTCGCTGTCCTTTCGGTCGACGGCAGTTAGAGACGTCAATGGATGAACCTTTAGTTCAATTGGCCTGTCTGCTTTCTCCGTCTCGCGAGAACGAAGTTCTATTTTGTACAGTCCGGTAACATCAGCGGGAAATGAGATCTCTACCATCTCAAATTCCTGACTCACGTGCTCCACAAGTTTTGTTTCAGTTGGACCATACAGGACCGTTGACAGCGCGAGGTCACCTTTCTCGATCGAGAACCGAAGCAGTCGGCCCTGGTTAACCCAGACTCCAATTACGACCTGAGCACCGGCTGCAAGGTCCCGTTGGAAAGACGACCCAGGCGGAAGCTTAATCACCGTTGCCACATTCTCGCTGGTTTCAAATTCGATCGGCGGAGCTTCGACTGACGGAAAGAATAGCAACAGCAGGGCCAGGCTCAGGACGATCAACACGACGGCCAAAACCCCTTCTCTCTTGTATTTGCTCTTCTTTCCCTGTGGCATTGAATCCGGGATTATTTAACGGATACTCACGCTCTTGAGTTTGAACTTGCTGAGAGACCGTGTGTCGATCCGAGGACGTGTAAGAATCTGCTCTATTTATCACGTATGTCACAAAGAATTCAATCAGAACCGTACTGTGCCGGCGATCGGCGATGACGAAAAAGGTAGCCCGTAAGCTACCTTCTCGCAGGGCTGACACAGAAGTGCGGTTAGCGCCCATCGCGAACCGAATTACCGATCCCCACCGATGTCTTTTCAGATCGGTTCGAGTCTCCTCGCCAGTCCTCGAGCATACCCAGCCGCGTGCCGGGCGCCTTTCGACCAGACTTTGTCAAAGCGGCAGTACGTGGTGCTGGGGCTGCCGTCGAATCCTTTTTCATTTGCTTCATACTTGTATTACTGGGCATTTTCCTGTCCTTTCAATCTTATAGTGTGAGATGCCGCAGTCATTTCACACATTCCATTCTGTCGGACGTGATTCCCTCGCCGGGAATGTCACGCCTGGCGGCCGACTTACCGATGACCTCCGACCAAATTCGTTTGCGACTAAATCGAGTAGTACTGGAACTGCCAAATACCGTGATTTCGTATTCGGACGTTTCTTCAGTTGTTCGAAGGAAAAAACGTGCGTTGAGAGCCTCCTGGTTTGTTTCGGGTTCGGAGTTGAACTGCGGAAACGGTTGCAGTTCGTTTTGGCGCATGAATAGTTCGAACCCTTGCGTTCGCGGCATTCTTGTCAGACCCAACTCTGCCTTTGCCGAGTCGAAAGCGTTCTGGATTGAGTTGCCGAATCCCAATGCGCGATAAAACGCGCCAGCGAAAGCAACACCCGCCTTATCTCCAATCCCCTTGCCGGTGCCGACGGCGTAATCAATTACTTCGGAGAGCAGGCGCGCCTGAACTTTCGTGAAACAAGCATTAAGCAGAACCAACCGGAGATGACTGCTATAAAGCGCGAACAGTTCAACGAGACCTTGCCGGTCGACGGTCTTTCCTCGCCCCGGTGTTCCACCGAGTATGAGCTTCTGTTTCTTATTTCCGTGTCCGCTGAAGTGGACAATGTGTGGCCGATAGAACAACAACAGCTTTTGAAGATCGATCGGCCTTGTAGCTGCGTGGTTGTACAGTTCAAACCTGGTGCGGTACGGACCCTCTTGAATTCTTTCAAAAATCTCTCTCGCTTCCTCGTCTACAAGAATCCGGCTCGTGGTCCACGGATTGGCAGACAAAAATAGTATTCGGATTTTTTCGGTCATCGCTGTCCTCACGTTGTTAGACCAAACTTCTACTCGCGAACCTTGAAAAGCATTCGTTTTAACCACCCAAACTACGTGGCGGGAAAATTGAGAAAATCGCCGCAACGAAGAATTATTTTTTTGTTTGTGAGGATTAAGACGTGAATCTTTGGGCGCAAACGCCGGTCGTAATCAGGTCAACGTGAGTTAACCACCGCAAGAGTAAGATTCTCGTTGGCACCTGTTAGCATTCGGGGGTTCTGGAGGAAATTTGTTTCAAGTCGAACTTTCTGACGAACGTAACGAAACAGCTCGCCGACACTCACGAAATGATCCTGGTTCGAATCCGCCTCTCCTTTTAGACCTTCCAAGAGGTAATAAGTGAATACACCATGACCATTTCCCCATTTTTTTGATTCGTGTGCACGTTCGTTGACGTCACTTGAAGTAATGATCGCCCGGCCGTCCTCCTGGTAAAGCATTTTCTCGAGATAGAGGTTGGACAGGTTATTTGAAAGGTCTCGGGTCCCTCCGCTGGAGAGCCCGGCACTGTGGCATGTGTCCATCAGTAGAATCACCCGCTTTGACCTTATGTTTTGCTCGACGTATCGCAGGAGTTCAGGCATCGCGAGTGCTGTTCCTGGCATGTCGTTAACTTGCGTGTCATGCGCGATCACGTAGAGGTTCTCTGGCGCGAAATAATCTGGTGCACCGTGACCGGCAAAGAAGATCACCAACAAATCATTTGTAGACGCTCTAGCAACAAAGCTCGTTAGCGCCTGTCGGATGCTCGCCAGCGTTGCGTCCTCATTGGAAAGCAGTAACATGTTGTCGCGGGAGAAACCTCCTGCTGCTGGTTGTTGCAAGAAGTCGTAAATCGATCGTGCATCCACATGAGCGTAATCGAGATTTGGAATCGTATTTGAGTTTCTGTAGCGCGAAATACCAATTATCAGTGCATACTTTTGCCCGCGAACGGGCGTGGCAACGCCAGGTTTTTTCATAAACACTGGAACAAACACCTGCGTTCGTGTACCGAGTTTGTCCTCCGCCTCAACAACGAACTGGCTCTTATTTCGATTGAATACGATCGTTGTTTGGAAAGTAACGCTTCTCTCAGTGGCTCCTGTCCTGATCAGTTGACGTGCAGCTGTCTGAGGTTCAGCTTTGAATGGAATGATCTTTCCGTCCACAGAGATTTTCGTGATGGCAGAGGTAGTACTCGCAACACCGTTAACTCTGACCGTCATGCTGGTGAGTGCCGCTGGAAATTCGACAGCGCTCACCGGCTCCAACAGGAGAAGTTGTGGCGGTATTTCGCCGACGGTGCCAGGGGCCTGAATCGATTTGTAAGTGAAATCTGCATTCCAGTTTTGTGTCGCCGTCTTCACAATGAAGCTTGAGTAATATTTCCGGCCGCGCCTGTTCTGCGCCCAAATCTCGACTGTGTTGCCACCGCTAACCAACTCATATCCCGGACGTTGCTTAAGATTAATTTTAACTATCTTTCCACGCACTCCCGCGACAACCTCCGAAATGGGCCCAGTGGCCTGACCGTTTACCTGCGTTTTGATCGAGCCGTAGTCGATGTTGTCGGCCGCTGGGTTAAGTATGTGAACGAAAATCTGATTGACGCCCGAATACGGAATCGTCATTTCCGGTTCGCTTGATGGACCCATCTTGAAGTCGGGAACTTCAAGCTCAAAAACGGGCGGAGGGTTAACCGATTGCGGCAGTGTCAACGAATTGGAGAGAGAAACAACTAGCGTAGATAAGAGGACGAGAGACATCCATCTCGTCCTCTTGTTGTTTCTTCGGGGTAAAAACGAACACGCACGGTTCACGGTTTTCGTGGCTTCCTGGTGCCTGACGGAGAAAGGGTCTGGGATGCAGGTTCGATTCTGGGGACCGCGGCCGGTGTTTGCGAAACCGGAACAACCGACTCAGGTGACGTTGTCTTGATTAAATCCCTAACAGTTGGTGCGGTCCAAGTCTTTTCACCGAGGAGCCGCATGTAACCGTAAATAACATCGAGATTGGGCGGTACCAGCTCTTCGCTGCTTATGTTCGTTGCGCGTTTGCGTCCGTAATCCGTTATATAGCTCTTAAACGCCGCTACGGCCTCAACCTGGTTGCCGGGGTCTTTACTGTCCATAAGCATGAGTGCGCGATGAAGTTGCACATCGGGAATTTCGTGACGAAGATCAAGACTTATTGACTTCAGCAGCAACTGGTTTGCAAGGTCCAACTCTTCTTTGGTTCGCCCCACCTGTTTCAACACTCGACCGTAGTAATAGGTAGCCAACGGATCGTCAGAACGGAGCATGACCGATTGTTGTAGATTCATTTTGGCGAGCTGGAACATATCGTTATAAAAAGCTTCGATTCCATTGTCTCGCTTAAGTTCGGCGACGATTAGATTGAACTCCGGACCAATACCTTTAATTCTGTTCGCTTGAAGTGCTTCCTGGTATTGGGCCTTGAGTGCGCCATCGATCAATTTCTGCGCGTACTCCGTGCGCTCTCTGATCCGCGACCGTGCTCCAAGAAAGCCGAGTTGTGTTCTATTGTCGCGTTGAGCTACTTGAGCCATAGTTGTGTATAGGCGTGGTACTTCTCGAATATCGAACGACCTTCCCATTATTGCCTTCAACGCGAAATCGTCGGCCTCGTTTTCCTGCACCGTATTCCAATCTAAGGCTATGTTTTGTGCATAAAACGAACTGATTAACTGTCCCGCGTCAAATCCGGCACGCGCACCCGTATCGCCACCGATGGCTTGCCCAATCCCTGCGGCAGGGATACCCAACAGTGCTCCCCAAAAAGCTCGTTTTATTTGTTGTCGTCTGTTGTATTCGGATTCGGCAAGCGGCATCATTACCTTGATTCGCCAATGGTCTTTATAGACGTGTGCAACTTCATGTGCGAGTACATAGGCCAATTGCGCTTCGTTCTCAAGCACGGAAATCATACCGGTACTGACCAGGATCGTTCCCGTTGAGAGCGTATAAGCGTAGGGAATTGGGTGCGTTACGACTTTGAAGGAATAAAGCTTCTCTGAGTCTTCCGGAACAATCTGTTGTCCTAAACGATTTACGTATTCCTGAATTCGCGGATTGTCGTAGAGCGCGCGATGCAGGTTCAACACCTCACCTGCATTTTCCGTCATCAAACTGCGCCGGCGCTGAGATGTATTGATTGCGTAGGCCTCAGATGCATGCGAAGCCTGAACTCTGATGTAACTAAAATCTACAAACTCTCGGAAAGCTGAATCGCTGGCATAAAGCTCTTCGGCAAAATCACTGAGCGTTTGATAAGTCTTCGCCTGACTCGCACGCACCTTCTCTTCCATGCGCTTACGTTCTTCCTCTTTTTTATTTAGCTTTTCCTCGCGTTTTCGCAACTCCTTTTCTTCTTTCGATTCGGTTTGAGGGTTTGCCTGCGGCTTTGTGCTTGCTTCCTGAGCATTCGCAATCAACTGTGGGGCTGGAAAAACAAACAGAGCCATGAGTAGGAAAGGTAAAAGATTTAGTCGTCGGTTTTTCATGATGGGGTTCTCCTGTGTTGAGGCAGATGAATCTTGCGAGTTGTGCGTGACGCGGTCACGTGGTTTTGAAATGCTTGTACAGTGCCACGATGAGAAGTGACTCGAGTTCCGTGTTTGAGCGTCCACGAAAGTTCTGGCTCTTTCCACCGGCTTTGATGTGGAAGGCTTTCTTGGAAAGTTTGTTTATCGCGAACTCAATTATTTGATCGACTTGAAGCTTGAATCCGTGGCTGCCTTCAGTCGGAATAAACTCAACGCTATTCTTTCGCAAATGCAGCCAGCCGCGACAGTAATCCACGACTTCTGAGGTGGTGAACATTTCATGAGAATGAGTAACGTAAAAGGTGGCGCCTCCGCCGGCTTTGAAGGCTTCCTTGAATTCGGTTTGCGCCTTGAAGAAGTCACCACTGCGGTACAGGTTTGCAGTCGCCATAAACGTTAGCGCCTCACTGTTGGTAGGCTCTCGTTCAAGGATCTGTTCAAGCTGTGTGATTGCTTCGTCGTATTTTTGACTTTGAATACGGTTCAGCACAGTTGTGCCAATTGCTGGCGACGAGATCGTCTGCTGGCTGGCCGGGACCGCCCTGACAAGCAGCAAGGTTGCCGCTAAGCCAATTGATGCACCGATGGCTGTTAATAAACATGAAATGCGACTGGCCATAGTCTATGTTCTCCGCGCGTGCGAGGACTGTTCCGCAGTTAAATGCCTTTTAAACGCGATCTATAACATCCACTCAACTGGTTGGCCTTACCGGGCGTAGGAAAGCGTCACATTAAATAGGATTGCATCTTTGTTTTTTGAAAGCAGGGAATAAACAGTTTGTGGCAGAGGATCCTCGCGTGTGAGTTGTCTCGTACCTATTGGCGACGCGGCGAGTTGTTCCTCTTTGGTTCGAGTCTGGCCTGCTCCGCCGTTCATCTCGTAGCGATCCGCCTCTGCACCCCACATTTCCTCCCATTCAATGATTTGCTTTCTTGTAATTCGTAACGGCCCGCTGGAAAGCCGGACGGGCAAGGGCGATGAGGTAACTATAAAAGTGAGCAGTTCACCCAATTGATTTGCTTTTGGACTTGCCTTAAAAGGGATTTGGCCTTGCCCCGGAATGTCGATTAATTTTCCGGCTTCGAGTCGATTGTCTTCACCTTGTGTCGGAAATATCAGGTTTGTCTCACCGAAAGTACCATCAAAAAGGCAATCACGATCTATTACGTAAAGGTAACCGGCGCGTGGCGATTCAATACTCAACCGAACAGAATCGCCCTCGTAAAACTGTGCACCAGCTTCGACTCGTCTCCACTCGATTCTGTCACGGTCACCTCCATAAACCGATTGCGTGCGGGTCGTGTCTGCGGCTGGAACCGTTTCGAGCTTCCAAATGGTCATACCGACCAGCAACCGGGATCGATCAATTGGCTTCGTCGGTCCGGAAGCCGGCTGATATCTTTCGGACCGTTTCGGATCCTTAATCGATTTTGGTTTGGACCGGCGATTTTTCAGAAAGTCTTCCGAGATGATGTCTCTGCCTTTGTCATCTTGCGCATAGATCGAAGTGTTGGGCGAAACAGCGACCATGTACGATATCACCAGACCCAACGGGAATAGAGTCAACGATTTAAAGCTGGTCCATCGACCAAACATATCGACCTCCACCAGAATTGATCGACTTCCTTTTTGATTTATCTATCTATGTTGAAACTCCACCAGCCTGACTAACACATCGCCAGGGCCACGAACCGTCGTCTGGTGTGTCTCTTTGTTGGTCGCATACCTTGTTTCTTTTTCCCTGCTCATTAGAAAGTTCCTGGTCGTGACCAAATTCTCGCCAGTTAATGCTCCTTTAGGGTGCTTGAAGGCTTCAGTCTTTGCCGCTTCCAATTCAGGGACTGGCGAAACTGACCAAACAATCCAAAAGTTCTCTGTGCCCTCCGGTCCCGCAAAAGTGTTCCAACTAGTTTGGAACAGTTGGTTCGGACCTAATGTGGCTAAGCCAGCGTTTGTGCGTGGAGTGGGGTACAGAATCGTGAAGCTCGTTTCAGATTTAGAAGGTGGTCCTTCATTGAATAGGTACAGATACCCCGCATCCGGACTGGTGACATTCAGACGAAACTTGTAACCGGTTTCATAGATTTCTTTTCCGGAAGACAAAAACGCCTGCTGGAAAGGTTTTCCGTTGCGTGTTTTTTGAACATTCAACCAGTAGTTGAAGGTCCGCATGGAATCCGGGGTTTTGATGGGACTAGGAGTTGGGACAGAATTCACCACCCGGTTGTCATTCGATGGTCCTCGCTTGCTGGAAAGATAGATAGCAACGGTAATTCCGATCAGTGCAATTACCAAACCACCAAGGACAAATTTGAAACGACCGCTCAGCCACGGGAGTACAACATTCGGCGATGTCGGAATCGCTGGAGTCGCTGTTTCACTCAGTGGTTGAACCGTCTCCCTAACTGCCTGTTGCGCCGGCGATACTCGAATCGTTTCGTTACCAGCGGTCAAAGCATGAGCCAACCGATCTCCAAACTCAGCGGCACTCTGATACCGATTAGCCGGTTCAAACGACAGCGCCCGCAGCAATATCGCTCGGGCTTCCGTTGCCAATATGGGTCGCAGGTCAATCGGGTTTAGTCGAACTCCTTCGCGATGCATCTCCAACAGCTGCGGAGCTGAAGATGGATTGAATGGCCGGCGACCAGTGATCATCTCGTACCCAATTATGGCCATGGAGTAAACATCGCTCACGGCTGTAATCTTCTCGCCTCCACGAAGTTGCTCCGGCGACATGTAAAGGTAGGTACCCACCGGTGCGTTATTGACGGTGCTTGGAGCAACGACAGAATCCTTCACCTTTGCAATGCCAAAATCCACGACCTTCACCAACTCGGTATTTCCTCTAAAAACCTGAAGCAGGATGTTTTCAGGTTTGAGGTCACGATGAAAAATTCCCTGTTCGTGAACATCTTCCAGTGCGGCGCCAAGCTGTTTCAGTATCAAGGCAACACGTTCCAGCTCCATGCCCTCCGCAGGAATTTGCGAACGCAAAGTGACGCCGTCTACATACTGCATCACGATGTAAGGTTCACGGCTGGGAAGTTTCCCCGCTCCGAGCACGCTGACAATATTGGGGTGATCGATGCGAGATAGAGCTTCGACTTCCTGCTGAAACTTTTTCACTACATATGGATCTTCGAGAGAAGCCTCTAACAGAACTTTGATAACCACCCGCCGGTGGTGAAGGGTTGCATCTCGTGCGAGATAGACCCTGCCCATGCCGCCATGGCCGAGCTCTTTTTCGACCAGGAATCGTCCTTCGATCGTCGTCCCCTCAAGACTTTTGCCTGGCACGAAACCATGACCGTTAGACTGATTTCGGCTGCTGCTTGAAATGACGCGCAGGCCCAGTTCGAAGACAGATGATTCCAGAAACCCTTGTGCAGTGTCGTCCGCCTCCAGTAGCGAGTTAACTTCGCGCACCAAAACTGGATCATCGCTACACACTGTTGTCAGGAATGCCCTGCGGTCAGACCGAGGCAATGGCAAGGTTGAGTGATACAGTTCTTGAATGCGATCCCAGAGGGGGCGCTCCATTTAATGTCTCCCAAGGTGAGAAGGCCAGGGCGATGTTTGAGCGTAGAGATAATTAGCGCCTTGGGTTCAATTTGGCGAGCGGCATTCTATACACTCGACCTGGCTCTGACAATAGTTATTGGACGGAAAACAATTGTAACCAACAGGTACAAGGATCCCTTGCCGGCGCACTC
>Ga0105246_10001346_pt1 | contig 14500 bp, 13 predicted proteins | sample KBSM64metaG_FD_99694 | JGI IMG/M metagenome (GOLD analysis project Ga0105246, IMG submission 99694) | Miscanthus rhizosphere microbial communities from Kellogg Biological Station, Michigan, USA - KBS M6-4 metaG | ecosystem: Host-associated > Plants > Roots > Rhizosphere > Soil | place...
CGCCAGCAGGACCCATTGTAAGGTGACTGCGGCCTGATTAGACTGCGCCGAATTCCGTACGCACAGCCCTTTGTAAGGACTCATATGATCAAGAAATGCTTGTTCCCGGCAGCCGGTTACGGCACTCGCTTCCTGCCAGCGACCAAAGCCATGCCCAAAGAGATGCTGCCGGTGGTGAACAAGCCACTGATTCAGTACGGCGTCGAAGAGGCACTGGATGCCGGCTTGAATGAAATCTCCATCGTGACCGGCCGCGGTAAGCGCGCACTGGAAGACCACTTCGACATCAGCTATGAGTTGGAAAACCAGATCAAGGGCACCGACAAGGAAAAATACCTGGTCGGTATTCGCAAGCTGCTCGACGAATGCTCGTTCTCCTACACCCGTCAGACCCAGATGAAAGGCCTTGGCCACGCCATCCTCACCGGTCGCCCGCTGATCGGTGACGAACCGTTCGCCGTGGTACTGGCCGATGACCTGTGCGTGAACCTGGAAGGCGACGGCGTGCTGACCCAGATGGTCAAGCTCTACCAGAAATACCGCTGCACCATCGTCGCCGTAATGGAAGTCAACCCGGCGGAAACCAACAAGTACGGCGTGATCGCCGGCGACGACATTGGTGATGGCCTGATCCGCGTGCGTGACATGGTCGAGAAGCCAGCGCCGGAAGATGCACCGTCGAACCTGGCGATCATCGGCCGCTACATCCTGACCCCGGACATCTTCAAACTGATCGAAGAAACCGAGCCAGGCAAGGGCGGCGAGATCCAGATCACCGACGCCCTGCTCAAGCAGGCCAAAGATGGTTGCGTGATTGCCTACAAGTTCAAGGGCCAGCGTTTCGACTGCGGCGGCGCTGAAGGCTACATCGAGGCGACCAACTTCTGCTACGAGCACTTCTACAAGACTGGCAAGGCGTACTGATTTCACGCTTGCCGATCTGTTTCAACTGAAAGCCACCTTCGGGTGGCTTTTTCGTTTTTCAGCCCCATGTAAGTCGGTATGCTGGTGTCCTGCCGAGGAGAATGAAATGGCCTATGATTTTGACCTGTATGTAATTGGCGCCGGTTCCGGCGGTGTTCGCGCGGCGCGCTTTGCCGCAGGTTTTGGCGCCAAGGTGGCTGTGGCGGAAAGCCGCTACCTGGGCGGTACCTGTGTGAATGTCGGCTGCGTGCCGAAGAAGCTATTGGTGTACGGCGCGCATTTTGCCGAGGACTTCGAACAGGCCAGCGGTTTCGGCTGGTCGTTGGGTGAGGCGAACTTTGACTGGGCGACCCTGATCGCCAACAAAGACCGCGAGATCAACCGTCTCAACGGTATCTATCGCAACCTGCTGGTCAACAGCGGCGTGACCCTGCACGAAGGGCATGCGCGCCTGGTGGATCCGCACCAGGTGGAAATCAATGGCGAGCGCTTCACCGCCAAGCATGTCCTGATCGCCACGGGCGGCTGGCCGCAGATTCCGGACATTCCAGGCCGCGAACATGCCATTGGCTCCAACGAAGCGTTCTTTCTCAAAGAGCTGCCAAAGCGCGTACTGGTGGTAGGCGGTGGCTATATCGCCGTTGAGTTCGCGGGCATTTTCCATGGTTTGGGCGCGCAGACGTCGTTGCTGTATCGCGGCGACCTGTTCCTGCGCGGCTTCGATGGCTCGGTGCGCAAGCACTTGCAGGAAGAGCTGACCAAACGCGGCCTGGACCTGCAGTTCAATGCCGACATCGAGCGCATCGACAAGCAAGCCGATGGCAGTCTCAAGGCCACCTTGAAAGACGGTCGGGTGCTGGAAGCCGACTGCGTGTTCTACGCCACCGGCCGGCGCCCGATGCTGGACAACCTGGGCCTGGAAAATACCGGTGTCACCCTCGATGAGCGTGGCTTCGTCAGCGTGGACGAGCTGTATCAAACCAGCGAGCCGTCGATCCTGGCCATTGGCGATGTGATCGGCCGCGTCCAATTGACCCCGGTCGCCCTGGCCGAAGGCATGGCGGTGGCGCGTCGCCTGTTCAAGCCCGAGCAGTACCGTCCGGTGGATTACGCGATGATTCCGACGGCGGTGTTCAGCCTGCCGAATATCGGTACGGTGGGCCTTACGGAAGAGGAGGCGAAGAAGAACGGCCATAAGGTGCAGATCTTCGAGAGCCGTTTCCGGCCGATGAAGCTGACCCTGACGGACTGTCAGGAAAAGACCCTGATGAAGCTGGTGGTCGATGCCGACACCGACAAAGTGCTGGGCTGCCACATGGTCGGGCCCGATGCCGGCGAAATCGTGCAGGGCCTGGCGATCGCGCTCAAGGCCGGCGCGACCAAACAGCATTTCGACGAGACCATTGGCGTGCACCCGACGTCGGCGGAAGAGTTCGTCACCATGCGCACGCCTGTGGCGGACTGATCAGGTTTCGCCGGTTGCCTCTGGCGTCGTTGCAACGACGGCGGCCAGACGCAATGCTTCAATACTGGCCTGGGCCTTGAGAAGGTCCAGCTCCAGCGCCTTGTTGGCCTGCTGATGCTCAGTCAGCGCTGCCTGGCGTGACTGGCTTTCCAGCAGCGCCACCCGCAGGCGCTCCTGAAGCAGTGTGCGCTCGCTGTCGACCTGGCTGATCTTCTCGTTCAACTCAAGTTGCAAGGCCTGGTCTTTGCGCCGTTGCTCCTGCAATGCGTTCAGCTCCTTCGCGGTCATCCGGTGTTCGATCAACAAGCGCTCGTTGTCTCGATGCAATTGGGTGATTTCGTCCTGACGCACCAGCGCACTCTGCTGGGCCTGGCGCAGCTCGGCTTGTACCTGCTGCAACTGACCTTCATGACGGCGCTGCTCCTGTTCACGCTGCTCCTTGACCGCATTGCGGTAATGCTCAAGGGCATCTCGGGCGTGCAGGTGCTTGTCTTCCAGGGAGCGAATCTGCTCGTCCTTGTCCTTGATCCTCAATTCGTAATCGCTGCACGCCTGGCTGAGCCCGGCGTTGCGCGTTTGCTCGGTCTGCAGGCTGGTGCCGGCGGTTTGCAGGGCGGCGCTTTCCTCGGCGAGGGCGGCGGCCTGGATATCGAACTGCTGTTGCAGCTGATCATGGGCTCCTTGCAACGTTTCAAGCTGAGTGAGCAGGGCGCTTTTGTGCTGCTCAAACTGCGCCAGGGCGAGGTCGATGGGCTCCTGGGCCTTCTCTTTCAGGCGCTGGGCGAGCCGTGCCACCAACTCCCCAAGCTCATCATCAATGGGGGCTTCGGTAATGGTCTGGCGGGTTTCGCTTTCGTCCAGCTCCTTGAGGTAGCGGTGAATGGTGGTTTTCGAGCCGGTATTGCCCATTTCGATGCGCACGGCGTCGATGCTGGGATTTTCGCCACGGGCGAGGATCGCCAGGCGTGCCGTCTGAACGACTGCTTTGTTTATGCCACCACGAGCCATGGGGTCTCCGTCTATTTCGTACTGTGGTACAGGGTATGTATTTACATACTATATCACAGCTAAAAAATGCTTTAAATTCATGATTTAACAGATGGGATATTGGCGTATTATCCCGTGTCATCAGCATTTTTAGCGTCGAACCAGGCGTTCGCAGTACGAATAGGCCCTGCCATGAGTGATCTTGATCGTTACCTCAACGCCGCGACCCGTGACAACACGCGCCGTAGCTACCGCGCGGCCATCGAGCATTTCGAGGTCAGTTGGGGTGGCTTCCTGCCCGCCACCAGCGACAGCGTGGCGCGCTACCTGGTTGCGCACGCGGGCGTGCTGGCCGTCAACACGCTGAAGTTGCGGCTCTCAGCACTGGCGCAGTGGCACACCAGCCAGGGGTTTGCCGACCCGACCAAGGCGCCGGTGGTGCGCAAGGTGCTCAAGGGCATCCGCGCCGTGCACCCTGCGCGGGAGCGGCAGGCCGAGCCGTTGCAGCTCAAGCACCTGGAGCAGGTGGTGGCGTCGCTTGAGCGTGAAGCCAGCGAAGCCCGTGACAAGCAGGACCGGCCTGCGTGGTTGCGCGCCAAACGCGACACGGCGCTGATCCTGCTGGGGTTCTGGCGTGGCTTTCGCAGTGATGAGCTCTGTCGCTTGAGTGTCGAGCATGTCCAGGCGGTGCCGGGAGCCGGCATCAGCCTGTACTTGCCGCGCAGCAAAAGTGACCGCGACAACCTCGGCAAGACCTACCACACACCCGCACTGCTGCGCCTGTGCCCGGTACACGCCTACAGCGAATGGCTCAGCGCCTCGGCAATGGTGCGCGGCCCGGTGTTTCGCGGGATCGATCGCTGGGGCAACCTGGGGGAGGAGGGGCTGCATCCCAACAGCGTGATTCCACTGCTGCGCCAGGCGCTTGAGCGCGCGGGCATTCCGGCCGAGCAGTACACCAGCCATTCCCTGCGACGCGGCTTCGCGACCTGGGCCCATCGCAGCGGCTGGGATCTGAAATCGTTGATGAGTTACGTCGGCTGGAACGACATGAAATCGGCCATGCGCTATGTTGAAGCGACGCCTTTTCTCGGCATGACGCTGGCGACCCAGCCGCTGCTATGAGATTTCTTCTATTAATACAGTCATCTGATAGAGAAACCCAATCGTCAGCATCAGGTTTGCCAATGAGCCATCGTCACAGAGAGTGGGTAGGATTCACCCCATCAACTTGTTAAGCCCTTCTACAAACCCTGACGGAGAGTCAACGATGCCTATCATCAACAGCCAAGTAAAACCGTTCAAAGCTACCGCGTTCAAAAACGGCAGCTTCCTCGATGTGACCGACGCTGACCTGAAAGGCAAGTGGTCTGTGGTGTTCTTCTACCCAGCCGACTTCACCTTCGTTTGCCCAACCGAACTGGAAGACCTGGCTGACAACTACGCCGAATTCCAGAAGCTGGGCGTAGAAATCTACAGCGTGTCCACCGACACCCACTTTGCCCACGCTGCCTGGCACAACACTTCGCCAGCCATCGGCAAGATCCAGTACACCATGATCGGCGACCCGACCCTGACCATCTCGCGCAACTTCGACGTGCTGATCGAAGAAGCCGGCCTGGCGGACCGCGGTACGTTCGTGATCAACCCGGAAGGCCAGATCAAGATCGTTGAACTGAACGACGGCGGTGTTGGCCGTGACGCCTCTGAGCTGCTGCGCAAGATCAAGGCCGCCCAGTACGTTGCTGCCCACCCTGGCGAAGTGTGCCCAGCCAAGTGGAAAGAAGGCGAGGCCACCCTGGCTCCGTCCCTGGACCTGGTCGGCAAAATCTAAGTCTGTGAAGTCTCAAGGGCGGGTATCCGCACCTACCCAGTAAGCTGCAACCGCCCTCAAAAACGCCCGGGCGAGATTCGCTCGGGCGTTTTTTTTACCCAGAATTAAAGGAAATCGCCCGTATGTTGGACGCCAATCTTAAAGCTCAGTTGAAGTCATACCTGGAGCGGGTTACCCAGCCGATCGAGATCGTCGCCTCCCTCGATGACGGCGCGAAATCCCAGGAAATGCTCGCTCTTTTGCAGGACGTAGCCAGCCTCTCCACGCTGATTACCCTGCACAGCGATGGCAATGATGCGCGCAAGCCGTCGTTCTCCATCAACCGCCCGGGTGCCGAGATCAGCCTGCGTTTCGCCGGCATCCCCATGGGCCATGAATTCACGTCCCTGGTGCTGGCCCTGCTGCAAGTCGGTGGCCACCCATCCAAGGCCAGTGTCGAAGTAATTGAACAGATCCGTGCCTTGAAAGGCGAGTTCAGCTTCGAGACTTATTTTTCACTGTCGTGCCAGAACTGCCCGGACGTGGTCCAGGCGCTGAACCTGATGGCCGTGCTCAACCCCAACATCCGCCACGTGGCCATCGACGGCGCGCTGTTCCAGGCTGAGGTCGATGAGCGCCAGATCATGGCGGTGCCCAGTGTCTACCTCAACGGTGTGAACTTCGGCCAGGGCCGCATGGGCCTGGAGGAAATCCTCGCCAAGCTTGATACCAGCGGTATCGAAAAGGCTGCCGAGAAAATCAGCGCCAAGGATGCCTTTGATGTATTGGTCGTCGGCGGTGGCCCGGCCGGTTCATCGGCTGCGATCTACGCTGCCCGCAAAGGCATTCGTACCGGTGTGGCCGCCGAGCGTTTTGGTGGCCAGGTACTGGACACCATGTCCATCGAGAACTTTATCTCGGTACAGGAAACCGAAGGCCCGAAACTGGCCAGTGCCCTGGAAGCCCATGTACGTCAGTACGACGTCGACATCATGAACCTGCAGCGTGCCAGCAGCCTGGTGCCGGCGAAAAATGCCGGTGAGTTGCACGAAATCCGCTTCGAAAGCGGTGCGACGCTCAAGTCCAAAACCGTGATCCTGGCCACTGGTGCGCGCTGGCGTGAAATGGGCGTGCCGGGCGAGCAGCAATACAAGGCCAAAGGCGTGTGCTTCTGCCCGCATTGCGACGGCCCGCTGTTCAAGGGCAAGCGCGTAGCGGTGATTGGTGGCGGTAACTCAGGCGTCGAAGCCGCCATCGACCTGGCCGGTATTGTCAGCCATGTCACGTTGCTGGAGTTCGACAGCAAGCTGCGCGCCGACGCTGTGTTGCAGCGCAAGCTGTACAGCCTGCCGAACGTCGACGTAATCACCAGCGCATTGACCAGTGAAGTCAAAGGCGATGGACAGAAAGTCACCGGTCTTGCCTACAAGGATCGCGACAGCGGCGAGTTCAAGACCCTCGACCTGGAAGGCATCTTTGTGCAAATCGGTCTGTTGCCCAACACTGACTGGCTCAAAGGCACTGTGGAACTGACGCCTCGCGGCGAGATCATCGTCGATGCGCGTGGCGAGACCTCATTGCCGGGTGTATTCGCCGCCGGTGACGTGACGACTGTGCCGTACAAGCAGATCGTGATTGCCGTGGGCGAGGGCGCCAAGGCTTCCCTGAGTGCGTTCGACCACCTGATCCGCACGTCCGCCCCTGCGTAAAATCCGAAGCGCAAATAAAAAACCCCATGAGTGATCATGGGGTTTTCTCGTTCTCGTTCCCACGCTCCGCGTGGGAATGCCTACCGTGACGCTCTGCGTCACACGGCGTTACATCGGTGCTGGCTGAATGATTTCAACCCAGTACGCATCCGGGTCCTTGATAAAGGCCAGGCTTTTCATGCGGCCATCGCTCAGGCGCTTCTGGAAATCGCAGCCCAGGGCTTCGAAGCGTTCGCACGCCGCAACGATGTCCGGCACCGAGATGCAAATGTGGCCAAAGCCACGAGGGTCGGTGTTGCCGTTGTGGTAGGCGAAATCGGCATCGTTTTCGGTGCCGTGGTTGTGGGTCAGTTCCAGGATGCCAGGGATCGACTTCATCCACTGGGTGCGCTCAGCCGCGTCAGCCGGGATCTGGGCCTTGTCCACCAGGGCGAGGAAATACAGGCTGAATTCGGCTTCCGGGAAGTCACGTTTTTCAACCAGGGAAAAACCCAGTACGCGGGTGTAGAAATCCAGCGACTTGGTGATGTCCTTGACCCGCAGCATGGTGTGGTTGAACACGAAGTTTGCGGTGGCGGTATCAGGTTGGGCAGTGACGCCGGGGAAGGTGTTCAGTTCGTGCAGGCTCATGGGCCCTCCAGAAAAAATGGGGCAAAGCGGTCCCTTGGCTTGCGGCAAGCATCCGTGCAGATGGGCCATGATACGCAAGGCCTGCCGGTCATGCCAAATGAAAAAGCTGACGCAACCCTTGCGAGCGGTGGGTCCGGGGCCGCAAACTTTGGCGCTGGAACCCTGGATGCTTTTTGCAATGATCGAGTTTCGTAAACCGCTGTTGAGTACCGTGTGTCTACTTCTGGCGAGCCCGCTCGTATGGGCGACCGACCCCGAGATCCATTGGCCCAGCGGTTGGCAGGTGGAGGAAGTTGAACCCGACGCCGCCGGAAAGAGCCAGGCCGTGACGCGTCAGCGTGCGATCAAGAATGACGAAAATGGTCAGACCTTGATGGTGATGGAGTTGACCGGTACGCCAATTGAGGCCGGGCACCAGGTCAATCTTCAAGGCGTGTTGCTGGAGATGCGCAAGTCCATTCAAAAAGATTTTGCCCAGGGCGGTTATCAAAGCGTGTGCACCAAAATGCACGCCGCTACATTGAGCCGCCTTGATGCGCTGGAAACTACCTGCGTGATTACCGAGAACGGTCGGCATGTGCTATCGCAGACACTAGTGGGTGCGGTGGATAAGGAAAAAGCCTACGTGTTTTCATATGCGGGCCAGGCGCAAGCGTACGAGGCCAGTCAGGATGAAGTCAATTCAGTACGTGACAGTCTCAAACTTTGAATGGGTGTATGCGAAAGAAAGTGAACTTTAATTTAAGTTCGCTTGCGAACCTGAAAACGAAAAAGCCCCGCGTGAGCGGGGCTTTCTATTAGTGCATGTTAATCAACCGCGAAGCCAGGAATCTACAGTGGCTGCGCCGTGCTCTTCTTTCCACGCTTTCAGGCCGCGATGGTTGCCGCCTTTGGTCTCGATCAGCTCACCGGTGTGCGGGTTCTGATAGACCTTGACCACGCGGGCGCGGCGCTGTTTCGGTGCGGCCGCAGGCGTGGCGCCGCGCTTGGCCGGGTTTGGATCAAGGATGGCGATCACATCGCGCAGGCTCTTGTCGTAGCTGCCCATCAGTTTTTTAAGTTTTTCTTCAAATTCGATTTCTTTCTTCAGCCCGGCGTCGTTCTTCAGGGATTCCAGCTGGGCAAGCTGCTCTTGAAGGGCTTTTTCTGCTGCGCGAAATTCGGCGAGTCTGGACAAAATCTGTACTCCAATAGTGTAGTTAGCTGATATCTACTGCGAAGAAAGCCTTAAGCCAAGAGGGTTAAGCTAACTCAAACGAAAACACCTGACTGTGAGTGTATCGCCGGCAAGAAAAATTGTAGTAGTTAATCCACTTCGAGTAAATCATGTCTTTTGTCTAAATAACATGCTGGCCGTGAAGGCAGTCGGTGACTGTTCACTGACGGGTCACCGACTTAATGAACTCATCGCCGGGTAATGGACGGCCGAACAGGTAGCCTTGCAGGAAGTCCACGCCTTTGGCGACGAGGTAATCACACTGTTGCGCTGTTTCCACACCCTCGGCCACGATGCCCAGGTCGAGTTTGACGGACAGTTCGATGATGCTGTCCAGAATATGCCGTGAGAGGGCATCCGCACCGATCATGGCGACAAAGCTTTGATCGATCTTCAAGTAGTCCACATTGAAGTGACGCAAGTAGCCCAGGCTGGAATGCCCGGTGCCGAAGTCATCTATGGCGATCATCACGCCCAACTGGTGCAGCGCGTCGAACAAGCGTCGTGTGACGTCAGTGGGCTCGATCAACTCACGCTCGGTCAGTTCCAGTACCAGGGTTATCTGGCCGGGCGGGAAGGCTGCAAGGAACGCTCGGCAGTCGTCCACCAGCTCCAGGTCCTGGCAATGACGCGCGGTGATGTTCACGCCGATATGAAACCCCGGGCTGAAGCGCTCGGCGTGCGGCGCCAGTTGCGCGGCCGTCTGGCGCAGCAGGGCGCGTGTCATGGGCACGATCAGCCCGGAGTGCTCGGCCAGGGGAATGAACAGGTCCGGTCGCACCAGGCCTTCCTTTGGGTGTTGCCAGCGCATCAGCACCTCGCAACCGGCCCATTGGCGTGTGTCGCCGCGCACCACCGGTTGAAAATACGGGATGAACTCATCGGCGCCCAAGGCACGTTGCAACTCGTGGGTAGGCGCCGAAGAGCGCTTTTGCAGCCAATGGGCAAGGAGGCCGGCCAGCACACCAAAAAACACCACCAGGCTGAACACTGCCGGATAGCGCGCCTGCATGTAACGCCAGACCTCACCCTCGGGCATGCCCACGTCGACGCTGTATTGATAGCGGTTGGAGGCCAGGAAGTGAGGGGCTATGGCAAACTTCGGCGGCGCGTCGGTATGGACCTTGCCGTCGGCGTCCAGCCAGTTGGGGCCCACCTTTAACACCAGGGAGGCGTAGCGGCTGATCAGGCGCAGGGCATTGGTGAGGTGGTAACCGTCAATCGAGGCAAACGCGCCTCGATCACCGTCGACCAACCGGTACACCAGCAGCGCGGTATCCGGCGTGACGGGGTTGCCGTTCATCAACCACAAACGCCCGCCAACGTAGTCGTCCGGGTTGACCGGCGAGTCATGCCGGCTGCCGAACAATGAACTGCAATAAATGTTTTTCTGCCAGGACAAGGTGGTGGCGCGCACGAACGGCCGGCGGGTGACCTGTTCACGCAGTGCCAGCGTTGCCGCGTTATCACACGGCAAGCCAGCCAGCGGCAACAGGTCCTGGGCGGCGAGGGCGGTGTTGTCGAGCATCAAGTCGAACTGACGCACCGCTTCCCTGGCCGTTTGCGCAGTGCTTTGCTCAAGCGTGCGCTCGGCTTGCCAATAAAGAATCACCACGCCCAATAAAACGGGGAGCAGGCCGCAGACGATGCTCAGGCAATAACGGGCAACTCGGCTTCGTGGGCCTTGGGATGTAAAGGGCATAGAGGAGCGGCCGTGCAAAAAAAGAAGGGGACAATGCCGATGATAGATGGCATTCACACAAGGCGCTCAGCAAAACGTAACAGCGTCTACCCGGGTGACAAAGCCCTTGCGCGCGGCAAGGCAATGGGGATTTGATAAGCGTACGGGCAAATAGAGCGCGGACAAAAAGTGTTACGCTGTGTAGAATCGATTTACGCATACAAGAATATGGACTTGCGCTCACGCAAGCCTCGCCGTCAGAGACTGATGACACCATGAAGCAACTCGGTTCTCCCCTGATTTTTGGTGACTTCCTCGCCCGCAGTGTGCGAGGCCTTTCCTGTGCGCCACCCGCCGACCTCATCCTTGCCGGTAAATAACCAGTTGTTAATCCAAGCATGATGAGGCACCCGACATGACCGACCAATACGAAAACCCGATGGGCCTGATGGGCTTTGAATTCATTGAGTTCGCATCGCCGACCCCGGGCATCCTGGAGCCGATCTTCGAGATCATGGGCTTCACCAAGGTGGCGACCCACCGTTCCAAGGACGTGCAGCTGTTTCGCCAGGGCGAGATCAACCTGATCCTCAATAACGAGCCCAACAGTCTGGCCTCCTACTTCGCCGCCGAACACGGCCCGTCGGTGTGCGGCATGGCGTTTCGGGTGAAGAACTCGCAGCAGGCCTACCAGCGCGCCCTCGAACTGGGGGCCCAGCCGATTCATATCGAAACCGGTCCGATGGAGCTGAACCTGCCGGCGATCAAAGGCATCGGCGGTGCGCCGTTGTACCTGATCGACCGGTTTGGCGAGGGCAGCTCGATCTATGACATCGACTTCGTCTACCTCGAAGGCGTAGACCGCAACCCGCAAGGCGCCGGCCTCAAGGTCATCGATCACCTGACCCACAACGTCTATCGTGGCCGCATGGTCTACTGGGCCAATTTCTACGAAAAACTGTTCAACTTCCGTGAAGCGCGCTACTTCGACATCAAGGGTGAGTACACCGGCCTGACGTCCAAGGCCATGAGCGCGCCGGATGGCATGATCCGCATCCCGTTGAACGAAGAATCGTCCAAGGGCGCGGGCCAGATCGAAGAGTTCCTGATGCAGTTCAACGGCGAGGGCATCCAGCACGTGGCGTTCCTCACCGATGACCTGGTCTCGACCTGGGACGCGTTGAAGAAGATCGGCATGCGCTTCATGACCGCGCCGCCGGACACTTACTACGAAATGCTCGAAGGCCGCCTGCCCAACCACGGCGAACCGGTGGACCAGCTGCAGGCCCGCGGCATTTTGCTGGACGGCTCGTCGATCGAAGGCGACAAGCGCCTGTTGCTGCAGATTTTCTCGGAAACCCTGATGGGCCCGGTGTTCTTCGAGTTCATCCAACGCAAAGGCGACGATGGGTTCGGCGAAGGCAACTTCAAGGCGTTGTTCGAGTCGATCGAGCGCGATCAAGTGCGTCGCGGTGTATTGACCGCCGACTAGGCAAAAAATAAAGCCCGGCTTCGGCCGGGCTTTCTTTTGCCTGGAATTCAGGCTCTGCGCTGACGCACCAGGTGCTTGAATCCTTCATACATCAGCACCATCACCGCCAGCCAGATCGGGATATAGGTCAGCCATTGCCCGCCCTTGATGCCTTCACCCAGCAGTAGCGCTACGGCGAGCAACAACACCGGCTCCACATAGCTGAGCAGGCCGAACAGGCTGAAGGCCAGCAAACGGCTGGCGATAATGTAGCTCACCAGCGCCGAAGCACTGATCAAGCCCAGCATGGGAATCAACGCGTACAACTTCGGCTGCGCATCCAGTACCGCGAAGCCCTGCTCGCCGCTTTGCACAAACCACCAGGCCACCGGCAACATCAGCGCCATGTCCAGCCACAGGCCACCCAGATGGTCGGTGCCCAGGTACTTGCGCACCACGAAGTACACCGGGTAACCGATGATCACCACCAGCGTTGCCCAGGAAAACCCGCCAGCCTGATACAACTCGTTGAGCACGCCCAGCGTGGCAAACACCACGGCGATATGCTGCAAGCGCGACAACTGCTCGCCGTAGACCAGCCGTCCGGTCAGTACCATGGTCAGCGGCAACAGGAAATACCCCACCGACACGTCCAGGCTGCGCCCATTGAGCGGCGCCCACATGAACAGCCATAACTGCACGCCCAGCAGCGCGGACGACAGCAGCACGCCGCCGATCAAGCGCGGCCTGGTCGCCAACATGCGCAGCAACTCCCACGCCCGTCGCCATTCGCCGCTGACCACCATGAAGACGGTCATGCAGGGCACGGTCAGCAACATGCGCCAGCCGAAAATTTCCAGACCACTCAGGGGGGTGAGCAGCGACGTAAAGTAATACATCACGGCAAACAACACCGAGGCCGATACCGATAACACAACACCTTTAGACACGCAGTCCTCGCGAAAGCCGATTTGAGATAAACAGGAAGAATCGAGAGGCAGATTATGGTGCTTTTGGTGGCTCAGGTGCGCTGATTTGGGGCAAAAGGCGGAAAAAGGCTGAAAATGGTCGTTTTACACGCGTGGGCTCAAGGGTTGCCTATGAGCGCGCCGTACGACCCGAGACAAAGTGACTCACATCATTGAACCCCGGCGTGGACGAGTGCCCAGGGGTTACCAGCGAATCGATGAATGCTTCATCTTCCGCGCTGATCTTCACCTCGAGTGCGCCGGTATAGGCATCCCACTGCGCCTCGGTGCGCGGGCCGACAATCGTCGAGCTCACCGCTGCGCTATTGAGCACCCAGGCAATCGCAAACTCGACCATGCCCACGCCACGCCCCTGGGTGTATTGCTGGATCTGCTGGGCGATGTGCAGCGATTCGACGCGCCATTCGGTTTCCAGGATGCGTTTGTCCTGGCGTGCAGCGCGGCTGCCAGGCTCGGGTGTCAGGTCCGGCGCGTACTTGCCGCTGAGCACGCCCCGCGCCAGCGGGCTGTACGGCACCACGCCCAGGCCATAAGCGGCAGCGGCGGTGATCTGCTCGACTTCGGCCTGGCGATTGACGATGTTGTACAACGGCTGACTGATGATCGGCCGGTCAACGCCCAGGCGTTCGGCCACGCGTATGACTTCGGCAATACGCCAGCCGCGATAGTTGGACAATCCCCAGTGGCGAACCTTGCCCTGGCGAATAAGATCGCCGATCGCTGATACCGTGACCTCCAGCGGAGTGTCGGGGTCCTCGCGGTGCAGGTAGTAGATGTCCAGGTAGTCGGTGTCCAGGCGGCCCAGGCTGGCCTCCAGCGCGTTGAACATACGCTTGCGGCTCAGCCCGTTGCGGTTGGGCATGCCATCCGCCGGGCCCATCCCGACCTTGGACGCCACCACCCAGTCCTGTCGGTTGCGCGCGATGGCCTCGCCGACGATTTCCTCGGAGCGTCCGCCGGTGTAGACGTCGGCGGTGTCGATAAAGTTGATGCCTTGGTCCCAGGCCTTGTCGATGATGCGCAGCGAGTCTTCAGTGCTGGTCTGTTCGCCAAACATCATGGTGCCCAGCGTCAGTGCGCTGACCTTCAATCCGGACTGGCCCAATGTGCGGTAAATCATGCAAAGCTCCTCATGGCAGGCGAACGTGTGTCATGCAATACCAGACACGAGCGCTTTGGAACAAGCGCTGTGTGTGTTTTTTCATGCACTCAGCAGGGGCTGGCAGCGCTCGTGTAAAAACCGCTGCGGCACTTTCATCCGTTTCTAGACCTGCAGGCGGTGGGGGACACTTCAGGTTGAACGGCGCCGGCTGACGGATGCTTCACAATCCAAATGTGGGTGGGGGCTTGCTCCCGATGACGGCCTCTGGGCTGACCAGGATTTTGTGTCGATCCTGGCCCAAATGTGGGAGGGGGCTTGCCCCCGATGGCGGCCTCTGGGCTGACCAGGATTTTGTGTCGATCCTGGCCCAAATGTGGGAGGGGGCTTGCTCCCGATGGCGGCCTCTGGGCCGACCAGGATGTTGGATCAGATCGAGTACATATCCGTTTCTGCGGTAACGGCTGCTAATGGTTCCGCTTTTACAGCGGCTCACTTTTGAAAAGCGCAAAAGTA
>Ga0105246_10001352_pt1 | contig 14476 bp, 11 predicted proteins | sample KBSM64metaG_FD_99694 | JGI IMG/M metagenome (GOLD analysis project Ga0105246, IMG submission 99694) | Miscanthus rhizosphere microbial communities from Kellogg Biological Station, Michigan, USA - KBS M6-4 metaG | ecosystem: Host-associated > Plants > Roots > Rhizosphere > Soil | place...
GGAAGAACCAGAACGCCAGGGCGTTCAGACGCGGGAACGCAACGTCCGGGGCACCAATCTGCAACGGCATGATGACGTTGGCGAAGCCGGCGAACAGCGGGGTTGCGAACATCAGCAGCATCACGGTGCCGTGCATCGTGAACATCTGGTTGTACTGCTCTTTGGTCTGCAGGATCTGCATGCCCGGCTCGAACAGTTCTGCACGGATCAGGAGCGCCATGACGCCACCGAGGCAGAAGAACACGAACGACGCAATGAGGTACATGTACCCGATGGTCTTGTGGTCCGTGGAGGTGATCCAGTTGACGACAATGCGTCCCTTGGATTTAGGAACTACGGGAGCCTCAAGGGTCCCGGCGGATTGAGTGTAAGTAGCCACGTCGCTCCCCTTACTTGGTTTCGATCAGGTCCGGGTTGCGGTCGTATTCCGCACCGAGCAGGCCCGTGTTGCCGTCCTGGCGAAGCTTGTCCATGTGGTCCTGGAATTCAGACTCGGAGACAACCTTGACGCGGAACAGCATTTCGGAGTGGTATTCACCGCAGAGTTCGGCGCACTTGCCATCGAAAGTGCCCTCCTTGGTGGGAGTGAACCTGATGTAGTTGGTCTTGCCGGGGATCATGTCCCGCTTCTGCAGGAAGGCCGGAACCCAGAAAGAGTGGATGACATCGCGGGAGTTCAGCTCCAGGTCAACCGACTTGCCAACGGGCAAGTACAGCGTGGGGAGCAGGTCCTTGTTGACCTCGTTGCCGGTCAGGTGGGCCTGAACGCCGGCCTCGTGGAGGTCTTCGTTAATGACCTCGCCCTTTTTGTAGTTGAAGTCCCAGGCCCACTGCTTGCCGCGGACGTCAATGACGACGTCGGCCGGCTGTGAGCGGTCATCGATCGCGCGCTGGTCCTGGTCGGTGAAGTAGAAGAACACCAGCACCATGAACAGCGGAATGGTCAAATAGAAGACCTCAAGCGGCAGGTTGTAGCTGAGCTGCTTCGGGAATCCCGTGGTGCCCTTACGGCGGCGGTAAGCGATGATGCACCAGACCAGGAGGCCCCACGTGATGATACCGACTGCCAAGGCGGCGATCCATGAGTTGACCCAGAGGTCCATGATCCGGTCAGTGTGGTTGGTCGTGCCGCGCTCTGTTGGCAGCCAACCCTTCTCTACCTCTGGTGAACATCCAGTCAAAACCAACGCGCCGGCTAGTGCCAAGCCAGTGATCGAGGTGATCTTTATGCGTCGGCTGCCGGTTCGGTTCTGCGAACTCACAGACGGCCCTTCCTCTTGTTGCTGTCTCCCGGCAGGCCAAAGGCCACCGGGCACACTAAAAGTTTTACTACCCGATGTAGAGCTTACCGCTATGAAGCGGTTTTCGCGCACATGTCGGCGCCGTGGCTCCGAATGCGTTGGAACGCATGCGGAGGGGCGCCGACATGCGGCGATAGCTCACGTCAGTGGAACGAGTCGCCGCAAGCGCAAGACCCGCCGGCGTTCGGGTTATCAATGGTGAAGCCTTGCTTCGAGATGGTGTCCTCAAAGTCGATGCTGGCCCCACTCAGGTACGGGACGCTCATCTTGTCCACTACCACTTCAACGCCGTCGTAGTCACGGACGGCGTCGCCGTCGAGCAGACGCTCGTCGAAGTAGAGCTGGTAGATCAAGCCGGAGCAGCCGCCCGGCTGGACTGCAACGCGCAGACGCAGATCGGTGCGCCCTTCCTGTTCGAGGAGGCTGCGGACCTTGCCTGCTGCGACATCGGTCAGATTGACCTCGTGCGTGGGAAGCTCCTCGTCGGGGACGAGCTGTGCTCCGGTGCTGTTTTCGTTGGTTGCAGTGCTCATTGGCCTACCTTCTTATGACGCTCCTGGCGGCGGCGCCGGAACGCAGCCTGCCCTTACCCAATTACGTACGGGTTATAGCTCCATGCTACGTCGCGCAGACGCTGGGCTATAACTTCTGACGTAACCACGGACCGCATTTACTTGTTCCCGGCGTGCCCCGCCATCCATAAACGACACACCTAAACGCCATTGCGATGCTTAGCGATCAAGGCCTTCGGCATTAAGCCGCGCCAGCATCAGCGACTCCGCCAGCACAGCATGACGGAAATCGCCGATGTGCAGTGATTCGTTGGCACTGTGGGCGCGGGAATCCGGATCCTCTACACCTGTCACCAGAATCTGGACATCGGGATACATCTCGGTCAGGTCGGCAATGAACGGGATGGAACCGCCGATTCCCATTTCCACTGGTTGGACTCCCCAGGCCTCCCCCAGGGCCCAGAGTGCCACCCTGGCAGCTGCTGAGGACGTATCGGTCGCGAAGGCATTGCCCCGCTCCCCCGGCGTGAATGTTACTTCGGCACCGAATGGTGCGCGGGACTCAACGTGGTTCTTCAAAGCCTCCATGGCGGCGTCGGGATCTTGTCCGGGGGCCAGCCGCATGCTGAACTTGGCCCGGGCCGCGGGAATGAGCGTATTTGAGGCAACGGCAACGGCGGGAACATCCATGCCGATGATGGACAGCGCCGGCTTTGTCCACAAACGGGAGCCGATCGTCCCGCTCCCGGCAAGTTTGACGCCGTCGAGCACTGAAGCGTCGGCGCGGTATTCGGCCTCCGTCAGGTCAACCGCAACGTTGTCATTTCCAACAAGGCCGGCCACGGCGACATTTCCTTCGTCGTCGTGGAGGGTCGCGATGAGACGGGACAGCAGGGTGGGGGCGTCCAGCACCGGGCCACCGTACATTCCCGAATGCACCGCATGCTCCAGTACACGGACTTCGAAGGTGCCATCCACGAGCCCGCGAAGGCTGGTGGTCAAGGCGGGAATGCCCACCTTCCAGTTGCTGGAGTCCGCCACCACGATCACATCGGAGCGGAGAAGCTCGCGATGTTCCTCAAGGAATGTCCGAAACGTGGGCGAGCCCGCTTCTTCCTCGCCTTCAAAGAAGAAGGTCACGCCGAGGCCAAACTCATCCCCCAGGACCTGCGTCGCAGCAGCGTAAGCCGCCAGATGGGCCATGATGCCGGCTTTATCGTCAGCCGCGCCGCGACCATAGAGCCGGCCTTCCCGTTCCTCCGCAATGAAAGGCTCGGAGGTCCATAGAGTCCGGTCGCCTGGAGGCTGGACATCATGGTGCGCATACAAGAGAATCGTGGGCTTACCGTCGCGGGCGGGACGGCGGGCGACGACGGCGGGACCGCCGGGCGTTCCATCCAATTTGTCGCAGCGCAGAATTCGGACGTCATCCATTCCCGTTGCCCTTACCAAGGAGGCGACAGCTTCGGCGCTGCGATCCAGTTCGGCGGGGTCGAAGCTTGGCCACGCGATTCCCGGGATACCGACGAGGTCCTTCAAGGAGCCAAGAGTCGCGCTGAATGATTCATCGACTGCTTTAGCCAAAGCGGCTATAACTTCGGAGTGGATGGCCTCGTTGGACGACGGATCCTCAGTGCTGTGGCCGGAGTTCCGTCGCTGATTCTGCGGGATCTCCGCATGTTCTGATGTCATGCCCAAACTTTACAGCTGACCAGGAGACGGCAAAGGAAGGCGCGATGGGCTCCCAGCTCGAAGGACACCACGGGCTCCCGTAATCTGCGCCACCTTCCTGCGGGGTATTCTGTATGGGTGTTCGGACGCAAAAAGGAAGAGCCCAGCGCTCAAGCAGTAGTTGACCAGGCGCATGCCGCCGCCCAGGAACCGGGTGCCGGAAAGGGCGCCCCTACCCCCAAGCGGAAGGACCAGGAGGCAGCTCGAAAGCGCCCGTTGGTGCCCACTGACCGCAAGGCTTCCAAGGAGGCCGAACGCGTAGCGATTCAGGACCAGCGCCAGAAAATGCGGCAAGCACTGGATACAGGTGACGAAAAGTACCTGCCGCTGAGGGACAAGGGTCCCCAGAAGCGTTTCGTTCGGGATTATGTGGACGCCCGGTTCAGCCTCGGCGAATACCTGATGTTCGGCGCCCTGCTCTTCGTGGTGATCTCGCTGATTATCCCGGCCACCAGTTCACAGATCACCTACGTCCTGGTTGGATTCTGGATCATGTTCCTTGCCGTCTTTGTGGATGTTTTCATCCTTTCGCGCAAGCTCCGCAAGCGCCTGGGCGAGAAGTTCGGTGAAGTCGAGCGCGGATCAGTCTGGTATGGATGCATGCGCGCTCTGCAGTTCCGCAAGCTCCGCCTCCCCAAGCCGCAGGTCAAGCGCGGCCAATACCCCGCTTAGCGCCACGCCGAAGAGGCCCCAACCCACTACTAATACGAAGACCCCGGACCATTGGTCCGGGGTCTTCGTATTGGGCCTTCGTGTTGGTTCGTTCCTGGGTAGAACGTTTTGACTAGCGCGAGGCCCGCTTCCGGATCTTGACGAGGCCCTTGTTGATGCGTGATGCCCAGAACGGGCCCTCATAGAGGAACGCGGTGTAGCCCTGCACCAGGGTTGCCCCTGCATTCAAACGGTCCTGGACATCCTGGGCTGACTCCACGCCGCCCACGGCAATGAGTACGAGCTGATCTCCCACGGCGTCCTTGAGTCGTCGCAGGACCTCCAGTGATCGCTGCTTCAGCGGGGCACCTGAAAGCCCGCCGGCTCCCAGTGATCCAACCTTCGCAGCATCAGTGGCGAGGCCGTCCCGGGCAATGGTGGTGTTGGTTGCGATGATGCCGTCCAGCTTGAGGTCAAGCGCAAGCCGGGCGACGTCGTCGATGTCCTCATTGCTCAGGTCAGGCGCAATCTTGACCAGGAGTGGAACATGGCGACCAGCAGCTTCATCTGCAGCATCCCCCACGGCCCGGAGCAGCGGCCGAAGAGTTTCCACGTTCTGGAGCAACCGTAGCCCCGGCGTGTTGGGCGAACTGACGTTGACCACCAGGTAGTCGGCGGCGGGAGCGAGGCTCCGGGCGCTGACGAGGTAGTCTTCTGTGGCCTCATCCAGCTCAACAACTTTCGTCTTACCGATGTTGACACCAATCACGGGTCGTACATCGGCGTGGAGGCGCTGCAGTGCAGCTTTCGCCGACTTGAGTCGCGGAGCCACTGCTGCTGCACCATCGTTATTGAAACCCATGCGGTTGATGACGGCGCGGTCCTCAATCAATCGGAACAAACGCGGCTTTTCGTTGCCCGGCTGCGCCTGCCCGGTGATGGTTCCGACCTCTACATGGCCAAACCCCAGATCGGCCAGCGCTTCGATTCCGTGGCCTTCCTTGTCAAAGCCGGCCGCCAAGCCGAAGGGCGAGGGGAACGTCAACCCAAAAGCTTCGGTTCGAAGGGACGCATCCGGAGCTGTGATCCTGGCAAGAACCCGGCCTGCACCGGTGCGGTGGGCCGCCCGGATCGCTTGAAAGCCGATCTTGTGTGCTTTCTCGGCATCCATCCAGGAGAAGGCGAGCTTGAAGAAGGTGGGGTAAACACGCATGGTCCTAGTTTTCCGGTTTACTGACAACTCACCAAACCCGTGACCTTGCCTGCGGCTAGCATGTAGGCATGCCGCTACAAGATCGTGATGCAGATCATGGGAATCGAATCCTCGCCGACGTCATCGTCGTAGGTGCAGGCTTGTCCGGACTGGTAGCGGCAGCAACTGCTTACGCGGCAGGCAAGCGCGTGGCGATCCTGGACCAGGAACCAGCCGCATCCCTGGGTGGGCAGGCGCATTGGTCCTTCGGGGGCCTGTTCATGGTTGACACCCCGGAGCAGCGCCGGCTCGGTGTCAGGGATAGCCCTGAGTTGGCGCTCTCGGACTGGATGGCCTCCGCAGGCTTTGACCGAGCAGACGACGCGATAGCGCGGCAGTGGGCCGAAGCCTATGTCCAGTTTGCTTCCGGTGAGAAGCGCGCCTGGTTGAAGAGCCTCGACGTCGGCATCTTCCCTTTGGTGCAATGGGCAGAACGCGGGGGTTACGGCCCCCAGGGACATGGAAACACCGTTCCCCGGTTCCACGTCACGTGGGGAACGGGCCCCGCCCTCGTGGAACCGTTTCTGGCCAAGGTCCAGGAAGGTGTCCAGGCCGGGAGGGTATCGCTGCACTTCCGGCACAGGGCTACTTCATTGACGACAGCAGCCAGCCGGGTGGTGGGTGTCTCGGGCCAGATACTGGAACCCTCGACGGCGGTGCGCGGGCAAGCGTCCTCGCGAACCGCCGTCGGGGGTTTCGAGGCCACGGCGGGCGCTGTCGTAGTGACCACAGGCGGCATCGGTGGCAATCACGAGACCGTGCGTCGGCAATGGCCGGGCAACGCCGCACCGGTCGACATGCTCAGCGGTGTTCCCGCATCAGTGGATGGTGATTTCCTTCCTGTTGCGGAATCCCTCGGTGCAGCGTTGGTGAATGGAGACCGCATGTGGCACTACCCCGAGGGAATCCACAACTACGATCCCGTGTGGCCCAAGCACGGCATCCGCATCCTTCCCGGTCCGTCATCGCTGTGGTTGGATGCCGAAGGGCGACAGTTGCCCGCACCTCTGTTTCCGGGCTTCGATTCCCTTGGCGCGCTTCGCCACATCGTCGCCACCGGTCACAGCTACTCGTGGTTCGTCCTGAACCGCACCATTGCGCTGAAGGAACTCGCCCTTTCCGGTTCCGAGCAGAACCCGGACCTGACCGGGAGGGACGTGTCACTGCTCGTTTCCCGACTGAAACCAGGCAGCGATACTCCCATACAACGTTTCCTGGACAAAGGCATCGATTTCATTCAGGGATCCTCGCCCCATGACCTTGCCGGGAAAATGAACGCACTCACGGGGAATCAACTGATCAACGCTGACCAGTTGGACGCGCTGGTGCGGGCCCGCGACCTTCAAGTGGCAAGCGGGCTGGGCAAGGACCCCCAATTGGCTGCTATCCGGGCGGCCCGCCGTTTTGCCACTGACAAACTGATGCGGGTGGCTCCCCCGCACCGCCTGGCGGATCCTGCCCACGGACCGCTCATTGCGATCAGGCTGTCCGTCCTGACAAGGAAAAGCCTGGGAGGGCTGCAGACTGACCTTCGCTCCCGGGTCCTGGACCAGGAAGGCCGGGTGATCCCGGGCCTTTACGCAGCCGGTGAAGCGGCGGGCTTCGGCGGAGGCGGTATCCACGGGTACAGGGCGCTGGAGGGAACTTTCCTGGGTGGATGTCTTTTCACCGGCAGGGCCGCGGGACGCGATGCTGCGGCGAGTGTCTAAGCTGAAGGCATGGATTGGTCGACCGACATACTGGGAATGGACTTCCAGTCATGCGCCTTGGACGTGGAAGGACCTGACGGTGTGGTGCGCCGTGCAACCTTGGTCCGTCACCGGCCGGAGTCGACCACCCAAGAGGGCCAGGCAACGCACGGCGCCTTGTTGTTCCTCCATGGCTGGAGCGACTACTTCTTCAACGTGGAACTTGCCAGGTTTTGGGCAGGGCACGGGTACGAATTCTATGCATTGGACATGCATAACCATGGAAGGAGCCTGACTTCAGGCTCGCCGGGCGGTTACGTGGCCAACCTCGGGGACTACGACGCCGAAATCAGCCGAGCCCTCGAGGTCATCCACAGCGACAGCCCGGCACCTCGGCCGAACGGCGTGGCCATGATGGGCCATTCCACGGGAGGCCTCATCGCAGCATTGTGGACGAGCAAGCACCCGGGCCAGGTGCGACACCTGATACTCAACAGTCCTTGGCTCGAAATGCATGGCAACTCGATTGTCAGGCGCGCCGCACAAGTCATGGTGGGACCCATTGCCAGAGTCCGCCCCGAGATGGTATTACGGCTGCCGGAGCGTGGATTCTACTTCCGTAGCATCAGCAATACCGCCGAAGGCGAATGGCCGCTGGATGAAAAGTACCGGCCACCCCTTGCCTTTCCCGTCAGGGCCGGTTGGCTTAGCGCCGTCCTGGCCGGCCACTCACAGGTTGCACGCGGCCTGGACCTGGACATCCCGGTCCTGGTTCTGACATCGGCCGCCAGCGCCAACGGAATGGTGTGGCAGGAGTCCATGCGGCGTTCGGATGCTGTACTGGACGTCAGCATCATCGCACTGCGTGCCATGGCCTTGGGCCGCAGCGTGACTCTGGAAAGAGTGGATGGCGGGCTGCATGATGTCTTCCTGTCCGCACCCAACGTCCGGGCAGATGCCTACGCGAGGCTTTCACGATGGATTCGCGGGTACATGGAAAGTGACTTGCCGCAGGTACGGCAGGAAGGGGACGCATGACCACCACTGAAGAGTCGGTATCTCTGTGGCAACCGGACATCCTGGGCGCCGGATACGAACGCCTGGAACTCCCCCTCTCTCCTGACGAGGAGGGCGCGGTCAAAGCAACACTCGTCCGGCATGCCCCGCCAGTCACAGCCGCAACTCCTCACGGCATCCTTGATTTCTTCTCCACCTTCACGCAACGCAGGCGACGTACGGCGTCCATGGATCCCACGGGGGCGCCACGAGTGGTTCTCTACCTGCACGGTTGGGCTGACTACTTCCTCCAGACCGAACTCGCCGAGTACCTGACGGCGTCCGGCTTTCATTTCTACGCGCTGGATCTTCGGAAATTTGGGCGGAGCCTGCTACCCGGTCAGACGCCCGGATACACCACCGATCTGGCTGTCTACGACGAAGACATCGAAGCAGCCTTGCTGGAGATCGAACGGGACGTTGTGGCCAGGACCAACAGTCCAGCGTCGCCAACCATTCACATGCTCGCGCACTCCTTGGGCGGCCTGATTGCTTCTTTATGGGCGGACCGCCATCCAGGCAGGATCGGGACACTTGTCCTGAACTCGCCATGGCTGGAGCTCCAGGGCAGCAGCCTGATTCGCAGCATCGCCATGCACCTGGTGGAGCCCTTCGCGCGAACCGACCCCAAGCGTCCGTTCAGGTTCCCCGAGATGCCTGCCTACTGGGAGAGCGTCAGCAACCAAGCCCACGGCGAGTGGCCGCTGGATCCCGTTTGGCGTCCGCGCGGCTCATTCCCCATCCGCGCTGGTTGGACAAAGGCAGTGCTTGCCGGCCACAAGGCGGTAGAGCGAAAACTCAACATCGATGCCCCGGTGCTGGTCCTTTTATCGGGCCGGACCCGGATCCAGGCCGAATGGACGTCGGACCTCATGAGGGCCGACGCCGTGATTGACGTCGAGGAGACATCCCGGCGCGCGTTGGGCCTGGGCAGGAGAACGGCCGTGTTCCGCTACCCAGGAGCGCTGCACGACATCTTCCTGTCGCGGAGGACCATCCGCCAACAGGCGTACCGTGATGTGTCGGTCTGGCTTTCGTCTTACCCGTATTGAAGTAGCAGACCCATGCTAGTTTCCGGCTGGCGCTGCGTCGACTGCCCCGCCGTAGCGGCGATCCCGCTTGGCATAGATCTCAACGGCGTCCCAGAGTGTGCGCCTGTCGACGTCAGGCCACAACGTGTCCATGAAGACGAATTCGGCGTATGCGGACTGCCACAGCAGGAAGTTTGACAACCTCTGCTCCCCGGAACTGCGCAGGAAGAGGTCTACGTCGGGGAGGTCCGGCTCATCCAGGTACTTCTGGATGGTCTTTTCCGTCACCGATCCCGCCTTGAGGCGCCCGGCGGCAACGTCCTCAGCTATGGCCGAGACGGCGTCGGCGATCTCTGCCCTGCCACCGTAATTAACACACATGGTCAACGTGCAGGTGTCGTTGGCTTTGGTGAATTCCTCGGCCTCTTCAAGCTCACGGATCACCGAGCCCCAGAGCCGGGGCCGTCGACCGGCCCAGCGGATCCGGACTCCCCATTCATCGAGTTGGTTCCGCTGGCGACGTAGCACATCCTTGTTAAATCCCATCAGGAAGCGGACTTCCTCTGGGGATCGCCGCCAATTCTCGGTGGAAAACGCATACACGCTGACGTATTTGATGCCTAGTTCAATGGCTCCGGCCATAACGTCCAGCAGTGCCGGCTCGCCGGCCTTGTGCCCCTCAATTCGCGGCAGTCCCCGCTGGTTGGCCCAACGTCCGTTGCCATCCATGACAATCGCTACATGCTGCGGAATAAGTTCACTTGGAATGGTGGGCGGAACGGCACCTGAAGGATGTCCGTAAGGGGCCACTACGGGCGAAGTCCGCGCCCGGGTTGTCTTGCTTTTCTTTCCAAGTGCCACAGTCAGCTTCGCTCCACGTGTTTGAGTGATTTCAAGGCGCGTTCCAAATGCCATTGCAGGTAACTGGCCACCAGTCCGGCCGCTTCGCGTCGATGCCGCGAATCCGAGGCGTCAGCGACGCCCCAATCCCCGGTCAGGAGGGCTCCGAGCAACACCACGGTTTCCGGCGCCGGAGCCGGTGAGCCGGGCGGGCGGCAATCGCCACACACCATACCCCCCAGTGGCGCGGCAAAGGCCGTGTGCAGTCCGGGCCTGCCGCACCGGGCGCAATCAGTAAAGCTCGGCGCCCATCCGCCAGTGGCCAACGCGCGCAAGAGATAGGAGTCCAGAATAAGTTCCGGAGCATGGTCCGAGCGGCTAAGCGCTGCCAAGGCACCTACCAGGAGGTTGTACTGGGCGGTGCCGGATTCAGCGTCCGCGTCCGTAAGCTTCTCGGCCGTCTCTGTCATGGCAGCAGCTACAGTAAAGCGGCCATAGTCCGCTGCAATGCTGCTCCCATAGGCGCCTTTGGCAACAGCCTGGGTGACGATATCCAGAGTCCGGCCAGAGATGAGCTGCAAGTCCGCCACCATGAACGGTTCCAGGCGGGCGCCGAAACGGCTGGTGGTCCTTCGCACACCTTTTGCGACCGCACGTACTTGCCCGTGGTGCTTGGTCAGCAGGGTAATAATCCGATCTGCCTCGCCCAATTTATGGGTGCGGAGCACAACGGCATCGTCCCGGTAGGACCGTGCTGCAAATGAGGAGGGATTGGCCACAACTAATCTTCGCACTAAGCCAGTGGCCAAGGAGGACCACAAGACCGTGTGGTGACGGTATTTCCCGTCACCACACGGTCCAGGCGTTAAGCCCGGGCGTCCCGAACTGCCCGATTTACGGCAGAGATGAGTGCTTTCAGTGAAGAAGTCGTGGTGCTGGGGTCGATTCCCACGCCCCAGAGGACACGTTCGCCCACCGCGCATTCAACATAAGCGGCCGCACTTGCGCTGCCGCCCTCTGACAATGCATGTTCGCTGTAGTCAAGCACACGGACATCAACGCCGTCGTGGTGCAGAATGTCCAGGAGCGCGGCGATTGGGCCATTACCGTGGCCGGTCCTGCGCACCTCTACGCCATCTATCCGCAGGTTTGCGTTCATGGTCATGGCACCGGACTCATCCGTTTCGGTGCTTACGCTGCCCAGGGAGTACCGGCCCCACTGGGCTTGTTCCTCATCGGAGGGCAGGTATTCGTCCTGGAAGATCTGCCAGAGCTGTGCACCGCTGACCTCGCCACCAACAGCGTCTGTCCGGCGCTGGATGACGCCGGAGAATTCAATCTGGGCGCGCCGTGGCAGGTCGAGATTGTGCTCGTTCTTCAGCAGGTATGCCACGCCGCCCTTGCCGGACTGCGAGTTGACCCGGATAACAGCTTCATAGCTTCGGCCCAGGTCCTTGGGATCAATAGGCAGGTACGGAACCTGCCAGGTGAAGTCGTCCACGGGTACGCCTGCCGCGGCAGCATCCTTCTCGAGTGCTTCGAAGCCCTTCTTGATGGCGTCCTGGTGCGAGCCGGAAAAGGCAGTGAAGACGAGGTCGCCACCATAGGGCGAACGTTCGGGAACCGGCAACTGGTTGCAGTACTCAACCGTGCGGCGGATCTCATCGATGTCAGAGAAGTCGATCATGGGGTCCACGCCCTGGACAAACATGTTCAGGCCCAGGGTGACGAGGTCAACGTTTCCTGTGCGCTCACCATTGCCGAACAGGCAGCCCTCAATGCGGTCTGCTCCAGCCAGGTAGCCGAGTTCCGCGGCAGCAACGCCGGTACCGCGGTCGTTGTGCGGGTGCAGTGAAATGATGATGCCGTCGCGGGGGTGCAGATTGCGGTGCATCCACTCAATGGAGTCGGCATAGACGTTGGGAGTTGCCATCTCCACCGTGGCCGGCAGGTTGATAATGACCTGCTTGTCCGCTGATGCTTCAAAAACATCTGCAATCGCATTGCAAACGCGGGCTGCATACTCCAGCTCGGTTCCCGTGAACGACTCCGGAGAGTACTCGTAGGTGATGTGGGTATCGGTCAGCGTCTCTTCATACTTCTTGCACAGGCGGGCACCCTGCAGGGCGATATCAAGGATGCCGTCCTCGTCCTGGTTGAAGACAACCCGGCGCTGCAGCACAGAAGTGGAGTTGTACAGATGCACGATCGCCTGCTTGGCACCCACCAAGGACTCGTAAGTCCGTTCAATGAGGTGTTCACGCGCCTGGGTGAGGACCTGAATAGTGACATCGTCCGGAATATGGCCGCCTTCGATCAGCTGCCGAACGAAATCAAAGTCGGTCTGGGATGCGGAGGGGAACCCAACCTCGATCTCCTTGAATCCCATGTTGACCAGCAGCTGGAACATCTTCAGCTTGCGCGCGGGGCTCATGGGATCGATCAGCGCCTGGTTACCATCGCGCAGGTCCACTGCACACCAGCGTGGGGCCTTGGTGATGACTTTGTCCGGCCAAGTACGATCCGGAACTTCGACAGTGATCTGGTCCTGGAACGGCAGGTAACGGTGAATCGGCATACCGGAGGGCTTTTGTGCATTACGCATGTCGTGTGGCCTTTTCTCTAAGATCTAAATGAAAGCTTAGCCGGGCACAACTAAACTCCGCGGCGAGGGTGGCCCAGCTTTCAGATAGCTTTCAGGCCTCGCCGCGGCAGCTAAGAAGAAGCATTCCCGCACGCACAAGTTCACAGTAACACGGTGCGTATGATGACATTGCAACACCTCATGCAACGTCCACTATGCAGACGCAGCGACGGTGGCAACGCCGGCTGCAGCGTCCATTCAAGGAGCCACAGTGCCACAGTCGGGGATCACTCTTTCCAACATCGATCACAGCGTCCGGCCGCAGGACGATCTCTACCAGCACGTCAACGGTGCATGGCTGAACAGCACGACGATCCCTGACGACCGCCCGCTGGAAGGCACCTTCACCGCTCTGCGGGACGATGCAGAATTGGCTGTCAAGGCGATCATCGAGGAAGCCGCGAAGAAGGGAGCCTCAGCCTCCGGCATCGAACAGAAGGTCGGCGGACTTTACGCGAGCTTCATGGATAAGGCCGCGGCAGAGGCGAAGGGACTCGAACCCTTGCAGGAGCGGTTGGAGGAAGTCCGGTCAGTGGGTTCGGCGGAGGAATTTGCGGCGTTGCTGGGCCGGCTGTTCCGGTGCGACGTGTCCGGTTTGTTCTCCATCTACCCGGCACCCGACGCCGGCAACCCGGAGCGGATTCTTCTGTACATCGGCCAAGGCGGCCTCGGCCTCCCGGACGAGTCCTACTATCGCGATGAAAAGTTTGCGCCGATTGTGGCCGCCTACGGCGAATACGTCGCCAAGTTGTTCCGCCTCGCCGGAGTCGCAGACGCAGAAGCCGCAGCTGGCCGCATCGTTGCCTTGGAAAAGGCCCTCGCATCCCACCACTGGGACAACGTCACCCTGCGGGATCCCCAAAAGACATACAACCTGAAAACGGCGGAAGAAGCAGCGAAGCTGTTCCCCCTGTTGGATACCTGGTTTGAGGCTGGCCGCGTCGATGCCGGCAAACGCGGCGAGATCGTGGTCAGCACGCCGGACTTCTTTGCCGGCGCGGCAGCGCTTCTGGAATCGGAACCCCTTGCCGTCTGGAAGGAATGGCTGACCCTGAGGGTGCTCAGCTCTGCCGCGCCTTACCTGTCCTCGGAGTTTGTGGACACGAACTTCGACTTCTACGGGACCACCCTCAGCGGCACACCACAGAACAAGGAGCGCTGGAAGCGCGGCGTGGCCGTCGTCGAGGCAGCACTTGGCGAGGCAGTGGGCCAAATCTACGTGGAGCGCCATTTCCCCGAGGGGCACAAGGCCAGGATGCAAACACTCGTGGCCAACTTGATCGAGGCCTACCGGGAAAGCATTTCTTCCCTTGAGTGGATGGGTGAGGACACAAAGGCCGAAGCCCTCAAGAAGCTGGACGCGTTCCGCCCCAAGATTGGCTTCCCTGAGAAGTGGATCGACTACTCCGCCGTTGAGATCGACCCCAATGACCTCTTGGGTAATGTTGAGCGGGCCCACGACGCCGACGTCGATCGCCACCTGGATGAAATCGGCAAGCCGGTGGACTTGGACAAGTGGCTCATGACGCCACAGACCGTGAACGCCTACTACCACCCGATGCTGAACGAAATCGTGTTCCCCGCCGCTATCCTCCAGCCCCCGTTCTTCACGGCAGAAGCAGACGACGCCGTGAACTACGGTGGCATTGGTGCTGTGATCGGACATGAGATCGGCCATGGATTCGATGACCAGGGATCCCAATTCGACGGAAGCGGAGCCCTCCGCAATTGGTGGACGGAAGAGGACAGGACGGCCTTCGAAGCCCGCAC
>Ga0105246_10001355_pt1 | contig 14447 bp, 12 predicted proteins | sample KBSM64metaG_FD_99694 | JGI IMG/M metagenome (GOLD analysis project Ga0105246, IMG submission 99694) | Miscanthus rhizosphere microbial communities from Kellogg Biological Station, Michigan, USA - KBS M6-4 metaG | ecosystem: Host-associated > Plants > Roots > Rhizosphere > Soil | place...
CGCGCCGACAGCTCGGCCCGGCGCAGCTCGAGCTCCGCGCGAAGCCGGGCACCGCGCAGGACCGGGGCCGCCTGCCGGGCCAGACCCTCAAAGAGCCGCTGCTCGACCGACGTGAGTGGCCCGTGCTCGCTCTCCTGGACGACGAGGACGCCGAGCACGTCACCGGCCTGCCGGACCTGGAGGGACCGCCGCCCGGCCACCTCGCTCGTGGCCAGGTCGCCGGCGACCCGCTCCCGGGTGGATCCCGGGGGCCAGGTGGCGGCCAGCCTGGGTCGGTCGCCGACGACGAGCCAGACCTGCGACCACTCCGCCCGGGTGCCCTCGGCGAGCACCCTGGCCATCCGCGACGGCAGCTCCTCGGCGGGATGGCTGCCCACGACCGTCTCCGAGAACCGGCTCAGCACGTCGTACGGCGAGGCGAGTCCGCCGTGCATCGTCCGCGACGCGACGTGCTCGAGCCTGACCTGGACCGGCTCGAACGCCAGCGCGACGACGGCGGTCGCCAGCACCGCGAGGGGCAGGCTCGGCGAGGCGGTGCGGCCGACGAGCGAGCCGCCGCCGAGCACGATCACGACGTACACGAGGACCACGAACGCCGTCAGGCCCGACAGCACGAGGACGGCAGCCCACCACTCGCGGCGAGATCGTCGGCGTAGCCGTCGCAGCCAGGTCATCTCCGCAGTCTGGCCCTCCACGACCCCGAGCGGGGAGGGCAGTTCCCGAACCCCCCGGTGTGGCTGGCCGCACGATCGCCCGCAGCCACCACGCGGACAGCACCGGGAGCCGTGTGCCCAGCCCGATGGGCACCGAGGCGGCGTTCGAGTGTGCTGGTCACAGCCGCTGGAACAGGTGGCGCCCAACCTCAGGAGAACACATGTCCGTCATCACCAACACTCCCCAGATCTCGACCGCATCCGCGGCCCGGGCCGAGGGGCTCAGCAAGTTCTACGGCACGGGGGACGCTGCGATCCCGGCCCTCGACAACGTCACGGTCGCACTGGCCGAGGGCCAGTTCACCGCCATCATGGGGCCTTCGGGCTCCGGCAAGTCGACGCTGCTCCACATGCTCGCCGGTCTCGACCGGCCCAGCTCGGGCGAGGTGTACCTCGGCGACACCGAGATCACCTCGCTGGGCGACAAGGCGCTCACGCTCCTGCGCCGCGACCGGATCGGCTTCATCTTCCAGTCGTTCAACCTGCTTCCGACGATGACCGCGGCGGAGAACATCGTCCTCCCCATCCGGATCGCGGGACGCAAGCCCGACGACCACTGGGTCGCCTCCATCGTCGAGACCGTCGGTCTCACGGGCCGACTCTCACATCGGCCGTCGGAGCTGTCCGGTGGGCAGCAGCAGCGCGTGGCCGCAGCCAGGGCGCTGGCGTCCAAGCCGCAGATCGTCTTCGCGGACGAGCCGACCGGTGCCCTGGACTCCAAGTCCGGTGCCGAGCTGCTCGGGTTCCTCCGCAAGGCGGTCACGGAGCTCGGCCAGACCGTCGTCATGGTCACCCACGACCCGACCGCCGCGAGCTACGCGGACCGGGTCATCTTCCTCGCCGACGGCCACGTCGTCGACGAGATGCACGCGGCCAGCGCCGACGAGGTCCTCGACTACATGAAGCACCTAGGAGCCTGACCATGTTGACCGCCACCCTACGAGCGATGATCGCGCACAAGCTGCGCCTCGTCCTCACCACGGCGTCGATCGCACTCGGCGTCGCGTTCCTCGCCGGAACACTCGTCCTGACCGACACCATGGGGCTCGCCTTCGAGCAGCTCTTCGGCAAGGTCTCCGCGGGCACGGATGCGGTCGTCCGCACCCACGCCCCCTACACCGCCACCGACGGAGTCAGCACCAGTCGGGCGCCGATCCCGGCAGCGGTTCTCACCGACATCGACCAGGTGGACGGGGTCCGCCACGCCGAGGGCTCGGTCACTGGCTACGCCCTGCTCACCGACAACGACGGCAGGGCCGTCCTCACCAACGGTGGCGCACCCACCATGGGGTACAACATGCCGGCCGACGAGGACCTCCGCGGCGACGTCGACCTGCTCTCCGGCACCGCGCCGGACGCCCCGAACGAGGTCGCCATCGACGCCACCAGTGCCGAGGACCACGACATCGCGATCGGCTCAACGATCAAGGTGCTGTTCCAGGGTCCGACCCGCGAGTTCACCGTGGTCGGCACGGTCGGCTTCGGCGGTGAGAAGAACCTCGGCGGCACCACGTCGGCGTACTTCGACACCAAGACGGCCCAGAAGGTCCTGGGGACCCCCGGCTACTTCGACACCATCGGCGTGAGCGCCGTGGACGGCGTCAGCCAGGCCGAGCTGGCCAAGCGGCTCAGCGCCGTCGTTCCCCAGGGCGCCGAGGCGGTGACGGGAGAGACCGTCGCGCAGGAGAACTCCGACGCCGTGCAGAAGGACCTCAAGATCGTGGGCATCCTGTTCATGATCTTCGCGGGCATCGCCCTGTTCGTCGGCTCCTTCATCATCTGGAACACGTTCACGATGATCGTCACCCAGCGGTCGCGGGAGATCGCACTGCTGCGTGCGATCGGCGGCACGCGTCGCCAGGTGCTGCGGAGCCTGATGATCGAGGCGGTCATGCTCGGGGTCGCGGCCTCCGCGATCGGCGTCGTCCTCGGCATGGGCGTCGCCAAGGCACTGACCACGTTGATGGACCTGGTGGGGTTCACCCTGCCGAGTACCTCCCTCCAGCTCGAGCCCCGCACCATCTGGGTCTCGCTCCTGGTCGGGACCCTCGTCACGGTGGTCGCCGCGCTCGTACCCGCCCGTCGCGCCACCAAGGTGCTGCCGGTCGAGGCGCTGCGCGAGTCGACGCCCGGTGCCGAGAAGCCGTCGAAGCGACGTGCCGTCATCGGTCTGGCCATCATCGGAGCCGGGGCCGCGGGGATCCTCGCCGCCCTCTACGGAGGGGCCGACATGCGGATCTTCGGGGTCGGGCTGCTCGCGCTCATCGTGGGCGTCATGGTCGCCCTGCCCCTGGCGGTCCGCCCGCTGGCGGCCCTGATCGCCACGCCGCTCAAGCTGCGCGGTCTGCCCGGTGAGCTCGCGAAGCAGAACGCCCTGCGCAACCCGCGGCGTACGTCGTCCACGGCTGCCGCCCTGATGATCGGCCTCACCCTGGTCGTGAGCATGGGTGTGTTCGCCTCCTCCCTGAAGGCGTCCTTCGGTGACGTCATCTCCGACCAGACGAACGCGGACCTGTTCTTGTCCAGCTCGAGTGCCCAAGGCCCCGGCTTCAGTCCCTCGGTGATCGCGGCCGCCAAGGGTGTCGACGGTGTGGACAAGGTGTCGGCAGGTGGCTGGGGACAGGCGCACTTCAACGGCGGCAACACCAGCTACTCGGCCGTCGACCCGGCCACCGCCGAGGAGGTCATGAACCTCGAGGTCTCACAGGGTTCGGTCGCCGACCTCGGCAAGGACGGGGTCATGGTGTCGAGGTCGACGGCCACGGCCGAGGGCTGGAAGCTGGGTTCGGTGGTTCCGGCAGAGTTCGCGGTGTCGGGCAAGCACCGGCTCCACGTGGTCGCGATCTACGACGGCAAGGGGTGGATCAGCGACAACTACGTGATCAGCCTCGCCGAGCAGAACGCGTTCGCCGGTCCGCAGCTCGTGGCCTCGGGCCTGGTCACGCTCGTCGCCGGCGCCGACAAGGCGGCCGTCCAGCAGGCCATCTCGGCCGCCCTGGCCGACCACCCGGACGCCAAGGTGCTGGACCAGAAGGGCTTCGAGAAGGAGGCCAGCGGCTTCATCGGACAGCTGCTGACCTTCGTGACCGTGATGTTGCTGCTGGCCGTGCTGATCGCGCTGCTCGGCATCGTCAACACGCTGGCCCTGTCGGTGTTCGAGCGGACCCGTGAGCTGGGTCTGTTGCGTGCGGTCGGGATGACTCGCGCACAGGTCCGGGCCATGGTCCGCTGGGAGTCGGTCGTGATCTCGCTGATCGGAGCCCTGAGCGGAGCCGCCCTCGGGATCGGGATCGGGCTGGCGCTGTCGCAGGCGCTCAAGGACGAAGGGATCAAGGCGATCGCGATCCCCGCTCCCCAGATCGCGCTGTACGTCGCGTTGGCCGCGGTCGCCGGGATCCTGGCCGCCGTCGGTCCGGCCCGGTCGGCGGCGAAGGTCGACGTCCTGAGAGCGGTGGTCACCGACTGACCCTCCGACCCCGTGGCCCGGCAGCGCGATGCTGCCGGGCCACAGGTCTTCTGCTGAGTGCTGGGCTGGGCCACACTTCGGCAATGACGTCCACGATCGTGGTCGGTGCGAGTGTCGCGGGGCTGCTGACCGCTCGGGTGCTCTCCGACCTCGTCGACGACGTCGTCCTCCTGGAGCGGGAGCGGCTTGCGGATGCTCCCTCACCGCGCGGGCACGTACCTCAAGGAAAGCACCTGCATCTGCTGCTCACCGCCGGCCTGGACCGGCTCGTCGGGTGGTTCCCCGGGATCGACGACGAGCTCGCGGAGCTGGGCGCGGTCTGGGTCGACGGCACGCGCGCCTGGGTCTACCAGGCCGGTGGCTACCGCGCACAAGGCGACTGGGGGCGCCCCGCGCTCAGCATGACCCGCCCTCTGCTCGAGCAGGTGGTGCGCCGGCGAGTGTCGGCTCTGGACAACGTCGGGATCGAGGACGGCATCGTCGCCGACCGGGTCGAGGTGTCCGACGGGCGGGTGGCGGGGGTCGTGGTCGACGGAGAGGTACGTCGCGCGGATCTGGTCGTCGACTGCTCCGGTCGCTCCTCGCGCGTCGCGCACCAGCTCGAGTCGTCGCGCCTGCTCGCGCCGCCGGTGACCCGGGTGCGGATCGACTGCGCCTACGCCAGCGGATTCCTCCCGCGCACCGCAGGCGACCTCGAGGGCAGCTTCCTGGTCTGCGGCACGTCCCCACCCACGTCGTTCCGCGCCGCGGCCGCGCTGCCCGTGGAGGGCGATCGGTGGATGGTCACGTTGGCGGGGGTGCACGGCGACGTCCCCGGGACGACCGAGGGTGACGTCCTCGAGTTCGCTCACAGCCTGTTGTCGCCGGCCGTCGCCCAGCTCGTCGAGCACGCGGGGCCGCTGTCGGGCGTGGCGTCGTACCGCTTCCCGTCCAGTCAGCGCCGGCACTACGAGAAGCTCCGCCACCCGCTGCCGGGATTGGTCACGCTCGGCGACGCGTCGTGCAGCTTCAACCCGATCTACGGGCAGGGGATGGCCTGCGCCGCGCTGCAGGCCGCCGCGCTCGGCGAGACGGTGCGCGAGGTGGGGCTGCGTTCGGAGCAGCTGCCGCGACGCTTCCACCGCCGGGCGGCGAGAATCATCGACGCTCCGTGGGCGATCGCCGTCGGTGCCGACTTCCTGCATCCACAGACCACCGGGCCGAAGGCGCGTGGGACGGACCAGGTCAACCGCTACATCATGCGCGTCGTCAGGGCCACCCACACCTCGGTCGAGCTCGCGCGCACCTTCAACCGGGTGCTCAACCTGGTCGAGCCGACCACCTCCCTGGCCCGTCCGTCCGTGCTCGCCCGAGTGCTCGCGTCCGGCATGCGCGGGCGTCGTCGGACGCGGTTGGACCATCCGCGCGTCGGACCACCCGGCGCCGCGTAGACGAGGTTGCGAGCAAGCACGCACAGGCCGATGCGGATGCCATCTCCTTGCTCGACGCGCACCCCGGCGCTTGGCGGGGGACCGTGCGGGTACGTGGTACCCATGAGCGAGATGGCAGACCACCGCAAGCCCCTCGACCTGGAGGGTGTGCCCGAAGGTGAGGACGTCTCCGAGGCGGACGCGGCAGAACGCGTCGACGAGGAGCCCGAGGAGCAGGAGAACCGACGCGATCCCGTGCTGTCGGGCGACGACGACTGACCGCCCTCCCAGATAGTGGATGCGTCAACGATCGTCGACACCGGGCGCCACCAGTCATAGCCTGAGACCACTCGCGCCCCGCGCTCACGCAGCCGCGGGGCGCCCCCGTGTCGGTGCTGCCCGGGTCACTTACGATGCGGCGGTGCCAGCTGTCGAAGACCTGCTCGATGAAGAGTTCTCCCGAGCACGGGAGGCGCTGGCGACGCTGGTGACGGCCCCGGTGGACCTGCTCACCGTCAAGAGCCTGGGCGCCGGCATCGACGCCGTGCTGATCGCGAAGAACATCTCGAAGCTGAGCCCGTTCGTCTCGACCCAGCTGGAGAACGCCGTCATCCAGACGCTCACCGAGGTCCCGGGCGCGGAGGGCCTGTCCTGGCAGCGGCAGGACCCCGGGTTCCCGGATGCCGGCCTGACGTACCGGGGCACGCAGACGGGGCATGGCATCGAGGCCAAGGCCTGGTACGTGTGCGGCACCGAGATCACGGCTCGGTTCAAGGCGTCCCAGACGGTCCTCATCGGCAAGCGCGTCTACGTGATCCTGGTTGCCTGGATCATGTCGGACATCGTGTTCGGGACACCGACCATCCTCGACTTTGCGTTGTTCGACGCCGAGGACGTCGCCCGGGTCCGGGACGAGCACTACCACCAGCCGATCAGCTACCTGGTCGTCGAGCCGGAGGACACCACCGATCGCACCGTCAACCTGCAACAGGCCAACGTCATGGGCTTCCGCGTCCAGACCAAGGACGAGGAGCGACTCGGCCAGATGCAGGTACTCCTCGGAGACCGCTGGGAGCACCCGTACACCCCGTGGTCACGGGCCATGGTGAAGGTGCTGCGGCAGAACCTCGAGTATCGGGAGGAGACGAACTTCGCCAAGCTGGATCGGATCGACCACCCGGGCATCGAGGCGTTCAAGGCGAGGATCCTCGCCATGGAGTACCGGGGTCGGAGCGTGGCCGCCTGGACCGAGATCCTCCGAGGGCTGACGTCCGACGAGCCGACCGTCCGGGACCCCGCACTGGCGATCGTGTCGTCGCTCTACGAGTCCTGAACCGCCGCCTCCTCGCGGTCGGGGTCAGCGGCCTCGGCGGCCAGGCGCAGGCGCTCGGCAGCCAACGTCGCGAAGGCCCGGTCCCGCTCGGCGACGTAGGCACGACGGCCGAGCGCAACGGCGGCCACGGACCCCGAGGCGAGCCCCCCGAACGGCTCCCACACCACGTCGCCGGGCTCGGTGACGGCGTTCACGAGTCGCTCCATGAACTCGAGCGGTTTCTGGTTCAAGTGGGCGGAGCTGCCGGCTGACGGCTTGTAGACGCGGGGCGCGGCCCGGCGCATGGTGCCCTTGAGCCGCTCGGAGTCGTGGAGCGGTCCGCGCTGCCACACGTTGGTGAGGCCGTGCTGATGGGTCCAGCGGTAGCGAAGGCCATCCCACTCCTTGGCGGTGACCGCCTGCTCCCCGTCGAGCGAGAAGTAGGGCCAGCCCGTCTCGACCCCGTTCCGGTTGGCGTACTCGGCCAGCCGCTCGACCATCTCGCCCGGAGGCCAGTACCACAACCAGTCCTGCGTCAGGTACTTCCGCGTCGCCGCGTTCCGGACCCCGCACGCCTCGTTGGCCCTGTACAACGGCAGGCCCGCTCGCTGCCACTCGTACCTCAGCCACGCCTGCGCCGACATCGGCCCGGCCGGGGTCTCCGCCGAGAAGCGCCGCTGGTACAGGACGCAGACCTCGGACACCACGGGGAAGCGGCGGATGGTGAGGCCGTTCACGTTCCCGGCGATGTGCGCGATGCCCTTGTCCCACGTGATCGTCTGGACGTAGTCCCAGCCCGACTCGACCAGCAGGGGGTGGACGGTGGCCCAGCCGAGCTCGGTGTTCCAGAACCACAGCGTGGTCGAGGAGCGGGCCGCCGTGCTCCAGGCCTGGACGTGCGGCCGGTACCACTCGACCAACCCGTCGGGCCCGATGGTGTCGCCGTGGAACCCGCGCACCCCGTAGGCGCCGTCGCTGATGATGGTGGTGGGACCGGGCCAGTGCGGATACGCCGCGCGCGAGTCCCCGACGTGAAGCCGGTACGGCTCGCGGTCATCGGTCTTCCTGGCCACGGCCCGAGCGTAGACCCGGCCACCCCCCGAGCCGGGGAGCCCCGCGCCACCTGCCGCTGTCCGACCGGACGTTCGTTGGCGCGCCCGGAGGTATTCGAAACCCCAACCTTCTGATCCGTAGTCAGATGCTCTATCCGTTGAGCTACGGGCGCAGCGTCCAGGCCGCGTGGAAGCCGCGACATGGACTGGTCGAGGATAGCCGACCTCCCAGGGCCGGCCGAATCGGTGTCGCCACCCGCTGATCGGTCCGGAGGAGCCGCTCCGGACCACCGGCCCGGTTTCCCCGACTCCGAGACACAGGCGGTGCCGGCGACCTACCGTCGAGGCCGTGAACCCCCCGTCACGCCGCCTTTGCGCGTCCGTGCTCGGCCTCGCCGCCCTCGGCCTGACCGCGCTCACCCCGACCGTCGGCCGGGCGGCTCCCGCCGACCCCGCCGCTCCCAGCGCGCTCACCGTCTTCATGGGCCCGGCGTCGTCGAGCAACCCGACGAACCCGCTCGCGGGTCGCGCCTGGGGCGTCTACCGGGGCACGGCCGACCCCGCGTGGCAGCCCTACCTGCGGGCCTCGGGCGAGAAGAGGCAGACGCTGGCGGCCATCGCGCTGACGCCGAAGGCCAAGTTCTTCGGCGCCTGGATCCCGAACTCGGAGATCGCCGACAAGGTGCGGACGTACGTCGACAACGCGACCGGCGGCGACCCGGACGTGCTGGTCCAGCTCACCCTGTTCCGGATGGTTCCCTGGGAAGGAGAGGCCTGCCAGCGCCTGCCCAGCAAGGCCGAGCGCGCGTCGTACAAGCAGTACGTCGACACCGTCGCCCACGCCCTCGGCGCCACCCGTGCCGCGATCGTGCTGCAGCCCGACGGCCCGTTCCTGCGCTGCGTCCCGCACGGCTCCCCGGTCCCCGCGAGGCTGCTCCGGTACGCCGCGCGCACCCTGTCCGCCCAGCCGCACACCTCGGTCTACGTCGAGATGGGCTCGGCCGACTGGTTCCGCGACCGGCCGGCCGGCGCGGTGAAGCTGCTGCGCTCGGCCGGGGTCCAGTACGCCCGCGGCTTCGCGCTCGACACCTCGCACTTCGACTCGGTGGGACGCCAGATCGACTTCGGCGCGAGGATCGTCGCCGCGCTCGCGAAGGACGGCATCCCGCACCGGCACTTCGTGATCGACACCTCCGACAACGGACGCGCGTTCACCGGTGAGTGGTACCACCGGCACCACCCGAACAAGCCACTCGGGTATGCCCGGCCGTGCGGGTCCGCCGGCCAGCGCCACTGCGTCGCGCTCGGCATCCCGCCCACGACGAACGTCGGCGCGGAGGCGTGGGGGCTGTCGAGCCGGCGCGCGCAGACCGCCGAGAAGCTCGTCGACGGCTACCTGTGGGTGAGCCGGCCGTGGCTGGCCCACCAGTCGGGTGCGTTCAGCACGAAGCGCGCCCTCGCCGAGGTCCGGTACTCGCCCTTCCGGTGAGCCGACCGGCCGGACCGGGCGCACACATTGAGCCGCGACGGCCGCCAGGGGCACAGTGGCCCATGACCTCCTTCATCTCGCACACGACCGTGGACTGCGCCGATGCCTACGCCCTCTCCGAGTGGTGGAAGCCCGTCCTCGGGTACGTCGACCTCGAGGACGACCCCAACGCGCCCGGGCACGAGGAGTGCCTGATCCGCGATCCGGAGACCGACCACATGGTGCTGTTCATCCAGGTCCCGGACACCAAGACCGTGAAGAACCGCATCCACTTCGACCTGATGCCGCGCGACGGCACCCGCGACGAGGAGCTGGCGCGGCTGCTCGAGCACGGTGCCACCGAGGTGCACGACCTGCGCGGCCAGTGGGGGCCCGGCACCGGGTGGGTCGTCCTGGCCGATCCCGAGGGCAACGAGTTCTGCATCCTGCGCTCCCCCGCCGAGCGCGAGGCGGCCCAGGCTGCCCCCGAACCGCAGGGGTGAGCACGACGCGCCGCCCACGTCAAGGGCTGGGCTCGGGTCACCTTCGCTTGATCGATCCAATATGTCAGGACTCCTGACACGGGTAACGTCCGCGCCACACACGTCGGGCGACAACGACGCCGGCCGATCGCGACAACTTCACGTTCACCCCGTCGAAAGACGGACCGATGGCCGTTCTCGGGCCTCAGGCACCCTGGCCATCGCGACGTACGAGAGGGACACACCGCACATGACTGCCGACACGCAGACCCGCCCGACCGCCCACGACGAATCGGAGCCGGTCCCGACGACCCATCAGGGCATCCTCGACTTCGTCGCCGAGGTCGCCGCGATGACCACGCCGGACCGCATCCACTGGTGCACCGGCTCCGACGAGGAGTGGAGCGAGCTCACGGACGCCCTGGTGGCGTCCGGCACCTTCACCCGGCTCGACCCGGCCAAGAAGCCCAACTCGTTCTGGGCCCGCACCGACCCGACGGACGTCGCGCGCGTGGAGGACCGCACCTTCATCTGCTCGGTCGACGAGAAGGACGCCGGTCCCACCAACAACTGGATGGACCCCGACGAGATGAAGACGGTCATGCGCGGGCTCTACGCCGGGTGCATGAAGGGCCGCACGATGTACGTCATCCCGTTCGTGATGGGCCACCTCGAGGCCGAGCAGCCGATGTTCGGCGTCGAGATCACCGACTCGGCGTACGTCGTGGTCTCCATGCGGGTGATGGCCCGCATGGGCACCGGTGTGCTCCGCCGGATGGAGGAGCTGGACGACGCCGGCGAGGACGTCCGCTGGGTGCCCGCCCTGCACTCCGTGGGGATGCCGCTCGAGGAGGGCCAGGCCGACGTCGCGTGGCCGTGCAACGAGACCAAGTACATCGTCCAGTTCCCGGAGGAGCGCGCGATCTGGAGCTACGGCTCGGGGTACGGCGGCAACTCGCTGCTCGGCAAGAAGTGCTACGCGCTCCGCATCGCGAGCGTGATGGCGCGCGACGAGGGCTGGATGGCCGAGCACATGCTGATCCTCAAGCTCACCTCGCCGCAGGGTGTCACCAAGTACGTCGCCGCCGCGTTCCCGAGCGCCTGCGGCAAGACCAACCTGGCCATGCTCCAGCCGACGATCCCGGGCTGGAAGGTGGAGTCGCTCGGCGACGACATCGCCTGGATGCGGATCGGTGACGACGGCCGGCTCTGGGCGGTCAACCCGGAGTACGGCTTCTTCGGGGTGGCGCCGGGCACCAACGAGCACACCAACCCCAACGCCATGCGCACGCTCAACCGCGGCAACTCGGTCTTCACCAATGTCGCGCTCACCGCCGAGGGCGACGTCTGGTGGGAGGGCCTGGAGAACACGCCGGCCCACGCCACCAGCTGGAAGGGCGAGCCCTGGACTCCCGACTCCGAGGAGCTGTCCAGCCACCCGAACAGCCGCTACTGCACGCCGATCAAGCAGTGCCCGATCCTCGCCCCGGAGTACGACGACCCGCGCGGCGTCCCGATCGACGCGATCCTGTTCGGTGGTCGGCGCAAGACCACGATCCCGCTGGTCACCGAGGCCCGCGACTGGACCCACGGCACGTTCATGGGCGCCACCCTGAGCTCCGAGACCACGGCGGCCGCGGTCGGCCAGGTCGGCGTCGTCCGTCGTGACCCGATGGCGATGCTGCCGTTCATCGGCTACAACGCCGGCGACTACTTCAACCACTGGATCACGGTCGGCAAGGAGAACGACGCGGCCAAGCTGCCGAAGATCTTCTACGTCAACTGGTTCCGCCGCGACGACAAGGGCGACTTCCTCTGGCCGGGCTTCGGCGAGAACAGCCGGGTCCTGAAGTGGGTGATCGAGCGGATGGAGGGCCAGGCCGCCGCCGTCGAGACCCCGATCGGGCACGTCCCGACACCGGAGTCGCTCGACACCGACGGTCTGGACATGACCGACGAGGAGCTGGCCATGGCCCTCGCGGTCGACCCGGAGGAGTGGAAGGCCGAGATCCCGCAGATCCAGGAGTGGTTCGAGAAGTTCGGCGAGCAGCTGCCCGCCGTCCTCTGGACCGAGCTCGACGGCCTCAAGGCGCGCCTCGGGATGTGACCGGGCGCGCCGCGTCCACACCATCACAGTCACGGTCGGCTCGGCCGAGACTGTGATGACTCGCCGGACGATGTGCGACGATGCGTGCGTGGGGCAAGGTGAGAGCGTGACCGGTGGCAGACCTCGGTCCTGAGGAGCGGGAGCTCTTCGAGTCCTGGGCGACGACGCTGTACGAGGAGACTGCTCTCAGCGGCGGGCTCAAGGACACGGATCCTCGCATCCAGCCCGATGGCGAGCTCCACGCCGCGTTGAAGCTGCTGACGTCGCTCAACCTCATGGTCCACGACGAGCCGAACGGCCTGTACGTCCCCGTCGACCCGGCGACGGTCCAGTCACACGTCGTCGCGCCGCTGAGCCAGCGTGGTGCCGACCTGCTCAACGAGTCGTCGGAGTGGGCGCGGGCCTTCTCCGCGCTCTCGCAGTCGTGGCGGCGCTCACCCGGCGCGGTGCGCGGCCCGATCAGCGAGTTCCACGCGCAGGCGATCGGGGTGTTCATCAGCGGCGCCGTCGCCGAGGCCGAGGAGGAGCTGCTGACGGCGCAGCCGCAGACCGGCCGGGAGCGGGCCAGCCTGAAGTCCGCGCTCGAGCGCGACAAGGCCGCCCTCGACCGCGGCGTACGGATGCGCACGCTCTACCAGCACAGCGCCCGCCGCCATGCGATGACCCGTGACTACGTCTCCGAGGTGACCGCTCTCGGCGCCGAGGTGCGCACCCTCGACGAGTTCTTCAACCGGATGATCGTGGTCGACCGGCGGCTCGCGATCATCCCGGGCCCGACCGGCGACGAGGTCGCGATCGCGGTCCAGGAGCCGGCACTCGTCGCCTACCTCGTCGACGTGTTCGAGCGGGCCTGGGAGCGCGGACGGCCCTTCACGAACACCGAGCGCACGATGATGAACGACATCGCCCGCGAGCAGCGCGCGATGACGATCCGGATGCTGATCGAGGGGCACTCCGACCCGGTCAGCGCCAAGCGCCTCGGGGTCAGTGCCCGGACCTTCGCGGGCTACGTCGCCGACCTCAAGGCCGAGTACGACGCCGACACGCGCTTCCAGCTCGGCTACACGATGGGCCAGATGGGCGTCTCGGGTCACGAGGACGAGTGACTCGGCCGACCGGGGATGATGTGGCCCGGGAGCGCCGTGCTCGCGGGCCGTCGTGGGACATCGGTCAGGTGATGACCATCAGGGGTGCTTGGCAAAGCAACCTTGGCAGGGCCAGTTCGTGTCGTAGGCATGAGCCGGAGCCGTGATGCCGACCGCGCCGACGCTCAGCACGGCTGCCGCGAGCGTCAGGACCGCCTTCCGCATCATCTTCATGAGTTGCACATCCTCCCGGGGGGGTAGACCTGTTGGTCACCCTCTACCCATTCTCGGTGAGACGCGAAACGCAGGACATGACGGCGGTGCCTCATTTCGTTGCAATGCACAATCCTGCAAGCAGGCCTGGCAACGGCCACCACCGCGCCGCCGGGACCAGCCTGCACCCGGACGGGCACGGGCCCCGTCGCATCAGCGACGAGGCCCGTGCGCGCTGGCGGAGGCGGCGGGATTTGAACCCGCGAGAGGGGATTACCCTCAACCCGCTTAGCAGGCGGGCGCCATAAACCGGGCTAGGCGACGCCTCCCCGACAGCCAGCACAGATTACAAGGAGTGGCGCACGCCCACCGAATCAGGACTCGGGTGGTGGGGTGTCCGCGGCACCACCCGGCGTGTGCGCGTCCCGCACCCGACGGCGGACGTCGTGCGCGAAGGCGTCCGCATCGGTCGCGATCGCCGCCACCGGAAGCCGGGTCACCCGGCCGTCGCGGAGCCGGAACACCAGGCACGGAGTGCCACCGGGGCTCGCGGCCACCACCTCCTCGACCGACGACCAGGGAGCGGCGCTGGCCCCGATGCCTCCCAGCAGGCGCACGGCGTACCCCTCGCCGGACAGCCGTACCGCCCAGGCCCGGCGGAGCAGGTACCACGCCCAGGCCGCGACCAGGACCAGCCCGACCGCCGTGACGGCGCCGGCGAGCGCCCAGCCGGCGCCGACGAGCGGGCCCAGCAGGGTCGCGAGGACGACGAGGACGGCCAGCGTGACCAGGCTCCGCCCGACCAGCCGAACGCCCAGTGCGGGGGCGAGCCGGTACGTCGTGGCGGGCATGCTGGCCGGGTCGGTCACCGGCTCATTCAACTGAAATCGTCGCTCGCCGGGCGAATCCGCACGGTTCTCGCCCTTGTCCCGGCCAGCCGGAGGGTCCACAGTGGATCGCACTACCCGTCACAACCCCCACCAACGAGTGGCTCACACTCGGGAGGTCCCCTATGACGGCGATGACGGCCTCACTCGATGATCTCCTGCGGCCCGGGCACAGCCGCACCAACGTCGGCGCCTGGCGCTGGTCGGTCCGCCGCCAGCTGGTCCCGGTGCGCGACCGGTTGCGCCGCGAGCA
>Ga0105246_10001356_pt1 | contig 14446 bp, 13 predicted proteins | sample KBSM64metaG_FD_99694 | JGI IMG/M metagenome (GOLD analysis project Ga0105246, IMG submission 99694) | Miscanthus rhizosphere microbial communities from Kellogg Biological Station, Michigan, USA - KBS M6-4 metaG | ecosystem: Host-associated > Plants > Roots > Rhizosphere > Soil | place...
CTGGAACTTGGCCGGCTCCTGGAGGAACTCCTTGATCTCGCCGAGCTCCTCGACCGCCTCGTCCGCTCCGGCGACATCGCCGAACGTCGTCTTCGGCATGTCCTTGGTGATCAGCTTGGCGCGCGACTTCGCGAACTGCATGACGCCGCGACCGCCTCCGCCCTGCACCTGGTTCATCAGGAACAGGAACAGCAGCACGATCAGCACGAACGGCAGCAGTGTGGTCACGATCTGGGCGATCACGCTCGGGTGGCTGATCTTCACGTCGGACGCATTGGCCGGCAGGTTGCCCTGGTCGATCTGCGCCTGGATCTCGTTGGCCAGCTTCGTCTCGGTGCCGTTGAGCCAGTGGGCGGTGACCTGGCTGCCCTGCGGCCGGACGTCCGGCTTGAGGGTGGCCTTGATGGTCTGGTCACCACCGTCGATCAGCGTGATCTCCTTGACCTGGCCGGAGGTGATGTAGCTGTCCATCTGACCGGTGGTGATCTCGTCGTAGCCGCCCGGCGAAGCGACGTACTGCAGGAGGAACAGCACGCCGAGGACCGCGACGACCAGCCACAGCCAGACGCTTCGCACCAAACGCTTCACAGGACTCTTTCGACGACGACGCTGCCCACCCGCACGCGCCAGGGGGACACTGAAATCCGAGAATGACGACGGTACACGTCATCCCCAATGCCCATTGTCCCCTCCCGGAGACCCATCACCTACTCCGGGACGACGATTTCACCGGGTGGCGCAGGAGGCGGTCGGGCACCGGCACCGGGTTTCGACTCGCCGGTCACGCCTTCGGCAGGCTCGGCCTCACGTGTAGACGTGGGGCGCCAGCGTGGCGATGTCGCGGAGGTTGCGGTACTTCTCGCGGTAGTCGAGGCCGTACCCGACGACGAACTCGTTGGGGATGTCCCAGCCGACGTACGTCGGCTCGACCGCCATCGTCAGCGCCTCGGGCTTGCGGAGCAGCGTCGCGATCTCGACGCTGGCGGCGTTGCGGCTGCCGAGGCTGTTGACCAGCCAGCTCAGGGTGAGCCCGGTGTCGACGATCTCGTCGACGATCAGCACGTGCCGGCCGGTGATGTCGGTGTCGAGGTCCTTGAGCAGTCGCACGACGCCGCTGGACTTGGTGCCCGACCCGTAGGAGCTGATCGCGATCCAGTCCATCTCGACGTGGCGCGGCAGGGCACGAGCCAGATCCGCCATCACCATCACGGCGCCGCGGAGGATGCCCACGAGCAGGAGGTCGCGGCCCTCGTAGTCGGCGGCGATCTGCTGCGCCATCTCGTCCAGGCGTTCCTGGATCTGCTTCTCGGTGAAGAGGATGTTGACCAGGTCCTGCTCGACGTGCGCGGCGTCCATGTCGAGAACCATAGGCCGCGCAGGGCCGCTCCGGCCTAGGCGGTGCCCTCCGCTCGCTCGAACCGGAGCACGCCGTCACGGCGTACGGCGCGGACCTGGCCGGGCAGGTCCACCCACTTCTGCCCGTGCCAGTCGGTGACCAGCGCGTCGACCGCGAGCACATGCTGATGGAACGTCTCGCCCGCGGGCGCACCCGCGGCGACCGCTGCCGCCCGGAGCACTCGGGTCCGGATCGGGGGCTCGAGCCCGGCCAGGGCCTCGACGGCCAGACCGTCGTCGACCGACGACGCGTCGAGTGCCGCCTCGGCGTAGGCGTCCAGCAGGTCCATGTCGGCGCGCAGCTGGTCGGCGGTGCGCGCGAGCGCCTCGGTGACCCCGGGTCCGAGCTCGTCCTCGAGCGCCGGCAGCAGACGCCGTCGGACGCGCGTGCGGGTGAAGGCCGGATCCACGTTGTGGGGGTCCTCCCACACCTCGAGGCCCTCGACCTGGCACGCGGTCACGGTGTCGGAGTGCGACACGTCGAGCAGTGGCCGGCGGTAGTGGTCGAAGGTGCGGCGCATTCCGGCGATGGCCCGCCCGCCGGAGCCGCGGGCCAGCCCCATCAGCACGGTCTCGGCCTGGTCGTCGCGGGTGTGGCCGAGCAGCACCGCCTCGGCCTCGAAGCGCTCGCGGATCTCGTCGAGCAGCGCGTAGCGGCCCGCTCGGGCGGCGGCCTCGGGGCCGAGTCCGGGGGCGTTGACCGAGGCGCGCGCGCTGACGGTCTCGTCGACGCCGAGGGACGCCAGCTGGACGACGACGCGCTCGGCCCGTTCTGCCGATCCCTCCTGCAGGCCGTGGTCGACCGTGGCACCCACCACGTACCAGCCCTGCTCGCGACCCTCGTGGACCGTGGCGGAGGCGAGCGCCAGGGAGTCCGCGCCGCCGCTGCACGCGACGACGAGCCGGGCACCCGGCTCGAGGTCCGCGAGCCCGCGTCGTACGGCGTGCCGTACGGCGGCGAGCGACGGGTGCAGGCTCACGGGTGGACGCGGGCGACCCAGGCGTCGGGGTCGTGGATCTCGGCCAGGCTCGGGAGGTTGTCGGCGCTGGCCCAGACGGCGTTGAAGTCGGCCATGCCGACCTTGTCGACGACGGACCGCACGAAGCGGGCTCCGTCGCGGTACTGCGCCATCTTCGCCTCCAGCCCGAGCAGCTTGCGGAGCAGCCGGTCGAGAGTGCCGACGCCCTTGCGGCGCTCGTTGAACTTGGCGCGGATGCTGTCGACGCTCGGGATCACCCCGGGCCCGACACCGTCCATCACGAAGTCCGCGTGCCCCTCGAGCAGGGACATCACTCCGGTCACCCGGTCGAGGATCGCCTTCTGCTCCGGAGAGCCGAGCAGGTCGAGGAGGCTGCCGCCGCGGCCGTGCTTGACCGCCTCGGCGATCCGCTGGAGCCCCTCGTCGAGGAGCCGCTGGGGCTCCACCGTCTCCGCGAGCGCGAGGAACTGCGCGAACAGATGGTCGCGCATCCATGGAACCGCGGTGAACTGCACGCGGTGCGTCTCCTCGTGCAGGCAGACCCAGAGTCGGAAGTCGCGAGGGTCGGCGTCCAGCTCGCGCTCGACGTGCACGACGTTCGGTGCGACCAGGAGCAGGCGCCCGTGCGGGTCGTGGAACGGGTCGAACTGGCCGAGCACCTTGCTCGCCATGAAGCCCAGCAGCCCACCGACCTCGGCGCCGGTGATGCGGGACCCGACCGCCTGGGTCACCGGACCCGGTGGACCCTTCTTCTCGGTGACCTTGTCGATCACCGGGCCGAGGATCGTGGCGAACCCCTCGGCGTTCGCCCGGATCCAGGCCGCCCGGTCCACGACGAGGACCGGCGCGGTGAGCGCGCCCGCGTCGAGGCCGGTGAACTCCTTGACGTACGACGTGGACCGGTCGGCGCCGTCGCGCAGCTCGGCCACCGTCGCGGCCGCCTCCTCGGCCGACACCTGCGGTCCGGCCCCCGCGAGCCGCGAGCCGATCGACACCGCGAGCTCCCAGTCGACCATGTCCGTCGTCATGCCGAGAGCCTACGGGGGTGGGCGCGAGGCCCCTCAGCAGCGGCAGGTGGCCAGCGAGGAGGCGAGGCGGTCCAGGGCGGCTCGGGTGTCGAGTGTCTCGGCGAGCTTCACGTGGTTGCTGACGAAGGCGAACACGAGGGCGTGTCCCCCGGCGTCGGTGGTGATGCCGGCCAGGGCACTGGTCCCGGTGAGCGTGCCGGTCTTGGCGCGGACGAGTCCCCGGCCGGGGCTGTCCTCGAAGCGGTACCCCAGCGATCCGTCGTACGCCGCGACCGGTAGGCCGGTGACCACCGACCTGAGCTCGGGGTGCTCGGGTGACGAGGCCACCTGGAGCACCTGGACCAGCGTCTCGGCGTCGAGCCGGTCGTGTCTCGAGAGACCGCTGCCGTCCTGGATCGTCGCGTGCCGGAGGTCCACGCCGAGTCCGCGCAGCGTCGTGGTCACGCCGCGCACACCTGCCTCGAACGACCCTTCACCCTCGACCTCGAGGCCGACGTGGTGGGCCAGCACCTCGGCCCCCTCGTTGTCGCTGTACTGCAGGACCCGCTCCACGATGTCGGCCACCGGCAGGCTGGTGACCCGGGCCAGCTCGACGGCGTTCGCGCCCGCCTTCTGCTCCGCGAGCTGCCGCTCCACGTCGATGCCGTGCGTGCGGAGGTACGTCGCGAAGATCGCGGCCGCCGTGGCAGGTGGGTCGGAGACCCGGCCGGACCCGTCCGGGTCGAGCCCCTCGTCGGCCCAGAGCGCGGTGATGGGTGAGACGACGTCGTCGGGGACGTAGGACTTCCGCCAGTGCGGGCTGACCCGCGGACCGGAGAACAGCGACGTGTCGAACGCCAGCCGCACCTTCGAGACCCCACGCGAGCGGAGCTTCTTCGCGGTGAGGGAGGCCAGGGTCTGCAGGCTCGCGTCGCGACGGGCCGGGCCCTCGGTGGGCTGCTTTCCCTCGAGGAACGGATCTCCTCCGCCGACCAGGACGATCGCGTGGCGACCGTCCGCGACCACCCGCGTGGCGAAGGTGCGGTCGGGGCCGAGCGCCTCGAGAGCGGCCGCGGACGTCAGGAGCTTGAGCGTCGATGCCGGCATCGACGCACCGCGACCGTCGTCGAGCACCGGTCGGCCGGTCAGGGGTGCCACGACGGCGCGCAGATCGGCCAGGCTCGGGTCGTCCAGCGCCGGCTCGAGGGCACGTCGTACGGCGCGCTCGGTCGGACGCGGCGAGCGCGCGGCCCGCGCCACGGGTCGCGGCGTCGGCGCGGGCGGCGCGGTGAAGCCCGGGACCGGTGCCACGAGCGGGGATGGCGGTCCGTCGCCGAGCCAGTCGTCGAGCCGACCCGTCCGGTACGCCGCGGCGGCACCGCCGGCGAGGGCGAGGACCAGGACTCCGGCCACCCAGGGGAGCGCGCGCCGGACCCGGCTGCGGCGCTGCGCTCGGGCCACGACGTTCCCTCCGGGCTCGGTGCGTCGACGACGATGGCGACGGGGTGCCCGGGTTGGGCACGCGGCCTCATTCTGCGCGAGACTTGGCCCAGGTGGCGCCGCGGGGCCGTCGCCGACGCGTGATCGCCACCGAGCGACCTGGAGGACATCGTGCTGGAGTTCGACGTGCTGGTGGAGATCCCCAAGGGGAGCCGGAACAAGTACGAGGTCGACCACGAGTCCGGGCGGATCCGGCTGGACCGCACGCTCTTCACGTCGACGCAGTACCCGGCCGACTACGGGTACATCGAGAACACCCTGGGCCAGGACGGCGACCCGCTCGACGCGTTGGTGCTGCTGATCGGCGAGCCGACGTTCCCCGGTTGCCTGATCCGCTGCCGAGCGATCGGGATGTACCGGATGACCGACGAGAAGGGCGCCGACGACAAGGTGCTGTGCGTGCCCGTGTCCGACCCGCGGCTCGAGCACATGCGCGACATCAACCACATGCCGAAGTTCGACCGGCTCGAGATCGAGCACTTCTTCACCGTGTACAAGGAGCTCGAGCCCGGCAAGTCCGTCGAGGGCGCCGACTGGGTGGGGCGCGACGAGGCCGAGCAGGAGGTCGAGGCGTCCTTCGCCCGGCTGCGGGAGCACCCCGAGGAGATCCACTGACGTGCCGGCGAGCCGGACTGCGCACGGTGCGCACGACTTCGCCGACGACCCGCGCAACCGCGAGGTACTGATCCACGTCAACGGGTCGCTGGTGCCGCGCGAGCAGGCGGTCGTGTCCGTCTTCGACGCCGGCTTCGTGCTCGGTGACGGGGTGTGGGAGGGGCTGCGCGTGCACGACGGCCATCCGGCGTTCCTGGACCAGCACCTCGACCGGCTGTGGGAGGGCGCGGCGGCGATCGCGCTGGACATCGGCATCACGCGCGCCGAGCTGACCGAGCGCATCTACCGGACCCTGGACGCCAACCAGATGACCGACGGGGTGCACGTCCGGCTGATGGTGACCCGCGGGCCGAAGTCCACGCCGTACCAGGACCCGCGCTTCTCGGCCGGGCCGGCGACGGTCGTGATCATCGCCGAGCACAAGGACCCGCTGCCCGCCACCGTGGAGCAGGGGCTCTCGGTGTTCACGGTGCACGTGCGGCGGGCCTCGCCGGACACGCTCGACCCGAAGCTCAACGCGCACAGCAAGCTGAACGACATCACCGCCTGCATCCAGGCCTACACGGCCGGCGCGGACGAGGCACTCATGCTCGACCCGCAGGGCTTCGTGGCGACCTGCAACTCGACGCACTTCTTCGTCGTACGACGCGGCGAGGTGTGGACGTCGAACGGCGCGTACTGCCTCGGCGGCATCACCCGGGGCAACGTGCTCCGGATCTGCGACGAAGCCGGGATCCCGAGCCAGGAGAGGCTGTTCAGCCTCACCGACGTGTACTCCGCCGACGAGGCGTTCGTGACCGGGACGTTCGCCGGCGTCGTACCGGTGCACACCGTCGACGGCCGCACGATCGGCTCCGGTCGCCGTGGCCCCATGGTGTCGCGCCTGCAGCAGCTGTACGCCGACCTGGTACGTCGTGACGTGGTCGGCCGCACGGCCCCATGACGACCCGGCTGGCCTGCTGGTCGGGGCCGCGCAGCATCTCGACCGCGACCATGCGCGCATGGGAGAACCGGCCCGACACCGAGGTCGTCGACGAGCCGCTGTACGCGTGGTACCTCGCCCACACCGGGCTCGACCACCCCGGTCGCGAGCGGGTGATCGCCGCCGGCGAGACCGACTGGCGGCGCGTCGTCGACTCGCTCACCCGTGAGTGGCCGGGCGGCCCGGCGCTGCAGTACCAGAAGCACATGGCTCAGCACCTCGTCCCCGATCTGCCGCGGGAGTGGATCGCCTCGCTGCACAACGTGCTGCTGATCCGCGACCCGGCCGAGGTGGTGTCGTCGTACCTGCGCTCGCGCGCGTCCGTCACCCCGGACGACATCGGGATCCTCCAGCAGCTCGAGCTCCTGGTGCAGCTCGGACCGGCCGTGCCGGTGATCGACTCGGCTGACTTCCTGCGCTCTCCGGAGTCCTACCTGCGCTGGCTCTGCGACTACGCCGGTGTGCCGTTCACGGACGCCATGCTGTCGTGGCCGGCGGGCCCACGCGAGAGCGACGGCGTGTGGGCGCCGTACTGGTACGACGCGGTGCTCCGCTCCACCGGCTTCGAGCCCCATCGGCCTCGACGCGTCGAGCTCACGCCGGAGGGCGAGGAGGTCGTCGCCGCGACGCGGCCGGCGTACCAGCGGCTCTACGAGGCGCGGCTCGTGCTGTGACCGACCGGGAGGTTCGGTCGTGGCCGACCTGGCGCGGTCAGTCGATCGCCGACGTGAGCCAGGCTTCGAGGGCCTTCTGGACCTCGTGGTGCGCCGACACCCCGCGCACGGAGTCGCCGGGCACGAGCATCGCGTGGTCGGCGTCGGGCACCTCGACGACGGTTCTGGTCGGGCCCTCGAGAGCGCGGGCCGCCTCGCGGTCCCAGAGCTGGTCGGCCGTGCCACCGACCAGGAGCTGCGGCGCCGGGTTGGCGCCGTACGCCTCCAGCAGTCGCCGGCCGAACAGCGGCGTGAGCCAGATCGCGGGAAGGCCACGAGCGGCGGCCAGAGGGGCTGCCCGGGTGCCGAGCGACTTCCCGACGATCAGGGCCCTGCCGGAGGCCGGCAGCGCGCCCTCGACCTCGGTACAGACCCAGGCGTCGAGCTCGCGGGTGGCGGCACCCTCGGGCGGGGACCACCAGTGGTGCACGACCCGCCACCCGTGCTGGAGCAACGCCTGTCCGGCGAAGAACAGCAGCGGCGCCTGCGGTGGGTACCCACTACCCGGCACGAGCACCGCCGTCCCGACCGACTCCCCCGCGGGTCGAACGACGTCGCGACCACCCCCGGGATCTTCACGCGCTCACCCTCCCATGTTGAGCCGTCCCAAATCCCCCGTTGAGCCGTCCCAAATCCCCCGTTGACCGGGTTCAAGTCCTTGCGCGAACCGGCAGAAATCACCCGCGACATGGCCTCCGGAGCCGCTTTCGAGACGGCTCAAGGGGGATTTGGGACGGCTCAACGGGGGATTTGGGACGGCTCAACCCAGGAGGAGATCGGGGGAGCGGAGGAGGGGTGGGGGTACGGCGTAGACGTCGACGAGGTCGACTGCGATCGGGCGGATCCTGCGGCACAGGGCTTCGACGGTCGGCGGACGGTACGCCGCAGCCGACGGCACGTCCGTGCTGGTCGCCACACCCCGACCGTACCCACCCGGGGTGAGCGCTCAAGGACGCGCGAAGAAGTTCGGCGCGATCCAGTAGTACATCGACACCTCTTCGACGTCCCGGCCCGTGCGCGGAGCCTGGATGATCATCCCGTTCCCCACGTACAACGCGACGTGGTAGATCGACGACGGGCTGCTCGAGGAGCCCCAGAAGACCAGGTCGCCGGGCCGCAGGGAGCTGCTCGCGATGGGCGTCGACTGGGCGTACTGCGCGACCGAGTAGTGCGGCAGCGAGATGCCGCCGGCCCGCCACGCGCCCATGGTCAGACCGGAGCAGTCCCAGGCGTTCGGACCCGCCGCGCCCCAGACGTAGGGGTCGCCGATCTGGCTGCGCGCGAAGGCGATCGCACGTGAAGCGCCCGACGCCGGGGCCGGTGGGTCGGCCGAGGGGGGTGAAGGTTCGGCCGGCCCGGATGACCCCGGCGTCGGGTCGCTGGGGGGTGAGGCGGAGTCCGTCGCGTTCTGGGCGGCCTGCTGGGCTGCCTGCTGGGCTGCCTGCTGGGCTGCCTGCTCGCGCGCCTTCTTCTCCGCGGCGCGTTGCGCGGCCAGCCGGGCGGCCCGTTCGATGCCGGCCTGTCGCTGCTGCGCCAGCGCGACGCTGACGTGCTGGAGCTTGGCGAGCCGGTGGATCAGATGGGACTTGCGGGCCGCGATCTGCTCGCTGGCGCGGTCTGCCGCGGCCGCGGCCGCGGCGGCCTGGTCGCGCGCCGACTTCGCCTGGGTGGCCAGCGTGGCGGCCTTGGAGCGTGCCGCGTCGGCCTGGGCACGGGCGACTCCGGCGAGCGTCGAGGACGCGGTGAAGGAGTCGAAGCTGTGGTCCATCGCGGCCTGCGCGTTCTGCAGCGTCGACATCGTGTTGATCACGGAGGCGACACCGTCGTCGCCCTGCAGTGCGGAGAGCGGACTGAACGACGGCCCCATCTCGTACGACGTGACCACGGTCGCCGCGTACTGGTGCCGCGTGCGCGTCGCGTCGGTCTCGGCGATCCGGGCGTGCCGGGCGGCTACCCGGGAGTCGCGCCGGGCCTGCTGGAGCGCGTAGCGAGCGCCGTTGTAGCGCTCGGCAGCCTGTTCGGCAGTGACCGCCGCGGCCTGGGCGTCGAGGTCGGCCTGCACGAGCTGGGCCTTGATGCCGGCGACGTCGTCGGCGGCCCGGGCCACCTGGTGGCGGGCGTCGTGGACCTGCTGCCTGCTGGGGTACACGTGGTGGCCGCCGGACGGGGCGGCGGACGCAGCCGCGATGCCGGTGAGGCCCGTGACCAGGGAGAGGGCGAGGGCGGTGACGCCGACTCGATGCACGGGCGGTCCTCCTGAGCGGCTGCTGTGACCGGGAGTGCCTCGGGTGACTACTTCGCAACCGATGACACCGCGCAGCACGCTAATGCTCAGAAGTCACAAAGGGAACAACTTTCACAAATTTCTCGCAAGCCACCGGCGTGTCGCCTTGACGAACTACACGGTTGTAACTTCCTCCAGCTGGCGCTCGACGGCGCGATAGCGGGTGAAGGACTGGCCACTGGCCCAGCCCCCGACGTAGAACGAGAAGAGCGCGATCGCGACACCGGCGATGTCGTCGGCGACGTAGTGCCACCCGAAGTAGAGGGTGGCCACGGCGGTGATGCAGGTGTTGACCCAGAACACGATCTTCAGCCAGCGCAGGGTCGTCGTGTACTGGATCATCAGGGCCACCAGCAGCGTGATCGCGACGTGCAGGCTGGCGAAGCCGGCCACTCCGCTGAGCGTGCTCGTGAGCGGCTGCAGCGAGGGCGCGCTGGTGTTCACCGCCCAGACCCGGCTGTTGGCCAGAGAGTTCATGAGCCGCCCGGCATTGGTGTTCTCGACCGTCTGGTACAGCCATGGGTGCTGGAAGCCCGGGCCGAGCGTCGGCAGCGCGTAGTAGGAGATCGTGCCCAGGGTCCAGGCGATGCACTGCGAGGTCGCGAACCAGTAGCCGTAGCCGAGGTTGCGCGACCAGACCAGCCACACCGCCAACGCCAGCGGCACCAGCGGGAGGAACCACAGGTACACGCTCGAGAGGACCTCGGCCGACAGCCCGTCGCCGAGCAGGTTGTGCAGCACGATCGCCGGCTCGTGACCGAGGAAGAGCGCCTTGTCCAGGCTGAACAGCGGCCGGTCGAACTTGTAGTCCTTGCCGAGGATGAACGGCAGCTGCGACTTCAGGTTCCGGTAGCTGACGTAGGTGATGTAGAAGCACACGATCCCCGACACGACGAGGACGACCCGGTCCCTCGTCCAGTGCGAGTGCAGACGCTGGCGGAACACATCGGGCATCCGCCGCGGGTTCAACCGCGAGACCCACAGGGTGCGCGGGATCAGGTCGATGCCGAAGCCCAGGGCGAGAACCGTCGGCAGGCGCAGGTACGACGGTCCGATGAAGCCGTCGGGATCGACCAGCTTGGCGTCGAAGATCACGGCACCGAGCACGGCCAGCACACCCATGGTCACGGCGACGGACGCCATCAGGATGTGGGCACGGCGAAACACGCGGGTCAGTCTAGGGCGGGCTCGGCCCCCTCGGATCGGCCCGCCAGTCCGGCCATCCGGCTCGCGTCCACCCGGAGGTGTACGGCGTCGCCCGGGACCAGTCGGTGGTCGAGGGAGGCCACCGCGTCGAGCTCTCCGAGGACCGTGTCGACGACCAGTCGGAGCTGCCCGGGCGTCGTACGGACCCCGACCACCACGCCAGCCAGAGGACCGTCGTCGGCGACCGTCAGGGCGGACCGGCGCATCGCCACGGCAGGCGCTCTGGGGAGTCCGGCGGCTTCGACGAGCCCCTCCGCCGCTGGACCGTCGAGAACGCGGGCGTAACCCAGGAAGAGCGCCGTCTCCGGGTCCACGGGTGCGCGCCAGACGTCGGCGATCGGGCCGGACTGGACGATGCGTCCGGCCCGCATCACCGCGAGGTCGTCGGCCACGGCGAACGCCTCCTCGTGGTCGTGGGTCACCATCACCGCGGTGGTCCCGGACTCGACCAGGATCGGCCGCAGGTCGTCGGCGAGGCGCTGGCGCAGTCCGGCGTCGAGAGCGCTGAGCGGCTCGTCGAGGAGCAGGAGTCGTGGCGAGGCGGCGAGTGCGCGGGCGAGTGCGACGCGTTGCCGCTCGCCGCCGGACAGGGTCGTGGGCAACCGGTCGGCGAAGCCGGACAGGCCCACGAGGTCGAGGAGCTCGGTGACCCGGGCGGCGGTCGCGGCGCGCGGCGTACGACGGATGCGGAGGGGGTAGCCGACGTTGCCGGCCACGGTCAGCTGGGAGAAGAGCTGCCCGTCCTGGAACATCAGCGCGAAGCCGCGCCGGTGGGTCGGCGTCGCCGAGAGGTCGTGGCCCTGCCAGCTGACGGTTCCGGTGGTGGACTCGAGTCCGGCGATGGCGCGCAGCAGCGTGGACTTCCCGCAGCCCGAGGGACCGAGCACCGCGAGCACCCGCCCCTCGTCGAGGGCCAGGTCGGCGCCGACGACGGCGGGGGTGCCGTCGTACGAGACCGAGAGGTCGCGGACCGAGAGCGCCGTCATCAGAACGTCCCCACCGACGGCACGCGCAGACGCTCGACCAGCAGCATCACCAGGGCCGTGGTGCCGCCGAGGACGACGGAGCCGGCGAGGGCCATCCCGTAGTTGAGGTCGCCGGGGTGACCGATCAGCCGGAAGATCACGACCGGCAGCGTGGGCCGGTCGTCGCGGACCAGGAACGACGTGGCGCCGAACTCACCCAGTGAGCAGGCGAAGGCGAACCCGGCCGCGGCGAGGAGCGGCTTCCAGATCACCGGGAGGTCGACGACGAGCAGGGCTCGGGTCGGCGAGGCGCCCAGGGTGGCGGCGGCCTGCCGCAGCCGGTCGTCGATTCCGGACAGCGCCGGGACCAGCACCCGGACGACGAGCGGTAGCGCGACCAGGGCCTGGGCGACCGGGATCAGGAGCGGCGAGTCGCGCAGGTCGAGCGGAGGCTGGCCGAGCGTGATCAGGAAGCCGAAGCCCAGGGTCACCGCCGAGACGCCGAGGGGCAGCATGAACAGCCCGTCGAGAACGCCTCGCAACCGGCGCTCGGAGCGGCTGCGCGAGCGGCGGGTGACGACGGTGGCGACCGAGAGGCCGAGGAGCAGCGACATCCAGGTGGCGTCGACCGCGATGCGGAGGGAGTTCACGACAGCCTCCGTGACCGGAACCAGCAGCGCCTGGTGGGAGCCGGGGGTCTGGAGTGCTCGGTAGTTCGCCAGGCTCCACGCGCCGTCGACGCGCAGGGACTCCACGACCAGGGAGGCGATCGGCCCGATGACGAGCAGCAGCAGGACCACGGTCGCGGCCAGGGCCGGGAGGTCACCACGAGTCAACCGGCGCAGCCGCACGTGCGACCGAGCCACCGCGGCGTCCGGCGTACGACGTGCGCGGGCAGCGGCGAGGAGCAGCGCGGTCACCACCGACAGCTGCAGCACCGAGAGCGCGGCCGCTCCCTGGAGGTCGAGGAGGTCGGTGGTGAGCAGGTAGATCTGGGTCTCGACACTGGAGTAGCGCAGGCCGCCGAGGGTGAGCACGATCCCGAAGGCGGTCGCACAGAACAGGAACACCACGGTCGCGGCGGACACGATCGCGGGACGCAGGGCGGGAAGGGTCACGTCGCGAAGCACCTGGTGTGGCGAGGCTCCGAGGGCGGCCGCCGCCTCGGCGGGTCGTGGGTCGAGCGACTCCCAAGCTCCCCCCACGACGCGGATGACGACCGCGGCGTTGAAGAACACCAGCCCCGCGACGATCGCGTCCGGGCTGCCGTCGAGGTGCAGGAACCCCAGTGGCCCGCCATCGCCGATCAGGATCTCGAAGGCGACCCCGACGACGACGGTCGGGAGGACGAACGGCACGACCAGGATCGCGCGGATCCAGATGCGGCCGGGGATCGCGACGCGGTGGAGGACGTACGCCGCGGGCAGCCCGAACGCGCAGGCGAGCAGCGTCGCGACGGTCGACGTCCAGACCGTGAACCAGACCGCCCGCCGGATCTCCGGCCGCGTCAGGACGTCGAGGACACCGCCGAGGTCGAGGTGCCCGTCGGGCCAGAACCCCTTGCTCAGCATGCCGGCGACCGGCAGCACGAAGAAGATGCCGAGCACCGCCAGCGGGATGACCGCCGTGGCGGCCAGGGCGACGAGGCGGCGGGTGGTGGTCATCGGCTGACGATCTCGCTCCACGCGCGCAGCCACGCGTCGCGATGGGCCGAGATGGCGGCCGGGCTCACGACGTACGGGTGCCGCGGCTGGACCGCGAACCTCGACCAGGCCCTCGGCAGCGGGGTGCCCTGTCGGACCGGGAAGACGTACATGGCGTCGGGCAGCGCCTTCTGCACGGCCGGGCTCAGCAGGAACTCCACGAACGCCTTCGCGCCCGCCGGGTTGGCCGCGCCGGTGAGGACGCCGGCGTACTCGACCTGCCGGAAGCACGTGTCGAGCAGCGCCCTGGTGGTCGAGGTGGTGCCGCCCTTCGGGACGGTGAAGGCCGGAGAGGAGTCGTAGGAGACGACGATCGGGTCCTGACCATGGCCGCCGCCCCGGGTGAAGTCGGTCTCGTAGGCCTGGGTCCAGCCGTCGGTGATGGTCGCGTCGTTGGCGACGAGCCTCTGCCACCAGGCCGACCAGCCGTCGCCGTACCGGCCGATCGTGCCGAGCAGGAACGCGAGTCCGGTCGAGGAGGTGGTGGCACCCGGTACGGCGGTGAGGCCGCGGTACGCCGGCTTCACCAGGTCGTCGAGCGAGCGCGGAGCCGCGAGGTGGTGGTCGCTGAACCAGCCGGGGTCGATGTTGACGCAGACGTTGCCGTTGTCGATCGGCGCGAGGCGGCCGTCGTCGCCGGGCACGACGTACCGCCGGGCGCCGGCGGGGAGCGGCACATCGGTCGTGGCGAAGACGTCGGCGTCCAGCGCCCGGCTGGCGAAGGTGTTGTCGACGCCGAAGGCGACGTCACCGGTCGGGTCACCCTGGGTGAGCACCAGCTTGTTGGTCAACGTGCCGCCGTCGCCGGACGCGTGGACGACGAGGTGATAGCCGGACCGCCGGTCGAACTGGGCGATCAGCGACGCGGGGAGGACGAACGAGTCGTGGGTGACCAGGACGACGTCCTTGCTGCCCTCGGACCGATGGTCGGCACCGACCAGGGAGCACCCGGCAAGAGCGGCCGCGACCAGCGCGACCGTTGCCGCGCGGAGGGAGGCGCGAAGGCGCGGACGGATGAAAGCCATGGAGCTGACTCCCTTCGCCGGTGCTAACCGGATCAGGTTCGGAGGGTCTGCGGCTCGGCCGCACTCTCAGC
>Ga0105246_10001357_pt1 | contig 14441 bp, 29 predicted proteins | sample KBSM64metaG_FD_99694 | JGI IMG/M metagenome (GOLD analysis project Ga0105246, IMG submission 99694) | Miscanthus rhizosphere microbial communities from Kellogg Biological Station, Michigan, USA - KBS M6-4 metaG | ecosystem: Host-associated > Plants > Roots > Rhizosphere > Soil | place...
GACGGCACGAGCCCGAACAGAAGTTGATACTCGTGCGCATCGCCGCCACTTCCCTTTGCAACTGCTCAATTTCCTCTCTTGCGTCTTCCGCGTAGTCCACAGCCTTGACAGTGCCCACAGCATCAGCCTTTGAAATAGTTCGCAGTCGCTCAATCTCTACATCACGCTGAACAACTTCCCTACCGAGTCGAATGATCTCAGCGTTCGCAATCGGGATGCGGTCGTCGTTCAAGTACTTGTCACGGTAGTGATTCAGCTCGCTTCGCACCCGAGCCAGCTCCTCTTCCGCCGTGGGATTGCGTGTCATGTCCTGACCTCCGCCTGCAACCGACCGTGCACGAATGCGGTACTCGACCCGGCGCGCGCACGAAGCCGCTCGCCCGGCCTGCTCCGCACGAACGAAATTTTTGAAGGTAGCGGCTTCGGTAGCTTCATCGACGTATTCTTGAGCGACCGCAGCTGAGATCTTCGCACACTCCTCGCGCTCATCCTTCCTGAGGTCGAGCCCCTGCAGAAGCAGCTTCACTTCGAGACGCTCAAGCCGCGCATATTTTGTCGGGGTGTCGTGACCATCCCACTTCGTCACGTAGGGTGGCAGGTGCTTCACGAGATGATTTTGCGAATCATGGAAGTGCCACGAAGCCTGACCCTCGGGCGTCTCGACTACCACGAGCGTTCGCCAGTCCGCGTCCCACTCTTTGCCGGGCTCGTCCTCGTGCTGCCCCACGCCAGCCTTCCAACCGATGGCGATGGCCAAGCTGGCGAAGAGGGAAACGAGGCGATTCCGTTCCTCGTAGGCCGCGTCCTTTTCGGTTTTCAACGCAGTCATCGCAGAAATGAGTCCATTCCGTTCCTCGTAAGCTGATTCCTTCTCAGCAGAGGATTGCACCGAATTTCGAAGCTCCCATCCAAACCGCACTTGTTCCAGCGCCTCGCGACCGTACTGGTAGCCTTCTGCGATTTTCGTCTTCCAGACGTCTTCAAAGGACGGAATTACTCCTCGGCCGCCTTTCGCATCGCTCTCGCCGCTTCCAGCCAGCAATCCCGAAGATTCGGAATGTCCCGCTCCAACTGTTCCCACGTCATTAGACCTTTGCTCCTCCCCTGTTTGGGTGCTTGCCCTGCGGAGATGATCGAGTCCATCTTCTGACTGAACGCTGTGTAGCCCGCCGCCGCCATCGCTCTTGTCTTGTCGTCCATTTTCCATAGCCTCCAAAGCGTCAATCGCCTGGCTCGCAATGTGCGCCATCTCGGGCCAATCTTCCTGGTAGTCGGCTTCGGCTCTCAAGCGAGCCCTCAAGACCTCTGCGCTGGGTTGCGCAAGCGACTGTGCCGGCTCCGGCGCTACAACTTCTGCGGCCTCTACAGGCCAGCCAACGTCGCCGCAGGTGTGTTGTTCACCTCCGTGACCTACAGGAAGATCGCAAACGTAGAAGCGCCCACCGTCCAGATGATCGGTGAACTGATTTTTGCAGATCGTGAGCTTCTCAGAATCGGATTCAAATGGGCTCGAAGATGCGAGAAGCTTGCGAGCCTCTTCTCCCGACATCCGCCGAAGCGTCTCGATGATCTCGAACCACGACGCACCTCGATCCACGTACACGATCGTGCTGCCGGCCTCTACAAGGTGATCCTTGACGTTTCCAATCTCATGACCAGTGACAGTGGCTGAAAGCGTCTGGAGAGCGGCTAGAGCACCCCCGCGCGCTTCAAACCAGGTGTAGCCGAACACATAAATTCTCTCTCCGGTTCCATGCTCAAAAACCCAAAGCTTGGTGTCCGTTCGAATCGAGGTCTTCATCGGTCTCTCCGCAAAGCATCCATTCGCAACCTGGAATGGCGTTCGTCCACAGTCATGTCGCCCCACGTCTTCCCGTACAGGAACGTCTCGTATGCATCATCCGTCATGAACAACTCACGACCCTCCCACATCCATCGCGCATGCCAACCCAAAAAGCGTTTGTTACGCCGAGTCATCGCACCATAGAACCGGCGCCACCACTTCTTCTTAGCCTTCGGTTCTTTGGAATCGAACAGTGCCAGACCAGACGCTTTGCTCGGTCTCCATCGTCTCAGCGACGTCCTCATCCTTCGGGCGGAATTCACTCTTCCGTCTCCTCTGTTTCAAAATCCCTCAACCACCAAGGCAAGAAGACACGTTCAGGCTCGTCTTGTTTCTTCTCCGCCGTCATCCGCGCTTTACCAGCCTTCTTCGTCACACGATCCGGATTGAGGTCCTCACCCTCCATGACCCGAATCCACTGCTCACGTTGAATGTCGGCAATAGCTTTCGCGAGCTTTTTATCGGTCACCCTTTTCGCCAGCTCGCGCGCGCGTGCTCGCAAGGCTTCGATCTCAGGCTTTCTTGCTTTCTTATCCAGTCGATCCAAGGCCGTAGCGGCTTTGCGGTAAGCCGCCCGCTCGGAATTCCTGACAGCTTTGACTTCTTTCTCTTCCACTGTCGGAGTTTTCGCTTGGTACGGCCACCCTGCGCCGATCTGCATTTCATCCACCGTGAAAACGTCTTCATCCAGCGCGCCGAACTCCTGTTCAAGATCCGCGAGCACTTCAGCTTGCAAGGTCGCTGTTTCCCAATGCGACCAGATGGGGCCACCGTCGAGCACACGCTCAAGCCGCGACTTACCGCGTTCATCCCTCGTATAAGCCGCTGAACCTTGCTGGTATTCGTTCACACAGTCTGGACAAAGAAGCGAATAACCTCGACGGAGCGCGTGATTGATCTGCCCCGAAGATCGTATCTGAATGGTGCCGCACGCGCAGGCCACCGACCAAATCGTCCCGGCAGAACCGACATTGTCAGAACTGCCAGGACGAACTCCAATGCGCTCGATGACGCGAGACTCGCCTACGGTCTCTCCTGGAACCGGAATGCGAGGGGCGTAGCGACCTCCCGTCTTCACCTCTCGATAAAGGGGTTGAATGCTGACTCTCGCGCTCATCAGGTCTTCTCCGCCCTAGAGATCGTGATGTGAGCTGCCCATGTCCCGCGCTTGCACTTCTCGGCCTTGTATCGCCACGCCACACGCGGATCGTTGTCTTTGACTCCCAGAGCGTCCGCGATCCCATCTCGCACGTGCTTCGCACTGGCAGGAAGCGCGTCATCGTCGAGCGTGCCACTGGAGACGCGTGTGATCGTCACCACGAGCGGGCCGCTGAGGTCCTTGCCGAAGATCTCGGCTTTCGTCGACAGATAAGCAAAATTGCGATGGAGCTTCGCCCGCTTCGCACGACCCCGCCAAGAGCCACCCTTGTTCCCGTTCAAGGGGTTGACGAGCTGGATATGGGCTAGATGAATCTCGATCGTTGACCAAGAACCCTTCACCTGAATCGGAGTTTCCGACCAATCAATAGCCATCTTCATGCTTTTCTGCATAGACCTCTTCCCAAGGCCAATTTCCTGCTCGGTGCTCCTTCCATTCCTCTTCCGTCGCAAGACGCAAGCTGGTGAACTGAGCACAGACCTCCCGTGTTCCCGGCGAATCACCTGGTCCGTCATCCTCGAATCGAAACTCCGCAACGTAGACACCATCCACCGTAATCGCTGTCATGTCGTAGTCGATGCCTGCGTCGTCCACGTCGAAACCATCGCTGCCTGCTCCTGAGTCCTGAAGGAACTGAGTCATCACATCGGTCGCGTTGTAGACAAGCACCAAACCCTTCCGAAACGCGAAAACAACCAGCGCCTTCCCCACGACCAGCTCAGGATGATTTTCCATAATCAGTCCTGTCCGGACCCGTCACGCTCATCGAATGGATCACGCTCGAAAGACGGAAGCGGCTCCGCGTCAGCAGACGGGACGATGAGCATGATGGGAAATTCATGCTCGTGGTAGGGCTCGATGCAGACCGCACGCATTCCTGAGAACCGCTGATGAAACCCTCCGGCGATAAGAGAATCCCGGAACGCTTTGTGGATGTCTTTCTCCCTGTAATCGAGCCACTTCACGGCTTCGGTGGTATACCACTTTCCGCTCTTCTTGAAGAAGTCGACACGAACCGAATCTGCTTTATTCGAGTAATGACCGCTCATGGACACTTCTCCGTAATCCTCACCTTGCCGGTCGCATTCCACTGCTTGCCTGAACCACGATGGTCACCCTCGTGACCTTCACACTTGCAGCAAAAGACCGTTGAGGCCCTGGTACTGTACGTAGATGAACACTGGACATTCGATCGAACGTCACGCTTGATGACGTCAGTTTCGATCGTGCTCATCATTTCCCCCGGTACATGACGGGCGCACTTTCGAGCAGCATGCAAAGGAGCTGGTACTTCGTGCCCTGCGGTAGGACACTCAGCGCCTTCATGATCTTCTTTGCCTCGGACTTGTAGATGTCCTTCGACTCTTCCAGCGAAGACTGGTGAGGGACATCGTCGTGCAGAAGAAGCGTCACACTCTCGATGACCTGGTCTCCGATAGGTTGTGCCTTGTAGACTTCGATGGTCTTCATGTGTCACCCACGGCAGCGAATTCCTTGGCCCACTGAAGCAGCTCCTCGTGCTGCGCAGCCGTCACAATCCTCTGCACAATCAGCTCCTCGGGTGATTGATTCGAGAGGCGCTCCTTGGAGAGCCAAGCCTGGTAGCGCTCACGGAGCTGGCCGTATGCACTCACTTGAAGCCACCTTCCGGCGTTCGAAGCGGGTGCTGGGCGAACTTCTTCCGGGTCGGCCCACAGTGACCTTCAGGGCTGGCGGCCACATCGATCTTCTTGCCAAACGAACCTGCGTCCTTGTGACCACAGATGAAATCCATGTCGTCGAGGTAACAGCTCGCGCAGGCTTTGCAGTTAGGCACCGAAATCTGTTTCATCCCAAGAAGCAGGGGCGGGTCTTCAAGAGTTCGCAATGAACCCGCCCCCTTTTCCAAGCCTGATCCTGGCAACCCGAACGCATCGAACAGCTCATGCATGTTCGTAACGATCGCGGCTTCGCGGTACATCAACTCAGGCTCAATCTCATCGAATTGAACTACCGTCCCCTGCTTGCCTTGCCCCATGGCGTACCCGAACTCCCACGAGGCCGAACGACCCGAAGGAAGCACCAAAACACACGCATCACACGCCTTCAGTGCAGCGATGTCGTGACCGTAGCCCTTGATAGCCAGAGGGTGCTGAAGAGCCTCACGGTACTCGGCCGCCGTCCAGTTTTTCCAGTTCGGATCAATACTCGACCACGCAAAACCCGGCTCCGGCGAAGCGAGCCCTTCCTCCGTCCAGTCCGAGATCGGATTTCGGAAATCGTAGCAACGATGCCCACAGCGTTGGAGCGCGAGAACGATGGCGGGCTGCAAGAGGTTCCGCCAGGACGAGGCAACGTAGATCTTCATCCTGCATCCTCCTTCAGCTCGTTATTGACACAATCCAACCTGGCCTCGATGGCGCCAGCCAACTCTTCGAGCAGCTCTTGGTATTCGAGCTTGCTCATGCTCGAAGGTGAACTGACCTCGTCGAGGATGTCGATCACCTTCTCAACGGCCTTCATCACACCGCCCGGGTTACCGACCTTCTTTGCAACTTTCTTTCCCATGACTTTTTCTCCTATCGATTGACGATTCATTTCCACTTGCATCTCCTCCAGAACGGGAGCGATGAGCGCAGCCACATCGCCCGCGCGCATCTGCTTTTCTTCACCACGATGAAGAGCTTCCGTCATGCGACGCACCGAGTCCGGAAGTGCTGGTCCTCCATCCGCAAGTTTGTCGACGAGCGCTGGAGAAACCTTGAGACGCGCTGCAGCGCCCCCGTGCCCATGTTCTCGAATCAACAGCGCCAAGACAGTCGCTTCGGCGGGAGGGAGCTTGCACGAGCCCTTCAGGGCCGGGCCACGAGCATATTTCGGTCTCATTCGTCTCCGTTCGAGCGCAACCCGCCTTCGCTGGGATGCCCCTCCACTGCACGTAGATCCACCACCACTTCAATGGCCTCAGGCGTCATCGTTTTCACGCAGCGAAGGCACTCTGAATAGCTCCAGCCGGTTCGGGCCTGCAGAGCCCTCGCCTTCTTCTGGACGGCTGTCTTGGAACTCATCGCTTCTTTCGAATCGCTTCGGCTTCGGTCTCTCTCTTCTGCCGAACCTCCACAGCCTTCGCATCCCACTTATCCCGCTGGACATCCGTCATGTCGCACCACTCCAATCCAAAGAAATTCTTACTCTTCCGAAACTCCCTATGTGCTTTCTCGCCTTCCGACTGCGGCGCCCGAGTCACCTCTTGAAAAGCTAGCTCACGAACGCTGAGCAAGGCTTTCGTCATTTGATCGACAGAGCAAGTTCGCCCAGCAGGATTGCAGCGATCCACGATGTTCATGATTTCGGTAAACGCCTTGATGTGACCGCTCATTGGAAAAGATGAGCGACATACCCCACCCCCAACGCAACAGCCGGAATCAACAGAGCCCGAGACCACACATCAGGCCAGGTCTCTTCCTTGGCCTGCTTGGTCGAAGGAGTGTGTCGGTACAGCAAGAACAAAGCATTGAGACCAACCACCGATGCCAACGACAGAGGCGGCATATGGAACTGAGGCACCACAAACCAGATCCAGAGTCGCGTGACTACCCAAGCTGTCCAAAGGCAAGAAGCCGGTATCAAAGCCAGCGCAGAAAGACACCCAAGTCGCCAATCCGTCTCAGTCTCTTTGGTCATCGAGGAACTCCAGGGCTAAAAGCAGGGTTGTGAATAGGACAATTCGGCCAGCCCAATTCCAGGCACCAGCATTTGGCAAGCAACTCGCTCGCAGAAGGCGACTGCTCTTCTTGTTCTCGACGTTGAATCAGCTCATCGATGATGTCGACGAGATGCTGACGAAATCCGTTATGAGGGACCTCAATGGGCGGCATCGTCATCACGAGATGACGCATCGTTTTGATCTCTTCGGTTGTCAGCTTGCTCATGACTCAACTTGCTTTCTTCTTGTCCAGACCTCGAAGCCGTTTGATGAGTCGGCTCTGTTGATCCTTCTCCTTGAAGTAAGGCATGCGCGATAGCTCTTCCTTCATGATGAAGATCTCGATAAGACGAAGAGTCAGCATCGTCGCATTCCAACGGTCCGTCATCGTGTTCTGCTTGGCAAAAGCGCCGTTAGCCATGACCTCCATCCCCGAGGTGCGACGAATGCTACGAGCACACATCGCGCAATCGTCACCCGTCCGAACTTGGATGGCCAACTCTTGAATCTCCTCCAGATGCCCCGGCAAGATGGCGTGAGCCCACGCGAACGCAGCTGCAATGGGAGAAGAAGCTCGTCCAAGCTCCGTGATGCACCACTCGATGTCTTCTCGGTAGGCTGCGGCTTCCTTCGCCAGCTCCTCACGCGACGGATCCGCCTCGTAATTGGCATGGTTGACAGAGAAGATGATCTTCGCGATGGCCGCCGTTTTGTTTGCGTTGCCGTAGCCATTAGCCCCCAGGTAATCTCCCGGCGACCAGGCTCGACCAATGTCCATCGTAGCCCGTGCTTTGGGATGAACGTTCTCGATGAGAATCCAGGGAACGGATGTTCCGCTCGCAACGATGGCCCGAAGACGATGCTGCGAATCGAGCAAGGACCCATCCGAGGCAACACATGTCATGCAACCGAGAGGATTGCGCGCATCCCAGGCGCCTTCGGTCTGGAACTCCTTGTACCGATTCACGCGGTTCGCGTTCACCGGCCTGTTCTTCTTGCAATTGCCAAGTAGCTTGGCCGCCAGCTCAGGAGTCATCATGACTTGGCGGATTGTGTATTGAGGGATTCGGCTCATGACTATTCCTGTCTTGTGAAATCCGGCCAAAGCGGCAGGATCAGTTTGGTTTCTTGGCATCGTCCTGTTTGAGCAGGACTTGGATACGGGCTCGAAGCAATCGCCACTGCTTCTTGTGACAAGAATCGAAGGCCACGTTCGGCCCACAGCAAAGGTCACACTTCTCAGCGGCATCGAGCAGACGAAGAAGATCACGCAAAGCTTGTCGGAGCCGCTGTTCAGTCAGATTTTGCATAATCATCAGCCCACGTAGCAGTCGTAAAGGTCTCTGCGAATGACTTCCCAGGGACCAAGCACGGAGCCGGACACGTTCAACGCCATCGCATGCTTCTCTGCGTCCGCCTTCGTTGTGTAAATAGCCTTCAGCTCATCATGCTGTCTCTCCACCGAGGTAACGACGAGAAACACAGACACAGTCATTGGACCTCGAAGACGTGAAAAGTAGTAGCCGCGTTCGAGAGATGCATGCGCTCGCCGGAGCTGCGTTCCATGTAGCTCTCACCATGGCTCTCGTGAATGTGTCCGCAGAGAAAATGCTTGGGGAAGTGCTTCGCCACCGAGAAAACGGCATGTGCCAGATCCTTCGAGCCACAGCGCTCCCCGTATGCGAGATCCATCACGTTGTACATCGGACCATGGCAGACAAGGACATCAGGCTTTTTATCGTCGAGAACCTGCACGAGCGTCTCCAGCTCCTTCTGCATCTGCCACATCTCCAGTTCCCCGCACCATTCACCTGTGAACCAGGGGACGTAAGGAAAGCCGTAGAAGGTCACTCCACCTTGCTCGACGAACTTGTTCGTGATGTCGATAGCATTCAGGCCGAAGCTCTGGAGCGCCGGCACCGGATCCATGAAATCGTGGTTCCCACGACAGAAGAGGAACGGCATCGGGGGCGGCATCCACGCCCGTAGAACGTCCTTGTAGCGATGCAGCCAATTCTTTTGGTAGGCCGGCTCGATCTGGAGATTGCCTCGTGTCTTGTTTGGCATGAAATCGCCTGAATGAACGACTGCATCTACTCCACGCAAAGGAAGCATCTCGAACGAACCATGGTTGTCCGAGAGATGAAGAAGCCTCACTTCTTCATCAAACCGATGTAGATGGTCCCCCCACCCTCGGGAATGCCCGCCGAGCAACCCAAGAGCTGCGCGAGGTTCCGCAGCTTAGTTGCCGCATCGTACTTGTCCGTAAAAGGCATCTGCATCAGCTCATCGAAATGTGCGCCCGTCATGCGTCCTTCGTCTGACGTATTCACCTCCACACGAACCGGAGGCACCCGAACACGTGACAAGGCAGCGTTCTGAATTTTCGTAAGCTGCTGCTTCTTGGATTTGGTCATCACAGAAACTCCTCGTCCACGAGATGGACATAGACCTTTTTTCCCGAGCGATTCGCCTTCGCGATCATGTCCTGGCTGCCCCGAGACTTGCCGTCCCACACGACCACGATGCAGTCGGCCTTTTCGAGCATCGCCGAGTTCCGGATGGGACCTGCGGCCTTCCCGTGAGCTGCCCAGTCAGCAGGCATCAACAGGACTGGAATGGCGCGAGCCTTAGCCCACTCCTCCCCAAGCCGATCCACACCTCGGGCGGTGCCACTAATGACGAGCGTCGGACGAAAACGACTGGCGACCATCGCCATCTCGACGAAGCGGATGTGGGTGATGGTTCGCGAGCCTGCGATGATGACCTTGCTCATGCGAATCGAAAATCTCGCAGAATGACCTCAGTCACTTTCCCATGCTCATTGCCTTCCGGATTCAACTCCACACACGTGGAATACTGTGAATCAGACCACGCCCTTACGCCTTCATTCCCTGCATATGCAGGAACCGCGCGACGGATCACAACACCTTCTTCCAGCTCCTCTTCATGCTCGATTCGAGACACCAAAGCTCGGGCATCCACTTCTGTTTCAGCTCGAACGACAAAGCCAAAAGCCTTGTCGTACCAAGACGCCCACAGAGCATGATTCTTCACTGGCCGTAAGAGCCAGAGCTTCACTTTGCTGACGCTCGCGCAGCGAGACGCTCCTTCTTCCGAGCCGTCTTCCCCGTCACCTTCGTGACCGGCTTCCCTCGATTGGCAGACTGCAGATCTTTCGCGTAACGCTCCTCCGTCAGCTCGTTGAACGCCCGAGCCCGATCTGCCGTCACCCACTCCTGAGCCTCTGCCATCAAGCCGGTGACGATCTTGGCGTAGTCGAACTCGAAGCCGAACGTGCCGAGAGACATGTTCTGCCGGTTCTTCATCGTGATTCCAGGAAAGAACGTCTCCACCGTTTCGCCCGCTTTGCCAGCTTCACCAAAGGCCGGACGTTCGAGCACGTGACCGATGGAAAATCGGTACATCGGATCGATCAGGTCCAGCCGAGAGATCGTCACGCGAATGTTCGTCGCGTCATCCCGGAAAAACTTCACCCGAGCCCACTCTTTGCTCTTCTTCGACAGATCCATGGTCACTGCCCTTTCACTACGATCGGAGTCACTTTGCATCCGCGCGCCGGCTGATTGCATCCATTGCTGTCGATGGAGGCCAGGCACTGAATCGAGTGCAGGTCTGCTCCGTTTTTGACAGTACACGAGACGTAACCATCCCCGTCACTGTCCACTTCGGAGCATGTGACTGGGGCATCCTTCATTCCCAATTCATCTGCCCATGCGCGTGCTTCTGCCGTAGGCTTTTTGGGATCGGAAGCCGGAGCATTGCATGCGAACGCAAACATTGTAATCAGAGTCAATCGGTGAAGTCGCATGTCAGGGTCCTCTTTCGTCAGCGCACGATGTACAGCAGTTGTGAGCGAAGCTCAGTTGCTTCTTACAGTGCTGGCAAACTCCCCACTCGGGGCCGACGAGAGTTCCTTCTCCCTTGCAGGTGCCACACGTCGTGTACGTGAAGCCGCCTTTGCCGTCCCATGAGCCGATAGTTCTTTTGCCGTCGCACGTAGGACACAGCTTGATAGGTGTCGGTCGATAGGCCCTCGCAGACTTCCTCCCCTCAACCAGCTTCTTCTCCTCCGCCTGGTACGCGCGGACAGCGTTGTGAAGTCGAGCGCTTCCCTGATCGGCAGAGTTCAAATCGCCGCTCTCGTCATCTGCAACCCAACCTATCGCTGCATCGACCACAGCACGAAGGCGAATGATGGTGGCGAGGTTCCCCTGCCAGTGCGTGGCTACTGCGAGACTTGCTTCGAGATCGGCGATGCGGGCATTACGATCGGTATCGGTCTCCTTGAAGAACACGCGACCATCCGTAGTTCGGATCATTGTCGGAGTGGCTGTCAGGATCTCTTCCGCCTTGACCGTGTCGTACGTCTTGTCTGCATCAAACATAGTCACCTCTTTGGCATGCTCAATCCCGAGAACACGGAATTTGTTGTCGTCAGTCATGCCGAGACTCCTTCCGCAATCTGCACTGCTTCCACGACGCTCCTGACGGGGCTCAACTCGACGAACGTCTCCGTCAGCTCGACCACCACGCCCACCCACCGGTCCGGCCTCTTGCGACCCGACCATTGGACGTAGTCGCCACCGAACTCGACGATGTCTCCCTTCTTGAGCGACGCAGGAACGATGTAGAGGAATTGTCCCCGGCCTCGTTCCCACCACGTTCGCTTGAACCCTCCCGGCGCCGTAGGATCCGGACACAGAATCGCTGCCCAGTTCTTCGAGCGAGGGTGAGAGTCCCAATTCGGGGTTTCCACGATGCCTCGGTTGACGATAGTGATGCGGCGCGGAGCCCACCTCGATCGCTCCAGCTCCACCTGCTCCTCCCGCCACTTGACCATGCGCACATCCGACTCCGCTCGACGCTGCGCATCCTCTTCGTCACGCTTGGCCTTCAGAGCAGCCTTCTCCGCCACCGTGAAAGGAAGCTGGCGAGCAGGCTTGAGGTTCGCGATGTTCTCGGCCACCGTGACGTCCTTCTTCTGCAACGCGGCGCTGTAGGGGATCCAGAGAACCCACGCAATGTCGGAAGGCTGGTCCAACAGGTTCTTCCACGTGACATACCCGAGCCGCCCATCGATGTGACGAACAGCAGTCCCTTCCTTCGGCTTGTTTTTCACTTCAATGCCTTTCGCAATTGCTTCAAATCGTAAGACTCCACACCGGCACCCTTGAAATCCTCCAGGTAAAGTCCAGCGCCGACTACAACGCTTTTGATCGTGCTTGGCTGGTCATAGAGCCGATTGACCTCAGCCAACGCCGCTGCGTATCCCTGAAGCCAAGCATTCGCTTCAGGGCATTTCATATGCCCAAGAGCTGTGAACACCTTGAGTCGCTTCGGTCGCTTGATTCTCGCGCTCATTCCTGCACCATCATCCGACCATCAAAGACCTGCGGCTCTTCACTGCGGTTCTCGACCGTCATGGACAAGGTTTGACCTGCCCGGAGAGCCTTTGGGATTTCATCAAAAATATCGTCGAGGAACGTTTGCGGACGTGCTGTCAGCACACATTCCACTCCGCCCACTTGCAGACTAGTGATCCACAACCCAAGTGTCTCTTCATCCCACCTGTGAAGCCTGTTGACGTCGCCCAAATCCTCAGCAGACAACGTCAGGATTCGACAATCGCGTGGAGTCGTGTAGGCGAAGATTCGCTTGGCCCCGGGCTGAAGAGGTACCGTGTCACCGAACGAGCGACCGAAATAGATGCCTCGTACGATGCCCTCAATGCCTTGAATGGCGAAAGCTTGTCCGCTTGATTTCGTAGAATCTTCCATCACGATCCTCCTTTCCCGCTCAAAATCTCGCAGCACTTCTTCCAAGCCTTCTCATCCCCATTCAGCGCCCGAGCACAGAGCTTCGCGGTCGCCGTATCTCCATCCTCCCGACTCTCCCGGCCGAGGCGAACAATCAGCCCCGGCAGATCCTCCTGATTCATCCAGTTCTCCAGAGAGGCGATGGGACCTTCGAGAAGGCTCATTCGTCGGTGCTCTTCGGCTTGTCAGCAACGAGATGAAGCTCCTCGCGAGCCCTCGTGACGGCAACGTAAAAGAGGTTCTCGGCCTCTTCCGTCTCCAGCTTGCCGTACGTCCCACGAAGGACGAACACGCGGTCACGCTCCAGGCCCTTGGCCTTGTGGGTCGTGCTGAGGACGATGCGCGACGCGTTGTCCTCGTCCGAGAAGAGCGACTCGATGCGAGCGATGACTTCCGCGAGACTCTGCGAACCTTCGCAGAGGGTACGCAGGCACGTGGCCTTGTCCTCGATGGCGGAGGGGTCGCCCGGGACGGGCTTGCGGGCAAGCATGCGGCGCTTCTCGGCAGCTTCCCACGCGTCGAGGTAGGACAGGAACCCATCGACCGTCGCCATGCGGCTACGCTTGATCGTCGAGATGAGGTTCTTCGCGAGATCGCGACCCTGAATCGCAGCCCGGCGACCTTCCGCGAGGAAGCTCATGCAGAGACCGATGAGGGGCGCGTTCGAGCGCGAGAGGATGAAGTCGCCGGGGCGAGCGAGCTTGAGCATCTCGTTCCACGGGGTCTTGTCGTAGACACGACCCTGGGCCGCGTTCGGCGCCGCTTCAAGATCCGGGACGTACTTCTTCGCCACCGCCACCACGGCGCGCGAGCAACGGTACGTGACCGAAAGAGGCATAACCTTCGCCGAGAGGCGCTTGACCATGTTCTGGATGGCGCGGGTGTCCGCTCCACGGAAGCCGTAGATGGCCTGGCGATCGTCGCCCACAGCAATGATTCGGCCGCCCGGGAAGGCGCAGGCGCGGATGGCAAGCTCGATCTGAGCAGGGTTCAGATCCTGCGACTCGTCGATGAAGACGTAGTCGTACTGCGCGATCTTGAAATCCCGCACGATCGGGAGCCAGATCATGTCGTCGAAATCGATGAGGCCGGCAGCGAAATTCTTCACGAACTTGCCGCCCACCTTGCACTGCGCGCCCGTGTTTGCAGCGTGCTTGAGCACGTCAAGAACCGTCGCGATGAACTTCGTGCGGTCCTTCGCCCGATCGTCGTCGTCGGCATGCGCGTTGTTGAGATCGATGTCGAACGCGTCCATGAGAGCGTCGATCTTCGACGCCGTCGACACGAGCGCCCCCTTCGCGAGGGAAACGACCTTCACGAGCGACGCAAGCCACTCCGTACGCTCCAGATCCTCCGACGAGAGAAGGTTGTTGAGAATGATGTAAGTCTTGTTCTTCTCGATCACCACGCGACCGAGCGCGCGACGAACCTGCGCGAACCCGAAGCTGTGCGTCGTGGAGGCTTCCACGCCCGCAGGAACGCGCTTCTGTAGTTCGACCGCGATATCCTTGTTGAACGCCACGAAGAGGCACGAGACGGGGACAGAGCCCTCGCCCTTGCAGGCCGGGCAAGGCTCCCCATCGTCCTGACCCTCGACGCAGTCGAGGCACGTCTTCCGCGGAAGGTACTTGAGCGACTCCACGCTGGTGGTCGTCTTGGCGCAGCCGGCGCGAGCGCGAATGATCGTGTGCCCCTTGCCCTCTTCGATGTCGCGGAAAACCGCGAGCTGGTACGCGGACCAGACCTGGGTCATCGTTTCCATGTGCAGGTAGACGGAGGCTAGGTCAAAGTGTTCATTCTTTCAATCACTAAATAATCGATTTATTCTCACCTCCGGCCGAAGACTGAACCCCCCAAGAAGCCGTAACTGCAACAGTTTCTGTCTCATCATGCATCATGCATCATGCATCATGC
>Ga0105246_10001359_pt1 | contig 14440 bp, 10 predicted proteins | sample KBSM64metaG_FD_99694 | JGI IMG/M metagenome (GOLD analysis project Ga0105246, IMG submission 99694) | Miscanthus rhizosphere microbial communities from Kellogg Biological Station, Michigan, USA - KBS M6-4 metaG | ecosystem: Host-associated > Plants > Roots > Rhizosphere > Soil | place...
CTCGCGGCGCGGGCGGTGCAGCGCGACGGCGGGGCCGGGGAGCGCCGGCTTCACGGCGGGCCGCGGTTCGATCTCGCCCTGGTACGGGTAGACGGCGCCGAAGATCCCGTCGTAGCGGCCGGAGCGGACGCGGGAGTGGAACAGCAGGTCGTGGAAGTCCCACTGCCGCAGGGTCGGTTCGGTGTCGGAGGCGAACGTGCCGTCGGGCGCCGCGCGTTCGACGAATCCGGCGCCGACGAGCGCGGCGAGGGCGTCCAGGGTCTCCGCCGGGCTCAATCCCGTCCCGGCGCCCGCGCCGCCCGCCGTCACGGTCTCGCCCAGTGCGGCGACCAGCTCGCGGGCGGCGCGGTCCAGCAGGACCGCCCGGAACTTGACCAGGGGGGACTCCAGGACGAGCCCGCCGTCAAGCGTCCGGCAGAAGGCGAACCGTGACAGCCGTACGAGCGCGTCCGGTCGCACCGCCGCCTGCTGGTACTCCGCGTCCCGTGCCGTCCGCTCCAGCCGGAGCAACTCCCGGCGCAGCAGCGGCTCGTCCCGGGTGAGGACGCTGTGCGCGAGGAGGTGCGCGGCGCGCTCCAGCAGGTCCCCGGCCCGCTCCCGGTCGGCCGTCGCGAAGCCCTCGTACAGCTCCTCTTGGGGCAGCGGGCCCTCGGCCAGCCGGTCGAGGACGGTGCGCAGGGCGCCGCGGACCGGGCGGAGGGCGAGGGAGGTGACGGGGCCCCTCAGGACGGCCGTGTCCGTGGCGGCGTCGAAGTCGACGCGCACGTCGGCACGGAGCACGAGGCCCGGCGCCCTGGGGGATTTCTCCGTGTGGATGGGGATCATCGGGTCTCCGGTGGTGAGAGTGGACATCGCGTTCCACTCTGACGCGCGGTACACCCCGGGCTGCCGCCCGAGGCCGACCGAATGACACTCACCATTTCCTCCGGTGACCGAGGTAATGGAATACGTGACACATGACAGGGGCCGCCCGCTTTCACTCGGACATTCGGTGTCCAAAGCCCATGCTCGGGAGCACGAGTTCCGTCATTCGCACCCACCACAGGCAGGGAAGACCTCGTGCTCACTCGTCGTCATGCACTACGACTCGGTCCGACCACCGGCGCCGTCGGCGCGGTGGGCACTGCGGGCGGGGTCTTCGAACTGCTCGAACGGGACGGGTAGGCACCTTGTCCGGCGGAGGCGGGCCTCAAGGACACCGTGCTCCCTTTCCCCCAGGGCTTTTCCTGCCTGCTTTCCCTGTACTTCCCCTCTGCGTACTTCCCCTCTGTCTTTCGAAGAAAGGAGGACCATGACCACCCGAAGCCTTCCGCTCTCCTCCGCGCGCCGTGTTCTGGCCGCGCTCGAACGGGATCCCGCCCGCGCCGTACTGCACCGGCCCGGAGCGACGGTCGCGGCGGGTGAGCTGCGCGATTCCGTCCTCGGCACGACCGCACTGCTGTCCGCCCGCGGCGTCGGCCCCGGGATCACCGTCGCCATCCTGACCGGCCCCAACCATCCGCTGATGCTCAGCGCCCGGTACGCCGTGCATCTGCTCGGGGCCACCTCCGTCTACGTACGCTCGATGAACCCGCGCACGGACACGGAGACGTTCTCGCTCTCCACGCAGACCCGGCTCCTGCGTGATCTCGGGGTGTTGCTGCTGCTGGTGGACGAGGAGGACGAGGACAGCGCGAGCCGGGGGAGGTGGCTGGCGCGGCGGCTGCCCGAGCTCACCGTGCTGCCGATCGCGCGCCGTGCGGAGGGGCACGACCGGGTGCCGGCCGCGCCGCCGTCGCGGCCCGAGGATCTCGCGGTCGTCGATTTCACCAGCGGCAGCACGGGCCGGCCCAAGATGGTCGCGCAGCGCTACGGCACCCGTGAACAGCTCGTCGAACGGCTCGCCCATGGCCTCGATCCCCGGGGACCCGCGACGCTGCTCTCCGTCACCCCGATCAGCCACACGACGGCGCCGATGGCCGACGCCGTGCTGTCGGGCGGCGGGACGGTGGTGCTGCACGACGAGTTCGACGCCGACGCCACCCTTCAGGCGATCGACCGGCTGCAGGTCACGGACGTGTACCTGGCCGTCCCGCACGTGTACCGGCTGCTCGACCATCCGCTCGTCACGTCGTACGACCTGTCGTCCCTGCGGCGCATCACCTACAGCGGCACACCGGCCGCGCCCGAACGGGTACGGCGCGCCGTCCAGGTCTTCGGGGACGTGCTGATCCAGGTGTACGGGACCACGGAGGCCGGCGGCATCAGCAGCCTGACCCCGCTGGACCACCGTGAACCGGAGCTGCTCGGCTCGGTCGGGCGGCCGTTCCCCTGGGTGCGGGTGGAGATCAGGGCGCCGGGCACGGGGCTGCCGCTCGGGCGGGAGCAGAGCGGTGAGATCTGGGTCGCCTCGCCCACGGTGTCGGCGGGCTATCTGGACGACGAGGAGCTGACCGCGGCCACCCTCAAGGACGGCTGGCTGCGCACCGGTGACCTCGGGCACTGGGACCGCTACGGCTATCTGCGCCTGGACGGCCGGGTCGGCGGTGTCATCAAGCACGGCGGTCTGAAGGTCGACCCCGCCGCGATCGAGGCCGCGCTGCTGAGGCATCCGCAGGTGCGGCAGGCGGCGGTCTTCGGCGTCCGGGACGCGGACTTCGTGGAGCAGGTGCACGCCGCCGTGGAACTGCACTCGGGCGCCCGGCACACCTCCTGCGACCTGCGGGACTACGTCACGGCAACGCTCACACCCGAGCACACCCCGACCGGCGTCTCCGTGTGGCCCGAACTGCCGCTCACTCCCTCCGGGAAACCGGACCGCGCCTATCTGCGCAGTGTGACGGCGCCCGTCCGGGCCGCACCCGGGGCCCTCGACCCACCGATTCGCGCAACAGAAAGGGCGCTTCATGACCACATACGGCCACTTCGCCAGGTCACTGAGGCTGCGGCGGCTCTACCGCCACAGCACGGCAGGCCTGATGATCACCCCGCTCGACCACTCGATCAGTGACGGGCCCGTGGTGCCCAAGGGCACGACCCTCGACCAGCTCGCCGGACGGCTCGCCGCCGGCGGTTCGGACGCGGTCGTCGTGCACAAGGGCAGCGTTCGCCACATCAGCCCGGAGCGGTTCGCCGCGATGTCCCTGATCATCCATCTCAACGCGTCCACCAGCCAGGCACTCGACCCCGACGCCAAGTACGTGGTGACCGAGGTCGAGGAGGCACTCCGGCTCGGCGCGGACGCGGTGAGCGTCCACGTCAACGTCGGCTCGGACGACGAACGGCAGCAGATCGGCGACCTCGGACGGATCGCCGACGCCTGCGACCGCTGGAATCTGCCGCTGCTCGCCATGGTGTACCCGCGCGGCCCGCGGGTCACCGACCCACGCGACCCGGGCATGGTGGCGCACGCCGTCACCGTGGCCGCCGATCTGGGCGCGGACCTGGTCAAGACCGTCTTCCTCGGCTCGACCGCGGACATGCTCGACCTGACCGCGGCCTGCCCGGTGCCCGTCCTGGTCGCGGGCGGACCCGCGCTGCCCACCGAGGAGGACGTGCTCGCGTACGTCCGCGACGCACTGGCCGGCGGCGCGGGCGGGGTGGCGATGGGCCGCAACATCTTCCAGGCCGCCGATCCGCGTCGGCTCGCGGCGAAGGTGGCCCGCCTGGTCCACCACTTCCCCGAACAGCACTTCGGCCCGGACGCCTTCCCGGCCGCCGGGGACGTCCACCCGGACGAACGCCTGACCCCCGCTCCCGTGGACACGACCGACCGACACGGCACCACCCACCTTTCCGAACTGACAGGAGGTCCGCACCATGACGGACGCCAAACTGTGCTGGCTTGACATCCGGGGCGCCGGCAGCGCCACCGCCGCCGTCCTCGAAGAGGCCCTGCACCAGCGCATCGACGGCATCGTCGCCGCCGACCCGGCGGTCTTCGCCGAACTCCCGCCCACCGTCCGCAAGGTCCTGCTCTTCGAGGACGGTGTGGACGCCGTGCCCGCCGACCTCGGCGGCGCCGACCTGGTGGTCGTGCCCGGCGGCAAGGACGCGCGGGCCGCGCTCCAGGAGGCGCACCCGGACGTCGAGTTCGGCCGGTACGTCGAGATCGTCGACGCCGACACCCTGGAGGACGCCTGCCTCGCGGCCCGGCTGGAGCCGTGGAGCGTGCTCGACTTCCGCGACCCCACCAAGATCCCGCTGGAGATCGTGATCGCGGCGGCCACGGGCGCGCCCGGCTCGATCATCACGATCGCGTCCGGTACCGAGGAGGCCGAGATCATCTACGGCGTCCTCGAACTGGGCTCGGACGGCGTCCTGATGCGCGCGAACACGGTCGGCGACGCGACCGCCCTGCGCCGGGCCGCGACCGCGCGGGAGGGCGAGATCGGGCTGGTGGAGCTCACGGTCACCCAGGCCACCCACATCGGCATGGGCGAGCGGGCCTGTGTCGACACGACGACGCACTTCCGCAAGGACGAGGGCATCCTCGTCGGCTCGCACTCCAAGGGCATGGTCCTGTGCGTCAGCGAGACCCATCCGCTGCCGTACATGCCGACCCGGCCCTTCCGGGTCAACGCCGGTGCGTTGCACTCGTACACCGTCTCGGAGAACGGGCGCACCCACTACCTGAGCGAGCTGCACGCCGGCAGCAAGGTCCTCGCCGTCGACGTCAAGGGCCGCACCCGGCCCGTCAGCGTCGGCCGCGTCAAGATAGAGACCCGTCCGCTGATCTCCATCGACGCGGTCGCCCCGAGCGGCCAGACGGTCAACCTCATCCTCCAGGACGACTGGCACGTACGGGTCCTGGGCCCGGGCGCCTCGGTCCTCAACTCGACGGAGCTGAAGCCGGGCGACACGATCCTCGGCCATCTGCCGACCGCGGACCGCCATGTCGGCTATCCGATCGACGAGTTCTGCCTGGAGAAGTAGCAGGCACGCCGCCCACCGCGGCAGTCGTACGACCTTCACGCCCCGCCCCGGCACGCCCCGTGCCGGGGCCGGCGCGCGTCTCACAGCAGCCCGTGCTCCAGTGCGATGCGGGCCGCGTCGAAGCGGTTGCGCCCGCCCAGCTTCTTGATGGCGGCCGAGGTCAGATTCCGCACGGTGCCCGCCGCGAGAAACAGCTCCCCCGCGATCTCCTTCACGGTCGCCCCGCCGGCCGTCAGCCGCAGCACGTCCACCTCGCGCACGCTGAGCGAGCCGTCCCCCGCGTCGACGGGTCGCAGCAGTGAGGGATCGACGGTGAGACAGCCGCCCGCCACACCCATCAGCGTCGTGATGAGCTGCGGAAGGCGGGCGTTCTTCGGTACGACCCCGAGCGCCCCGGCGGCCACGGCCCGGTCCACCACGGACGGTGTCGCGGCCCCCACCATCAGCGCGACCCCGCACTTGGGGTGATGGCTGCGCACATCGGTGGCCGCGCGCAGGGCCTTGCCGCCCATGGTGGACTCGCCGAGCAGCAGCACAGTGGGCCGGTGGCGTTCGACGGCCGGCACGACGGCCTCGTACGACGTGGCGAGCCCGACCACCTCCAGACCGTTGGCGTTGTTCAGCGTCTCGGCGAAGGCCTCCAGGACGAGCTGGTGGTCACCTGCGATGACGACCCGTATGGACATGCACTTAACCCCCGTGTTCAGGATGGAACCCAAGTACCCCTGGGTGTAGGCGAAGTGACGGTTACTCAGCTGTGCTGGAGCCGCTCGTCCAGCAGCTGGCGGACGATCGCGTGCGCCCTCTCCTCGGGGCCCTGTCTGTCGCTCACCGTGTCGACCTCGATGTGCCGGGCGCCGGGCGGCAGGGCGGCGGCGACCGTGGACGACATCGTGCGGAACGCCCGCGCAAGGGCTTCACTGCCGGGGCCCGACGGGATCACCACGACGGACGCGGTGACCGGGCCGAGGTCGGCCGCGATCTGCGCCGGCAGCGCGCGGAAGGACTCGATGCGCTCCAGGTCGGCCTGGTAGGGCAGCGCGACCAGTCCGATGTCCGTCAACTCCTTGCACAGGAAGGCTGCGTTGGTGGCGGCGTCGTCGCCGCGCCCGGGGTGCCCCGCGCCGGCCACCGCGACGGCGGCGCCCGCCGCACACAGCCGTGCGGTGACAATCCGGCCAACTCCCGTGGTGGCGTCGACGACGAGAACGACACAGCCGTTCAGGGGCGCGGGTGCGTAGCTCGCGGCAGGGGGCACTGGAACTCCACATCAGGTAACGTGACGAAACTGTGAACTGCTTGAACGGGGGAGCATCTTGACCCGATGCTGCCTTCTTGCCGTGTGGTCCAAGGGGGAACAGCCACGTGGACGAGGTTTCGTCACTTGACCAACAGACACTCGCGGTCTACCGCGCGATCCTGTTCCACAAGGAACACGATCCGGACAGACTCGGCCAACTGCTGGACATCGACCCGGCGGAGGTGAAGGCGGCGCTCGACCGGCTCGCCGAACTCTCGCTGCTCGCACCGTCCCAGGACTCTCCCGGCGCGCTGCGGGCCGTGAACCCGTCGCTCGGCCTGCAGGTCCTGCTCCAGCGGGAGCAGGACGAACTGGCCTGGCGGCAGCAGCGCATCGAGCAGAACCGGGCCGCGCTCGCCGCGCTCGCCGCCGAGTACACGGCGTCGGGGCGGTCCGGCTCCCTCGACGGCACGGAACATCTCGACACCGTCGATGACATCCGTATCCGCCTCGAGGCTCTGGCGGAGTCCTGCCGGCACGAGTCCCTCGTCTTCCATCCGGTGGGCGGACTGACCGAGGAGTCGATCGAGGCGGCGCGTCCGCTGAACGAGCGGGCCCTCGCCCGCGGCGTCCGCTTCCGCTCCATCTACCTCGACAGCATCTGCAACGACCGTGTGACCAAGGCGCACGCGCAGTGGATGGCCGAGCACGACAGCGAGATCCGTACGTCGCCGACCCTGCCGATGCGGCTGCTGATCGTCGACACGACCACGGCCGTCGTGGCGGGCCTGCCCGGTCAGACGGGCCCCTCGGCGCTGCTGCTGCGCAGTCAGCCGGTGGTGCTCGCCATGCGGGCCCTGTTCGAGGCGTACTGGGAGCACGCGACCCCTCTCCAGCAGCCGGGCTCCCCGGGCGACGCCCTGCCCGGCGGGCTCACCCCGCAGGAGCGCAAGCTCCTCCAGCTCCTGGCCACCGGCCTCACCGACGAGGCGGTGGCGCGGGCGCTGGGCATCGGGGTCCGCACGGAGCGGCGCATCATGGCCGAACTGATGGAGCGGCTCGGCGCGTCCAGCCGGTTCGAGGCCGGGGTGCAGGCCTCCCGCCGCCAGTGGATATGACGCGCGGCCTCCGCGGTGCGCGGCAGCGTGTCCACTACTGGACCGGGGCGGCGGGCCAGGTGAAGTCCATCGGCAGCATGATGGACAGCCCGGCCGGGAGGTGCAGCTCGGGCCGCGCCGGTATCCCGGAGCCCAGCGGGGCGGAGTCCGTCTGAGCCTGCGTGTGCTGGGGCGCCTCGGCGGCCTGGGCGGGCGCGGTGCACGCGAGGACACCGAGGGCGGCGCCGGCGAGCGCGGTCGCGACGGCGGCGAGGCGGGTGGCGCGGTGGGTGCGGGTGCTGCGGGTGACACGGGACATGGGACTGGTCTCCATTCCTGGCGTGGTCGTCGCCGAGTGCGTACAGGTGGTCTGGAGCCAGTGGTGCTCGACAGCTCCCCCGTGCCGTTTCGCGTCTTGTGCGATCCGGCCGCTGAGAAGAGACAACCATCGCCACACCCGCGCTGTCCGCATCCGGCCAGGCCAGGAAGCTGCCCGGCAGGGAGCTGCCTCATGGGGCGGCGGACGCCTGAGGGCGCGCCCCCTCGGGGCGATCCCCGAGCTCACACAGGCCGGAGATCGTGGAGGGTCCTTCTTGTGCGCGGATGGGAACTCCGGTCGGCCCGACCTCCACCCTCGCGGTGAGTACGGGCACCTGGGTGGTCACCCACTGCACCGGCTCTCAGATCTCCTCCTCCATGGAGCGGAAGCCGGGCCCGTACGACGCGGGGTCCCGCAGGGCCCGACGGGTGAGACGGGCGGCACGGCGTCCCAAGACTTGGCATACGAGACGGCGTACTCAGCGTGTCCTCACCATGAACGGCTAGCATCGCGGCCGAGGGTTTCCGGCGGCCGGATGGAGTGAGCGCATGGGGGACAGCGAGGCGCCGAGGATCGCCGTCGCCGTGGTGACCATGGGAAACAGGCCCGCCGAGGTCGACGCCCTGCTGGAGTCCGTGGCCAAGCAGGACCTCGCGCCCGCGCGGATCGTGATCGTCGGCAACGGCTGCCCGCTGCCCGACTTCGCGGCACGGCTGTCGTTGCCCGGCGAGGTCACCCTCCTGGAACTCGACGAGAACCTCGGCTGCCCGGGCGGCCGGAACCAGGCGCTGGCGCGGCTGCGGGAGTTCGGGGACGTCGACGTCGTGGTGGAGCTGGACGACGACGGGCTGCTCGTCGACGCCGACGTGCTGCGACGGGTGCGGGACCTGTTCGCGGCCGACCCGAAGCTCGGTATCGTCGGCTTCCGTATCGCCGACGAGCATGGCGAGACACAGCAGCGGCACGTGCCCCGGGTCGGCGCCTCCGACCCGATGCGGGGCGGTTACGTCACCGGGTTCCTCGGCGGCGGCCACGGCTTGCGGACCGCCATGCTGGACGAGATCGGCGACTGGCCCGCCGAGTTCTTCTTCGCCCACGAGGAGACCGACCTGGCCTGGCGGGCCGCCGACGCCGGCTGGCGGATCCTGTACGCACCCGAACTGCTGCTCCGGCACCCGAAGACCTCGCCGGCCCGGCACGCCATCTACTACCGGGTGAACGCCCGGAACCGGGTGTGGCTCGTGCGCCGCCGACTGCCGTTGCCGCTCATCCCCGTACACCTGGGGATCTGGACGCTGCTCACGCTCGTACGGACCCGTTCGCGGGCCGGGCTGCGCGCCTGGTTCGGCGGGTTCGTGGAGGGCCTCAGGGAACCGGCGGGCGAGCGGCGGCCCATGCGGTGGCGGACCGTGTGGCGCCTCTCGCGGCTGGGGCGCCCGCCCGTCATCTGAAGACAAACGGGGGGAGGGGACGAGGGTCCCGGGCGTTCACCTCCGCCGACCGGGACCCTCTGACGTCCCACGGATCCGGCCACGGCGGCGTCACTCCCCCGAGTTGCGCGTTCTACGCGCGCACCCCCGGGCCAGATCCGATGAAGTGATCACATCAGGTGGCACCAACGGATCGCTAACATGTGGCCAACGGTTCTCCGTTCCGGCCTCGGCCGACTGGCGTGAAGCCGTCGGCCGGCATGGCCGGCCGGCCGCAGCCGTAAGGGATTCCCGCGGCGACCGCCGTGGCACAGGTGGCGGGAAACCGCCGTGACGAGGGCGGAAATCCGCCAAGGATGCGGGAAGGCAGTGGGCGGCGTGAGGCGGGGCCAGCTGCGGTTCGGACTGCTGGGGCCGCCTGTTCTCTACGACGTCCACGGCGAGGCGGGCGACTTCGGCGACGGCACGGATGCCTCCGGCGATGCCGACGTCAAAGCCATCGGCAGCCCCAAGGTCCGCACCCTGCTCGCCGCCCTGCTCCTCGAAGCCGGCCGTGTCGTCTCCGTCGAGTCGCTCAAGGACGCGCTGTGGGGCGGGGCGCCGCCCGCGTCCGCGCAGGCCTCGCTGCACAACCATGTGGCCCGGCTGCGCAGGCTGCTCGACGACCCCGAGCGGCTGCGTGCGGTGCCGCCCGGTTACGTGCTGCGCGTCGAACAGGGCGAACTGGACGTGCATGTCTTCGAGCGTCATCTCGCCACGGCACGCGGTGCGTACGCCGCCCGCAACTGGGAGCGGGTGGTGCGCGAGTGCACGTCCGCACTCGCCCTGTGGCGTGGCACTCCACTGAACGGACTCCCCGCCGAGCTGGGCGGATACGCCTTCGTCCAGCGTCTGAAGGAGGCGCGGCTGCTGCTTCTGGAGTGGCGTTACGACGCCGAGCTGGCCGTCGACGGTGCCCGACTGGACGGTCTCGTACCGGAGTTGTCCGCACTGGCCGCCGAGTATCCGCTCCGGGAGGCGTACCACCGTCAGCTGATGCTCGCCCTGCACCGCACCGGCCGCCAGGCCGAGGCCCTGGCCGTCCACCGGGACCTGCGCGCCCGCCTGGTGGAGGAACTGGGTGTGGAACCGGGCCCGGCGATGCAGGAGGCGCACGTCGAGGTGCTCGCCACCACCGGGAGCCCCGGCGCCCCGCGCGAGGACGACACCGCGTCCGGCGGCACGGACGACTCGGCGCCCGCCCTTCCGCAGCCGCCCCGGCCCGCCCAACTGCCTCCTCCGCCAGCCCACTTCACCGGCCGCACCCCCGCTCTCGACGACCTCCGCACCATCCTCGAGCCCGGTCGGACCCCTGCTGTCGCTGTCATCAGCGGCATGGCCGGCGTGGGCAAGAGCGCCCTCGCCCTGCAGGTCGCCCACACCCTGAGGGAACGTTTCCCCGACGGCCAGCTGTACATCAACCTGCACGGCGCGACCCCCGGCATGACCCCTCTCACGTCCGCCCAGGCCCTCATCGCGCTGCTCCGTGACCTGGGTACCGACCCCCGCCGCATCCCCGAACACCCGGACGCGGCCGCCGCCTTGCTGCGCTCCCTGCTCGCCCCGACCCGCACCCTGCTGCTCCTGGACGACGCGGCGCACGCCGCTCAGGTACGGCCGCTGCTGCCGGCCGGCGCCGGGTGCGCCGTGATCGTCACCAGCCGTTCGCCGCTGACCGCCCTCGACGGCGCCCGCCGCTTCCCGCTCACCCCCCTGAGCGGCGAGGAGAGCGCCGAGCTGCTGCGGGCGGTCTCCGGCCGCGACGCCCTGGACGCGGCCCATCCCCTCGTCGAACTCACCGGCCGCCTTCCGCTCGCACTGCGCATCGTCGCCGCCCGCCTCGCCGCGCGCCGAGCGCTCACCCCCGAGGTGCTGGCCGGTCAACTCGCCGCCACGGAAGGCAGGTTGCACCACCTGGAGTACGACGACCTGAGCGTCCGGCGGTCCCTGGCCGTGGCCCACGACGCGCTCGCCGCCTCGGAGCGCGAGGCCGACCGGGACGCCGCCCTCGTGCTGCGCGGGATCGGCGCGCTCGACCTGCCCGCGTACGGCGCACCGCTCCTCGCCCACCTGGTCGGCACCGACGAGCGACGCACCGAGGCCGCACTGGACCGGCTCGTCGACGTGGCCCTCCTGGAGGAGACGGCGTACGGCCGCTACGCCCCGCACGACCTGGTCCGAGACTTCGCCCGCGAACTGGCCGCGGGCGCCAGTGACGTGGATGCCGCCCTGCCCTGGTACGCCGCCGTCGCCGAGCGCGCCCTCACCGCGATCGTCGAACCGGGCCTCGACCAGGACGACCGCCGCCGCCCGACCGCGGCCCAGCCGCCGGACCACGCGGCACACGTCGCCGCCCTCCCCGCCTTCGAGTCCGCAGGGCAGGCCTTCGCCTGGGGCGACACGGAGCTGGTGAACATCGTCACGCTGGTCGAGCGGTACGCCGAGGACGCCGGTGCCGACGCCGACGTACAGGCCCTCAGGGCCGCCCGCATCTCGACGCTGATCCGCCTCTTCTTCCCGTACGTGCTGCGCAGCGGCCGCGTCGCCGAGATGGAGGTGCTCGGCGGGGCCGCCCTGCGCGTGGCCCGGCGGCTCGGTGACGAGGCCGCCGAGGCGTACGCGCTGGGCGACCTCGCCGGGCTGCACTTCCTGACCGGGCGGCAGAGCGAGGCCCTCGCCCTCAACGACCGGGCACTGACGATCTGGCGCCGGCTCGACCGCGTCTCCTGGATGCGCCGCTGCCTCAACAACCGCGGCCTGCTGCTCGAAGGCCTCGGCCGCTACGAGGAGTCCGGCCGGGCCCTGCGCCAGAGCCTGGAGTACTCACGGCAGTTGAACGACCCGCACGGCGAGGCCGTGACCCACAGCCACCTCGGCAACCTCTACGAGCACACCGACCCGCGGGCCGCGATCGAGCAGCACCGGCGCTCGCTCGCCATCGGCGACGAGATCGGCGCCGTGATCGTGCAGCACTCCGCGCACTGCAACATCGGCTACGCCCACCTCACCCTGGGCGAACCGGCCGCCGCCGTACCCCACTTCGAGGAGAGCCTGCGCATTCTCGGCGGCCACGGCGACTGGCACGGCGAGTCCCAGAGCCGGCTCGGGCTGGTGCGGGCACTGCGGCTGCTCGGCCGTACGGAACGGGCCGGCGCCGAGTGCGCCGAACTGCTCCGCCGCGCGGACGCCCGCGCCGACCGCTACACGGGCGGTCTCGCCCGTCATCAGCAGGGGCTCCTGCTGCGGGAGCGGGGCCGCGCCGAGAAGGCGTACGAACAGTGGCGCGCGGCACTCGACGCATTGGACGGGACGGACGAGAAGGCAGTGGTGACCGAGCTGAGGGAACTGCTCGGCGAGACGCTGCCGTAGCTGCGGGCAGTCGTGCCTCCCTCAGTGCCTTAAGGGCCTGGGAGGTGCCCCCAGGGGCGGCTCCCGACCCAAAGAGAGCGGCACCCCGCCAACGCGGGCGAGCGAAAACCACCCCCCGGCCCGCACCGGCACCGGTCACCGCTCACTTCGCATCCGCATAACACTCCACCACCGCCGTAGTGAACGGAAACCGCACGGGCGTCTCCCCGAACGTCAGCCGCCCGGCGATCTCCGCCGCCTCCCGGATCGCCGTCACCACCGCTTCCGCCTCCTGCTCGGGACAGTGCACGATCACCTCGTCGTGCTGGAAGAAGACCAGCTCGGCAGCCATGTCCGCGCAGGTCTGCCGCAGTGCGGCGAGCACCAGCAGGGCCCAGTCGGCGGCGCTGCCCTGGACGACGAAGTTGCGGGCGAAGCGGCCGCGGGCGCGGGTGTTGGTGGAGGCGTAACCGGGCACCCACTCGGTCCCGGCGGGAGTCTCGGCCGGTTCGTCCTGAGGGATGCCCGCCTCCTCGGCCGCGTCCTCGCCCGCCCCGGCCGCCGGCGGGCAGGTCCGCCCCAGCCAGGTCCGCACGAGCCGCCCCTCCTCGCCTGCGCGCGCCGCGTCGTCGACGTACGCGACCGCCTTGGGGAAGCGGCGTCTGAGCGCGGCGAGGTTCTTCAGACCGTCGCCGGAGGTCTGGCCGTAGACCGCGCCGAGGACGGCGAGCTTGGCCTGGGCGCGGTCGCCGGAGAAGGCCCGGTCGGAGACGGACTGGTAGAGGTCGCTCTCGCGCCCGGCCACTTCCATCAGCCCCGGGTCGCGGGAGATGGCGGCCAGCACGCGCGGCTCCATCTGGTCGGCGTCCGCGACGACCAGCCGCCAGCCGGGGTCGGCGACCACCGCGCGCCGGATCACCTTGGGGATCTGGAGGGCACCGCCGCCGTTGGTGACCCATCTGCCCGTGACGGTCCCGCCTGCGAGGAACTCGGGCCTGAACCGCCCGTCCCGCACCCAGTCCTGCAGCCAGGACCAGCCGTGGGCGACCCAGATGCGGTACAGCTTCTTGTACTCGACCAGCGGCTTCACCGCCGGGTGGTCGACGGACTCGATCTCCCAGCGCCGGGTCGACTTCACCTTGATCCCGGCCTGCGCGAACGCCTTGATGACGTCCGCGGGCAGATCGGGCCGGACGCGGCGCCCGAAGGCGGCGGACACCTCGTCCGCGAGTTCGGCGAGGCGGCGGGGCTCGCCACCGCCCGCATAGCGCTCGCCGAGCAGTTCGTGCAGCACCCGGCGGTGCACCTCGGCGCTCCAGGGCAGCCCGGCGCGGTTCATCTCGGCGGCCACCAGCATCCCCGCCGACTCGGCCGCGGTCAGCAGCCGCATCCGGTCCGGGTGCGCGGTGGCGTCGTGCCGGCGCTGCTGCTCGGCGTACACCTCGGCGAGGTCGGGCAGCGGCACAGGGACGGTCTGCGGTTCGAAGAGCGGGGACTGCGCGCCGGGTTCGGCGGAGCGCAGGGGCGGGTCGGGCGGTACGGGGCCGCCGCGGAGCCGGGCCAGAGCGGCGGCCGCCGAGCGGGGCTCGCCGTACCGCCCCTCGTGGCCCAGCAGGAGGGTTTCGGCGTCCTCGATGTCGTAGCACCGCTCCACTCGCACCCCCGTGGCGAGCAGACGCGGATACACCTCGGCCGTGGACCGCCACACCCACCGCACGACCTCCGGCCGTCCCCGCACGGCCGTCGCGAGGTCGGGCTCCCACAGGACCGGCCCGGCGAGCAGCCCGTCCGGGCCGAGGGGGGCGATCTCCACGCCACCGTCCTCGGCCGGAGCGAGTGCCCAGCGGTCGGTCATGGTTGTGAGTGTGGCAGGGGGGTCTGACAACGGCCTCCGGCTCTACTTGCCCCGGAGCTTCGGGTAGCTCTCCAGCGCCTTGGCGATGTCGGCCTCCACGGGTTTCCTCTCGATGCCGAGATCCGCCAGCAGGCCGGTGCCGTGCTCGAACTCCAGCAGGGCCAGCAGGATGTGCTCGGTGCCGATGTAGTTGTGGCC